>Ga0137386_10003369_pt1 | contig 10446 bp, 9 predicted proteins | sample SagtaG_4_FD_104910 | JGI IMG/M metagenome (GOLD analysis project Ga0137386, IMG submission 104910) | Vadose zone soil microbial communities from Sagehorn Ranch, Mendocino, California, USA - Sage2_R_100_16 metaG | ecosystem: Environmental > Terrestrial > Soil > Vadose zone | place: USA... | reverse complement strand
GCTAGGCGAGTTCGGGCTAGGCACCGCTGGCATGCGACATTCGCTGCTCCGGGAAAGCCTAACGTGCGAGGGGGTTGGCGGACCTGGCTTCGGTCCAGGCGCGAGCCGAACGGCGGGGCGCTACTTGGCTCTTGGATCTCGGTAAATATCTGAGTGGTAGTCGTAACAGGCGTGGTGGATTCTGGGGACAGCCACGTTTGCGCAGGTCAAGATGCTTGTCTCGTGCACAGGCCGGGTGGATAAGTCGGCGGAACGAGGCTGGCGCTGTGCATGCGGCGGCCGCCGTGCGAGCAGGCCGCGCGGTTGTCCCCCGGACAGTCCCAGTCCCGGCGGACCTATCCGCAGGGTCATCCACAGGGTCATCCACAGCCTGTGTGTACGGTAAGTGATAAGTGACCGCCTTGAGTGAGGAGGCGGTCACGTTCTGTGCCCAGACGGGTGATTGGAGTGAACGGTTGCCTGCTCGCGGCTCCCGCCCGTGCCCGGCGCGTCGCGCGGCGGAACGCCGGTTCAGCTGGGGAGCGCCTGCTGCTTGATCCGGTTGGTGAGCTCGGTGACCTGGTTGTAGATCGAGCGGCGCTCGGCCATCAGGGACCGGATCTTGCGGTCGGCGTGCATGACGGTGGTGTGGTCGCGTCCGCCGAATTGCTGGCCGATCTTGGGCAGGGACAGGTCGGTCAACTCGCGGCACAGGTACATGGCGATCTGACGGGCCGTGACCAGCACCCGGGACCGGGAGGTGCCGCACAGGTCGTCGATCGACAGGCCGAAGTACGACGCCGTCTGGCCCATGATCGTGGCGGCGGTTATTTCGGGACCCTGCGCCTCGGGAATGAGGTCCTTGAGCACGAACTCGGCCAGCTGGAGGTCGACCTGCTGCCGGTTCAGGCTGGCGAACGCGCTGACCCGGATCAGCGCGCCCTCAAGCTCCCTGATGTTCGTGGAGATGCGGCTCGCGATGTACTCGAGCGCCTCGGGCGGGGCGTTGAGCCTGTCCTGCACTGCCTTCTTCCGCAAGATCGCGATCCTGGTCTCGAGCTCGGGCGGCTGGATGTCGGTGAGCAGCCCCCACTCGAACCGGCTCCTGAGCCGGTCCTCCAGGGTGACCAGGCGCTTCGGGGCGCGGTCGCTGGAGATCACGATCTGCTTGGTCGCGTTGTGCAGCGTGTTGAACGTGTGGAAGAACTCCTCCTGGGTTCCTTCCTTGTTCTCCAGGAACTGGATGTCGTCGACGAGCAGGACATCGACATCGCGGTAGCGGCGGCGGAAGCCGTCCTGCTTGCCGTCCCTGATCATGTTGATGAAGTCGTTGGTGAACTCTTCCGAACTCACGTACCGGACACGTACGCCCTGGTACAGGCTCTGGGCGTAATGCCCGATGGCGTGCAGCAGGTGAGTCTTGCCCAGCCCGGAGTCCCCGTAGATGAACAGCGGGTTGTACGCCTTGGCCGGTGCCTCGGCAACGGCGACCGCGGCCGCGTGCGCGAACCTGTTGCTCGAGCCGATGACGAAGGTCTCGAAGGTGTACTTCGGGTTCAGCCTGGTCTGGGTCGGCCTAGCCACGGCATTGCCCGGCAGGCCATTGTTGCCTCGCAGGCCGGTGCCGGCACCGGGAGACAGGCCGGGCCTGCCGTCGGCCTGATGGCCGTTCTCACCTGAGCGGTCCGCTCCGATGCCGTAGTCGGGGCCCTGGCCGCGGCCGTCGGCGTCGTCCGTCCCGTCGGTCTGGCGCGCGACCCGATGTCCCGGATGGTGCGGCAGCCCGGCCGGTCCCGGGCGAAGGGGCAGCGGGCCGTGGTTCATCCCGAACCCCTGCGGTGCAGTGCCGTCGGCCTGGCCGGGCGGGTTGCGTGTTCCGTCCGGGTGAGCGCCGTCCCGCCGCCCGGCTCCGCCGCCCGGCTGGTCGGCGGCGTGGCGGCGCGAGGCGGCCGACTCGGACGAGCGATCGGTCGCCGTGCCGAACGGCATCCTGATGCCCAGGGGACCCGGCGCGGACTGCGTCTCGTCGGCCGGCGGCAGCGCGGAGGTGACCGCCGGGTCGATGATGACGGCAAGCTGGATGTTGCGGCCGAGCTCGCGGGAGAGCGCGTTCGTGATCAGGACTCGCAGCCGGTTCTCCAGCTGGTCCTTCGCGAACTCGTTCGGGGTCGCGATCAGGGCCGTGTTCTCTACTAGCCCGAGCGGCCTGGTCATCTGGAGCCAGGCGCGCTGGTAGGGCTCGATCTGCATGTCGGCTAGGTCGTTCAGCGACCTGGCCCAGATCTCGGCGAGGTCTGGTTCGCTCACTGGCTGGTCACCTCGCGCCCCCCATCGTGTGTTCAACAGGTTTTTCCACAGCATGTGCAACGCTGCGTTCCGGCGCGGTGTCGGTGATGACGGCACCGCCGGGCTCGGCCGGTCCACACCAGCCGGCCGGGCTTTCCACAGCCTAGGCGTGGTACGGGGGGTACGTTCGGGAAACGGCCAGTGTCGTGAGGCGGGCAGGGTGGCCACGCGGGCCGCCGTGCGGGCATGATTGCCCATCTGACCTGGGGTCCGGCGGGCTTGAGCGGCGAGGAGTGCGCGGGGGCGCCGGTTTGACCGTGCGGGGCCGCTCGCGTAGGGTTCGGTGACCCGGCTGCCGGGTTCCGCAGACTGCCGCGCGGCCGGGCCGGCGGTGTCCCTTGGCTCCTGGGGCCACCAATGGGGTGCATCGCACGCTAATCTTGTGTAGTGGCGGTAGCCGCGCGATGGCGGCAGCCTGACGACGTATACCCGCATCTGGAGTTTCCTGTGAGCAAGCGCACGTTCCAGCCGAACAATCGCCGTCGCGCGAAGACGCACGGCTTCCGGCTGCGCATGCGCACCCGTGCCGGGCGCGCCGTGCTCGGGGCCAGACGCCGTAAGGGCCGTGCGCGAGTCAGCGTCTGACCGACGCTTCCGACCGCGCGGCGGTAATGTCCGATGCTGCCCGCGTCCGCACGGATGCGCCGCCGCTCCGAGTTCAGCGCTGCGATCAAGGGCGGCCGCAGGGCCGGGCGGCCGCTTCTCGTTGGTCACCTGCTGGTGCGGGACGGGGTCGCGGAGCCGCCGAGGATTGGCTTCACGGTGAGCCGCGCGGTCGGTCCGGCAGTCGTCCGCAACCGGGTCAAGCGGCGGCTGCGTCACCTGGCCGCGGGGTATCTGCAGTGGCTGCCTGCGGGTAGCCTGCTTGTGTTGCGCGCTAATCCACAGGCCGCGACTGCAAGCCAGGCGGACTTGGCCGCCGAACTTGGCCTGGTTGTTCGGTCACTGCTTCGGCGGCAGGGCGGTGCGGTGTGAGCAAGCGAACAGAGCCCAGGGCGGTGCCGGCGCTCGTGCTGATCGGCCTGATCTCGGGCTACCGCCGGTTCGTGAGCCCGCTGCTCGGGCCGCGCTGCCGGTTCTACCCGTCGTGCAGCGCGTACGCGCTCGAGGCGATCCGCGTGCACGGCGCGGGCCGCGGAAGCTGGCTGGCGGTCAGGCGGCTCGGCCGCTGTCATCCGTTCCACCCGGGCGGGCTTGACCCGGTGCCGCCGGCCGAGCGCCGGCAGTCCGGGCAGCGACCAGCGGCGGCCTCCGCTTTCGACAGACGAGCAAGGGAACTGACGCGTTGAGCACCATCCTCGCCCCGATCAACAACGCCGTCGCGTGGATCATCACGCAGCTGTTCAACTTGTTCAGCCCGATGTTCGGCCTGAGCAGCGGGGTGACCTGGCTGCTGACGATCATGGTCCTGGTCGTGCTGATGCGGCTGATCCTGGTGCCGCTGTTCATCAAGCAGATGCACACCCAGCGCGCGATGACCGCGCTGACGCCTCGGATCGCCGAGCTGCGCAAGAAGCACAAGGGCGACAGGGAGACGCTGAACGCCGAGACGATGAAGCTGTACCAGGAGGCGGGGGTCAACCCGCTGATGGGCTGCCTTCCGGTCGTGCTGCAGATGCCGATCTTCTTCGCCCTGTTCAGCGTCCTTCGGTACATGGCCGAGTGGCACAAGGGCATTCCGCTTCAGTACCACCTCACGCAGAATCTGATCGAGAGCGCCCAGCACGCGAAGATCTTCGGCGCGACCATCGCGGACAAGGTGCTGTTCGTCAAGCCCCCGCTGGTCGTCCCGCTGGAAGCGAAGATCGTGATCGTGATCGTCGTGATCATCAGCATGACCACGACGTACCTGACCGTCCGGCAGAGCATGAAGCGCGGCATGATGCCGACCGGCAAAGACACGCCGATGGGCCAGTCGCAGAAGCTGATGGCCTACATCATGCCGCTGTTCGCGCTAACCGGCCTGTACTGGCAGTTCGGCCTGGTCCTGTACTGGGTGACGACGAACCTGTGGACGCTCGGCCAGCAGTTCGTGCTGCTGCGCAAGTATCCGGTTGGCGCCGCGGCGATGGGCCCCGGCGGCAACCTGCCGATCGGCGGCACGGCGGGCAAACCGGCCACCGCGACCGGACTCACGGGACGGACGGCCAAGCCGCGCCCGGGCACGAGCGGCAGCACCGGCACGGGCAAGCCCGGCGGCGGCACCGGGAAGCCCGGCGGCGGCACCGGGAAGCCCGGCAGCGGCACCGGGAAGCCCGGCACCGGGAAGCCCGGCACCGGGAAGCCCGGCGGTTCCCCAGGCAAGCCGGCGTCCGGCGCGAAGGCCGGTTCCGGCGGCGGCGGCAAGCCGGTCTCGACCAGCAAGACGCCGGGCCAGGCCGCAGGCAAGACCGGTCAGGGCGGAAAGTCGCCGGCCGGCTCGGGCGGTCGGGCGGATGGGTCAACGCCGGCCGCGGCGGATGCGGCACCGGCAGGTTCAGCCAACGGGCACAAGCCGGGTGCGGGCGAGGGCGGAGTGCTGCGCCGATTCGGCCGGGGTCGGTCCGAGCCGGAGCCCTCCACGCCGGCCGAGCCCGAGACTAAGATCGTCAGGCAGCAACGCACGCGGCAGTCACGCAGCAAGCGGACGGGTAAGCGCTGAGCGGGTCCTGGCTCCGGGCCGCCGGGGACATGCGGATGCCTGTACCGACTGGGAGGATCTTGTCGTGAGCCATAGTGAGAACATGCTCGCTGACTCCGAGCAGGAGACATCCGACGAGCTGGCTGGCGCGGACGATGCTGCTGATGCCGCGGCCGAGGATGAGGCGCCGCGAGACGAGCCGACCGAGCCGGCCGTGGCCGATCTCGAGCTCGAGGGCGAGATAGCGGCCGACTACGTCGAGGGGCTGCTCGATGTCGCCGACCTCGACGGCGACATCGATATGGACGTGGAGGGCGACCGCGCGGTTGTCTCCGTCGTCGGCGCCACGCTCGACGAGTTGGTCGGCGACCACGGCGAGGTTCTCGACGCGCTGCAGGAACTGACCCGGCTGGCGGTGCTCAGGCAGACCGGAGGACGGACCCGGCTGATGCTCGACATCGGCGGCTACCGTGCGCGTCGCCGGGCCGATCTCAGCGAGCTCGGTGCCAGCGCCGCCGAGGAGGTCAAGCGGACCGGTGAGGCGAAGGCGCTCGGCGCGATGAACGCGTTCGAGCGGAAGATCGTGCACGACGCGGTGGCGGCGGCCGGCCTGCGCAGCGAGTCCGAGGGCATCGACCCGAACCGACGAGTGGTCATCCTTCCTGTCGGCTGATCCGCCGGCCGTCGTGCCGCCCCCGCCGCGCGCCGCGTACGCGCTGTTCGGCCGCAAGCTGCCCCAGGTACAGAAATATGCGCAACTACTCCACACCGCTGGTGTCGAGCGCGGCCTGATCGGTCCGTCGGAAGCGGAACGCCTCTGGGATCGTCATCTGCTCAATTGCGGCGTGGTGACCGAGCTGATTCCCGTGACCCGCTCGGAGCCGGTCGCGCCGCAACCGGTCAGCGAGCCTGGTATCGGCGAGCCTCCGGTCAGCGAGCCTCCGGTCAACCCGGAAGCACCGCTCGGCGTCGCGCCTGGCATCGGCGATCGCGCCCGCGGCTCCGGGAATGCTTCCCGCGACGGCGGCTGGGGAAGGGGCACCGCGTCGGTTCAGGACAGGCGAGTGTCCGTCGGCCAGGAGAAGCCGGTCGAACTCGCCGACCTCGGATCGGGCGCCGGGCTGCCCGGGCTGGTGCTGGCGATCTTGCTGCCGCAGGTCCGGGTGATCCTCGTGGAGCCGATGGGGCGCCGCGCGACGTTCCTGCTCGAGTGCACGGCAGAACTAGGACTCGGCAACGTCCAGGTGCGCAGGGGCCGGGCCGAGGATCTCACCGGGGAGATCCAGGCCGATGTCGTGACGTCGCGCGCGGTCGCGAGACTGGATCGGCTCGCTGTGCTGGCGGCGGGGCTAGCGAGGCCTGGCGGGCTGGTGCTTGCGATCAAGGGCGCGACTGCCAGGCACGAACTTGATCGAGCGCTGCCCGTGCTGCGCCGGATCGGTGCGACAGGCGCGGAAATCGTCTCGGCCGGAGCCGGACTGCTGGACCAGCCAACCACTGTGGTGCGATTCCAGACGCGACACAGTTCGGAACTCGGGTCAAGGCGCGGATGCGGCGGCGCGCGGGTCTGATGCACGCCTAGCGGCCGGATTGGCGTCGGCCGGCTTAGGCTGGTCTTTACTTCAGCCGCCCGCTGAAGGTTGGTCGCGGGAACCAGGGCTTGCGGACGAGGTGACGCGTCGGATGACCACGACCGGACGCGGTGTCGGCTGGCCTGGGCCGGGCTCCGCGGCTGCGGAGTTGCGGACGCCGGCCCGTTCCGCCGGCGGCGTCGGCTGGCCTGGTTCGGCGGACGCCGGGCGTGAACCTGTCTTGGTCGCGAATTGGCCCGTGCGGACCGGAGGCAGCATCGACGTAAGGCCCGGTCCGCCGGGGAAGGTGCTCGCTGCGCCGGAAGCGAGGGTGACCGCGGCGAACGTGGGGCCCGCCGCGCCTGGCATGCGATCGGCGGCTCGGGCGGTGCAAGCGGCGCAGCGGGCGGTGGTGGGTCCGCTCGAGGCGACCTGGGACAATCGACTGGACGGTAGGAGCTCTGGGCCGGACGGCGGCAAGCGGGTTCGGGGGCGGGAGCGAGGGCTTAGCGCCGATCCGGGTAGCCGTAATCGCCACGGCCGGGATGACGCTCGGTCTGGGCATGGCCCTGATGCTCGGGGCGGTCGTGCGGCTCAGGGAGATCGCATCGCTCGGCGTGACGGTGCGGCTCGGCGTGACGGTGCGGCTCAGAGTGACGGTGCGGCTCATGGCGACCTCGGGCCGCGGGGCGAGGATCAATCCGTGATCGAGCAGTGGTCACCGAGCGGGCCGGTCGCCGGGGTTCGAGATCATGACAGGAACGCGCGCCGGGAATCAGCGGATGAGTTGGCCACGCGCGAGGAGGGGGCGATTGTCATGCGGGGGAACGGCGAGGGACGGGCGGGGCTGGGATGGCCGCGGGTCAGTTCTCGGGATGTGGCATCGCAGCTCTGCCGAGACGGCTCCTCCGGCCGGTCTGGTGCCGTGCTCGCTGTGTCGTCGGCGCCTCCCTCGCCGGTGAGGTATGAGGGCGGGGTCGGCTGGCCGCAGGAGCCAGCCGAGGCGGAACTGGCTGCGGATCGTGCCGGAAGCGGCGGACCAAGCCCGGCCCCGACGTCCTCGCCGCATCATGTTTCACGTGAAACGGTCGTCATGGCGGCGCCTACTGCGCCCCAGCGGACGGTTCCCCGGCGGACGGCCCATCAGGTGCCCCAGCGCCCGGCGCCCGCTCCGCCCCGGCCGGCGCCCGCTCCGCCCCGGCCGGCGCCCGCTCCGCCCCGGCCGGCGCCCGCTCCGCCCCGGCCGGCGCCCGCTCCGCCCCGGCCGGCGCTCGCGTCGGTGATCCCGCCGGCCCCGGCGGCGTCTCCTGGCGAGAATGTCAGCCCGGGCCGTCTGGCCTCACGGCACAGTTCGCCGCTGGGATGGCCCGAGCCGGGAGCGGTCGGATGGCCCGAGGGTCAGCCGCGAAGTGTGGCTGAGAGCCGACCGATGCCCGTTGAGCGGATGGGGGAAGAAAGGCAAGTTTGGGCAACGCCAGTTCAGGGATCTATTCCAGCCGGGCGGACATCCCAGCAGTCCGACGGCCCTATGATCGCGGGTACATACTCCGGCGCGCTGCGCGCTCTTGATGAGAGTGAGGACGAGGTGGCCATTCCTGCGCCGGATACATCGGCTGACAGGCCGATCGAGCGAGCGGCTCAGGCAGCTATGAAGGCCAGGGCGGGCGGCCAGGCATGGCCGCGCCCGGAGTCGGGCCGGATCCTCGCGATCGCGAATCAGAAGGGCGGAGTGGGAAAGACGACGACGGCCGTCAATATCGCGGCCAGCCTTGCGATGAACGGGTCGCGGGTGCTGGTCGTCGACCTCGATCCGCAGGGCAACGCATCGACTGCGCTGGATGTCGAGCACAGATCGGGGGCAGCGTCGATCTACAACGTCCTGGTCGACGGAACGCCGCTTGCAGACGTCGTGCGGCCAGTGCAGGGATTTCCGCAGCTGTTTTGCGCGCCGGCGACGATCGATCTGGCCGGATCGGAGATCGAGCTCGTTCCGCTTGTCGCGCGGGAGGCGAGGCTGTCCAGAGCCGTAGCGCAGTATGACGCGTCGGGGCTGGACTATATCTTCATCGACTGCCCGCCCTCGCTTGGCCTGCTCACCGTCAATGCGCTAGTAGCGGCACCGGAAGTGCTGATCCCGATTCAGTGCGAGTACTACGCGCTGGAGGGACTTGAGCAGCTGCTGAGAACGGTCGACCTGGTGAGGAGCCATCTGAACCCCGAGCTGAAGGTCAGCACCATCCTGCTGACGATGTTCGACAGCAGGACACGGCTTGCCTCCCAAGTCGCCGACGAGGTCCGGGGGCACTTTGGCGACCTGGTCCTGGGTTCGGTGATTCCGCGGAGCGTCCGGGTGTCCGAGGCACCCAGCTATGGTCAGTCGGTGATGACTTACGACCCCGGCTCGAGCGGTGCTCTCGCCTATCTTGAGGCTGCCAGGGAGATGGCCTTCAGGAACACGCGGGCTGCGACCGCGTAACGACAGCGCAAGTGCGCCGGCACCGCTTCATCGGCCTTTCGCGCAGCTGGCATCCGTTCCTCATGCCCGGCGCTTCATGTACTGGGTCGCGAGTCGGCTGTGGATACCGGTGACCGACGTCACGGCGCTTATCCACAGGGCGTCGGGTGATCGGATCCGCAGTCGGGAATTGCCTGGCAGGATAGGAGCACGTCCGCCGGTGAGCTAGCCGACGGCATGGTTGTCGTTGGCGGCCGGTCGGGTCGTCAACGGCACGAGACGGGCCGGAATTTCGCGCGGGCAGCAGGGAGAGGCAGATGTCGCAGCAAAAGCGAGGCCTGGGTAAGGGCCTTGGTGCCCTGATCCCGACGGCCCCAGGCAGTGCGCCCGGCGCAGGCTACCGAGCGGATGGTCGTCCAGTGCCTGCAAGCCCTGTGCGCCTTGCGGATGTCGGCGGCGCGTACTTCGACGAGATCCCGGTCGCGGCGATCACTCCGAATCCTCGGCAGCCCAGGCAGGTCTTCGACGAGGAGACCCTTGCCGAGCTGGCGTCATCGATCAAGGTAGTCGGGCTCCTGCAGCCGGTCGTCGTGCGGCCGACAGGCACCGACCGCTACGAACTCGTGATGGGTGAACGGCGGTGGCGCGCATGCCAGCTGGCGGAGCTGAGCTTGGTTCCCGCCATCGTCAGACAGACGTCCGATGACGACATGCTGCGCGACGCGCTGATGGAGAACCTCCACCGACAGCAGCTGAATCCGCTTGAAGAGGCCTCGGCGTACCAGCAGTTGCTCGAGGACTTCGATGCGACGCACGAGGAGCTTGCCCGCAGGATCGGTCGATCGCGGCCGCACATTACGAATACAATCCGGCTGCTGAATCTGCCGCCGAGCGTGCAGCGCCGGGTTGCGGCCGGCGTGCTGAGCGCCGGTCATGCCCGGGCTTTGCTGGGTGTCGAGGACCCGCTGGCACAGGAGCACCTCGCGCACCGCATCGTTGCTGAGGGACTGTCGGTTCGTGCCGTCGAAGAGATAGTCGCCATGGGAGGAGACCCGGGCAAGAGCCGTCGGCAGCCGGTCCGCCGGCAGCCGGTCGCGCCGGGACTCGCCGATCTGGCCGGCCGGCTGTCCGATGCGCTCGACACCCGCGTGAAAGTCGAACTCGGCCAGCGCAAGGGAAAGATCGTCGTCGAGTTCGCGTCGCTCGATGACCTGGACCGCATCGTGAAGACCATTTCGCCGGAGTGGCCGTCCAGCCAGACGGCGTAGGTCGGTCAGTTGGCCGCGCGCCGTCGGCGGGCCGCCAGCGGAGGACACCAAAGGTCCACGCGGTCTGGCGCCGCCGGCGGGCATGCCGATCCTGAGGACGCACCGCCGAGCCCGCAGTGCCGCCGAGCCCGCAGTGCCGCCGAGCCCGCAGTGCCGCCGAGCCCGCAGTGCCGCCGAGCCCGCAGTGCCGCCGAGCCCGCAGTGCCG
>Ga0137386_10003329_pt1 | contig 10525 bp, 10 predicted proteins | sample SagtaG_4_FD_104910 | JGI IMG/M metagenome (GOLD analysis project Ga0137386, IMG submission 104910) | Vadose zone soil microbial communities from Sagehorn Ranch, Mendocino, California, USA - Sage2_R_100_16 metaG | ecosystem: Environmental > Terrestrial > Soil > Vadose zone | place: USA... | reverse complement strand
TCGATCCTGAAGAGCGTCGACCGGGTCTCGAAGGAGATCGCCCTCGACGGCGGGACGTGCGGGAAAGGCGAGGAGGATTACGTGCCCGTGGCCGCCGGCGGGCCGTTCATGCGCTGCAAGATCGTCGTCGGAGGCGGCTGACATCGACCCGCTCGACCTCGCCTCGGACGCCGTGCGGCGGGCGCAGTCCGAAGGCGCGGACGCCGCGGAAGCCTACGCGATCACGTTCACCTCGCAGTCCGTCTACATCGAGGACGACGTTCCGAAGGTCGCGGAAGAGCGGAGCGAGACGGGCCTCGGGGTCCGCGCGGCGAGGGCGAAACGGGTCGCGTTCTCGGCGACGACGCTTGCCTCCCCGGCCGACGTCCGATCGGCCGTTGGCGCGGCGATCGCCGGGTTGAGGCGCGTGCCGGAGGACCCGGACTTCTCGGGCCTTCCCACGGAGGCGGGGAAGGGCGAGGTGCGAGGCGCGTGGGACGGGGCGACCGCGACGACCGACACCGCGGGCCTCTTGGACGCCGCGAAGACGTTCACGGATGCCGTCCGGCAGTCGAAGGCCACGTCGGTCCCGAAGGCGATTTTTCGGATCCAGGAGTACACGTTCCGCGTCGCGAACTCGAACGGGATCGTGGCGAACCACCGCGGCACCCTCGTGTTCGCGTACCTGACCGCGAAGTGCGGTTCGAAGGGGAAGTTCGGCGAGGGCATCCTGAAGGCGATGAACACGTCGATCCGGCCGATCGATTTCGCGGCCCACGGCGCCACGGTCGCCCGCCGAGCGGCCGAGAACCTGCGCGCCCGCGCCTTCAAGGGCAAACTCCCGGGGGTCGCGGTCCTCGATCCGTTGGACCTCGGCGAGGTCTTCCTCACGACGGTCGGCAGCGCCGTGAACGGCGAGGACGTCCACAAAGGACGTTCCCCGTGGGCCGGGAAGGTCGGTGCCGATGTCGCCTCGGCCGGCGTCACGGTCCGCGACCGCCCGCGCATGCCGGGCGGCCTCGCCTCCGGGGTCGCGGACGACGAAGGCAATGCCACGCAGGACCGGACCCTCCCCGAGGCCGGGCGGCTGAAAGGATTCTTCGCCGACCGCAAGCACGCCGCGTTGCTCGGCGTTCCCGCGGGCAACGGCTATCGGCGCGCGGTCGCAACGGTCGAGGGAGCGTACACGCGGCCCGCGGAAACGGAGCCCTCGAACCTCGTCGTCGAGCCGGGGCGCAAGTCCCTCGAGGCGCTGCTCGCCGAGGTCGATTCCGGCGTCTACGTCGAGAAGTTCGCGGCACCGGAGGTGAATCCCCTCTCCGGATCGTTCGCAATGGAGGTCCGCAACGCGACCTTGATCAAGAAAGGCGAGCTCGCGGACCACGTCAAGGTCGCGCTGCTCACGGGGAACTTCTACGAGGGGCTGAAGAACGTGGTCGGCGTGGGGCGGGACCTCACGCCCAGCCATGCGTTCGTGATGGCCCCGGGCTGCGCCTACGTCCCACCGATGGCGTTCGACGGATTCGAGCTTGTCGGGCAGTCGTGAATGGATCAATCCATTTGAATCGATTCGGCGACCTGAGGTGGTTCATCCGGTCCTTCGCGCCTTTCGCCCTTGGATCGGCTGGATTCAAGCGGGTGGGGGACGCCTCGGCCGGGTGACATACCAGGCGAACAGGAACGTGCCGATGGCACCGGCGACGACCATCACCAAAGCGAAGGCGATTGCGGGGATCCCTGATCCTCCGGCCGGCGCGGTGGATGGACCGGGGGTCGATGGATCGGGGCCCGACGCTTCATAGAAACTGAGATCCGACACGCCGGCCCGCGCCGTGTAGTACACGTGCCATCGACCGGCGAGTGGCAGGATCGAAGGGAACACGATCAGACGTTCTTGGGGAGGCCGTGCTTCCAGCGCGATTCCTTGTTTCTGCCATTCGATGCCGTTTGTGGAGATCGCGTAGAGCAACGTCGAGGAGCTCTCGTTCGTTTGGCCGTCGTAGATCATCCGGAACATCGACCCGTCGAACACGACGTCCCCGCCGAAGACGCCGAAGCTGTCCAGAGCGCCGGCCGCCCCACGATCGAGGACGACGCCGAGCTTCGTCCAGTTGAGCCCATCCGTGGATGTCGCCAACATGATCGCCGCGTTCGGCGGCTGGGGCTGCGACACCCCGGTGTACCACATCATGTATTGTCCCCCGACGAGCGCCACCCTTGGCATCACCGCGTAGTACCCGTCCTGAGATCCGGCGAGCCCGACATCGATCGCCACCCCGAGTTTCGTCCAGGCCGTGCCATCGGGGCTCGTCGCGGCCACGATCCGGTAATTCGATCCGTCGTATCCGCCGTACCACATTCGGTAGGTGGTCCCGACCTTCACGACCTCGGGATACGCGGCGATCTGGGAGTCCTGGGGGAGGGACGGTCCCAGGACCGGACCGTACCGCGTCCAATAGCGTCCGTCTTGCGACGTGGCGTATCCGATCTGACAGAAGTAGCTCGGGGTACAGCCGAAATACCACATCTTGTACACGCCGGCATCCCACAGGACCGAGGGATACCCGGCTTGCAACGATTCGAACGACAAGTTCGGGCCGCTCCACGAAAGAGGGCCCTGACGGACCAAGCCCAGGACCGATGCACGCGGCTCAACCGGGAACGCTGGCAACAGCCCGGCCGCCACGGTTCCGCCATGCATCGAGAGAGGTACGATGGGCGCGGAGGCCAATCCCGGGCCGCCGAGCGACAGAGCCACGGCGAATGCGATGAGGCCGACGACGCACGCGTGGATCCCCCGCACGTCTCGCCGTTCTGGCGGGCAAAGGCATAAACCTTGCGTGCGACCGCAGCGACACACCAAACCTACTTACCGGAAAACCGCATGCGATTGCGAGGCACGATTCATGGCCGACGTGGAGATTCGCACGCTGAAGGAAGTCGATCTGAAAGGCGGCACGGTCGTCGCGGCGTTCCCGAGCATCGGGCTCGTCAGTACGATCACCGCGACGTACATGATCACGCACCTGAAAGTCGACCAAGTGACGGCCCTCGAATCGCCCGACTTCCCGTCCCTCTCGATGGTTTACGCGAAGAAGCCGAAATTCCCGGCTCGCGTGTACGCGTCCCAGGACCCGAAGATCGCGATTTTCATCTGCGAGATGCCGCTGCCAATGTACACCCACCGGCCGGTAGCCTATGCGCTCCTGAAGTGGGCCAAGGACCACCAATGTCGCTGGATCGTCCCGCTCGAAGGATTGCCCGCGGAACCGGAGTCGCCGATGCCCGCCGAGCCGCCGGTCTGGGGCATCGGCAGCACGGACCGGGCGCGGGCTGAACTCGACAAGCGCGGGATCCAGCAGCTCGAGACGGGCATGATCGCCGGGGTGACGGGTGTCTTGCTCAACGAAGGTCGGTGGCGCAACGCCGACGTCGCTGCGCTCCTGGCGGAGGCCCACATCGACATCCCGGACGCCCGCGCGGCGGTCGCCCTCGTCCACGCGCTCGACCTGCTCCTGCCCGAGATCGAGATCGACCTGAAGCCGCTCCAGGCGCAGGCGAAGGCCCTCGAAGACCATCTCACGAAACTGAAGCAGCAAGCCGCGGCGGTCGTCGCGCCGGAGCCGATCCCGAGCGACATGTATCGCTGAACGAGGGACGAAGGACGCTTCAAGCGGCCTTCAGGGCCGCCTGCACCCGATCGTACCGTTCCCGGTACAACCGTTCACAGGACGAGCAGCAGAGGTAATGCACCCGTCCATCGAGCCGGAGTTTGACCGGTTGCCCCTCGATCGGCCTGCCGCATTCGAAGCAGGCGACCATCGCTGACAGCCCCGTGGGAATGAGCGCTCGGGGGGCATCCTTGAATCGTTTCTCGGCAACGTCGTGCTGGGCCGCGCGGACACCGTCGATCGATCTCACCTTTCGGAGAAGCGGCTGGACGGAGGTGGCGCGGGGAACGACCGCTTCCGCCACGAGCCGGGAACCTTGTACGCGGATCATCCATCGGATCTCGGGTAGCTTCGCGAGCCTCTGACCCACCTCGTCGGCCCGGTTCGGTCGGCAGGCGATCCAGAGGACGAGGCGCGTTTGATGGAGGAGTTCCGGATTGATCGCCGCGTGATAGCCGGCCAGGATGCCGAGAGCTTCGAGGTTCGCGATTCGCGCACTCACCGTCGGTACGCTGACGCCCACGCGCTTGGCCAGACTCCGGAACGATTGGCGGGCATCCTCCTGCAGAGCCCGGAGCAGCTCCACATCGGTCGAGTCCACGTTCATGACGAGTGGAGCAGGCAATCGTGGGCCTTGAAGCTTTACAAGTGTAAAGCCGAAGCGGCATGACCGACGGTTACGCTGACTCCCCGGAGCAGTCGCGAATGGCAACCGATCCCGTGTGCGGCATGTATGTGGATGAGCGTACGCACCTCACTGCCGTCGTCCGCGGCCGGAAGTACTACTTCTGCTCGGAGACGTGCCTCGAGACGTTCACCGCGCCGGAGAAGGAGCTGGGGCGGCTGAAGCGACTCACGCTGTTCAGCCTCGGGATCGGCATCCCGCTCTTTGTGATTGGCCTCGGTCAAGGACTGGGGTGGTGGCTCATGGGGCTCGAGGAACCGCTGAACCTGGTGTTCTTCTTCCTCGCGACGCCCGTCCAGTTCGTCGCCGGCTATCGCTTCTACCGCGGCTTCTTCGACGCGATCCGGAACAAGAGCGCGAACATGGACGTCCTCATCGCCATCGGCACGAGCGCCGCGTGGGCCTACAGCGCCGTCGTGACCTTCCTTCCGTTGCTCGGCGTTCCGGTCGCGGACAAAGGAACCTACTACGACACCGCGGTCGTCATCATCGGTCTCATCCTCCTTGGCAAGTACTTCGAGGAGATTGCGAAAGGCAAGGCGGGCGACGCAATCCGCAAGCTCATGGACCTCGCCCCCCAGACCGCGCGCGTCGTCCGGGACGACCACGAGGAGGAGATTCTCGTGGAGCTCGTCCAGGTCGACGACCTGGTCATCGTCCGGCCGGGGGAGCGCATCCCCGTCGATGGTGTGATTGTCGGGGGGTTCTCCGCCGTTGACGAGTCGATGATCACGGGGGAGTCGATCCCGGTTGAAAAGAAGGTCGGAGACACCGCGATCGGCGCCACGATCAACCGGACCGGGCTGCTGCGGATTCGGGCCACCCGCGTTGGCGCGGACACGACCCTGAACCAGATCATCAAGCTCGTGGAGGACGCCCAGGCTTCCCGCGCGCCGATTCAACGCCTCGCAGATCGCGTGGCGTCCGTGTTCGTTCCAGCGGTTGTCGGGATCGCGGCGTTCACGTTCTTCCTCTGGGCGGTGCCGTTGGGCGAATCGGTGGCGCACGCCCTCGTGTTCTTCATCGCGGTGCTGATCATCGCATGTCCCTGTGCCCTCGGCATCGCGACGCCAGCGGCGATCATGGTCGGCACGGGCAAGGGCGCGGAGAACGGCCTCCTGATCAAGGGCGGAGAGTATCTCGAGAAAGCCCACAAGCTGACGACCGCCGTGTTCGACAAGACGGGGACGCTCACGAAGGGTCGTCCATCAGTGACGGATATCGTGCCGGTCGGCTCGATTTCGGAGGCGGAGATCCTGCGACTCGCGGCGTCCGCCGAAAAAGGCTCCGAGCATCCGCTCGGAGAGGCGATCGTACAGGCCGCGACCTCGAGAGGCCTGACGCTGGAGGACCCGAGCGACTTCGAGGCGATCGCGGGCCAGGGAGTACGCGCGGCCATCGGGGAGCACCGAATCCTCATCGGAAATCGGTCGCTCATGGTGCGCGCCGGGATTCCTGTCGCGGATGAATCTGTTCTCCAGGCGATGGAAAGTGCAGGAAAGACCGCCATGATCCTCGCGGTCGACGGCCGGGTTGCGGGCGTGATCGCGGTTGCGGACACGTTGAAAGTGCACTCGATCGAAGCCGTCCGCTCGCTGAAAGCGATGGGGATCGAAGTCATCGTGCTGACCGGTGACAATCGCCGAACGGCCGAGGCCATCGCGCGCCAAGTGGGCGTCGACCGGGTGATTGCCGAGGTTCTTCCGGCCCAGAAAGCCGATGTGATCAGGAGCCTTCAGAACCAAGGCAAGATCGTCGCCATGGTGGGCGATGGCATCAACGATGCCCCGGCGCTCGCTCAGAGTGACGTCGGCATCGCCCTCGGCAGTGGCACCGACGTGGCGATGGAGGCCGGCGGCATCGTGCTCATCAAGGACGACCTCCGGGACGTGGTCGCGTCGATCCAGTTGAGCCGCCGGACCGTCCAGAAAATCCGCCAGAATCTGTTCTGGGCGTTCTTCTACAACACGGCGCTCATCCCGATTGCCGCGGGCGTCTTGGCCGGGATCGGAATCGTGCTGAATCCGATCATCGCGGGGGCCGCGATGGGCTTCAGTTCCGTGTCCGTCGTGATGAATTCGATGACGCTGCGGCGATTCAAGCCGCAACTCTGAGTGGCGCACTCAGGAGGTGAAACATGGAGAAAGATCCGGTGTGCGGGATGACGGTCGACTCGAAGCGGGCGGCAGGCAGCTCCGTCTTCGGAGGAAAGACGTACTACTTCTGTTCCGCGTCGTGCAAGGCCACATTCGACCGGAGCCCGGCGCGTTACGCGAAGTGAGGGACCGTGAACTTCGCGGCAAAACTTTATTCGCGAACGGAGGTATCGTCGGCCGTGGCGTCCGAATTCTGGGCCCGCCTCACCTGGAGCAAGGCGCTGTTCGGCTTGCTCGTACTGAACGTCGTGTGGACGGCGTCGTTGTTCATATGCCCGTTTACCGTGCCTCCCGGATCATTCGCTGGCCCCCAAGTTGGCGGCGCCAATGTCATCGACCACGCGGACATTTGGGCGAAGTTCTGGATCTACCCGCGAATCGTCTACACGATTGGCGATGCTCAGTGCCATCAGCTGTGGTACCGCTCCTTCTCGTTGAATGGAAACCAGCTGCCGATTGACGAACGCATGACTTCGATGTATGTCTTCGCGAACCTCGGCGTGCTCGCGGCTATGCTCGCTCAACCTTCCACAAGCACGGGCCAGGTCATGCTGAACGCACTCCCGAGGTTCCTGAGTCGCCGCCTCGCGAGACTCGGCACCGAGCGGGCCGGCGGGGCGATCGTGGTCCTCGGGCTCATCCCGATGGCGATTGACGGCTTCACGCAGCTCTTCCGGGTGAACAACTACGAGTCCACGCCCCTCGCGCGCGTGGTGACCGGCGCCCTCGCCGGGTTCGTCGGAGGCCTCTTGGTCGCGGCGATGCTCGTGACGATCCGCCAGTTCTCGATCGAGATGCAGGCCCTCCAAGCGCGGTATTCGATGATGTCGGCGTCCCAGCGCTGACGGCTTCACACCCGCCGGCGTGGCTGGAGCAAGTTATTTCCGACCCGATTGCCGTCCTGTGACTCACACGGCAACGGAGACGTCCAACATGGAAACGGAATGCCGCGCGCACACGTTGGTGGCGGATGTTGCGTTGTTTGCAGACGACCATGTCTTGCTCGTCCGGTACGCGGACATGGCGAAGTACGACAACCAGAGCGGCTGGTTCCTTCCCGACGATGAGCTGAAGTACCTCGAGCATCCCGAACGTGCCGGCGCACGAATCCTCGAGGAGCAGCTCGGGCTGGCTCGCTTGAAACCGCGGTTGGATCACATCGAATCATTCAAGGGCGACAGCGGCACGTGGCACATGTCCTTCCATAACAAACTCGTGCTCGATGGAATGCCCCGACTCAAGGCATCGAACGCACTCGCGGATGCGAAGTGGTTCGAGCTCACGAAATTGCCGCCCCGGGGCGAAGTAGCACACCATGGCTGGGCGCTTCACATCCTCGAAACGATGGCGAAGGGCCGCTCCTGAATGCGAGACATGCGGCGCGGAATGTTATCGTGAGCGAAGGTTTTTGAAGCGCCCCCTGCTTCCGACCACCCAATGGCCCGCCGGAAGCGGAAGGAAGACGAACCCGATTGGGTCGCGCCCGACTTCGACGAGGTGGGCTACATGCGGCGGGAGCTCGAAGGGGCCCGCGCGGCCGTCGCGACGATTGGGTGGGCCGTCATCGGCGCGCTCGTGGCGTTTGCCCTCTATTCCGTCCTCCCGGTCCTCGCGTTCTTCGCGGGAATCGCGGTGGGCGCCGGGATGTACTTCGTCTTCCCGCTGATCGGCATCAAGACCGAGCCGTTCAAGCGACGCGATTGGATCGGCCACGGGTTCACGTATTTCTTCAGCTGGCTCGCGTTCTGGATCATCCTCTTGAATCCGCCGTTCAGCGACCATACGGACCCGACGATCCAGGGGATCTCCATCTCACCGTATCATGCGGGATACACCGGACCGCTGCTCTGTCACGACACAACCTCAACGCCCTTCAGCATGGGGGCGAGCAACAACTCCCTGTACCTCCTGTTCCGCGCATCCGATAACGTTGGGCTCAGCAGTGTGCGGGTGACGGTCGCTCCGAACGCGCAGACGCCGGTCAACGTGACCCCGACTCTGGTCACGGGGTCGAACCAGTGTGCGGGCCACCGGCAGGAGACCTACCTGGGTAGCACGTATGACGCGACGTTCCCGTGGACCACGTCCGACTACGACATCTCGATTGTCGCCATCGATACGAGCGGCCGCCCAGCCGGTGCCGCATTCCACATCACGGCGACACCCTAGCGTTCCCACGGGAACTGCTTGTCGAACAGTCGGGTCCATGCCTCGGCATATCCTGCGCGGAGGGAGGTCGCTCCTGCGTGGATCCGCAACGATCGGCGGGCGGCTTTCTCGAGGTCCTTGCCGATGCTGAGCTCCCGCCACCTGGACTTCACCAGGGCGGAGGCCGAGGTCGCCTCGCGCGCCACGTCGACCGCCCAGCGCTCTCCCTGGACGAACGGACCGGCGATCGTCTTCGGGCTCCGCTGCCACTTGTCGAGGAATTCTTTCGCGTTCTTCACCCACACCGGAGGGCCTGGGTGTCGTGACACCCGCGGCAGCGAGTCCACGGCGAACTCGAACAGGAAAACCGCTTCCTTGCCCGCGACGTCGAAGCGCGAATCGAACACCTCGAACGCGTGCCGCTGGAACAGGTCAAGAAAGGCCCGATGTCCCTTCCGGAGCTGCGGGTACAGAACATCCTCCGTGACGGCGGGCGCGGGAACCGAGATCGCGAGCAGGCCCCCGGCCCGTCTCTTCGCCATCGCCCGGAGCTTCGACAGGGAGAGTGCTTTCAGCGGTCGAGGGAAGAAGAACCGCTCGCTCGGGCGCTGCAGGTACTCGCGGGCCGCGTGGACGAACGTGGCGAGCTGTTCGACGCTCACCGCGCTCGCGACGTTCCGGTTCGGATCGACCGGGTCCACGACGGTCAGCGGCTCCGGGAACGTCCGAGCGGCCAATCGGTCCAGTTCGAGGACGATCCCCGGGCGCCATGCGAGACTCCCTTCGAGCACGCCGCGGAACGTCCCGTACTTCAGGACGAGCAGCTCGCACAGGTAGCCGCTGAAGCCCAGGATCTTCGCCTCCGCGCCATAGACGCCAATGCCTTCCGCCCAGGCCTTCAGCAGACGAATCTCGTCGGTCTGGCCGTCTTTGACCCGTCCCAGGACGTAGTCCACATGGAGCGGGGTGCGGTCGACGGCGCTCATCCGCTGAGTGGCGTCCGTGATCCGGTAACAGGGGACGATCTCGATCTCGAAGCCGCCGTACCACCCGCGGGTGTACGGATGTTCAGCATACAGGTGGGCGCCTCGCTCAAGGAGCTTCCCCAACGCCAGGCCGCGTTCCTCGAGATCCGCGCGCGGGAGGTCCGGGGGGAACGCGACAAACACGTCGATCTCGGTGCCGGTCAGGTGGGTGCCTTTTGCGACGGAGCCCGCGAGGAACGGCTTCGCGTCCCAGCCCTTCGACTTCAACGTGGACCGGAGCCGATCCAGGAGATCGCGGACGACCTTTTCGATCCGGGCCTCCTCCTCCGGGGGCGGCCGGATCCGTGCGAGGACCTGCTCCTCCACCGTCATGCGGACCGCATGCTGGGTCGCGGATAAAAGCACATGGGGGTTCTACGAGAGAAGGACTCCGTGGGTCCGCGCCACCTCGAGGATGCCGTCGATGACGAATTGCACCGCGATTGCGGCGATCAGGAGCCCCATCACGCGGCCGACCGCGCGTGTGCCCGCTCGCCCGAGCCTTCGGAAAATCCGGTCGGCGTTGTGCAACAAGAGGTACGTGGCGAGGACCGACGCGAGGATGCCGGCGAACACGAACAGCTTGTCCTCCGGCGCGGTGGCGGGAGATGACATCAAGATCATGACGGTCGTGATTGCGCCGGGCCCTGCCAGGAGCGGGATGCCGAGAGGGACGACGGCCACCTCGTCCCGCTCGAGCGTCTCCTCACGTTCCTGTTGGGTGAGGCGCGTGCGGGACCGCTCGCCACGCAACATCTCAAACGCGACCCCGAAGAGGACGATGCCGCCCGCGATACGGAACGCGGGAATCGTGAATCCGAATCCCGCGAAGATCCATTGGCCGAACACCGCGAACACGCC
>Ga0137386_10003326_pt1 | contig 10531 bp, 8 predicted proteins | sample SagtaG_4_FD_104910 | JGI IMG/M metagenome (GOLD analysis project Ga0137386, IMG submission 104910) | Vadose zone soil microbial communities from Sagehorn Ranch, Mendocino, California, USA - Sage2_R_100_16 metaG | ecosystem: Environmental > Terrestrial > Soil > Vadose zone | place: USA... | reverse complement strand
TGAGGCGCTAGCAGTGCGGTGGCAAGCATGAGGGCTGCAAAGCGCAATCCGAGTGATACCCTGCTGCGCCAGCAACGCACTGCCACCGCAAGTACAGCCAAAACCGTCACTGCATACAAAGCAAAAGCTACCGGCGTCCACGGAATCAGGAGAGACCAGAAGGCGCGGAGCGAGTTCATCTGATAGGGGCGAGGCTCGAGCATGGGGAGAACGTCTGCTACATGCAGTAGAGCGCGCAAGTAGTCGCTCATGACCGGCGTGCCATAGTAGAGCCAGCCGATACTGAGTTGGGCTAGAGCTGCCAGGATCGCGGCGGCGACCATCTTCCATTCGCGTGAGAATAAGAAAATGACCGCGGCGGCCAGGCCCAGTTGCGGTTTGAAAATTAGAGATCCGATCGCGAGACCGGCGAGGTAGGGCCGATTTCTGCTGAGGGCAAGAAATGCAAGGGTAAAGCAGAGGAGAGCAACAGTCGAGGTCTGGCCCCACAAAATCAAGTGAAAGAATCCGGGGAAGGCGAGGGCTGAGACGAGCACGGTCCAGGGTTCCACGCGCAGATTCGGGCATTGCTTCCAAACCAGATAACAACATGCTCCGTAGACGAAGGCATTCAGCAAGAGCCAGATTGTTAGCGCCGTCAAATAGGACATTCGGGCAAAAGGGGCGAAGAGTAACGAGACTTGAGGGCCGTAGAGCGGGACATATAGATTGCCGGCAGCTTCGGGCACGAGTTTTCGCAGGAGCGCAGCTTGGGCTTGTATGTTGTAAAGCAAGTCTCCGCGTTTTTGCAGGACGATATTTCCGAGCGTGTAGAAGTGTAGGAAGTCCGTCCCTTTGATGAGACCGTTGCGATCGCGCAAGCCCGGGGTGGACATGTCGATGGCATAGACCGTCCACAAGCAGATTGCCAGCAAAAGCGCGTGGGCGCGGATTCGCCTTGGGGTGAGCCATGATGCGGTCAATGTTTTGGCTCGCCGGAAAGATAAGGAGATAGCTTGGGCGGAGAGTCATCTCCATTGAGGAGCCATACTCTTCGAGCTGGGAAATAGCGCAACAATTCCTGATTTTTATCATCGCCCATATCGCGCGCCCAGACGACTTTGGAATGGTCAATATCGGCGGCGTTGTAAACCCATTCCCAGTCCACATCGTGTCGGGGCCCGTAGCGCACGATCACCAACTGCTCACCGGGTAAGTGCTGCAATTCACGCAGCACAGCAGCACGGTCCAGGTTTCCTCTGGGCCACGCCGGCTCAATTTGTACATGTGCGGCTGCGGCGGAGACACGCAAAACCACCATCGCGATTGCAATCAGCGGAATGACCCGAATTACGGAGAGGCCGATCCCTTGGCCATGCCATCGCCAAAACCGCATGTGGCGCATGCATTGGATGAGTACGATATAGATCAAGCCAGTAGCGGGCGCGACGTAATGCGGCATGGTCCATGTTTGTACTGCAAGTCCAGCAAAGAAGACGGCGCTGGCGATCAGTGTAAAACGCATCTTGCGGTCTCGCAGAATCCACGGAAACGCCAACAGCGGAATCGTGAGTATTGGGCCAAAATAAAACTTCCACGATGAAACCAGCTTGTCGAAAGTCCGGCTGAGAGCTCCGCGCCAGGTTCGGTTTTGCTCAAATTGGCGAAGTTCCCAACGATAGAAGTCACGCATAACCACGTCGTGATACTCGGGTTCGGGCCGCGTTGATTGCCAGAGGAAATAAGGCGCGGTGGCGTAGGTTCCACGGTTCACCTGGTAAGTCATGCGGAATGGGCTGCCTGTGACGCGGTAATAGTAATAACCCGTAGCCGCACCGCCGATGGCAAGGACAAGCAAAATTGGCAACACCACGCGGCTTAACAAAATTTTCGGTTCGGGATGGTTTCGCCGGTTGATCCAGATGATCATCGCCACTGCTACCGACAAGCTGAATATCAATCCTTCATACGGACGACTGTTGGCAAGGATTGTGAGTCCGAGCGCCATCAATAAAGAATCGCGCACACGCAGGTACTGTTTCAGCCGCGGCAGTGATCCTAGGACCAGGGCGCCTCCGAGAGCGGCGAGTGAACCGGCCCAGTAGGTATTCATCCAATAACTCAGAATGCCGAACCGAAGCATGGCCAGCATTCCTCCGAATAACGCCCACCCTGGGGGGAACCACGCCTGGAGCATCCAGCACAATGCAGAACACATGACGGCAGTGATGATCCACTGTCCAATCCAGGGATGCCCGAGGCGTTGGCCGGCCGCGAGCACCAGTCCTTGTCCCGGCGGATACATACTCATGTAGGTCGGTTGCTGGATGATGTGGAAACTTTCGAAGTGTACCCACATGGGGTGCGTCGGATTGGTTACTCGGCCATGCGCGAAAGTATCGGCGGACAGCAGGTAACTGAATTCATCGTTCCAATGCGGCTCGGGAATCCCGAGCACCGGAATGAGGGCGGCGCGGATGGTGAGAACTGAGAGTCCGACGAGTATGACGGAAAGGTTTTTTCTTCGCGCCAACCGGCCAAAACCACGTTGCAAGGAGGCAAACCCGGAAGGTGGCTGCGATATTGGAGACGCTTTCCGTCGTGACAGAAAGATCATTGCCGCAGCCGCAATAATCAACACGGTCTCGATGATCTGTATTAGTGACGAGGCCAGGCGGGCGTAGAGGCCGTCCATAGCAAGCGATGCCGATTGTAAAAAATCCGCGGAGGATTATTTTTCTACCGGTTCTTCTTCTCCAGTCAGCTTGTCCATGATGCCAGCGGCTACATCGATCATTTCCTGATCGACGGTACGGTTGTTGGCGATGGCATCGGCGAGGGGTATGGAAACGATCTTATTACCGCGCAACGCTGCCATGTAGCCAAACTCGCCGCGATGGACCATGTCGATTGCTCCCAGGCCGTAGCGGGTGGCCAGCACTCGATCAAAAGCGCTGGGAGAACCGCCGCGCTGAATGTGTCCCAGCACGACGGTTCTAGTTTCGAATCCGATACGCCGTTCGATTTCGCGAGCCAGAATATTTCCGATTCCGCCCAATCGCGCGTGACCGAATTCGTCCTTCTCCGTGTCCTGCACGATGGGGGCGCCGTGTTTCGGATCCATATCAGTGGAAAATTTTGCTCCCTCGGCAACGACCACGATGCTGAAGTAGCGTCCGCGAGCATGGCGCAGGCGAATAGTCTCGGCAACTTTATCGACATCGAAGGGGCGCTCGGGAATCAGAATCACATCGGCGCCGCCGGCGATGCCGCTGTGGATGGCAATCCAACCAGCATCGCGACCCATCACTTCCACCACCATGACACGGTTGTGAGCCTCCGCAGTGGTATGCACGCGGTCGATGGCCTCGGTGACGACATTGACCGCGGTATCGAATCCGAAAGTGTAGTCGGTGCCGGCGAGATCATTGTCGATCGTCTTGGGAATGCCTACTACTTTCACGCCTTTTTCATGTAGTTTCTGAGCGACCGAAAGGGTGTCGTCCCCGCCAATTGCGATCAGCGCATCAACGCTGTGCTTTTTCAAAGTGGCAATGCATTTTTCCAGGCCGTCAGGCTTTTTAGCGGGGTTTGTGCGTGACGTGCGCAAGATCGTACCGCCTCGGGGCAGGATTCCTCCTACACTCGAGAGATCGAGCGGCATGCTCTTATCTTCCAGAAGACCGCGCCAGCCCTCTAGAAATCCGACAAATTCGTCTTCGTAATGGAAGCTGCCTTTGCGCACGATGGCACGGATCACTGCGTTCAAACCGGGACAATCCCCGCCACCGGTCAGCATCCCGACTTTCATCGCCTGCTCCTGTCGTCCGTCCTGAAGTAGAGCGCTCCGAACTCTGCAATGAATGCAAGGGCGCCTTGCGGATACGCTTCAGGTGCATTCAGTGGGACGGAGCATTAAAGATTACCATTAACTCGTCCGCTTGGCGTAGGAGGGGCTAGAGCCCTTTACCGGTCATTGGTCGTTCGTCGTTGGCGGTTCGCTACCGACCAAGGACTAACCACCAACGACCGCGGGAGCCTCGCTTGCTGATTGCGCGAAGGCGCAGGATTGGCCACAATAATTGGGATACTCTTCGAACCAAACCCATGCCTAAACCGCTCCGAATTGTGATGTGGATCGGCATTGCTCTTTTGGGCGCGCTGGCCGTGGCCACGATTGCGCTGCGCCGTGGTGAGCAGATCAATGCCATGTGGCTGGTAGTGGCTGCTTTTTGTAGCTTTGCGTTGGGATACCGGTTCTACAGCAATTTTATTTCAGCCAAGGTTCTTGCCTTGGACGAACAACGCGCCACGCCCGCGGAGCGCTTGGAAAATGGGCGCGATTTTGTTCCCACCAACAAGTGGGTCGTGTTCGGTCATCACTTCGCGGCGATTGCAGGACCAGGACCGCTGGTCGGCCCGGTGCTCGCTGCGCAATTTGGCTATTTGCCCGGAACCCTGTGGGTGCTGGCGGGTGCGGTGTTCGGAGGCTGCGTACAAGATTTTGTGATCCTGCTTTTCTCGATCCGGCGGGATGGAAAATCGATGACCGAGATGGCCCGAGAGGAAATTGGGCGGGTGGGCGGTTTCGTCGCTTACCTGGCGGTCATCAGCATCATCATCATACTTCTAGGCGCGGTGGCATTGATCGTGGTGAATGCTCTGAAGGCGAGTCCCTGGGGAGCTTTTACCATCGCGATGACGATTCCCATCGCGCTGCTCATGGGGCTGTACCTGCGGCGCCTGCGGCCTGGAAAAGTATTGGAGACATCTGTCCTGGGATTCGTCCTGGTAATGCTAGCGATATGGGGAGGACAGTGGGCATCACAGACACCGAGCGTGGCCCGGGTGTTTACGCTCACCGGCCCCACACTGGCAATTCTGATCATCATTTACGGATTTGCCGCTTCCGCTTTGCCCGTATGGCTGCTGCTGGCGCCACGCGACTATCTCAGCACCTTCGTCAAACTAGGAACGATCGCTCTGCTGGCCTTGGGTATCGTTGCGCTGCGTCCCACATTGCACATGCCGGCTTTGACGCGATTTGTCGACGGCAGCGGTCCCGTGTTTGCCGGGAGCATTTTTCCATTTGCTTTCATTACGATTGCTTGTGGCGCAATCAGCGGGTTCCATTCGCTGATTGCCAGTGGCACGACACCCAAGCTGATCCGGCGAGAGTCCGAAGCCCGCATCGTGGGTTACGGCGCGATGCTGGCGGAGTCCACGGTGGCGATCATGGCGATGATTGCAGCTTGCGTGCTGCAGCCGGGAACTTATTTCGCGATCAACAGTCCGGCGGGCGTGGTGGGCCAAGCTCCGGAAGTAGCGGCGGCGACCATTACGGCATGGGGATTTCCAGTAACCGCGGCCGAGATGCATTCACTAGCACAGGCGGTGGGTGAGCAGACACTGTTCAACCGCACCGGCGGCGCTCCCGCATTTGCGGTTGGCATGGCACATATTTTTTCCAATAGCCTGGGCGGACAAGCAGTGATGGCGCTCTGGTATCACTTTGCCATTATGTTCGAGGCGCTTTTCATCCTAACCATTCTCGATGCCGGAACCCGGGTGGGCCGATTCATGGTGCAGGACGCACTGGGCCACATATGGAAGCCTCTGGGCCGCACCAGTTGGTATCCCTCGATCGTGGCTACCAGCGCATTGGTGGTCGCCGCTTGGGGATTTTTTCTCTGGCAGGGCGTGAAAGATCCGGTAGGCGGAATTAATTCTCTGTGGCCGCTGTTTGGCATCTCCAATCAATTGCTGGCGACCGTGGCCCTTTGTGTGGCGACTACGATCATCATCAAGATGGGTAAAGTCCGTTACGCCCTCGTCACGTTGCTGCCGCTTGGCTGGTTGGTTTCCGTGACCTTTACCGCGGCCTGGCAAAAGATTTTCGATCCCAGCCCGCGCATCGGTTTCCTGGCACATGCTCGTAACCTCGCGTCTTCTCCGACACAAGAAGCCTCTCGGCTAATCTTTAATGATCGGCTCGATGCCATCGTAACTGGCTTCTTACTGGTCATGGTGGTGCTGATACTGCTGGAATCGGTTTTGGAGTGCGTAAAAGTACTCTCTGGCCGCAAACAGGCCGGGGTAAAAGAAACTCCATTCGTGGCGAGCCGATTCGCCACCGAGGAGCAGGGATGATGCGTCTGCGAGAGATGGTGAATGTTGTACTGGCGATGCTGCGTGAAATTTTTGATGAGTCTGCGTATAGGCGTTTTCTGGAGCGAAAGCAGATGGTTTCTTCCTGCAAAGCCTATGCAGAATTTGTGCAGGAGAATGAACTTTTACGAGCGCGACGGCCGAGATGCTGTTGAAGAAGAAGAGGTCAGCATTCAGCATTCAGCCAATCGGGCTGGTGGCACTACCTTATGCTGGACGTCATCATCTCAAACTTGAGATAGACTCTCACTTATGCGGGTCCTGGGCATTGACTGCGGAACCGAGTACACCGGCTACGGTGTGGTCGAGCTTGGTCATCACGGCGTGCTGATTTGTTTGACTTGTGGCGCGATCAAGCTTTCTACCCGCGACGCCATGGCCTCGCGTTTAGCCACCATTTTCGAGGAGTTGAGCGGAATCATTACTCAGCAACGACCGGATAACGTGGCCATTGAAGATGTTTTTTACGCACTGAATGTGAAATCGGCACTCAAGCTCGGTCAGGTGCGCGGCGTGGCGATGCTGGCTGCGTCCAATGCTGGACTGAGTGTGTCGGAGTATTCGCCTCTTTCCATCAAGTCCGCGGTTGTGGGATACGGCAGAGCGGAGAAGCAGCAGGTACAGCACATGGTTACGCGACTGCTGAATTTGACCGAAACCCCGGAACCCGCGGACGCGGCCGACGCTCTCGCCATTGCCATCTGTCATCTGCATACCTCGGCAACACTGGAACGGCAGCGAGCCGTGGCGCGCTGAATGGCGCCGCTCAGAGCGCCCGCAATTCATTTTTGGCATAATTTATACTTAATGAATTGCGACCAATTTCGACAATCACGGAAGCTCTCGCGGTTTCAAACAGTAGTATTGTTCTGTCTGGTCTTGTCCTTCCATTCTTCTTTGAGGGCTGAGCAGCAGCCTCGAATCACCTTCGACTTTGCTTTTCCGGGATCGGAACCAGATCATTACGCAATTTCGATTTTCGCCGATGGGCACGCCACCTACGACAGCCACGTTAATACAAGCCAAGGATCGGAAGAAGATGACTTTCATTTCGACTTTACGATTTCCCCGTCCGATCGCACTCGCATTTTCGATTTGGCAAAAAGAGCCCATTACTTTGAAGGAGAGGTCGATTCGAAGAAGCGCGGGATGGCTTCGACCGGCGTCAAGACCTTGAAGTACACTGACACTGAGAAAAACACGCAGGCGACCTACAATTATTCGCGAATTCCAGCTGTACAAGAGCTAACCGATTTTCTGCAGAGACTTTCGACAACTCTGGAATTTGGGCGGCGGTTGGAGTATGACCACCACTATCAGAAGCTGGCACTGGATGAGGAGCTGAAGAGAATGGAAGAGATGTCCAAGCAGAATGGCCTGGAAGGGTTGTCGGCCGTCTCGCCCATCCTGGAGAAGATTGCAGGGGACGCCTCCGTCGTCAACCCGGGGCGAGTGCGAGCCCAGCGACTGCTCGCGGCAGGACGTAAGGAATCTCCTTAAGTGATTGAATAGAAAACAGAAGCTGCGGGAGTTCTTGCCGACGGTCGCAGGCTCTCGAAAGAACAGTTCGGAGTGATTGGTTCCCGGCTCTCAGCCTCTTTGACTATTTGTTGACAACCCACCATCCGGTGGAGTGTTCTAATTAATAAAGGGCAGCTCTCGGGAGGCGTCACATGTCCATTCGAAAACCCTGGATGCATTTATTCGTGCTGGTAGCGCTGGCAGTTCCATCTTTCGCGGACTCGCAAGTTCGCATTGTCCGCCTGAGCGACGTGGAAGGCAACGTTCAAATTGATCGCAATACGGGTCAAGGGTACGAAAAAGCGTTTCTAAATCTGCCGATTACCCAGGGAGTCAAGCTTCGAGCCAATGCCGAAGGGCGCGCGGAGATTGAATTTGAAAATGGCAGCACGCTTCGCATCATTCCCGGAACAGTCATCGAATTTCCCGAACTATCCATGCGGGATTCCGGCACGAAAGTCACGACGGTGAAACTGCAGGAAGGCACTGCTTATCTGAACTTCAACGGCGCCAAGAGCGATGAGTTCACCCTGAACTTCGGACGCGAGAAAATGGTGCTCACGCGCTCGGTTCACTTGCGTGTGGCCATGGGTGATACAGACGCTACACTGGCAGTTTTCAAGGGCGACGTAGAAGTCACAGGCCCATCCGGTTCGGTGCAGATGGGCAAAAAGCAAACGGCAACTTTCGACTTGGCGGATCAGGACCGCTACACTCTGGCCAAGAATCTGGAAAAAGATCCATACGATGACTGGGATAAACACCAGGAGGAATACCACCAGCGCTATCTAACCAGTTCCTATAGAAACTACTCGCCTTATGCCTACGGCATGAGCGATCTGAACTACTACGGAAATTATTTCAATGCGCCGGGTTACGGCACGCTGTGGCAGCCATACTTTACCGGTGCGGGATGGGATCCGTTCATGAACGGTTCCTGGGCTTGGTATCCGGGTTTTGGTTATACCTGGGTGTCTTCGTATCCCTGGGGATGGACGCCTTACCGCTATGGTTCCTGGGTAAACGTTCCGGGTTACGGATGGGCATGGCAACCCGGCGGTTCAAGTCTGGGATGGAATACGGTTCCGAGAGTTATCAATCCTCCGCGGCAGTTCACGCCGCCACAGCCACCAGCAACATCGGCACACAACCCGATCGTGGTGCAACGCGGACCCTCTGTGACCCCGCCAGGATCTGGTAACAAGGTCGTAATCCGTGGCGACTCTGCTGGTCTGGGGATTGCGCGGGGCAGCATCCGCGATTTGGGCAAAGTGTCGCAACAGGTGAGGCAGGAAGGGTCTGTCACTACGAAGGTCCACAGCGAGCCTATTCGAACGTCTCCCGTGATGTCGGCTTCACCGGCACAGCGGGGAGCAAGTGCGTCAGGGTCGTCGGCATCGCGAACGACATCGCCGGGATCTCGGGTTAGTTCGCCGCGGATGAGCAGTCCAGCGCCTCGATCCGCACCGCCTTCGCGTTCTGCTCCAAGTCCGCATACGTCGCCTCCGCATAAGTAACGGAGACGTTGATATTCGGAGTTTTGGCGTTCGCCACCAAAAACAAAAGGAAGGATCTAAATCGATCCTTCCATGAACATTCCTATTCGGTCAGTTTCAGGCAGCCCGCTTAGGTCTCTTCTGGTGTGTCCTTTGTTTTTCCTCCGCTTGCCCGGATCCTTCGTCAGCCTCTACATTGATCTGCTTCGCCAGTTCGGTAAGCTTCTCGTCCGTTTCCTTTTCTTCTTCGAGGGTTTCCGCAAGTAACGAAGCATGCTCAGATTCGCCCAACTCTTCCGCAAACGCGCGCACTGTCCCATATGCAGCAATCTCATAATGCTCCACACGTTGAGCAGCACCTATTAATGCGGCATCCAGCAGAGCACCTTCAAAGTCTTCTTCCATTATTTCCGAGCCTTCCTCTATCAAACCTTCCATACCTTTGCACTTCTTTCCCTTGGGACTTTCATCAAGCATTTCGAAAATTTGCTCCAGACGTTGTACGTGGCTCTTGGTCTGTTCAAGATGCTCCTCAAACCCAGCTCTCAGCTCCTCCGAAGAAGCAGCTTTGGCCATCTTGGGTAGAGCCTTCACAAGTTGATTTTCTGCGTTGTAGAGATCCTTCAGTTCGTCGACATAAAGCTCTTTCAATCCTTCGTTTGGCACGTCTTCTCCTAAAAAGTGATGTACTCGGCTTTTTGATGCGGTCGCAGCTATTCGTGACCGAGATTGAGGATACGCTCACGGATTGTCCGATAACGAACTGTGAATTTCTTTTCGGAATCGCTATCCACGCCAGTATCTGAGCTGCTGCAATGCGAGGTTGGCTGAGGGGCATATCAAAACGGATGTTCCGCCAGAGTGAGCGGCTGCGTTAGGCTCATAGCCGAGTAGCACAACCGAACTCAGCTCGATTTCCGCTTAGGTAGGCTTGAACCCTGAACACCTTCTACCCAGTTCAGCAATTCATCTCCCGTCATGAAGTTCAAAATACGATCGCGTTTAATACCGCCCAGGAGAGCTGCGGCAAGCCCAAGCTCTAGAAATGCAAGCTGCCATTGCCCGTGAGAATCGGTGCCGCTAGCTTTACGAGGCTTATATTCACGTCTTGTCGAAGTTTTACACTAAAACGCGATTTCGGATGCTCGCTCGAAATTCGGTACACTGATAGTGGTTGGGCTTCGTGAAAGAACGGGTTACGTCGCGATTGGCCCCGTAGCTCAGATGGATAGAGCAGCGGTTTCCTAAACCGAAGGTCGGGTGTTCGACTCACCCCGGGGCTACCATTTGTTTCAAGCACTTCCGGTGAATTATCAGACTCGCCCACGACTTCCAGTTGCGCCGGTGTTGCATTTTGTTGCGGACTT
>Ga0137386_10003322_pt1 | contig 10540 bp, 6 predicted proteins | sample SagtaG_4_FD_104910 | JGI IMG/M metagenome (GOLD analysis project Ga0137386, IMG submission 104910) | Vadose zone soil microbial communities from Sagehorn Ranch, Mendocino, California, USA - Sage2_R_100_16 metaG | ecosystem: Environmental > Terrestrial > Soil > Vadose zone | place: USA... | reverse complement strand
GGCCGCGCTCTTCATGAGTCGCGGCCTTTTTGCGCAGGATAGCGTTCCACCCGCGCCCGCCGCGCCCGGACCGACCGACGTTCCGGTCGTGCTGCCGACGGCTCCTGCCGATCAGGCGCACGTAACGCTCCGGCCGACCGAGCTCCGCTACGTCCAGCAGGAGACGCTGCTCGTGCCCCAGACGTCATCGATCAAGGGGCTGTACGTGAACGCGTGGGCATTCGGGTCGCCCAAGCTGTGGCACCTCGTGCGGCTCGCCGACGAGACGGAGATCAACGCCTTCGTCATCGACGTGAAGGACGACACGGGGTGCCTCCTGTATCCGTCGGCGGTGCCGACGGCGCAACAGATCGGGGCGAACAAGTGCGTCCGCGCCAAGGATGCGAAGGCCCGGCTCGACACGCTCGCGGCGCACGGGATTTACACCATCGCGCGCTTCGTGGTCGCGAAGGACCCGCTGCTGGCGGAGCGGAAGCCAGGCTGGTCGGTGAAGGATCGCACCACGGGCGGGCTGTGGCGCGACCGGATCAACATCGCCTGGGTGGACGCCTACAATGACTCGGTGTGGATCTACTCGGCGCAGCTGGCCGCCGAGGCCGTGCGGTTGGGGTTCAACGAAGTGCAGTTCGATTATGTGCGCTTCCCCGACGAGCCGCGCGAGCGCATGGCGACGGCGATCTTCCCGGCCCACCACGCCGGGGTAACGCAGCGCGAGGCGGTGCGCGAGCACATCACGCTGCTCCGGAACCGCCTCAAGCCGCTGGGCGTGCCCGTCACGTTCGACATCTTCGGCCTCACCGCCTCGGCTACGACGGGCGATCTCGGCATCGGGCAAGTGTGGGAGGACTTCATCAACGTCGCCGACGTGGTGCTGCCGATGGTCTATCCCAGCCACTACTACCGCGGGGCGTTCGGACTGGCATGGCCGAACGGCCAGCCGTATCGCGTGGTGCGCTCCGCGTTGCGCGACGCGCTGCAGCGCTCGCGGCCGCACCCCGCGGCCGCCGAGATCCGCCCGTTCCTGCAAGCGTTCACGCTGGGCCGGCGGCTCCCCCGCTACACCCCCTCCGAGATCCGCGAGCAGATCCGCGCGGTCGAAGACCTCGGCATCACGTCGTGGGTGCTGTGGAACCCACGCAGCGTGTACCAGCGAGAATCGCTGCGGCCGAAGAAGAGCGCTCCCCCTCCCCCAGGGCGCGAACTCTCCGCTACGACTGGCGGCCGCTAGCCGGCCGTCAGGCCGGAGCGGGTGCCGGCCCGGGCTGCCACTCCGTGATGTAGCCCGTGATGGCCGACGCCGCCACGGTGTACGGGTTGGCGAGGTAGAGCTGCCCCGGACCCGAGCGGCCCGGGAAGTTGCGGTTGATCGCGCTGATCGTCACTTCATCCCGCGTCTTCGACACACCGGGCCCCGCGTTGATGCAGGCGCCGCACGAGGGCTCGAGAAACGTCGCGCCCACCTTATGGAACAGCTCGAGGTAGCCCCGCTCCTCGCAGTAGCGTTTCACATCCTGCGACCCGCACTGGATGTAGAACCGCACCCACGGCGCGACGCGGGCGCCCCGCTCCGCCGCTTCCGCGAGCACCCGTGCATACATGTCCATGTCTTCCTTCTTCCCCGCGGTGCACGAACCCGCGTACGCGATATCCACACGGATCCGCCGAGCCGCCGGGTCGATATGCTGGCCGTTCCCCGGGTCGCCGGGCAGCGCCATCATCGGCCGGATCGCGCCAGCGTCGATCTCGATCACCTCGCAGTACTCGGCGTCGGGGTCGCTCGCCAGCCCGGCGCACAGCCGCTCGGCGTCGCCACGCGCCATGCCGCGGTACTCCCTCAAGTACTCGACCGTCTTCGCGTCCGGGGCGACGTAGCCGGTAAACCCGCCTACCTCGGCCGTCATGTTGGTCATCGTGGCCCGCTCGTCGACGGACAGCGACTCGACAGCACCCCCACAGTATTCCACCAGCTTGCCGATGGCCTGGCCGCTCTTCACGTACGGATGGCGCAGGATCTCGAGCATGAAATCCTTGGCCGTCACGTTGTCCGGCTTCTGCCCGCGCACTACGACCTTGACGGTTTCCGGGACCGTGAGCCGCACGTCCTTCGTGATCCACGAATTGAAGATCGCCGTCGTCCCCACGCCGAACGCCACGCACCCGACCGCGCCGGCGTGCGGGGTGTGGGAGTCCGAGCCGATGATCACCATCCCCGGCTCGGCGTGCCCCTCGAGCATCTTCGAATGGCAGATCGCCTCGGCGCCGTGGCGGCCGAGCCGCAGCTCGCCGTACAGCTTGATCCCCTGCTTCTCCGCGAACGTACGCTGCTTCTTCTCGAGCTGGAGCGCGACGTCGAGGAGCCCCTCCTTGACGCGCTCGGGCGTCATCGCTTCGGGGAGGAACGTCAGGTGGTCGCGGAACATGAGGATCGAGCCGGGATCGTAGACCTGCTCGTTCTCGCCCACGAGCTGCTCAAAGAAGATCGCGGCCATCGGCGTCACGTACTCGTGGCTGAACCGGATGTCGGTGACCACGAAGCCCTCGTCTCCCGGCTTGACGGCCGGTACGCCGATCCTTCCGCGCGCTGGGTCCACCACCCAATGACGTGCGATGATCTTCTCCCCGAGCGTCATGGGCCGGCGCGGAGTCCCGGGCGGCGCGAGGACGACCTTCCCTTGGAGCCGGGCGACGTTGAAGTTGAACAGCCCGCCGTACTCGATGATACCGCGCGTGATCTCGCCCTCGCCTTGGGTGAAGGCTGCGAGCGGAATCGCCTCGCCGCGCCGCACTCGATCGATGATCGAAAAGTCGGTAGTGGTGAGGATTCCCAGATTCTGGCAATTCTCCCGGTAGATCCGCTCGATGTTCTCAGCGATGACCAGTCTGATGCCGGCGCACAGCTCGGCGTACGGCGACTGCTCCCGCGATGAGCCCTTGCCGCGCCGCTTGCCGCTGACCGACGCCACGAAACGGCCGCCCTTCACCGATCCTCGAGTGATCGGGAACTCCTCGCCGCATTTCAAGCCCAGGTACGGGAAGTCGCCCAGCGTTTCGTCGTAGTAATAGCAGATGTAGGCAGGCGTGATCTCGTCGGTCGAAATGTTGTCGCGCAGCGCAATGGCGGGGGTCCAGTCCAAGTCCTGCCCCGCGAGCTGGCTGCGCACCAGCGCAGGATCCTCGGCCAGAAACAGGATACGGCCCTCGAGCCGGACGAGATCGGGGAGCCGCGCGACGGGGCGGGCCTGCAGCGCTTGCAGCATACGCGAAAGATGAACCCCTTGCTCCGAGCCGAGCAAGACGATTTGCTTCCGGGCACCGGACCGAACCCCTGGAGGTCGAGGATGTCTCCGTACTGTCGATTGGCTGTCACGATGCTGCTCGTCACCCCGGTGGCATCGCTCGGCGGCCAGCAACGGGCCCCCGCGTTGCCACCCGTGAGCACCGCGGCGATGGACGCCCACCTCCGCTATCTGTCCGATGACTTGCTCGAGGGGCGTGCCCCGGGCACGCGCGGGGGCCGCCTCGCCGCTCAGTACATCGCGGCGCAGTTCCAAGCGCTCGGTCTAGCGCCTGCGGGGCCCGACGGCTCCTACTTCCAGCCGGTCGCGCTCTTCGGCCTGACGCCGCATCCGTCGCTCATGTGGGGCACGCCCGGCGCGCCGCAACCACTCAAACCGCTCGACGACTTCGTCGCGTGGGCTGAGCGCCCGGAGTCCGAGATCGCGGCGGACGGCGACGTCGTGTTCCTGGGCTACGGTATTCAGGCGCCCGAGTGGCAATGGGACGACTACAAGGATGTGAGCGTAGGCGGCAAGGTCCTGCTGATGCTCGTAAACGATCCGGGGCTCCAGGACTCGACGGTTTTCAACGGCCGCGCGCTCACCTACTACGGTCGCTGGACTTACAAGCTCGAGGAGGCAGCCCGGCGCGGGGCGCTCGGCGTCCTCCTGATTCACACTACCGCCAGCGCGACGTACCCGTGGGAGGTGGTGCGCGGGTCATGGTCGGTGGAGCAGTTCAAACTAGACCGCGTGGCGGCGCAGAGCATCGCGTTCGCCGGGTGGGTCACCGCCGACGCCGCCCGGGCGGCGCTCTCCCGCGCCGGCTTCAACCTCGACTCCCTGAGCCGTGCCGCGGCGCGGCGGGACTTCCGGCCGGTCCCGACCGGCCTGCACGTGGCGGTCGATATCATCAGCGCGCTACGTCGCGTCCGCTCCGAGAACGTGGTGGCAAAGCTGCCGGGGAGCGACCCGAGACTCGCGAGCCAGGTCGTGCTGTTCACCGCTCACTGGGACCACAAGGGGATCGGCCCCGCGGTCAACGGTGACTCGATCTACAACGGCGCGGAGGACAACGCGTCCGGCATTGCCGCGATGCTCGCGACGGCCCAAGCGCTCAGCCGCGCCACTCCCCCGCCGCGACGCACCCTGCTGTTCGTCGCGACGACCGCCGAGGAGAGCGGCCTGCTCGGCAGCCAGGCATACGTGCAAACCCCGCTCGTGCCGCTCGAGCGTACGGCGGCGGTGCTCAACCTCGATGTCACGAACGTGCGCGGCGCCACGCGGGACATCGACGCTCTCGGGATCGACCGCTCCACTCTGGGACCGGTGTTTGAGAGCGCGGCGCGGGCTGAGTCGCTCGCCGTCGTCCACGAGCCGGACGTGCGTGGCTCGTTCTACCGGTCGGACCACTTTCCCTTTGCAAGGGCCGGGGTGCCGGCGCTCTCGATCGAGGCTGGAAGAGATTTCATCGGGCGGCCTGCCGGATGGGGGAAGGAGCAGGATGAGCTGTACAACCGGGAGCGCTACCACCAGCCGAGCGACCAGTACCGACCGACCTTCGTCTACGAAGGGATGGCGCAGGAGGTCCGCGTCACGATGCGGGTGGCTCTCGCGGTGGCGAATGCACAGGAGTTGCCGCGCTGGCTGCCAAACTCGGAGTTCAAGCGTGAAACCGCTCCGCTGACCCGCTGAGTGCAATCCGTTGCATTGCTCGTAATGTGCCGCGCAGAAGTCAGTTACGGGTCCTGGTCAGGCCAGTTCTCCGGCGCCTCTGGCCGATTCCGAGGCCGCCGAATAAGTTTGCGCCCGCTTTTTGACAGTCCCGACTCCCGCACTCGTCACCGCGGAGCGAGCACCTGGAACTCCCGACATCCCATCGGTTGCCGCTGTCCTGGCTGCTCGAGGCGGCGAGCCCGCCGATCCAGTACCGCGCCTACGCCGAAGTTGTGCGGGAGAGCGAGCGCGATCCGGAACGACTCGCCGTGCTGCGCCAGGCCGTCTTGGAGTACAAGGTCGCTCTGGCGATCGCCCGCAAGCAGAAATCCACGGGGCTGTGGGGCGGCAACCTCCTCGGGCCGAACGCCTCGAAGGCGTACGGTTGGCATGAGCCCGGCACCGTGTTTCAGTACCGTCGATTGCTCGAGATGGGCTGGCCGCCGACCGAGCGGCCGTTCAGGCTCGCGGACCGGCTGCTGTTTCAGTTGCTGTCGCGCATCGAGCCGGACGACCCGGACCGGGCGGTTGCCCAGCGGGCTCAAGAGCTGCTGGCGGAGTACCAAAAGCCCGCCCGCACCGACCCCGGGCTCGGCCGCTGGGCACGGCGGCTCGGCCGGGAGGCGGCGGCATGCGCACTCGCGCGGGCCGGCCACATCGACGACCCGCGAGTGCGCGGGACCGCGCATACGATCGCCAGCAACATCTCACAGTTCCTGCGCAGCGAGCTCGCTGCGAAGCCGTTCAGGAAGGCGCACGGCAAGACGGTGCTCGAGCCCGCTGCCTACCCGCCCACCGTTTTCGCGGTCGAGATGCTCGCCTTCCTCCCTCCGGTGCAGCGGGAGCGCGCGGGGTTCATCGAACGGCTGGGGCAGTATTTCTCGTCGCCGGCGCCGCGTCGCGCGTTTTTCATCCTGGCTGGCAAGAAGCTGTTCAAGCCGATGTTCGAGCTGCTGGGCGACCCGCTGCGCTCCGACGCTCAGGGCCACATCAGCGACATTCCGTTCGCCGTGTACTGGCTCGAGCTCCTGGCCCGGCTCGGCCTGGCGCGCCAGATCCCGAGCGCCAACCGCGTGCTCGCCCGTCTCTACAGCGAATGCGACGACCAGGGGATTTGGAGCCCGAAAAGCCTGCGGGCCATGCCCAAAGCCACGAATCCCGTCACGGCCCACTATTTCCCGCTGGAGGGGCCTGGGAAGAGTCCCGCTCAACGACAGACCGACGTGACGTTTCGGCTAGCGCTGATCGCGCGGGTCATGAGCCTCCCGGTCGAGGTGGTGTGAGAGGCGCGGGGGCGGGGGGGGGCGCGATGAGCACCACCTTGCGGTGAGGGTGTTTGTAACGTAGTAGTAACTACTACTACGTTATGCCAAACGTCGACCTCACTCCGTTCGGATTCACCCCCACTGAGTCCGTCGTGTATGCGGCTTTGCTGCAGCTCGGCCCGTCCACGGGGTACGGGGTGAGCCGCGCCACGCGGCTCGCACGCGCCAACGCCTATGGCGCGCTCGCAGGGCTCGTCACCCGCGGGGCCGCTCACCGGACCCCCGGCCGCCCCGTGCAATATCGCCCCACCGATCCCCAGGCGCTGCTCGCTCACCTCGCCGCGCAGCAGGGAGAAGCACTCGACCGGTTGAGTCGCGCGCTTGAGGACGCGAGTCACCCGGCGGAGCCCGAGACTCGCGTCGTGGCCGGCGCTCGCGCCGTGGCCAACCTCATCCAGCAGCTCGTCGCTCGGGCCGACCAGACGATCCAGGGGATCTTGGCGGCAGAGCTGTGGCGCCCGACGCTGCCCGCGTGGCGGCGCGCCACGACCCGGGCGGCGCTCGACGTCCGCCTGGCGGGCGAGAGCTCCGACACCGAGGGCCTCACGAAGAGCGCCGTTCCCGCGGGCACGCCCACGCTGCTGCTGATCGACGACGCCCGAGTGCTGACCGTCTCGGGAACGGGCGAGCAGATTACCGCGCTGTGGAGCACGCATCCGCTCATTGCGACGCTGGCCCGCGCCGCGTTGCGCAATCTCACCTGATGCGCCGGCTGCCGCTCGCCTTGTTCGCCACGCTCGCCGCCTGCCGTGCGGCGCCGATTCCGGAGGGCGAACGGTTCCCGGCAGGAACGCAGTTTACGGCGCGCTTCCTTCAGGTCGGCGACACCAAGGTCCGGTACATCGACGCCGGGGAGGGGACCGCCGTGATCTTCATCCACGGGCTGGGAGCGTCTCTGTACACCTGGCGGAAAAACCTCGCCCCCGTGATAGCGGCGGGTTTCCGGGTGGTGGCGTTCGACAATCGGGGCTTCGGCTCCTCCGGCAAGCCGGCGCACGGCTACACGAACGCCGCCTATGCGCGCCTCGTCGCGGCACTGATGGACTCCCTGCACCTCCCCGATGCCGTGCTCGTGGGTCACTCGATGGGGGGCGAGATCGCCGGCGAGGTGGCGATCGCCTTCCCGCACCGTGTACGCGCATTGGTCCTGATCGGGGCTGTGGGACTCGGCACGCGCGAGCCGCTGCTGTTCCGAGTCGCCCGGTGGCCCGTGGTGGGGCCCGCGATCCTCGCGTTCCGGGGGCGAGGATTCGTCGCGCGGCTGCTCAAGTCTACGTATGCCGACGCCAACAAGGTGAGCGAGGCGGATGTCGACCAGTATTACGCCCCGGTCGCCGAGCCGGACTACGGTCGGGCGCTGCGGGGCGTGCTGCGCGAGTTCCGGCTCGACGGGCTGGCCGGGCGGCTCGATGCGATTCAGGCGCCAACGCTGGTGCTGTGGGGGGAAGCGGACCGCTGGGTGCCGATCGCCCGGGGCCGCGCGCTCGCCGCGCAGCTCGAGCGCTCGGCGTTCCTCTCCGTGCCCCACGCCGGACACTCGGTGCAGGAAGAAGCGCCGGGGGAGGTGAACCGCCTATTGATCAAGTTTCTCAAGCAGGGCCTGCCGCGTGTACCGGAGAACCTCGCATCGGTCACGGACTGGCGCGGCCGTCGGAGGAGCATAGATTTCATCAACCGGATGGTTGAGCCAATCGCCCCCTGAAACCTAAGCTAAGCAACCCCAGAGCATTACGGATCATCACCGCCGCCAAGGACGAGTTCGCCCGGTGCGGCTTCGATGGCGCCCGGGTGGATCAGATCGCGCGGCGCGCCGGAGTCAACAAGCAGCTGCTGTTCTACTACTTCCACTCCAAACGCGGACTGTTCAACGCCGTGCTCACGCGCGGCGCCGCCGAGCTGGAGCAGGCGCTCGCCACGCTCGCGGTCGGCGGCGAGGGGCCGCTCGATCGCATGGCTGCGGCGCTGGCGGCACAGTTCGACTTTCTCGCCGCCCACCCCGACCTCGTCACGCTGCTCACGCAGGCCGGCCGATCCGACGCCCGGCCGTTTGCGCCGGCCATCAAGCGGCTGGTCATCCTGCTCGCCGAGGGACAAGGGCTGGGCCAGGTGCGCGACGACGTCGACCCACACTTGGCGGCGGCGCAGGCGCTGGTGCTCATGGTCGCCTATCTCGGCCTCGAGTCGGTCATTGCCGCGAGCGCCCCGCCGCTCGGCGCCGACGCGCCGGCGCTGCGCGCGCGCTGGAAGGAAGCCGCGGTGAAGCTGGTGCTGGAGGGAGTGAGGGCCTAGCAAGGGACTTCGAGACCGAGTGCGTCGGGCGGGCCAGCCGACCCTCACCAATTCAGCCAGTACGACGCTTTCACGAGGAAGGTGTTTTCAGGGTGGAGGCTGAACAGGTCGCGGAAGTCACCGGCGAGCGACCGCGTCCCCGTCGCCCTGAGGAAGTCGCCCCGACCTTGCGTCCAGACGACGAACAACGTCGAGCCGGGCCGATACTCCCACCGCAGCACGACATTGGAATTGAACTGTTTGAAGTTGAACCCACTGGCGACGGTGCCGAGGTACGGCTTGAACCGGTCGTCGTACGCCGCAGCGCGCGGATTGGCGAGCTCGCGCGGGTTCGCGTACGTCCCCTTGCTCACGAACGGCTGTGCGTAGACCTGGAGCGTGAGGTCGGGCGTTATCGTGTAGTCCACGCGCCCGGTCAGCGACAGAGTCTTCTGGTTCAGGTGAGCCAAGGGGTAGTGGGTGACGCCGGTGGAGTCGGTGACGGGGTTGAAGGGCTGGGTGTTGTCGATATTGTGCGTAACGCTGACGCCGATCGTTGTGTTGAACTGCGACGCGATGCGCACCGATACCTGCGAGCCCACGTTGACCGACTCGGACCGGCCGCCGTCCCCCCGCCAGTAGTTCGTCCACAGAGCGGGTACCACGACCGGCCGGCTGTCGCCGTCCCACTCCGCCCAAGAGGAGACAATTGGATCGACCCGCACGGCCGGGCCACCGCGAGCGCGGCGGTCGTCGAGCGTCGTGCCAAGGTGGCCCAGTGTCGTGCCGGCGTGCACCCACCAGCGGTTCTTGAGCTGTACGTGAACATTGGTGTTGGCAGCGCGCTCGAGGGGAGACCCGGCTCCCGTCCAGAATTGCCACCAGTTGAAGTTCCAGAACGCGGTCTGGTACAGCGAGCTCGGATGCAGCGACTGCACCCCGAACCAGTTGTTCCAGCTCTGCTGGTCGGCGCGGAGCAAGAAGCCGAGGTCGTTCACCTCGAAACCCGGCGACCGGCGCTGATAGCTCGTCTCGAACCGGGTGATCCCTCCGCCCACTTTGCCGAAGAGCAGCTCCTCCGCGTCGCCCGCGAGCGACGTCCTGGTCGAGTCGAAGGGGAGTCCGGCGTCGAGGCGCTGGTAGTAATGCACCGCGTCCCGCTGCGTCGCGGTGATGGCGGCGGGCGTGCCCGCCACCCGGCTCAAGTCGAGCGAGCCCGAGACCTGATAGCGGCTCCCCAGGAACCGGTGCCGGAAGTCCACCGCACCGACGTACGCGTTGCGCCGCAACGCGGCGTCGGTCAAGGGGTCGAGGCTGCGGTTCACCGCCGTGAACATCACGCCGACGCCGCTCTCACCCTTGCGGAAATCCTGTTGCCCGCGCAACACCGCATAGTTGGTGGCGGGCTCGGTGGTGCGATCGGAGCTGCCCGTGGCGCGCTGCGTAACCCCTTCGAGCAGGCCCACTGTCTGACCGCCCGGCAGCCGGCCGGTCAACTTGCCCGCGAGGTAGATCGTGGTAGCGATGGGAGAGCCAGCGTCATTCGCCGAGAGCTGCGGCGCCCGCCCGATACGACGCGAGTAGAACAACCGCTCACCGTTACAGTTGACCTGGCTGCAGTTCACATCGAAGCGGAAGATCCCTGTGCCCGCGACGAAGAAGGGACGGCGCTCCTGGAAGAACGTCTCGAAGGCCGTGAGGTTGAGGACGGCGGGGTCGGCCTCCACTTGCCCGAAGTCGGGGTTGACGGTGGCGTCGAGTGTCAGGTTGGAGGTGAGCCCGTACTTCAGGTCCGCCCCTCCTGTGAGCTGCTGGGACCGATCAAAGCTGGTGCCGGCTGCGACCGACACGTTCTTCGTCACCGCGTACGGCGCGACCTCCAGTCGGCGCGGTGCGGGGAGTCCCACCAAACCGGTGACGTCCCCCAGCTGGGAGGCAAAGCCCGCCTTCGATTGC
>Ga0137386_10003304_pt1 | contig 10568 bp, 7 predicted proteins | sample SagtaG_4_FD_104910 | JGI IMG/M metagenome (GOLD analysis project Ga0137386, IMG submission 104910) | Vadose zone soil microbial communities from Sagehorn Ranch, Mendocino, California, USA - Sage2_R_100_16 metaG | ecosystem: Environmental > Terrestrial > Soil > Vadose zone | place: USA... | reverse complement strand
GGCACCGGTACATGTCCGGCGTCTAGCTCCCCCTCCAGGTGGTAGCGTGCAAGTGTGATCGGGCGCGTCGTCATCGAGGGGATCCGACCGCAGGTTGACTGCGGGCAATGGCCTGCCCGCGCGGTCGCCGGTGAGTGCGTGCCCGTCCAGGCGACCATCTTCCGCGACGGCCACACCGTGGAGGTCGCCGCGGCGGTCCGGGTCGTCGGCCCCGGTGAGCGCCAGGATCAGCGCATCCGCATGACCGAGGTCAACCACGGCCTGCACCGGTGGGAGGCCGAGGTCACCCTGCCAGGCATGGGCATGTGGTCCTTCACGGTCGAGGCGTGGACCGACGAGCTGGCCACCTGGCTGCGCGGCACGACCGCCAAGCTCGACGCCGGCCGCGACATCGACCTCGAGCTGGAGGAGGGCGCCCTGCTGCTGGAGCGCGAGGCGACCCGGCTGCCGGCCGCCCGTCGGGGCCCGCTGGTCGAGGCGATCGCCGGCCTCCGCGGCGAGGGCGATGCCGCCACCCGGCTGGCCGCGGCCACCGATCCCACCATCGCCGAGCTGCTGGAGGCGTACCCTCCGCGCTCCCGCACCCGCTCCCGCCGCCTGCGGATCTGGGTCGACCGGCCGCGCGCGCTCTACGGCGCGTGGTACGAGTTCTTCCCGCGCTCGGAGGGCGCCACCGAGACCTCCAGCGGCACGCTACGGCAGGCTGCCGAGCGCCTGCCCGCGGTCGCCGGCATGGGGTTCGACGTCGTGTACCTGCCCCCGATCCACCCGATCGGCTCCACCAATCGCAAGGGACGCAACAACACGGTGCACGCGCGCCGGGACGATCCGGGCAGCCCCTGGGCGATCGGCGGCGACGCCGGTGGCCACGACGCGATCCACCCCGACCTCGGCACCATCGAGGACTTCGATGCCTTCGTGGCCAGGGCGCGCGAGCTCGGCATCGAGGTCGCCCTCGACTACGCGCTGCAGTGCTCGCCCGACCACCCGTGGATCAAGGAGCACCCCGAGTGGTTCCGCATCCGTCCCGACGGCTCCATCGCCCACGCGGAGAACCCACCCAAGGTCTACGAGGACATCGTCCCGTTCGACTTCGACAGCCCCGAGGCGCCGGCGCTCTACGGAGCCTGCAAGGGCATCCTCGATCACTGGATCAGCCACGGTGTCCGCGTATTCCGCGTGGACAACCCGCACACCAAGCCGGTGCGCTTCTGGAAGTGGCTGCTTGACGCCGTCAAGACCGAGCACCCCGAGGTGGTGTTCCTCTCCGAGGCGTTCAGCACCCCGCCGATGATGCACGTGCTCGCCAAGGTCGGCTTCAGCCAGTCCTACACCTACTACACCTGGCGGAACACCAAGGCCGAGCTGGAGGAGTACCTGACCGAGCTGACCACCTCGGAGTCCGCGGACTACTTCCGGCCGAACTTCTTCGTGAACACCCAGGACATCCTCACCGCCTACCTGCAGCAGGGGGGCCCGCCGGCGTTCAGGATCCGCGCCACCCTGGCCGCTACGATGTCGCCGTCCTGGGGCATGTACTCGGGCTTCGAGCTCTACGAGCGCGAGCCGCGCTCGCCCGGCAGCGAGGAGTACCTGAACTCCGAGAAGTACCAGTACCGGCCGAGGGACTGGTCCCAGCCGTCGCTGGCACCCTACGTGGCGCGGCTCAATCAGGTCAGGCGCGCCCATCCCGCCCTACACTGGCTCCGCAATCTCCGTTTCCACCTGGTCGACTCGACCGACATCATCGCGTTCTCCAAGCGGTACCGGGACGATACCGTCCTGGTGGTGTGCAACCTCGACCCGCACCAGGCCCACGACAGCATGGTGCATCTCTGGCTGCCGGCCCTCGGGCTGGACTGGGACGTCGGCTCGTTCGAGGTCCATGACGAGCTGACCGGCCAGAGCTGGACCTGGCAGGGACCGTCCAACTACGTCCGCCTCGATCCCGCATCCGAGGTGGCCCACGTGCTCCACGTCCGATCTCGATAAGCCCATCGAGGCGTCGCCATGACCGAGCTGGAGTCCGCTCTCGCCGCATTCCTTCCCAGCCAGCGCTGGTTCTCGGGCAAGGGACGGCAGATCGGCGAGGTCCGAATCGAAGCGAACGTGCCCCTGCGCGCCGCCAGGCCGACGCTGCACCTGGTGGTCGCCGCGGTGGCGTACGCCGACGGCGGCGTGGACCGCTACCACCTTCCGATCGGGCACGACTTCGGCTTCGAGGCCCGCTCGCTGCTCAGCCGCCGCCCCGGCGCGCTGATCCTGGAGACCAAGCCGCCACGCGAGGGCGTCTACTACGACGCGGTCGTCGATGAGCGCCTCGGCGCGATCTTCCTGGAGATGCTGTCGCGCGGGGCGACGCTGGACCAGCTCCGCTTCCACCGCGCTCCGGAGTGGAACGAGACACTGCGCGGGCCGGGCAAGCTGCTGAACGCCGAGCAGACCAACTCCTCGCTGGTGTTCTCGAACCGGCTGATCCTCAAGCTGTTCCGCCTGCTCCAGCCGGGCGAGAACCCGGAGCTGGAGGTCACCAGGGCGCTGGCGGCCAAGGGGTTCGACGCCTGCGCGGAGCTGCTCGGCTGGATCGAGGGCCTCGGCTCCACGCTGGGAGTGCTCCAGCGCTACTACGCCGGCAGCGTGGAGGGCTGGAAGCTCGCCGTCGAGCGAGTCGCCGACCACTACGAGTCCGAGGACCCTGGCAACTTCGCCGGAGAGGCCAGGGAGCTGGGGCGGCTCACGGCCGAGCTGCACGCCGCCCTGGCGACCGCCCTTCCCAAGGTCAGCGAGGGCCAGCCCGACCTCGGCCGCCTGAGCGCCCGCCTGATGGGCCAGCTCACCCAGGTCGCCGCGCTCGTGCCCGAGCTGGCGCCCTACCGGCGCGCGATCGAGGAGGTCTACGCCGAGGCGGTGCGCGGGGTCGGCGGCGCCGTCCACCTCCAGCGCATCCACGGCGACTACCACCTCGGGCAGGTGCTGCGCGTGGGGCAGCGGTGGCTGGTGATCGACTTCGAGGGAGAGCCGGCGCGCAGCCTGGAGGAGCGCCGCCGCATGACCAGCCCGCTGCAGGACGTGGCCGGCATGCTGCGCTCGTTCGACTACGCCGCCCACTCGCCGCTGGTGCTCGGCGAGGACCCGGACACCCCCGGGCCGAGCAGGGCCGAGCTGGACCGGCTCGGGCAGGCGGCGCAGCGCTGGATCCAGGCCAACCGGACCGCGTTCCTGGACGCGTACATGTCCACGGCGTCCAGCGGCGGCTGGCTGCCCGACCACCCTGAGCTGCTACTGCGTGCCTACGAGCTGGACAAGGCCGTGTACGAGGTGATGTACGAGGCGCGGCACCGCCCGCCGTGGCTCACCATCCCGATCGGAGGCATCCAGCGCCTGCTGGGCGCCAGGACAGCTACCCTGGAGGCCCCCCGCAACACCGGTTCCTGACCGCCATCACACTCGCCAGCCATTCCCGCCGACGAAAGAGCGATGCCGATGCCGTTCCAAGAGGAGATCGAGCGCCTGGTGCGTGGGGAGCATCACGAGCCCCACCGCCTGCTCGGCGCCCATCCGGAGGCCGGCAAGGTGCGCGTCCGGGCCTGGCGCCCCGACGCGCGCCAGGTGAGCGTCCTGGCCAACGGCGGGCGCGAGGTCCTGGAGCGGATCCACCCGGCCGGCCTGTTCGAGGGCACCCTGCCCGGAGAGACCGGCGCGGCGGCGCGGGCGGGCGCCGGGCGGCTGCCCGCCTACCGGCTGGAGGTCTCCGACGGCGAGCACGTCGTGGAGGTCGACGACCCCTACCGGTTCCTGCCGACGCTCGGTGAGCTGGACCAGCACCTGATCGGCGAGGGCAGGCACGAGCGGCTGTGGGAGCGGCTCGGTGCCCACCCGACCGTGCTGGAGGGCGTGGCCGGTACCGCCTTCGCGGTGTGGGCGCCCAACGCCCGCGCGGTGCGGGTGGTCGGCGACTTCAACCGCTGGGACGGGCGCCTGAACCCGATGCGGGTGCTCGGCTCCTCGGGGGTCTGGGAGCTGTTCGTTCCCGGCGTCGGCGTGGGCGACAAATACAAGTACGAGGTGCTCGGGGCCGATGGCGGGCTGGTGCTCAAGGCCGATCCGCTGGCGTTCGCCACCGAGCGCCCGCCGGCCACCGCCAGCAGGGTGCACACCTCCAGCTACCGCTGGGGCGACGAGGCATGGATGGACACCCGCGGCGAGCGCCAGCGTGTCGACGCGCGGGTCTCGATCTACGAGCTCCATCTCGGCTCATGGCGCAAGGGCCTGTCCTACCGGCAGCTCGCCGACGAGCTGCCGGACTACGTCGCCGACCTCGGCTTCACCCACGTCGAGCTGATGCCGCTGGCCGAGCACCCCTTCGCGGGCTCATGGGGTTACCAGGTCACCTCCTACTTCGCGCCGACCTCCCGCTTCGGCGACCCGGACGACCTGCGCTACCTGATCGACCGGCTGCACCAGCGCGGCATCGGCGTGCTGATGGACTGGGTCCCCGCCCATTTCCCCAAGGACGCCTGGGCGCTGGCGCGCTTCGACGGCACCGCCCTGTACGAGCACGCCGATCCGCGGCGGGCCGAGCATCCCGACTGGGGCTCGCTGATCTTCAACTACGGCCGCAACGAGGTGCGCAACTTCCTGACCGCGAGCGCGTTGTACTGGCTCGAGGAATTCCACCTGGACGGGCTGCGGGTCGACGCCGTCGCCTCCATGCTCTACCTGGACTACTCGCGCAAGGCCGGGCAGTGGGTGCCGAACCGCTTCGGCGGCAACGAGGATCTCGAGGCGATCGAGTTCTTGAAGCAGCTCAACACCCTCGTCTACGGCAGGCATCCGACCGCCATCACCGTCGCCGAGGAGTCGACCGCCTGGCCGGGCGTCTCGCAGCCTGTCCACCTCGGCGGGCTCGGCTTTGGCTTCAAATGGAACATGGGGTGGATGCACGACACCCTCGAGTACATCTCGAAGGACCCCGTCTACCGGCGCTTCCACCACCATCAGCTCACCTTCTCGCTGATGTATGCATTCAGCGAGAACTTCATCCTGCCCATCAGCCACGACGAGGTGGTCCACGGCAAGGGCTCGCTGTACGGCAAGATGCCGGGCGACACCTGGCGGCGACTCGCAAACCTGCGCGCCTACCTGGGCTTCATGTGGGCGCACCCGGGCAAGCAGCTGCTGTTCATGGGCTGCGAGCTCGCCCAGGAGGCCGAGTGGTCGCATGAGCGGTCGATCGACTGGGAGGCGCTGGCCGATCCCGGCCACGCCGGCATCCAGCGCCTGGTCCGCGACCTGAACGACGTCGCCAGCCAGCGCCCGGCGCTCTGGCAGGTCGACAGCTCGCCCAGCGGCTTCGCCTGGATCGCCGCCAACGACGTCGACGACAACGCGCTCTCGTTCATCCGCTGGTCGGCCGATGGCCATCCGATCGTCTGCCTCTGCAACTTCTCGCCGGTGCCCCGCTACGACTATCGTGTCGGCTTTCCCCAGGCCGGCCACTGGGCGGAGGTCCTCAACACGGACTCGGAGCTGTACGGCGGCTCCAACGTCGGCAACCTGGGCATGATCGCCGCCGAGGAGATCACCTGGGACGGTCAGCCGGCTTCGGCAAGAGTCACCCTTCCCCCGCTCGCCACCGTCTGGCTCGCGCCAGCCTGATTCCCTCAAGCCCCCGTATGAGGCGGTTCCCATGGCACAGGCGCTCTTGGGGGGCCGTGGGGGGGAGCGAGCTCCCCCCCACATGGATAGATCTGCAGTTTGACGACGCCCTAGCAGGACGGGGTACAACTTGCCCTCGAGGGGGCGACGGAGAGGAGTGGGATGGCGGCCCGAATGGAAATGGAGCGGCTGGGCCTCGGCCGCCTCGAGCGGCTCGACCTGCGGTCGTTCTGGGGTGAGCAGCTTCCGGACTTGACCCCCTGGTTCGTCCAGAACGTCGACCTGCTTGGCCAGACGCTCGGCATCGACATCACGCCGATGCAGCGCGATCTCCAGGTCGACGGGTCCTTCAACGTGCTCGGGACCGATGCGCTCGGGCGCCCGATCGTCATCGAGAACCGGCTCGAAGAGGCCGATCACAACCAGCTCGGCGAATTGATCATGCATGCCTCGACGCTGGAGTCCGCGGTCATCGTTTGGGTCTCGCCGCGCTTCGACCTGGAGTCGCGCCGGACCCTGGAGTGGCTGAACGACCGCACGGATTCCAAGGTCGATTTCTTCGGAGTGGAGCTCGGCCTGGTGCGGATCGGCAGGTCGCTGCCGGCGCCGGTGCTGGACGTGGTGGTGCAGCCGCGGAACTGGCGCAAGGCGAGCAGGCGGCAGGGGTCGCTGGGCGGCGTGTCCACATCGCCCGGCCCGGTGCCGATGTCGCCGGCCAGCGTCCCGACCGCGCCGCCGCCCTCGCCCCCAGAGCCGGCGCAGGCACCGCCTCCGCCGCCCTCGCCCCCAGAGCCGGCGCAGGCACCGCCTCCGCCGCCCCCCGCGGCCGCGACCGGCCACATCCCGGCGGTACCACCGCCGTTGGCCTCCGAAAAGGACGGCGGGTTGCAGCCGGCCGAGTTGCGCCACAGCTTCTTCCAGGCCATGTTCGAGTCGGTGGCGAGGCGCCGGCCCGGCTTCAGGGTGCCGAAATTCGGCTACGAGAACTGGGTCGGCTTCGCCGCCGGGCCGTTCGGCTTCTACGACGTCGCCTTCACCGCCAACGGCGCCGTCCGCGCCGGCGTCTACCTCGACATGCAGGATCGGACCGCGACCAAGCGGCTGTTCGACGACCTCTTCTCGGAGCGTCTGGCCATCGAGACGGGTGTCGGCCGGATCCTCTCGTGGGAGCGGCTCGACGACCGGCGGGCGTCGAGGATCGTCGACTACCGCGAGGTCCGTGACCTCGCCAACATCGACGAGCAGTGCTCCGCGGCCGAGTGGGCGGCCGAGACCGTGGTCGCCCTGATGGACGCCCTCGACGGCCGGCTCCGCTCCACCGCGCAGATCCTGCTCTCGCGGGTCCAGGGCGGGGTCTAGCACCGGCGCCCGCGGTAGGTGCGGCAGTGCTCGACCTGACGTTGCTCGAGCGCCAGGCGCGCGAGCGGCTGGACCGTGCCGCCTACGACTACTTCGCCGGCGGCGCCGAGGATGAGCTGACCCTGGCGGACAATCCGGCCGCGTGGGCGCGGCTGCGGCTGCGACCGCACGTGCTCCGCGACGTCGGGACGATCTCCACCTCCACGACCGTGCTCGGCGTGCCCGTCTCCCTCCCGGTCCTGGTCGGGCCGGTCGCCTACCAGCGCCTGGCGCACCCCGATGGCGAGCTGGCCACCGCCGCCGGCGCCGCGGCCGCGGAAACCCTGATGGTCGTCTCCACCCAGGCCACCGCATCGCTCGAGGAGATCGCCGCGGTCGCGCCCCGAGCGCCGCGCTGGTTCCAGCTCTACGTCTACCGCGACCGCCGGATCGCCGCCGATCTGGTCCGGCGGGCCGCCGCCAGCGGCTACCGGGCGGTGGTGCTGACCGCCGACGTGCCCGTCCCCGGCAATCGCGAGCGCGACAAGCGCAACCAGTTCCAGCTCCCGCCCGGCATGGGACTCGCGAACCTCGCCGTGCCCGAGGAGCGGGTCGACGTGGTCGGCGTCGCCAGGCACTTCGACCCCACCGTGACGCCGGAGGCGATCGCCTGGCTGCGCGAGCAGTCGCGCCTTCCCGTGGTCGTCAAGGGCGTCCTGCGCGGCGATGACGCGGTCGCCTGCCTGGACGCCGGCGCCGCCGCGATCGTCGTCTCCAACCACGGAGGCCGCCAGCTCGACGGCGCCGTCGCGACCGCGGAGGCGCTCCCCGGGGTCGTCGAGGCCGTGGCCGGCCGCGCCGAGGTGTACGTCGACGGCGGCATCCGCCGTGGCGTCGACGCCGTCAAGTCCCTGGCGCTGGGCGCCCGAGCCGTCCTGCTCGCGCGCCCCATCGTCTGGGGCCTGGCCACCGGCGGCGCCGGCGGAGTCCAAGCCGTCCTGGACGGCTACCGCGAGGAGCTGGAGCGGAGTCTCGCCCTCTGCGGCACCCCAACCCTCCGCGACATCACCCCCGACCTGCTCGCCCCGCCCGCCCGCGTCCCCTGACCCGCCCCCGCGCGGCGCGGCCCGGCCCGGAGGCCGGGCGCCTGCGCGGCCCGGCCCTGGAGCCTGGCCGCGGGGGCGTTGCGGAGCCTACGGTGGCATCGAACCGCTGGCGGTGGAGGGCCGAGCCGGAGGAGGGACGCCGCGATGCTCGAGGACAGTAACGTCGCGACCAGGATCCCCGCCAAGGACCTGGAACGGGCCAAGGCCTTCTACGCCGACAAGCTCGGGCTCATGCCCAGGCAACCGTCGCCGAGCTGCTGTGGATAACTGCCCGACGGCATGCACGCGGTGGTCATAAAAGTGGCGCTCATACCCTCTGGTCCACCGCCATCGTTTCTGGCGGGTCGCAGTCCCGCGGCTCGCCAGCGGGCGACGCGGTCGGCGGACCGGTCCACAATGTTGACCCGCGGGTCCGGACCGTCGGGGGGAGGAGCAGCCATGTGGAGCGCCACCCTGCCGGTGCGAGGGCTGGTCGGAGCATGCCGATGACGACCCGGGACGCGCCGGTGGCGATCGTCGGGGCTGGGCCTGTCGGGATGACGGCGGCGCTCTTCCTGGCCAGGCACGGGCTGCGCAGCCTCGTGCTCGAGTCGGAGGAGAACCTGCTCGGGCAGGGCTCGCGGTCCATCTGCGTGCAGCGCGACGTGCTCGACATCTTCGAACGGCTGGGCTGCGGCCAGAGCATGGCCGACCGGGGGGTGTCCTGGACACTGGGCCGCACGTACTACCGGGACGTCGAGCTGTTCCAGATCCGCTTTCCGGAGGTGGGCGGGGACGCGTTCCCACCGTTCGTGAACCTGCCGCAGGCGATGATGGAGGAGTACCTGCTCGACCTGGTCCGCGGTGAGCCCCTGATCGAGCTGCGCTGGGAGCATCGGGTGGAGTCGGTCTCGCAGGTTGCCGACGGCGTGCGGCTTGTGGCCGCGACGCCCGATGGCTCCGCGGAGGTGCGCGCGGAGTACGCGATCGGCTGCGATGGCGCGCGTTCGGCCATGCGGAAGCTGCTCGGGGTCGAGTTTCCCGGGCACTCGTTCGAGGACCGGTTCCTGATCGCGGACGCTCGCGCGAAGCTGCCGTTCCCGAACGAGCGGCGGTTCTTCTTCGATCCCTCGTTCAATCCGGGGCGCCAGGTGCTGGTGCACCCACAGCCGGACAGCGTCTGGCGGATCGACTGGCAGATCCCGGCCGACGTCGACGTCGAGGAGGAGCGCTCGAGTGGGCGGCTCGACCAGCGCATCCGCGCGGTCGTCGGCGACACGGACTATGAGCTCGTGTGGCTGTCAACCTACCGCTTCCACCAGCGGGTCGCCGCCAGCTTTCAGGTCGGCCGGGCGTTCCTGGCGGGGGACGCCGCCCATCTGATGAGCCCGTTCGGCGCGCGCGGCCTGAATTCCGGTGTGGCGGACGCGGAGAACCTGGCGTGGAAGCTGTGGCTGGTGCTCGAAGGTCGGGCGCCGGCGGAGCTGCTGGAGACCTACGACCTCGAGCGGCGCCCCGCGGCGCGCGAGAACCTCGCCATCACTGATGCCACGATGCGCTTCATGGTCCCGCCGACCAGCCTGCACCGCCTGTTCCGCACCGCTGTCCTCCGCGGCAGCCTGCGCATCCCGGCGCTACGCCGCTGGGTCAACTCCGGGAAGCTCTCCGCCCCGTTCGTCTACGCCTCCTCCCCGATCGTCGAACCCGAGGCGAAGGCGGCGGGGGGAGGGACGGCGCCCCGCGCCGGCGCGGTGGCCCCGGACGCCCCCTGCCGCCTCGCCCCGTCCGGTGGGGTGCGGAGGTTGCGGAAGATGCTGGGGGGCGGGTTCGTGGCACTGTACCTGCCGGTTGATCGCCCGGGGGCGGATGGGGCCGCCTTCGCGGAGCGGGCGCTGGAGCGGGCGCCGCTGGCCCCGGTAGAGCTGTTGGTGGTCGTCGGGCCCGACGACCGACCGCCCGGGCTTCCGGAGGGCGCACATGCGCTGATCGACACCGAGGGCGCGCTGGCGGCGACCTACGGCGGTCCGGGGTCGCTGTGGCTGATCCGGCCGGACGGCCACGTGGCGGCGCGTCGCGACGCCGGCATGGACCCCGCCGAGCTGCCCGATCTCGTCGACCTCGCCGCCGGCGCTCGCCTGCCATCGGCCCCGCGGGTCGCCGCCCACGATGGCTGAGCCCGGGCCGGGCCGGCCACCCACCCGGCCAGGCGACGAGCCGGGGTGGCCGGCGGGGCCGGGGCCGGTGGGGCCGCTGGCGGGCTTGCGGGTGCTCGACCTTTCACGGATCTTGGCTGGTCCGTTCGCGACCATCGGCGTGCTCGCGGCCCTCCGCGAGCGGGACGCGACCGGGCGCGGTCGGCGGGTCGAGGTGTCGCTGCTGGACGCGCAGGTCGGCATGCTCGGGAACCAGGCGATGAACTGGCTGGTCGGCGGGATCACACCAGGACGCATGGGCAACGCGCACCCCGATATCTCCCCGTCCCGGTCG
>Ga0137386_10003291_pt1 | contig 10589 bp, 9 predicted proteins | sample SagtaG_4_FD_104910 | JGI IMG/M metagenome (GOLD analysis project Ga0137386, IMG submission 104910) | Vadose zone soil microbial communities from Sagehorn Ranch, Mendocino, California, USA - Sage2_R_100_16 metaG | ecosystem: Environmental > Terrestrial > Soil > Vadose zone | place: USA... | reverse complement strand
GCGATGTGCCTCATCGTCGACACCCACGTGCTGCCCGCGTCCCACGTCGGTGCGACATACACCTCGCAGCCCTGCGCAAACAGCGTGAAGCGCGCCAGCGGCATGTAGTTCTCCCAACAGATCAGCGACCCGATGCGCCCCGCCGGCGTCGCGGTCACGTTCAGGCCGACGGCGTCGCCTATCCCCCACACCATCCGCTCCGGGTTCGTGGGCATCAGCTTGCGGTGACGGTTGAGCAGCTCGCCGTCCGGGCCGATCAGGACCACGGTGTTGTAGAGCGTGCCGCGGCTGAACTCCAAGTCACGCTCGTGGATTCCGATCGACACGGTCTGCTGCAGGCGCCGCGCCGCGGCCTGGATCGGCTTCAGGTGTCCGGCCTTCAGGTCGACGGCGTTCTCGAGCAGCCGCCCGTAGAGCTCGCTCGTGATCTCGAAGTCATCTCCCGGCCGCAGCCGCCACAGCCATTCGGGATAGCCGGGCAGCCAGGTCTCCGGAAACGAGACCAGCCGCGCACCGCCGGCTGCCGCCTCCTCCATCAGCTGCACGCCCCGCTTGACGGTCTTGTCGCGATTCAGCAGCACCGGCGGGTGCTGCACGACCGCGACCCGGTGCGGGCTGGTGGATTTCTTCTTCGTCATGGCGCCATGTTGCGCGCCACTTGCAGCGCTGTCTATCCGGTGGTTGGAAAATCTCCCGCGCGCGAGACCATGCCGGGCAGCTCCTTGCCCAGCTGCAGCCCGAGCCAGCGCGAGCACTCGATGAGCGCGTCGAGGTCGATCCCGGTGTCCACCCCCATCCCCCGCAGGATGTAGACCAGGTCTTCCGTGGCGATGTTGCCGGTTGCCTTGGGCGCGAACGGGCAGCCGCCCGCGCCTCCGACAGATGCGTCGAGCGACACGACGCCCCGCTCGAGTGCCGCCACCGCGTTCGCGTAGCCGGTGTTGCGCGTGTTGTGGAAGTGGGCGCCCACGTTCGCGCCGAGGTCCCGGGCGCCGCGTACGAGCTGCTTGACCTGCGACGGAACCCCGACGCCAATGGTATCGGCCAGGCAGATCTCGTCCGGCGGAATGTCCATCAAGCGCTCGACCAGACGGAGCACCCGCTCGGGTGGGACAACGCCTTCGAACGGGCATCCGAAAGCGACGCTGATCGTCACGGTGATCGGGACCCGATCGGAGCGCGCCCGCGCCACCAGTGCCAGCGCCGTTTGCAAGCCCTGCTCGGTGGTCGCGTTCTGGTTGCGCCGGCCGAACTCGTCCGTGGCGGCGAACGCGTAGTGGACCTCGTCCACCCCCGCCGCCACCGCGCGCTCGTAACCAATGTCGTTGAGGGCAAGCCCCGCATACGAGGTGCCACCTAGGCGGTGCAGCGCCGTCATCACGTCCTCGGCGCCGCCCATCTGCGGCACGAGCTTCGGGTTGACGAAGCTCGCCGCTTCGATGCGTTTCAGGCCCGCTGCCGCCAGCCGGTCGCACAGCTCCGCACGCACCGACGGCTCGAGCAGGCGGTCTTCGTTCTGCAAGCCGTCGCGCGGCCCGACATCGCAGACGATAAACGACACATAGATAAAGGTAGGGCGGCGAGCTCTCTGCCCGCCGCCCCCCCAGCCGCAGCTAGATCGCCTTAGCTCGTTCTTCCGAAGTACGCGTCCTCGCCTTTGCGGGTGACCCCGGCAAAGCTCGAGTCGTTCCGCATGTCGGTCCAGTAGGCCACCACGTGGCCGTCAGAGGTGACCGCGATGTTGCTGTAGTCGCCAAGGAATGCAGTGGCGTGAAGGAAGTTCGCGTTGACGTTGCGCGCGAACCAGCGGTCGTTGGTCGTCGGGTCGGAAAGCACTGTCGTGACCTGGGCGGTCCCGAACGCGAGCGATCCGCTCGACGTCTCCGTCGCCACCGTGTAGCCGTACTTGTGGTTGGCCGAGTCGTAGGAGCGGTCGAAGAAGCCGATCCTGAGGATGCCGTTCTTGTCGTACGCGCTCCACGGCATGAACTGATCGCCGGCCAGCGCAAGCGCCACCGGCTTTGCAGACCATGTCTGGCCGCGGTCGAACGACTGGCTCACGACCACGTCGGAGTTGGTCTTCGCGACATATGGGTTGCTGGGAGCAGGCGTGGTGCTGTTGCGCATGTCCGACCACACGACGGCCAGGTGCTTCGCGTTGGTGGGGTCGGCGGCGATGTTGCCGGCCGCCCAGCTGCGGAACACGCTGTCCTGGTATGTCTGCCGCCCGAATGCGATCGGGTAGTCGGTGGCGCCGTCGATGGTCGTGGCCACCTTGACCGGCGCGCCGAGGGCTGCGCCAGTCGCCGGGCTGACCTCGACCACCTCGTAGTCATCGCGACCGGTGGTCAGGTCGGTGGTGTTGAGGAACGAGACGAAGATGCGGCCGTCCGCAGCTACCACCGGGGTGGACACGAACGCCTCGTCGAGGCTGCCGGAGATGGTGTTGAGGGCCGACCACGTCTGGCCGCCGTCATGCGTGACGGAGCTGTGGATGGTGGCCGAGATGAAGCCACCCTTCTGGCCCAACCGGAAGTCGCCGTAGGTGACGATTGCGTTCCCGTTGCCCCATGCCGCGACGTACTCCTTGTCGAGCAGGTCGCCCACGCTGGTCTCGAGGCCGCTGCCCGAGGCCACGCGGATCACGCTCCAGGTCTTGCCGCCGTCGGTCGAGTTGGACACGAGGACGTCAGGGTTCGTCGCGGTGCGCGGGCCCACGAATCGGAACCCGAGCGTCGCGTAGTAGGCGTTCCCCGCGGCGTCGAACGCCAGGGCGGGGTCGCCGGTCGCCTGGTACGAGGAGTTGGAGAACACCGGGTACATCGACCACGTCTGACCGCCATCGAAGGTCACATGCGCGCGCGAGAGGATGGTCTCGCTCACGTGCCCGTCCGGGTTGAGCCCGAGCTGGTAGTCGTTGGCGCCGCCGATCATGTTCAGCCCGTTGGTCGGATTGATCGCAATCGACGTCTCGTTGTGCGGTCCTACCGATGCCTCTGTGCAGTCGGTGTTGGCGTTGGCCGTGGTCTGCGTACCGGTCGTGCAGATCGCCGTCCCGGTTTTGACCGCCGGGGCGGTGCCGAACACCGCACCGTCGACCGGAGCCGGGGCGCCGGTGACGTTGTGCGCGAAGTCGATGGGCTGCGGGTTGTCGTCCGCGGCGACAGCCAGCGATTGGCCGACCGCGATGACCCCGATCGCAGCCAAGAGCAAAAGCCTGAGTCTCACCACAACCTCCTTGAAAGAACCCGCCGGCTCCCAAAACGGGAGCCCCCCACTGAACCTGCGCTTAAGAACTTGCCATAAGACGGCCCGTCCGCGCCAGTACCGAGTTGGCTAGCCCACCAGATCGGTCATCGGCTGGGCCTGGGCGGCACGGCCGAGCCGGCCGACCCCGAGCATGTCTTCGATCGTGGCCAGGAGGGAGTAGTGGTCGTACGCCTTGGTGCTCTCCCTGTGCACAGCGCCAGGCGCCACCGCCAGCGTCAGCACCCGGTTGGAGGCGCTGCCGTCGTCCTCATCCCAGGTGATGAACAGGACGCCGTCGTTCTTCCACGCCGCCGAAGCGGTGATCGCGCCCACAGTCTCCTGCAGCCACTGGTCGCCTACCGCGACCGGGCAGTCGTGGGTGTCGTGGCATCTGTCGGGCGTGACCCACGTGAACCGCGGCGTGTCGCCGGCGAGGTCGCCGGCGAAGTCGGTGAACGGCACCACGTTGGCGGGGCACGCGCCTCCGTAGTAGGCAAAGGGGTTGTGGCCGGGGTCGTAAGGCACCGGGCTGTTCAGGCAGCCGGCGTCGCCGAGGCCCTCCATGTACGCGCGCCACGAGACGCCGGCGTTCGTCAGCTGCGTGCCCAGGTCCTGCTTCGGCAGCGCGTAGTAGCCGTCGTCCCGCACCCCCCACGTGGAGCCCGACGTCAGGGCCAGGTAGTTCGGAACGCTGGGGTGGGTGATCGCGTGGTAGTTGCTCGCTAGCCCGTACTTAGCCGCCAGCGAGGCTGTGAACTGGCCAGAGATCGCGGCGTCGTAGGACTGGTTCTCCATGACGATCAGGAACACGTGGCGTGGGCTCGCGACGCCGCCATCGACATGGCCGCCGGTCCCCCCGCCGCAGGCAGCTAGCAGCCCAAGCACCAGCCAGGCCAGCACGGTATTGTGCAGTCGCTTGATTTTTAGAGTGACTGTATTTATCATGTGACTATCAACATCCAAGGAGGACTGCCATGAACGTCACAGTAGGTGCTACACCCCGGCTGAATGGCCGGTGGCTCGGCCTGGCAGCCCTCACCGTCAGCGGCCTCGTGCTCGGGCTCGACATCACCATCCTGGTCACGGCCCTACCCACCCTGTCGGCCAAGCTCAACGCCACCACCGACCAGCTGCAGTGGATGTCGGCCGCTTACACGCTCGCGCTGGCGGGCTTCATGCTCCCGGCCGGCGTGCTGGGCGACAGGCTGGGCCGCAAGCGGATGCTGCTGATCGGCCTGGCGACATTTGGCATCTCGTCGGTGATCGCCAGCCAGATGACCAGCGCCAACGGCCTGATCCTCATGCGCGTGGTCATGGGCTTCAGCGGCGCCATCGTCCTGCCGCTCATGCAGTCGATGCTGCCGTCGATGTTCGACGAGGACGAGCGCCAGCGCGCGATCGGGATTTCCGGCGCGGGGGCATTCATCGGCCTGCCGCTCGGACCGGTGCTGGCGGGCTGGCTCCTGACGCACTACGACTGGGGTTCCATCTTCTTGATCAACGCACCCGTGGTCGTGATTGCGGTGATCGGTGTGTGGTTCTTCGTGCCCGAAAGCAAGGACCCACACGCGAGGAAGCTCGACTGGATCGGCGCCATCCTCGAGGTTCTCGGGGTCACCGGCATCGTTTACGGGATCATCGAGCAGCCGATTCGCGGCTGGACCGACACGCACGTGTGGGGCCCTATCGCAGGTGGCGCGGTGCTCGTCGCCGCATTCGCGATGTGGCAGCTGCGGACGCGGTTCCCACTGATCGACCTGAAGCTGTTCAGGAGCGCGCGATTCTCGTGGGCGACGGTCGCCTTCACGATCGTGGGCTTCGCGATGACCGGCGTGCTTTTCATCCTGTCCCCATTCCTTCAGATCGTCCAGGGCAATGACGCCCAGGGCACGGGCGTCCGGCTGCTGCCGTTGATCGCGGCGATGATGGTCGGCGCGATCAGCACCGACGTCCTGGTCAAGCGCTTCGGGGCCAAGGTCATGGTCGCAAGCGGCATGCTCGGCAACGCGGCAGGCATGTTCATGCTTTCGCGCGTCGGCGTCGACACCGGATATGGATTGGTGGCGGCCGCCCTGGCTGTGATCGGGATCAGCATCGCGTTCACCATGGTCCCGGCCCTCGACGCGATACTGGGTTCGCTGCCCGCGGGCGAGACGGGCGCCGGGAGTGCGCTCACGCGCACGCTGCAGAACATCGGCTCCTCGTTCGGCGTCGCCATCATGGGCAGCATCCTCAACGGCGCCTACCAGGCCGGGCTGAGCGGCCACCTTGGAGGCCTGCCCGCGCAGGTGCAATCCGCGGCGCAGAGCAGCGTCGCCGTCGCAGCCGCAATCGCCCGCCATCTGCCGTCACCGCTCGGTGCGCGCCTGCTGCGAGCGGCCCAGGACGCTTACTCTCAGGGCATGTCGGAGGTGATGCTGGTGAGTGCCGCGATGATGGTGGTGGGCGCCGTGCTCATGGCGCTCTTCTTGCCTGCACGTGCGCGTCGAAGCGAGACACCGGTCGAGACGCTAGAGAGGGAGCCGGCCGTCGTCTGATGCCGAATACCATCACGCCCGCTGCACGTGGACTGCGCGAGCGCAAGAAGCTGAAGACCAAAGAGGCGATCCAACGTGAGGCCCTGCGCCTGTTCAAGGAGCGGGGCTACGCCGAAACCACCATCGAGCAGATCGCCGCGGCCGCGGAGATCTCACCGAGCACGTTCTTCAACTACTTCCCCACCAAGGAGGACGTGGTTCTCTTCGATCGCTACGACCCGATGATCTTCTCGATGATGTCGTCGATACCGGCGAGTGAGCCCCTGAGCGCTGTGGTGTACGGCCTGCTCGAGGGACTTGCGGGCGTGATGGAGCGCGACCACGACGTCATCCTCGCCCGATCGAAGCTCTCGCTCACCGTGCCTGAGTTGAGGGCGCGTTTCTGGGAGGAGATCGAGAAAGCGCGAGATCTCATTGCGAGCGTACTTGCCTCCCGGACGGGTCGCGACGCCGCCGACTTCGAGCTGAGGGTACTGGCCATGGTCTTCTTGACCGCAACCTTTGAAGCCATTCTGGAGTGGATACGGCAAGACGGCCGCGGCGACATGATCAGACTCGTCACACAGGCTCTTGACCTGGCTCAGATCGGCCCGCGACTAGACGAGCTCGAGTCCGCGTCGCGCAAGACCACTAACCCCGGGTAAGTCCCGCCTCGTAGGCGAGGATGACGGCCTGGACCCGATCCCTCAGCTCGAGCTTGTCGAGCACGTGCGCGACGTGAGTCTTGACGGTGGTCTCGGCGACGTGAAGCCGCGCGGCGATCTCGGCGTTGCTGAGCCCGCGGGCCACCTCTCGCAGCACGTCGCGCTCGCGATCCGTCAGCCCTTCGAGCTGCTTCGCCTTCCGCGCCTGCGGCTCGGGGCGCTTGGCGAACTCCTGGATCAATCTACGGGTCACTGACGGCGCCAGCAGCGCATTGCCTGCAGCCACCACCCGAATTGCCTTGATCAGGTCCTCCGGAGGCGCGGCCTTCAGCAGGAAGGCAGATGCGCCCGCCGCCAGCGCGTCGAACACATACTCGTCGAGCTCGTACGTGGTGAGGATGACGACCCGTGTCATGCTCGCGACCTGCCGGGCCGCCGCGATGCCGTCGAGCCTCGGCATGCGGATGTCCATCAGAATCACGTCGGGGCGTTCGCGCCTGACGAGGTCGATCGCCTCCTGACCATCGCCGGCTTCGCCCGCTACCTCCATGTCGGGCTGCGAACCCACGATCATCCGAAAGCCCGCGCGAACGAGCGCCTGGTCGTCGGCAATCGCGACCCGGATCAACTGAATGGAAGGGTGGCGCGGACTGTGAATCCGCCCAGCGACGATGAGCCCGCGCCCAGCTCGCCGCCGAAGAGCTCGATTCGCTCACGCATGCCGATGAGGCCGTGCCCGGTGGAGGCGCCCACTTTTCCCGTCGCGCCGGTGCCGTTGTCGCTGATCGTGATGGCAAGCGCTTCGGCCCGGTAGTCGAGGGTCACCTCTAAGCGGCTCGCGCTGGCGTGCTTGAGCACGTTGGTGATGGCCTCCTGAACGATGCGGTAGGCGGAGAGATCGAGCGCGGCGGGCACCGGCCGCTGCTCGCCGGTGATTCTGAGCGTCGCCTCGAGCCCGGCGTCGCGAGCCGCCTTGAGGAGCGCATCGACCTGGTCGAGGCCTGGCTGCGGCGCCAGCGGCGCGTCGGGCTGCTTACGAAGAACGCCGAGGAGCCGGTTCAGCTCAGCCAGCGTGTCGCGGGCCGTGGTCTCGATCGATTGAAGTGCATTCTGGCTCGAGTTTCCTGACACCCGGGCGGCTCCCGCCTGGATCGCGATCACGCTGACGTTGTGCGCGACCACGTCGTGCAGCTCGCGCGCGATGCGCAGCCTTTCCTCATCCGCGGCCTGGTCGCGCTCCTGCTGGTGCCTGCTCACCATGTCGATGAAGAACTGTCGTCGCGACCGCATGTAGTCGCCGATCACCCACGCGACCAGCGAAAGCGCGCCGGCGGGAATCAGGTTGCGCGAGATCGGAAAGTCGCCGACCAGCAGAAAACCGACCGCAAGCGCGATCAAAGAGATGGCGGCGCCCGCGACGACCAGCCGCGTGAGTGATTTGTCGTAGACCGAGACCGCGTATACGGCGAATACGATGGCGGGTCCGGAAGGCTCGCCGGAGAACCCCTGGGCCCACTTGACGATCTCGGCGACTATGACCACGACCAGCACCGCAACGGGATACCTTCGCCTCCACCACAGGGGCAGAGCCTCGGCCAGGACGATGAGGATGGCCACCGCCGCGAACGACCCGGATCGAAAGTAGGAACCGAAGAGCGGGATGACTCCTACCGCCAGGTTGAAGCCGACGACCAGCCCGTCGGTAAGGCGAGGCCGGCCTGTGATCCAAGACCACGGCCGGCCTCCAAGGGGTTGTCGCGGAAAAACGCGGTCTATGTGACGTCCCTCAGCCGGAGCAAGCCGGCGGCCACCACCACCAGGCCGATGCCGTACGCCACCAGCACCAGCACCGCGTGCTCAGCGCTTACCGCCGGCGCAATCGCCCTTCCGAACACAGGAGAGGTGAAGCTCCGCGTCAGCGCGGTCGCGTTCTGATTGACGAAGAGCTCGGTGACCCACTTGTACGCGCCGTTGTTGATCAGGTCGATGAACCTCACCGCGATGATCTCGACCGCGAGGACGTAGATGAGACCGATGCCAAGGGCTGCCGCCGACTGTCGAATGAGGGTGCCCAGCGCGAGGCCGATCGCGCCATTCACCGCAAAGACGAGCCAGATCGCGCCCATGCCCTTAGCGACGTCGATCGCGGCAGGCCACGCGATCGCGTGTCCCTGGAACAGGGCAACCACAATGCTGCTGCCCACGCCGACCGCAAAGAGCACGACAGTCATGATGAGCATCCACGCCCCGAAGACCACCGAGCGTCCTGCCCACACGGTGAGGCGTCCTGGACCTTGCGTGAACATGGTCTTGAGCGTGCTCCAACCGAACTCGGATCCGGCGAATATCGCGCCGACGACGATGGCCATGGCGGCGCCGACCGGGAAGGCCGCGCCCATGACGTTGTTGACGAACTGGTCGGGATAAAGGGTCGCGATGTTCACGGCACGCTCCCCTGCCGCGTTCGGGTGAAGCGCCAGGTACCAGTTGAGGCCGTATACGAGCGCTGTGATTCCCGCCATCACGCCGCCGGCGACGAGGAACGCCGGCCGAAATCGACTCTTACGCCATTCCGCTCTGATGGTTGCGATCATGATCCTTGCTTCTCTCCTGTGAGCTGGAAGAAGACTTCCTCCAGCGATCTTTCAAACGGGCGCAGCTCGCTGACGCCGATACCCACGTCAGTGAGCCTGCGGTTGATCTCGATGCTGTTCTCGGGCTTGACCTTCACGTAGATCGCACCGTCCCGACGGCTTATCACCTCGGGTCCGAAGATCTTCGCCAGCAGCTCCTGGGCCTGGTCGGCCGGCTGCGCGCGGACGAGCACGCCTTCCTCGCCAAGCAGCTCCTGGACGGTCGACTGCGTGACGAGCCGGCCGTTGCTGATGACGCCGACGCGGTCGCAGATCTGCTCCACCTCGCCGAGGAGGTGGCTCGAAAGGAGCACGGTGCGGTCGCCCTGTCCGATGTCTTTGATGAGCTTGCGCATCTCCGCCATCCCCTGCGGGTCGAGGCCGTTGGTGGGCTCGTCGAGGATGAGCAGCTCGGGGTCTTTGAGCAGTGCAGCCGCGACGCCGAGGCGCTGCTTCATCCCCGTCGAGTACGTTCCGAACTTGCGACCGGCGCGCGAGGTGAGCTCGACCATGTCGAGAACCTCGTCTACGCGCTTCTGGCTCACGCCGGCCAGGTCCGCCACCACCCTGAGGTTCTCGCGGCCTGACAGGTAGGGGTAGAAGCCCGGCGACTCGATGAGGGCGCCGATCCTCTTCAGCCCGGCGGGGCTGCCCGGCGCATGGCCGACGACGGTGGCGGTGCCGGAGGTCGGCCGGATGAGGCCGACGAGCATGCGCAAGGTCGTGGTCTTCCCAGCTCCGTTGGGACCGAGGAATCCATAGACCTCGCCACGTCGCACGCTCATGTCAACGGAGCTCACGGCAAGGACTCTGCTGCCATATCGCTTTGTGAGACCGTGGGTCTCGACGATCGTCGTGTTTTCCATGGCCACCACGCTAGGTTTTCGCGGTGCGCCCCGTCGTCAGCCGCAAGATCGATCTTTGAGGTCATCCTTGAGGAGGATCAGCGCCGCGGTGCGCTTAGTTTCTCTTCAGCCCAAGAAATCCCTCGAGCTGGCCCAGCGCCTTGTCGACCCGGTCCGACGCGGTGTTGGCGACCGGGACCATGAAGAGCCCGTTGAGCGTCGCTATGACCACCGATGCCACCGCATCGGCATCGAGCTTGCGGTCCACGAAGCCGTCCTTCTGCGCGTGACGGACGAGCGTGACGAGTGTCTCGTGCCAGGCCTGGATGGTCTCCTGAAATATGGCGGCAATCGATGGGTCGCGGCCTGACCGCAGCGCCAGCTCGCCCATGACCATGAACAGCTCCGGTTCTTCGGCGGCAAGGCGGCGGATCCCTTTGAACTGAGCGGCGAGCTGCTCACCCGGACGGGAGCCGGGGACGAGCACCGTGCGAAAGCGCCCCATGGCATGGCCGACGACCCCGCGGATCAGCGCCTCTTTGGACGGGAAGTAGTAGTGGAGGGTCGCGATGTTCACCCCCACCTCGTCGGCCACGTCCCTGGTTCGTAGGCCTTCGAACCCCGCCTCCGCCAGGCGCCGGTAGGCGGCCAGCACCAGCGCCTCCCGCCGGGGCTCGGCCT
>Ga0137386_10003284_pt1 | contig 10598 bp, 8 predicted proteins | sample SagtaG_4_FD_104910 | JGI IMG/M metagenome (GOLD analysis project Ga0137386, IMG submission 104910) | Vadose zone soil microbial communities from Sagehorn Ranch, Mendocino, California, USA - Sage2_R_100_16 metaG | ecosystem: Environmental > Terrestrial > Soil > Vadose zone | place: USA... | reverse complement strand
TGGGCGGGTTGGGTCGTGCTGGTGAGCACCACCGACCCAGCCGAGTGGAGTGGCCAAGCGGTGGTGGCGTTGTATCGGGCGAGATGGGAAACTCTCGCTGTTTTTCAAGCGGCTCAAACAGTGCTTGCGGCTGCACCAATTGCGGCTCCAGGAGTGGGAGCGCGTCAGTAGCGTGGTGCAGTTGAATCTGATCGGCTGGTGGCTACAAGAGGAGGAAGCCCAGTGGATGCGCGAGATCTTGACCAGCACGCTGATGCCGCTGGCAGACGACCTCGCAGCCGTGAGGGAGCCGGCAGAGGGTGCAGGGGAGCCAGAGGCGGAAGCAGGGATACTCAGCAGTTGGACGCTGGCGCACTTTTGTTGCGAGCAGGTGCGCACCATGGTGCGCGGGGCCTGGTCCCAGCGGCGTATCCAGGAGTGCCAGCCGGCTTTGCAACGCTACGTGCGCAGTCGCAAACGCAAGCGAGGCCATCGTGAGACGGAACAACGTGCCTTGGTGCAACGCCGCTGTCCCCAACCAGCAGAGGCTGGTGGAGCTTAAGTCCGCGCCTATGGTGGTTACCCCTGGGCATCACCGTCGATGCGATCAGTGGGCTGACCTTACCCATCTATCGGCTGTCTGCCGAAGAGAGCAAGACGCTCAAAGAGTGGATTGAGCCAATTGCCAAGAGTGTGGGAGCGCAGGTGTTGGGAAGCTCTGATGCCGATGGGTTCAAGACCGTAGCTGACGAGGTGGGTGTGCAGCATCAGGTCTGTAAAGAGCATGTACTGCATGAGGCATGTTGCGTTCATCTCCGGCCTGTTTGGCATGGCAGCCTAAGCTAAACAAAAGGAGGGACTTCACGCCCAGCGCATTCCTCCCTGATTTTTTGCAACACAACCGTTTACGTTATAGTGTGGATAGTGTGGGCAAAAGTGAGCAGCGTGCGCGAGGGATATCCGGCATAACTGATGAACTGAACTCGGAACTTTTGACGTATGCTGCTCGTAAATGTTGTGTTAGGTGAAAACAACATATATTGGAGAATAAAGAATGGTCGACCTCGCAGCACCTATAAAAGAAGTAACCGTCTATGCTGACCGCGCCCTCGTCACTCGCAGCGGCAGTATAAGCCTTGAAGCGGGCGAACACGAACTACGCATCAATGATCTTCCCCAGTTCTTACGCGACTCACTGCGGGCGGCTGGCCAGGGGCCGCAGGGAACGCGTATCCTCAATGTCGATATTACCACCGCTTTTCATAGCCGTCCGCCGGAAAGCGAGCTACAGATACTGCAACATGAACTGGAACAGTTGCGACAGAATAAACAGTTGTTAGAGGCACGCCAGGGTGCTTTGAATGATCGTCGCCAGTGGCTGCGAGCGTTGGGTGAGCAATCCAGAGATTTTGCCAGGGGCCTGGCCCAGGGACAGATGAAGCCTCAGGATTGCGCCGATTTCTTTCGTTTCACTGCAGAGCAGGCATTGCAAGATGCTGAAGCCGCGCAGAGCCTGGAAATAGAGCTAAACCAGGTTCAACGGGAGATCGACGCGAAAGCGCGCGAGCTGGCTCGGAAGCAGGGAACTGGTGATCCTGACCGCCTTTCTGCAGTCATAACGGTTGCGCTGGCGGAGGCAGGAGAGTTGTCGCTAGAGGTGTCATACCTGGTGACAGGAGCTTCCTGGCATCCACAGTATGATGTGCGAGTACAGAAGGAAGCTGACCAGAATAAGGGAGAGGTTGAACTGACCTATGTTGGCCTTGTACAGCAGTCTACCGGCGAGCGCTGGGAGAATGTTGGCCTGTCGCTCTCCACTGCCCAGCCCAGCCTGGCTGCGTTATTGCCTGAGTTGGAACCCTGGTACTTGAATGTATATTCTCCTCCAATGCCGCGAGTGCCCTATGCAGCAAGTCCGCAAGGCGCCCCAAAAATGGTCAGAGCTATGGCAGCGCCGGCAGCTCTGACGGCTGATATGGCCTTGGGGGAAGCTGCGGAAGAAATGGAAGAGGAGGCGCAAGAGGCCGCCAGTGTGGCTACTGCCACCGTCGAACAGACGGGGACTGCCTTGATTTTCCATGTGGGACGTTCGGTAGATATTCCCTCCGATAACTCTCCTCACAAGACAACTATAGCGCGCGACAATCTGCCATGTACGTTCGACTATGTGAGCGCGCCCGTGCTGGATGAGCACGTCCACCTGCGAGCGACCATCCACAATGCCACTGAGCGTGTATTGCTGAGTGGAGATACGAGTATCTTCCTGAGCAGCGAATACGTGGGCACGACCAGGGTCAAGACCACCGCGCCTACAGAAACATTCAAGATTTTCCTGGGAATTGACGACGGCATCAAAGTGAAACGCGAGCTTATTGAGCGGAGCGTCGACAAAGGCAGCCTCTTGCAAGGAGGTGTGCGCCGCACCACCTACGCGTATCGTCTCACCGTCCATAACTATGCTTCTGCATCCAGAAACGTGGTGATCCGCGATCACCTCCCTGTCTCTCAACACGAGCGAGTCAAGGTAAGGGTACTGAGCATTCAGCCTGCTCCAAAGGAGCGCAGCAAACTGGAACTATTGACCTGGGAGTTTCCGCTGGCAGCCGATGCTGAGCAGCAGATCGAGTATCGTTTTGCGGTGGAGCAACCGCAGGTCGTAAGGCTCACAGGGTTGTGATCTAGCAACTTATTTCTTACGTATGTGCCAGATAAACAGCGTTAGTAGAAGGAGCTATACATGAGTAGCAACGAATATCATTTCATCACACGCTGGCGAGTGAAAAGCACCATAAAGGAAGTCGCCGACATCCTCGACAATGCTGCTGATCTTGTCCGCTGGTGGCCAGCGGTGTATTTGGATGTGCAGGTACTACAACCCGGCAACGAGCAAGGATTGGGCAAGGTCGCGAGTCTCTATACCAAGGGCTGGTTGCCCTATACACTGCGCTGGCAGTTTCGTGTCACCCAGGTACGGGCAGATGGTTTTACACTTGAGGCATGGGGCGATTTTGAAGGGCGTGGTATCTGGACGTTTGAGCAGGATGGGCCGTTGGTGAATGTGACGTACGATTGGAACATACTGGCCGAGAAACCACTATTGCGCTATTTCTCCTTTATCATGAAGCCCATCTTTTCGGCGAATCACCGCTGGGCGATGGCAAAGGGAGAAGAGAGTCTCAATCTCGAGCTTGCGCGCCGTCACGCTATCACACAGGAAGAGCGCGCTCTTGTTCCTGTACCTCCTCAACCTACAACAACCTCCAGTGTTCCTCTCCTGTTAGGCGCAGTCGGTGGTATCACGTTGTTAGGATTCGTGAGTGTTTTAGCCTGGCGGACGCTAGCTAAGATTGCGGTTGGGAACCTGTAAGGCGTGAACCGGGGGTGTGGATTAGGGGAATGACATGAAACCGCAATTTGTGCTACACTTTCGACAGTGATTTTTGTTCACATTTCTAACCTTACATGCTGGCTCTGTGTACGATAGGGGTTATCATTTTGTTTTCACTACATATATTGGAGTTACATTCTTTATGACACAAACGGTTGACAAGGCAAATCCCCATAACTCGGTTGGTAAGGCGATACGCCGCCAGGATGGCGCAGATAAAGTCATGGGTCGTACTCGCTATGCGGGAGATCTGCCGCTGATTGGTCTTTTGCACGCCCGGCTGGTCCATAGCCCCTATGCTCACGCACGCATCGTCAATATCGATACGTCGGCGGCGTTAGCGGTGCCAGGGGTCAAGGCTGTGTATACTGGCGAAACGCTTGGTATGGCCAATAGTGATAGCATCTCCCGTTCTCAAGCGCCACTGGCACTGCATGAAGCGCTGTGGTGCGGGCATCCCGTCGCTATCATTCTCGCGGAGACAGAAGCTGCTGCTCAAGATGGTGCCGATGCTGTTGATGTTGATTATGAACCATTGCCACCTGTATTAGACCCTGTAGCTGCGATGCAACTCGCTTCCCCGTTGGCGCGTGCTCGTAAAGAAGGCGAGGTCTCTGAGATTGCCGGTGGAGGAGCACATGCAGCTGTTTCGCAGGCAGAAGAGGTAGAGGGAGAGGAAGAAGAATTTTCGCAGAATGTCAGTGATAAAGCCCATTTGCATGCCGGTAATATGGAAGAGGGATGGCGTGAGGCCGAGGTTGTGATAAAGCGCACTTACAGAACCAGCTCTGTGCACCAGTCATATCTGGAGCCTCAGTCGATTACTGTTGATCCCGGAGCTCGTGGACGGGCAATGACCATCTGGGCAAGTTCACAGGGTATGTTAGGAGTGCGTTCGAGTGTGTCCCAGGCTCTTGCTTTACCAGAACGGCAGATACGGGTCGAATCGGTGCCAATCGGCGGAGCATTTGGGGGAAAGTTTGGTTTGATTGAGCCGTTAGCTGCTGCTATCGCCTACGCTGCGGGCAGGCCGGTGCGCCTTGTCTATACGCGCGAAGATGACCTGCTGGCTGGTAATCCTGCGCCGCAATCGATTATCACCTTGAAACTCGGAACAAAACGAGACGGCACATTAGTGGCGATGGAGGGAAAGGTCATCTTTGACACGGGCGCTTACCCTGGTTCAGCGGTTATCCTGGGTGGTGTCCTGCTTGGCAGTTCCTATCGCTGTCCCAACTATGACTTCCGTGGCTATGAAGTCTTAACAAATAAGGTCAGCGTCGGGGCCTACCGCGCTCCCGGGGCTCCACAGGCTTGTTTTGCCCTGGAGTCGGCGGTCGATGAGCTATGTCAGAAGTTGGAAATGGATCCAGTAGCCTTCCGCCTGAAGAATGGTTTGAAGGAAGGAGATCCGACGGTAGACCATCGCAAATGGCCGCGTATCGGGCTGCTTGAGTGCCTGGAGAAGGCGGGGGAGCATCCGCTCTGGGCGAATCGACAGCAACAGAAGGCAATTCCCGCTGAACTGGAGGGCTGGAAGATTGGCATCGGTCTGTCTGCTGGTGGCTGGCCAGGTGGTACTGAGCCTACAGCGGCTGCTTGCCTCCTGGAGTCGGACGGCTCAGTTTCGGTCATCGTCGGCACGGTTGATCTGACCGGCTCTGATACCTCGCTATCACTGATCGCGGCTGAGGGGTTGGGGATGTCGTCTTCGGCGGTGAACGTTGTACATGACAATACAGATACCATGCCCTACAGTGGCGGTACCGGCGGAAGCAAGACGATCTATTCGATGGGGGTTGCTGTTCTTGCCGCTGCGCAGGATGCCCGCAATCAGATACTGACCGTAGCCGCTGAAATGCTTGAAGCAGCGGTTGGAGACCTGGAGATAGAGGGGAATAAGGTCGTTGTGCGCGGGGCGCCGGGCAGGGATGTTGAATTAACCAGAATCGCCTCGGAGACGATGCGGTTTGCAGGCAAATATGAACCGATCTATGGACGTGGGCGTGCTGCAGTCAGACAATCTTCGCCAATGTTTACCGCGCATATCGCGAAGGTAGCAGTTGATCCCGCTACGGGTGAGGTGCGTGTGCTTGACTACGTTGCCGTGCAAGATGTCGGTTTTGCCATCAATCCAGCAGAGGTGGAAGGACAGATCACCGGTGGCGTTACGCAGGGTTTAGGCTGGGCGCTTTTTGAAAGCCTGGTTTTCGATGAGAACGGCCAGGTTCTCACCACTACGCTCATGGATTATGCGCTGCCCCACATCGGGGATGTACCGAATATCACGCCCATCCTCGTGGAGATTCCCTCTGCGCTAGGTCCCTTTGGCGCGAAGGGAGTTGGTGAACCGCCCGTCGTTCCCGTTGGTGCGGCAATAGCCAACGCTATCTTTGACGCCGTAGGCGTGCGTATGACGCAACTGCCCATCACATCGGAGCAATTGTTCCAGGCAATGCAATAAGACATTTGTTTTCAAACATCTGTTTTCAAAACATTTGTTTTCAAGCGCACATTTTGTTTTCAATTACTTGTGAGGTTGCGGTTTTGGCAGACGCAGTCTGCCAAAACCGCAACCTCACAAAATAAACAATTGCGAAGAGCGCAGCGATGAGGCCTCAGAAAAACAATGTACACCGGGTTAGCTACTCATAATACAGTAAATATGCTATACTTCTAACAGAACTCCTGCATCACATTAATTTAAAATTTCGTGCCCGTAGTTGTTATTTTAGTCAAACACCAACGGTCACTGACTACGCCAAAGGGCTAAACCCTGTGCTTCTAAAGGCGTAATCTCTGACCCCCAGAAAGTGTACATGTGATGAAACCATATGATTCTTCTGAAATCGACTTGACGACCAGGGGTGAAACCGCACCGCTAGAAAACAGCGAAATCGATGTCACTCCACCTATTGGGGTAACTCCTCCGCAGATACTGGCGCAGGATGCGGCAGAGGGCCGGCGTGGCGCCGCCTGGCGACTGTTGTACTGGATTATGGAGAACGACCCGCGTGCAGTGATAGCCGTTTCCTCACTTGATGACGATCGACTGGCACAGCACCTGCTAGAATTCATCGCCATGGGTACCTGGGCGGGCAAGCCTTTTGTAGTGCCACCACCCTTGCGCTCCCCGTACGCCAGAACACGCCTCAGAACGCTTTTCCTGCCAGAGGCTGGTATGGACAAGGCGCGTGCTGAACGAATATTATTGAGGGCAATGCACGATAAACGGTCAGCTGTACGTGAGACCGCTGCCCATATTCTTGGCATCTCTGGCAGTCCTGTGGCCACGGCTGAATTGATTGGAGCATTGCACGACCCCGTACCTGCTGTGAGGTTGGAGGCAGCGAAAGCCCTGGGGCGTGTCGGTGATCCGGCAGCCGTACCAGCTTTGCTCAATGCACTACGTGGCGCCGATGAGCAGCTGGGCAGCATCATTTTTTCTTCACTTGTACGCCTGGGTCACCTGGCTGTTCCTGTGCTTATAGAGGCGAGCAATAGTAGTTCAGCCTGGATGCGCTGGAATAGCGTGCGGGCCCTGGGTAAAATTAACGATAAACGGGCATTGTCTGTGCTGGCTAAGGCGCTCAGTGATACTGATCACTCGGTCGCCTGGATGGCCGCCAAAGGATTGGTGCAATATGGCAAAAAAAGCGTCGGGCCTGTGCTACAACTGCTGACCACCGCAGAAACGACGCCGTGGCTCGTAGAGACTGCCTCGTTTGTATTGACTGACCAATACCTCCATAATCCCAAATTCAAACCATACCTGGAGCCTGTTGTTAAGAATATGCGGGGCGTCGCTTACCAGGTTTCCACTCCGCATAGCGCGCAAAAAGCGCTGGCGGATCTCATTGCTGATGGTCTGCTTGAGCAGTAATAAGGTAATGAAATGGCACAGGTAAGTCACTTATCCTTCGCGACGACTGGCACGCGGGGGGTACGTCACGATATACTCCCGATGCGACTGTATCACAAAGCAAAAAAACTTGGCGTGTGGGATCCACGTGCCATCGACTTCTCGCAGGATAAACTGGACTGGCAGAACTGCACTGTCAACCAAAAAGAAACGCTTTCTTTTGATGATTCGGGGTAATTTCCAGCGGATGAGTATTTCTCAATTGGCTCTGGCAGCACCTTTCGCTTGAGCACAACCATTGCATAGGACCGGAATCATCAAAAGCTAGGGAGAGCCCACATCGTAACCCCAAGAATGCTTGGACATCGTAATCCTTAGGGAGAGGCTAAAGCAGCGGTGCGCCAGTTGCGTTCTTGGAGAGAACGCAGTCGCTGTAGCGTGCGGGCTTGACGGCCCATATGCGCCAGGAACTGTTCAAAGGTGAGCAGTATGCCCACCAGGCCTTTGATCGGCAAGGACTTGATCACCTGCTGCTCATGCAGGACATGGAAGCACAGCGCCCTGGCATCCAGCTCCTCGCGAAAGCTCTTGAGCCATTTTTTGACCCATTCCCGCGACCGACCCGGGGCATCCGCTAAATGATTCTAAGGAATGATCTCAGAATAGTGAAAGCATTTAGCCAAAAGCGTCAGTACCTTCCGGTGTTTTCCTCCGCTTTCCCTTTGAATTGCCGCATTTTCATGGTATTCCTCGTGATTTTGTGAGATAATAGTATACAGCGAATGGAAGAGCATATTATCTTTTTTGAAGAGTATGCAGCTCGTTTTCTTTATGGAGAACTTATCGAATTGCCTTTGATAAAGAATGAGGAGAGCAAGAAATGAGCGAGACGCCCACCCACACACCCACACCTCCATCCGTATTTTTCTCCTACTCGAGAGCTGATAGCTCGATCGTCGAACGCTTGAGAACTGATCTCGGTGCTCAAGGGGTTACCACGTGGGTCGACCGGGAAGGTATCCGGCCAGGCACACCTGATTGGGAAGAATCCCTACGAACGGCCATTCGGGCCGCCGACGCGGTTCTACTTGTCGCTTCTCCCAACGCTCGTAGCTCCCGCTACGTCAAGGACGAACTACGTATTGCTCAGATGTATCAACGTCCCATCTATCCTGTTTGGGTGACAGGCACGCAGTGGATGGAGGCCATTCCACTTGGTCTGGGTGGCATGCAATACATCGATGCCCGCGAGGAGCGCTATACCTCGGCCCTCTCCGAGATAGTCTTCACACTTACTGGAGTTCCCTTTCCCCGCGTGCCTGGCTGGCCTGAACCAAATATTGAGCCACGCAATCCCTACAAAGGCTTGCGGCCGTTTACTTCTGCAGATGCGCACGATTTCTTTGGACGGGACGCCCTGATCCAGGAACTCCTGGAAGCGCTCAAGGTGTCGCTGACCAAAAATATACAGGGAGTACAGAGCGCACGGTTGCTGGCGGTTGTTGGGACAAGTGGGTCAGGAAAATCAAGTGTGGTCATGGCTGGCCTGCTTCCCTGCCTTCAAACTGGTGGGATTCTCGGCAGTAAGGGATGGGTGTACCTGGATCCTGTCGTGCCAGGGGTACATCCCATTGAGTCCCTGACGCTTGCACTGTCGGAGAAACTGCATGATAAGGGTCTGAAAACGATTCGTGAAGATCTGGAAGACGATCCTGCACGTGGCCTCCATCTCTATGCTACTGCTCTTGCGAAACCACAGGGGACCAAAGTTGTGCTGTTCGTCGACCAGTTTGAGGAACTGTTCACGCTGACGACCTCTGAAGACGAGCGGCGGCAGTTCGTTGACCTGTTGATAAACGCCATCACTGAGCCAGGCGGTCCAGTTGTTCTCATTCTCACACTCCGAGTGGACTTCTCTGATCGTCCCATGCAGTATCCTGAACTCTACCGCCTGATAGACGCCCATCACAGTTCCGTGCTTCCGATGGAGATATACGATCTGCGGGGTACGATTGAGCAACCTGCGGCACTACCCGATGTGCAACTCACTTTCGAGGGTGATCTCGTGGGTGATCTGTTGTTTGAGATACGAGGACAAACAGGTGCCCTGCCGCTCTTGCAATTCACGCTCGACCAGCTCTTCCAACGACGAAGCGGGCACCAGCTGAGCTTACAGTCCTATCGCGAGATTGGTGGCGTCAAAGGAGCATTGTCTCAACATGCCGAGGGGACCTATCAAGAACTGCCTTCTGACGAGCATCGTCAGGTAGCGCGCGACGTGTTTTTGCGCTTAATCAAGCCTGGAACAACCGAGCAGGATACCACGCGTCGTCGTGCGGCACGCTCCGAGTTCGAGCAGGCCGATTCTAAGCAGACACAGCAGATGCAGGAGACGCTGGAGGCATTCATCAGCGCGCGCCTGCTGACCACCAACCAGATCAGTGGCAAAATCACCATTGAAGTGAGTCACGAGGCGCTGATTCGGGAATGGAAACGCCTGGCAGAGTGGCTGCGTGAGGCCCGCGACGACATCCTTTTTCAGCAGTCCCTCAGTGAAGATTCCGCGGAATGGGAGCAGCGGAAGCGGCCCAGAGACCGGCTGTATCGTGGTATCCAGCTCAAAGAAGCCCTGACGTGGGCCAGGCGCAACAGGCCAAATGAGCAGGAGGTGGTCTTTCTACGGGCTAGTACAACTCGGCGAATTCAGTCGCTCGTGAGCCTCATCGCTGTGGTTCTCCTACTGCTCTCTTTGACGGGGATAGCTGGTGGGTTAATTGCGACGCGGCCCCCCGATCCAACGGTCGTAACAACACTCCAGGACAATGTGAATGGATCATTGCGCTATTGTATCGAAAATGCTCCTCCGAACAGTACTATTCGCTTTACCCAGGGCCTGCGTGGAACCATCAAGCTGAGAGAGTCTCTGGGTTTTCTGAGCGACGAACAGCTCACCATTCACGGCCCAGGAGCAGACCAGATTACCATCAGTGGCGGCAACATAGACGCGAAGATTCAAGTACCCCTAGGTGCCACGCTCAACATCTCTGACCTGAGTTTCAAAAACAGTGTGACGGTTATTGATGCCTTCCTCTCCAATCAAGGCTCCCTCACCGTGACCAACAGCACCATCTCGGACAACAAGACAAACGCTGGCGTTACCAGCTTCGGCGGCGGCATCTACAACACCAGTACAGGTACCCTTACCGTGATCAACAGTACCTTCTCGAACAATTCATCATTCGGCGAAGTGGAAGGCGAAGGTGGTGGCATCTACAATGAAGATAAGCTCACCGTGACTCACAGCACCTTCTCGAACAATTCGGCTAGCAGCAGAGGCTTCAGCTTCGGCGGCGGCATCGACAACTTCAG
>Ga0137386_10003281_pt1 | contig 10601 bp, 7 predicted proteins | sample SagtaG_4_FD_104910 | JGI IMG/M metagenome (GOLD analysis project Ga0137386, IMG submission 104910) | Vadose zone soil microbial communities from Sagehorn Ranch, Mendocino, California, USA - Sage2_R_100_16 metaG | ecosystem: Environmental > Terrestrial > Soil > Vadose zone | place: USA... | reverse complement strand
CCCGCCGGGGAGTCCCTCACCCGAGCCAGCAGGGCCAAGGCCAGCGGGGGTTCCAGGGGGTCGCCCCCCTGGGACAGCAGGGACAAGGCCCCCGCGACGGAGTCGCAGGGGCCGCAGGCCAGCGGGGGTTCCAGGGGGTCGCCCCCCTGGGACAGCAGGGCCAAGGCCAGCGGGGGTTCCAGGCCATCGGGGGTCCGGGGGTGTCCCCCGGGCGATGCTGTGCCCCCCTGGGACGGCACCTCCAAGGCCGCGGTCCTGATCGAGGCGCTGCCGTGGCTGGACCGTTTCCACGGCAAGACCGTGGTGATCAAGTACGGCGGCCACGCGATGACCGACGACGCGCTGCGTGCCGGGTTCGCCCAGGACGTGGTGTTCCTCCGGTACGCCGGGCTCAGCCCGGTGGTGGTGCACGGCGGCGGCCCGCAGATCTCCGCCCACCTGGACCGGCTGGGCGTGCCGAGCACGTTCACCGCGGGGCTGCGGGTCACCACGCCGGAAACCATGGACGTGGTCCGCATGGTGCTCACCGGCCAGGTGAACAGGGACGTGGTGGGCCTGATCAACCGGCATGGGCCGTTCGCCGTGGGCATGTCCGGTGAGGACGCGAACATGTTCACCGCGCGCAGGCGGCACGCGGTGGTGGACGGCACCCCGGTGGACATCGGGCTGGTCGGCGAGATCGAGACCGTGGACCCCGCCGCGGTGCGCGCGCTGATCGCCGACGGCCGGATCCCCGTGGTGTCCAGCGTCGCCAGGGGCACCGGCGGCGAGGTGTACAACGTCAACGCCGACACCGCCGCGGCGGCGCTCGCCGTGGCCCTGGGCGCGGCCAAGCTGGTGGTCCTCACCGACGTGGCGGGCCTGTACGCCGACTGGCCGGGGGACGGGGACCAGCCGGGGCAGCCCGGGGACGTGATCAGCCTGCTGACCGCGACCAGCCTGGAACGGCTGCTGCCCGGCCTGGGCAGCGGCATGATCCCCAAGATGGAGGCGTGCCTGCGGGCGGTGCGCGGCGGCGTGCCCCAGGCGCACGTGCTCGATGGCAGGCAGCCGCACGCGGTGCTGCTGGAGATCTTCACCGACTCCGGCATCGGCACCATGGTCGTCCCGGACGGAGCAAGCTCATGAGTCGCACGGAGGAACTTCAGCGGCGGTTCGAGGCCGCGTTCATGCCGAACTACGGCGTCCCTCCGGTCGCGCTGGTGCGCGGCGAGGGCTGCCAGGTCTGGGACGCCGACGGCAACTCCTACACCGACCTCATCGCCGGCATCGCGGTCAGCGCGCTGGGCCACGCCCACCCCGCGATCACCGAGGCGGTGACCCGCCAGGTGCGCGCGATCGCGCACACCTCCAACCTGTTCCTGCACGAGACCGAGGTCGTCCTGGCCGAACGGCTGCTCCGGCTGCTCGGCCACGACGGCAGGGTGTTCTTCGCCAACTCCGGCACCGAGGCCAACGAGGCAGCGCTCAAGCTGGCCCGCCGCCACCAGGGCCCATCCCGTCCGGTCATCGTCTCCGCCGAGAACAGCTTCCATGGACGGTCCATGGGATCCCTAGCGGTGACGGGCAAGGCCGCGCTGCGCCAGCCGTTTGGCCCCTTCGGGTTTGACGTGAGGTTCGTGCCCTACGGCGACCTGGCGGCGCTCACCTCAGCCGTCACCGGCGAGTGTGCCGCCGTCATCCTCGAGCCGTGCCAGGGGGAGGCCGGGGTGGTGCCGCCGCCCGCCGGGTACCTGCGGGGCGCGCGGGAGGCCTGCGACGCGGCCGGCGCGCTGCTGGTGCTCGACGAGATCCAGAGCGGCATCGGCCGCACCGGCGCCTGGTTCGCCTGCCAGGCCGCGGGCGTCGCGCCGGACGTGCTGACCCTGGCGAAGGGGCTCGGCGGCGGTCTGCCCATCGGGGCGTGCATCGGGCTCGGCGCGGCGGGCACCGCGCTGCGCAAGGGGGATCACGGCAGCACGTTCGGCGGGAACCCGGTCGCGTGCGCGGCGGCGCTCGCCGTGCTGGACACGATCGAGGCCGACGGCCTGCTGGCGCGCGCCGCGGCGGTCGGCCGGCTGCTGGCGGACGGCATCGCCGGGACCGCTCATCCGCTGCTCGGCGGGGTCAGGGGCGAGGGCCTGTGGCTGGCCGCGGTGCTGACCGGGCCTGCCGCCGGCGCGGTCGAGGCGGCCTGCCGCGACGCGGGTTTCCTGGTGAACGCGGTGCAGCCGGATGCCATCCGGCTCGCCCCGCCGCTCATCCTCAGCGACGCCGAGGCCGCCGCGTTCCTCGCGGCGTTCCCTGGCATCCTGGACCGGGCGGCGACCGCGGCGCGGGCCCCGGCGCAGGCCCCGGGCCAGGCCACGGCGCCGGCTCCCGCCGGGCCGGTCACGGAGCCGGTCCGGTGACGGCGGTGAGCCCGGCGACCAAGGCCGCCCGCCAGGAGCAGATCGCCGGGATCCTGGCCCAGGCGCAGGTCCGCTCGCAGGAGGAACTCGCCGCGATGCTGGCCGACCGCGGCGTCCGGGTGGCACAGGCCACCCTGTCCCGCGACCTGGAGGAAATGGGCGCGGTGCGGCTGCGCGTGCCCGGCGGAGCGCTGATCTACGCGCTGCCGGGCGGCGCGGGCGGCCCCGGCTCACGGCCGGGCGGCGTCGGCGCCGCGGAGGCCGAGGCGGTCTTCACCGGGACGCTGCCGCGGGTCGCCGCCGAGCTTCTGGTCAGCGCCGAGGCCAGCGCGAACCTGGTCGTGCTGCGCACCCCGGCCGGTGGCGCGCAACTGCTCGCCTCCACCCTCGACCATGCCGGATGGCCCGCCATCCTCGGCACGGTCGCGGGGGACGACACCGTCCTGGTGATCACCCGGGACCCGGGCGGCGGCGCCGAGGTGGCCGCGGCGCTGCTGCGGCAGGCGGAACGGAAGGCGGAGGAGCGACGAGCCTAGGCCGGGCGGGGGCCCGGCCGGCCGAGGGGACCGCGGCCCACAGGGACCGGCCAACGGCCAAGGCCGCGTGACGAAGGAAGGCGGCCTTGGCGCCAGCGGGGTCCGGGGGCGCCCCCCGGGCTAGCACAGGCACCGACACCGATACGACACCGACAAGGGATATGACATGACCAAGCGCGTGGTACTTGCCTATTCGGGCGGCCTGGACACCTCCGTCGCCATCGGCTGGATCGCCGAGGAAACCGGGGCCGAGGTCATCGCGGTCGCGATGGACGTCGGCCAGGGCGGCGAGAACATGGCCACCATCCGGGAGCGGGCGCTGGCCTGCGGCGCCGCCGACGCCGAGGTGGTGGACGCGCGGGCGGAGTTCGCGGCCGGCTACTGCCTGCCCGCGATCAAGGCGAACGCCCTCTACATGAACCGCTATCCGCTGGTCTCCGCGCTGTCCCGGCCGCTGATCGTCAGGCATCTGGCCCGGGTGGCCCGCGAGCGGGGCGCCGACATGGTCGCCCACGGCTGCACCGGCAAGGGCAACGACCAGGTCAGGTTCGAGGTGGGCCTGGCCAGCCTGGCCCCCGAGGTCAAGGTGCTCGCACCGGTCCGGGACTCCGGCATGACCAGGGACAAGGCGATCGCGTTCGCGGAGGAGAAGGGGCTGCCGATCGACGTGACGCACCGGTCCCCCTACTCGGTCGACCAGAACCTGTGGGGGCGGAGCTGCGAGACCGGCCACCTGGAGGACATCTGGGAGGCGCCGCACGACGACGTGTGGTGCTACACCCAGGACCCCAGCGTGCCGCGGGACCCCGACGAGCTCGTGCTCAGCTTCACCGACGGGGTGCCGGTCGCGATCGACGGCCGGGAGCTGTCGCCGCTGGCCCTGATCACCGAGCTGAACGAGCGCGCCGGCGCGCAGGGCGTGGGCCGGGTGGACATGGTCGAGGACCGGCTGGTCGGGATCAAGAGCCGGGAGATCTACGAGGCGCCCGGGGCCATCGCGCTCATCGCCGCGCACTCCGAGCTGGAGAGCGTGTGCATGGAGCTGGACCTGGCCAGGTTCAAGCGGTCGGCGGAGCAGCGGTGGACCGAGCTGGTCTACGACGGGCTGTGGTACTCGCCGCTCAAGCCGGCGCTCGACGCGTTCCTGAACCAGGCGTCCCGGTACGTGACCGGCGACGTGCGGCTGCGGCTGCACGCCGGCCAGGCCGTGGTGACCGGCCGGCGCAGCCCGGTCTCGCTGTATGACTTCGGGCTGGCCACCTACGACACCGGCGACACCTTTGACCAGGGGCTGGCCAGGGGGTTCGTGGAGCTGTGGGGCCTGCCAAGCAAGACCGCGGCGCTCCGGGAGCAGCGCGCGGCCGGCTGAGCCGTCACGCGGCCGGGCTGAGCCGGGTCCCGCCACGGGCCGCGCCCGAGCGGCCCGGCGGGCGCCGGCCCGCCGCCCCGGGACCGGGGTGTGGGCAGGCGCGAGCGTGGAGCATCATGGAACGTCCCCTGCCGGCCGGCGGCCCGGTGCGGGACCGCACTTCTCCGAACGGTCGTGGAGGGGAACCAGGTGTCAGATCAGGAGCGCATGCCGACGCGGCTGTGGGGCGGGCGGTTCGAGTCCGGGCCCGCGGAAGCGCTGGCGAGGCTGTCGGTCAGCGTCCAGTTCGACTGGCGGCTGGCGCCCTACGACCTGCTCGCGTCCCGGGCGCACGCGCGGGTGCTGCACCGCGCCGGGCTGCTGTCCGACGGCGAACTGGACCGCCTGATCGCCGCCCTGGACGGGCTGGCCAAGGCCTGCCGGGACGGCAGCTTCCGGCCGTCGGCCGCCGACGAGGACGTGCACACCGCCCTGGAACGCGGGCTGCTCGAGCGGGTCGGCGCGCTCGGCGGCAAGCTGCGGGCCGGCCGCAGCCGCAACGACCAGGTCGCCACCGACCTGCGCCTCTACCTGCGCGATCACGCCAGGCTGCTGGTGCTGCGGGTGGTGGAACTGGAAACGGCGCTGCTCGCCCAGGCCGAGCAACATCGGGCGGCGCCCGCGCCCGGGATGACCCACCTGCAGCATGCCCAGCCGGTGGTGCTCGGCCACCAGTTGCTGGCACATGCCCACGCGCTGGCCCGTGACGTCTCGCGGCTGCGGGACTGGGACGCCCGCGCGGCGGTGTGCCCGCTCGGCTCTGGCGCGCTGGCCGGGTCCTCGCTGCCGCTGGACCCGCAGGCGGTCGCCGGGGAACTCGGTTTCGCCCGCGCGGCGGAGAACTCCATGGACGCGGTCAGCGACCGGGACTTCGCGGCGGAATTCTGCTTCGTGGCCGCCCTGCTGGGGGTGCACCTGTCCCGGCTGGGCGAGGAGATCGTGCTGTGGGCCTCGCAGGAGTTCGGCTGGGCGGAGATCGACGACGCGTACGCCACCGGGTCCTCGATCATGCCGCAGAAGAAGAACCCCGACGTGGCCGAGCTCGCCCGCGGCAAGGCGGGCCGTCTGATCGGCGGGCTGACCGGCCTGCTGACCACGCTCAAGGGCCTGCCGCTCACCTACAACCGCGACCTGCAGGAGGACAAGGAGCCGGTCTTCGACGCGGTCGACACGCTGCTGCTGGTGCTGCCGGCGATGGCCGGCCTGGTCAGCACCCTGAGATTTCATGTTGAACGCCTCGCGGGGGGCGCGAGTACCGGCTTCGCGCTAGCCACCGACCTGGCTGAATTGCTCGTCCGCCGCGGGGTGCCGTTCCGCGAGGCACACGAGGTGGTCGGTCACCTGGTGGTGTGGTGCCAGGTGAACGACTGCGACCTGCCGGACGTGAGTGACGAGGACCTGGCGAAGATCTCGCCGCACCTGACGCCGGACGTACGGGAGGTGCTGTCGGTGACCGGCGCGCTGGCGGCGCGCAACGCGCACGGCGGGACCGCGCCGGAGCGGGTCGCCGAGCAGCTCGCCGCGCTGCGGACCGTCGTGGACGAGCACGCCGCGTGGGCAGGGTCCTGACGCCGGCTCAGGACGTGAACTGACCCCGGCACCGCCACGTGCCGGGGTCAGTGTGGCTGGGCCGTCAGGTACGCAGCGTTGCCGCGTAGAGGACCTGGTGGAACGCGGCCGCCGGGTTCGGCGGCTTGGAGGCGAGCGTCCAGGCTCCGGCCACCCTGGCCGGGGTGGCCGACAGGCCGGAGTAGTCACCGGGGAACTTGCCCCCGGCGACCGCCGCATACCGCAGGTTCGACGGCGGGCCAAGGACTATCGGCGTGGCGAACGTGGCGCCGCCATTGTCTGACCAGGTCAGCTCCTGCTGGATGACGTTGGGGTTGGCCAGGTCGCGCCGGCCGTAGCTGACGAAGACCCGGCCGGCGGCCGTCGCGACCGCCGCGTTGATGTACTGGATGCCCGGGCTGTGCCCGGGGGTCACCTGGACCGGGCCGGACCAGTGCTGCCCGCCGTCGGTCGAGCTGGATATCTCGACCGCGTCGAGCACGCCGGGCCCGTTGGCGTTCCACACCTGGAACATCCGCCCGGTCGCGTGGTCACCCTCCATGAGCGGCAGGCAGCAGCGGATACCGGCCGGGCCGCCGCCGATGTTCCTGGCCACCACCGTCGGCTTGGTCCAGGTGGCGCCCCCGTCGAAGGAGGTTTGCGCCACGACCGAGGTCCCGCTGCCGGCGTTGGTGCCGTTCCTCAGGATGAAGCCCTGCCGGATGCCGTCGCCGAACGCGCTGCCGGCGAACAGGTAGGTGTCGGTGACCGCACCGTCCGGCTGGACGAACGGCTGCGAGTTCTGGGCGAAGTCCTTCCGGTCAATCACGTGCGTGCTGCTCCAGGTCTTTCCCTGGTTGTCGGACCAGCGGACGACCTGGGGCGAGGTGCCGTTGGCCAGGAACTCGGTCCAGAACTGGTAGATCCGCCCGAAGAACGGGCTGTTCGGCTGGGTGTCGGCGACCAGCCAGTTCTTGTCGTCCGAGACGGCGCAGGTGTTGCTGTGCTGGGCCAGGACCGGCAAGCCGAAAGTGGCGCCGCCGTCGGTGGACCGGGACACCGCCACGGCGGTCGGGCAGGTGACGTCGAAGACCAGCGAGGAGATGTACACGCTGCCGTCGGCGCCGAATGCCACCACCGGGTCCGAGGCGCGGTCGTAGGTGCCGCCGACCGCCCTGGTCAGCCCGGGCAGGCGGGACTGGTGCCAGTGCGCGCCGCCGTCATTCGTCCAGGCGTAGAAGATGTCCACCGACCCGCCGCTGGCGAACCGGCAGTCGTGCGCGACCGCCACCTCGATCTTGGTGTTGAACGGGGATACCGCGATGTCCGGCTCCACCAGCGTGTCCGGTTCACAGTTACCGTGGGCCGCCACGGTCTGCCGGCCGATCTGGCCCACGTGCAAGACCGCTGGCGGCCCGGACGGGGCCGCCAGCGCGGGCGCGGTTATGCCGAGGCCTGCCAGCGCTAAGGTCGCGCCGGAGACCATGAGTGCGCGGAGCGGGTGCTGCACGGTGCCTCCCGGTTGTCCGAGGTCCGGCCGGACCGGGGGCCAGGCCGGACGAACGACATGGTTCAGCCCTTTAGTTGTGCAGAGAGGGGCAAAGGCCACTGGGGACGCTAGACGGGACACCCGGACCGGGTCAACGGTGCGGCGCGGAGTGTGCGTGTTTTCGTTGCCAAGCCCAGACCGCTTCGTGTCCTATAGTGCGAGGCCGGAGCCGATCATGAGGGGAGCCATCCGTGCTGCTGCCGCGGGAGACGTTCGCCCGCGGTGCCGTCGAGGTGGCGCCCGCGCTGCTGGGCTGCGTGCTCGAGCACGACACCCCGGAAGGCCTGGTCGCCGTGACGCTGACCGAGGTGGAGGCCTACCACGGGCAGGCCGACCCGGCCTCGCACGCCTACCGTGGCCAGACCCCGCGCAACGCGGTCATGTTCGGCCCGCCCGGGCACGCGTACGTGTATTTCACCTATGGCATGCATTTCTGCGTCAACCTGGTGTGCCTGCCGGAGGGGACCGCGTCCGCGGTGCTGCTCCGGGCCGGCCGGGTGATCGAGGGCGAGGATCTGGCCAGGACGCGCCGGGCCGCACCCGGCCCGGCAGGACGCGACCTGGCCCGCGGGCCCGCCCGGCTCTGCCAGGCGCTGGGCATCACGCGTGCGCAGAACGGCGCCGACGTCTGCGCCCCGGCGTCGCCGCTGCGGGTACGGTGGCCCGCCCCGGCGGAGGCCGCGCCGCCCCGGTCACGGGCCGGCGGAGCGGGTGCCGGCGCCGGAGCGGGTCCTGCCGGGCCGGGGCCGGTGCGGCTGGCCGGCGCGGCGATCAGCGCCGGGCCCCGGGTCGGGGTCAGCGCCGCGGGTGACCGCCCGTGGCGGTTCTGGATCACCGATGACCCGACCGTGTCGGCCTACCGCCCGCACGTGCCGCGCCGGGCCCGGCAGAAACCAGTTTCCGCGCACGCACGAAGCGATGGGACGATACCGCTGTGACCGACATCCTCGACGAGCTCGCCTGGCGTGGCCTGCTCGCGCACACCACCGACGCCGGCGAGCTGCGCAGGGCATTCGCCACGGGGCCGGTCACCTTCTATGGCGGGTTCGACCCGACCGCGGCCGGCCTGCACATCGGCAACCTCGTGCTGCTGCTGACCATGCGCCGGGTGCAGGACGCAGGTCACCGCCCGATCGGCCTGGTCGGCGGCGCCACCGGCCTCATCGGTGACCCCAGCGGGAAGTCCGCGGAGCGCGTGCTCAACCCGCGCGAGACGGTCGCGGCCTGGGTGGAGCGCATCCGGGGCGAGGTCGAGCGGTTCCTTGACTTCACCCCCGGGCCGGCCGGCGCGCTGGTCGTCAGCAACCTGGACTGGACCGCGGGCCTGACCGCGCTGGACTTCCTGCGCGACATCGGCAAGCACTTCCCGGTCAACCGGATGCTGGCGCGCGAGGCGGTGAAGGCGCGGCTGGAAGCCGGCGGGATCAGTTACACCGAGTTCAGCTACCAGATCCTGCAGGCCAACGACTTCCTGGAGCTGTACCGCAGGCACGGGTGCGTGCTGCAGATCGGCGGCAGCGACCAGTGGGGCAACCTGGTGGCCGGGGTGGACCTGATCAAGCGGGCCGAGGGGGCCTCGGCGCACGCGGTGGCCACGCCCCTGATCACCAAGCCGGACGGGACCAAGTACGGCAAGACCGAGGATGACGCCGTCTGGCTCAGCGCCGACCTGATGTCCCCGTACCGGTTCTACCAGTTCTGGATCAACCGGTCCGACGCGGAAGTTCCCGGCCTGCTGCGGGTCTTCACCTTCCGGTCCGCCGAGGAGATCGGGGAGCTGGAGCGCCAGACCCGCGAGTCGCCCGCCGCCAGGGCCGCACAGCGGCTGCTCGCCGAGGACGTGACCACGCTGGTCCATGGGGCCGGCGAGTGCGCCGGCGTCATCGCCGCGAGCAGGGCCATGTTCGGCCAGGGCGACCTCGAGGCGCTGCCCGAGCACACCCTCGCCGACGCGCTGGACGAGGTGGGACTGGTCAAGGTCAAGGCGCCCAGGGACAGCTTGCCCACGGTCGTGGACCTGCTCGCGGCCACCGGCATCGCGACGAGCAAGTCGGCCGCGCGGCGCATGATCGCCGCGGGCGGCGCCTACCTGAACAACAGCCGGGTTTCCGCCGAGGATGCCGTACCGGCCCCGGGCGACCTGCTGCACGGCCGGTTCCTCGTGCTCCGGCGCGGCCGGCGCACGGTCACCGGCGCAGAAGTGGTCACCGGCTGAGCCGTGCCCGGGTGACCGGTTCCGCCAGGCGCGTGACGCTTACCGGCAACCCGCCCGAGCCGGCCGGCCTGGCAAGAACGGCCCTGTCCGCCCGGGAGGATCGCATCCTGCCACGAATCCGGCATGGGAGCGCCATGTGTGGGTAATCCCACAGCCATGTTGTGCGCGGGCGGCGGGCGGTCGTGGTGAAAGCCCCTCCGCCGGCCTTCAGCGCGACCCGTTCGCCGGGGCGCCAAGGGGCGGCCGGACACCCCGCCCGGCGGGGGACGGGTGGTGCACCCGATGCGCGGGTGATTCGGGGCGAGGCTCTGACCTGGGAGATGGCGACGCGCGGGCTCTCGATTTGACGTGGATGGCTTGTATCCCTAATGTTTCGTCCTGCCACCAAGCACGAGCGGGACCGCCGGAAGGCGCCCGGTGCTGGGGGCCAGCCAGGAAAACTCCCCGCAGTGTGCTGTACGTCCATCGGGACAGGTTGCCGCAGGGTAGGCTGGTAGTACATGAGGTTGACAGGTCGTCAACGTCAAGTGAAGTCGCTTGACGGCACTTGAACTCGCCGGTAAGCTAAGTGGGTTGCCCCCGATCCAGGCGAAAGCCTTGTGACGGTGCGCGTCCGCTCCTTGAGAACTCAACAGCGTGCTAAAAGCCAGTGCATATGCACATAACCCCGTCTTGTGGGTGCCGGACCGGTAACGGCCCGGAGCTCACGAACGGATTTGCCAAGATCGTCTCAGTGGCTGGTATTTCCAGCCGTTGAGGCACTCTTTTGTGTCTGCACTCTGTCGGCGCTCAATGGCCTGTGAATGGTCGTCGGGGCCCGGCGGTTGCATATATAGACATCAACGGAGAGTTTGATCCTGGCTCAGGACGAACGCTGGCGGCGTGCTTAACACATGCAAGTCGAGCGGAAAGGCCCTTCGGGGTACTCGAGCGGCGAACGGGTGAGTAACACGTG
>Ga0137386_10003273_pt1 | contig 10616 bp, 10 predicted proteins | sample SagtaG_4_FD_104910 | JGI IMG/M metagenome (GOLD analysis project Ga0137386, IMG submission 104910) | Vadose zone soil microbial communities from Sagehorn Ranch, Mendocino, California, USA - Sage2_R_100_16 metaG | ecosystem: Environmental > Terrestrial > Soil > Vadose zone | place: USA... | reverse complement strand
CACTGTCCTGCTCCTGATCATGGCTGCCTCCTGGGTGGATGATCAACCTCATACTCCTCAGCTTACAGCCATCTCGCGGGGCGGTCAATTTTATCCTGGCGCAATTATACGTCGGCGTTAATATGTTCATCCGGGTCGAACTGAATCTCTCCCGTGAGGCTCCAGACGTAGCCGACCGGCAGGGCAAACTGCAGTTCGCCCCGTTGAGCTTTGTTCAACCGCCCCTGGTGCATACGTTGCTTCAAGATATGCAGTTCGGCTTCCGACATGGTTCCTTTTATTATGTATCATCTGGCTCGTCTTCCCGGAAAACCTCATCGAATCGAGCACAGCAGATTCCCAAGGAAACACGCTCGAGTTCCTCCTGAGTCCAACTCGTGATGCGCAAGCGGCCAAAGGCTTCTTCTCGAAAACGCTTGCCGCGCCTCACACCGTGCCTCCTCGCGTGATCACTGTCGATAAAAATGCAGTCTATCCAAAAGCCTTCAAGGGGCTGAAAGAAGAGGGGACTCTTCCCGACTCCTGTGAACTGCGGCAGGTCAAGTACCTCAACAACATGGTCGAACACTATCACCGGTTTGTCAAACGACGCATCAAACCAGGGCTGGGCTTCTTTTCCTTTGAGACCGCCTGGAAAACGGGACATCGATATGAGGTGATGAACATGGTGAGGAAAGGACAGATGTGCAGTGTCGAAAAAGGGGACAACCTGGGGCAGATTGCGTTCATCGCCAGCCTGTTTGGAGTGACCGCCTAAGCTGAGCAAGAGGTGGGACTTCACGCCCTTCGAGTTCCCCCGTGCGTTTTTTCAACAGAACCCTTTTTCTTTCACAAGAGCATTTGGCTGCTTGTGACAAGCTTAGCTAGTCAGAGCAGTACCTTCCTGTTTTTGACACTCCTCTTCACGTTTTCTTGACACTTCCTGGTCATACTAGCAAAAGCAACGAAACCTCAAGAGTTGCCTCAAAGGACAGAAAACGTCGTGCATCTTTAGACAGTGTGCTGTTTGGCGTTTGAATAGAGCCAGAGAGCTACATCTTTTGTTTTGGTACCGCAACATGTACCACTAGAACATGGAGGCTTACCATATGGAACATCAACCCATCAGATCGGCACGCGCAAACAAGCGTGGACTGATCGCACTGATCGCTGTATTACTCGTGGCAACGCTGGTTGCCCTCGTACCCGGAATTCTCGGGCACAAAGTGAAGTCGACATCGGCCAACGTGGGAGGTCTGGGACAGCTCAGTGGTCTGCTGCCAAGGGACCACCTGACCGAGGAGAGTGCCATTCAGGTCGATCTCAGCCATGAGACGGTGCGCCTGCCACTCTACAAAGGGGAGGCGTACGGCAAGACCGCCTGGTTCATCCTCCTGGATGCCTCAGACATCGGGCTGGCGCATGACCTGGGGGTGAACTATGCGCCCAAACTTGCCAATATCGGGATCAGTTGCCCCACTTGCGTGCAGACCGTGACCATTGATTCCCCAACGCCAGCACAGAATCCGTTCGGCCAGGCGGTGGTTCACTTCCGGGGCGCACCGGATTTCAGTCCCACCCGTATCGCGGTGCCCGGACCCAACGGCTTCCCGCTCGCCAAGTTCCAGCCCGGGGCCGTGGCCGGCTCCGGATACAGCCCCTTCATTCAGATAGCCGGATCACCAGTCGTCTACAGCGCGCCTATCGTGGCGACCGGCGACGGTCCGTTCGACGTCATCCACCACACCAACACGGGTGACCGGGTGCTGGGCATCCACATCGCGCCCGCGACGGCGCCTTCCGGCCAATTCCTGGAGTCGTGGGTCGACATGCTGTTCGTCAAGGGCTTTGACGCCGGCCAGCCGATTGTGTACCTCAGCACAGACGCGGGTCAGCCCTTGACCGCGGTGTTGGAGCGTGCGACCTATGTACCGGCGCTGAACACCGCAGCATACAATGGCGGGGACGACTTTCTGGGGTCCGCCCGCGAGCGGCTCTTCGGCTTCATCAACGGGCAAACGGGCGCCACCAACCCGCAGGCACAGGGGTTTGTACACCTGGTCCGCGACGGGCACTCGAGCGAGGACGCGTCAGCCGATAACACTGCCCTGATCAACGCTCTGCGCAATGGGGGCGACCTGCTCAACGTGTTCGGGGATTTCCCAACCTTGTCCGACCCCCGGCATGCCGACGCCTACAGCCCGTTGTGGGACGCGCAGCTTGGCCTGTGGACCGATAAGGCGGTGAAAGCCGGACTCAACACGCGGCAGATCGATGAGGTCGTCGTCTTCAACCTGGCGGCCACCCGTCCCGACCTGCTGACGGGCATCAACCCGGCTACTGGCCAGCCCGCTCCTTACGGCGCCCAGGAGGTCGGCATCAACTGTGCGGTCATCGGGTTCACTGACCAGGCACCGACCGCCAATCTTGCCACGCCAGTCCCGAACTCGCAGTTCCCGCCAAGGTAGCTATGCAGTGGCTTGGGCGTTGGTGTTCATACGACTGTCCTTTGGTGAGACTGGTGAACACAAACACTGATCGATCCAGGAATGGCGGATCCCTGCGCGTGCGGGGGTCCGCAGCTTAAGGCACTACCTATTCCGCAACTCTTCCCTGGACGCATGGAGAGAGACGATTGCATGGGGTATGATATGAAGCATTCCGCATTACCAATGACACTTGGGGCAGAGGTACAGCAGTTTGAGCAGCTGTATCAAGAGAATCTCAACCGCATCTATCGCTTCGTGTATAGCCATGTGAGGAACCGGGAAGCCGCTGAGGACCTAACCTCACAGATCTTTCTCAAAGCCCTGCGGAGCCTGGACCTCAAGCAGAGCGCGCACAGTGGCTCTGCATGGTTGTTTCGGGTTGCCCATACGACCGTTACTGACTACTGGCGCGCCTACTATCGTCGAGCAACAACACATTCACTGGAAGCATTGGTCGAAACAGGGTGGCAGGGACCAATCGATGCAGACCTTTCCCCGGTGAGTACCAAGGCAGCAGAGCGTGTAGAGGACATCCTCCAGGTCCTGCCCCAGCGAGATCGGGAGGTGCTGACTTGCCGGTTCCTACTCCGTCTTTCCGTCCGGGAGACGGCTCTCCGCATGGGCGTGACGGAGACCAACGTCAAAGTGAGGCAGTATCGTGCCCTCAGACGCGCTGCAACACTGATTGAATCTGCGGCCCAGCCAAAAAGTTCGAACGCCTCGCCTCATTCCTGATGCCCTCTGCCAGGCCCAGGATGATTGTCGCTGCCTCACTGTAGGCTGTTTGTGCTTGCACAGGGTCGCCAACTGCGTCATACGCCCTTCCTAACAACGCCTGGAGCTGCCACTGTTCTCCCGGTAATCCAATGTCTGCTGCCAACCCTGCTGCCTCGTCTAGGTAGCCGATAGCCTGCTCGCTATGCCCATGCCACGTTGCCAGGACCGCTAACGACCACAGGTAGGAAATGCGGAAGCGCCGATATGGCCCGAGACGTTCCCCGAGTCGGCGCACCTCTTCGCGCGCCTGGCGCTCATTTCCACCATGCAGTAAGGCCTCCGTTTCATACTGCCGGGAGAAATCCAGCGAAATCAAAGCCATATCAAAGCGATGGCGTACGGCGATGGCCTTTACGGCATAGCGGTAGGCCTGTTCCCATTCCTCTCTCAGGGCATAGTGCATGCACAGTCGCGATAGAGCGGGCACACGCAAGGGTCCCAGGTCTATTGTCTGGGCTATCACTTCTGCCTCTGCGAGCGTGCTGCGTGCCTCTTCCCACTGTTGCACGGCATGATACGTCCCCCCCAAAGCAGTGAGCAGACGCTGGAAGCTTAGCGTTGGAGGCAGGGTCCGCGCAAGCGCGACGGCTGGTTGCGTGAGGCCGAGCGCCTCTTCATACTGCCCCGCTTCCAGCAATCCTTGCGCGAGTCCGAGTGTACTGATGACCTGTGCCCAGGCGTTCTTGCTCTCGTGCGCGAGCGCGAGTGCCTGGTGACCACTCTGAATGCTCGGTTGCACCTGCCCACCATTCACCTGTGCGAACGACAGCACCGCCCAGCACAAGGCTTGGGACGCGCGATGCGTCAAGGATTGGGTGAGTGGAGCGCCAATGGCAAAGGAAGGAAGTGACAGCTCCCGAGAAGCGCTCTGCTCCTGGCCCAGGGCCGCATAGAGTGCCAGGGATGCTTCCAGGCACTGTATGGCCTCCTCAAAAGCTCCCCCACGAATGTGGATCCATCCCAGGGAAGAGAGACTTCTGGCTTCCAACTCCTGGTCTTGTAGGTCTCGTGCCAGAGAGAGCGCCTGCTGTCCATGCGACAAGGCGCGCTTTGGGTCCTCCCACACGACCGCCGTGATCTGGGCCAGATTCCACTCGGTTTCCGCCAGCGCCCGTTGATCGGAACTGCGCTGGGCCATGCCCCGGGCTTCCTCCAGGAGCGCCCGCACCTGCGGCTTGTCCTTCGACTGTTGGACGGCCAGGATCGCCAGGCGGTTCAATGTCATGCTGACCAACGTGAGCCGATGCTCATGCTGTGCATAGGCAACAAGCTCTTCATAGGCTTGTTGGGCCTGCTCCCAGGTGTTCTGGAAGGTATAGGCCCGCCCCAGGTAGACATAGAGATGCTCGACCTCCGAGACTTCGAGCACGTTCTGCAGCCGCTGCTCCTGCAGCAAGGTACGCGCCTGTTCATAGTACCCGATGGCGTCGTCAACGGCAAAGACGGCCAACGCCTCGTCCCCAGCCTGCATGCTGTAGCGATAGGCGAACTCGGTCTCTGCCGAGGCCATCGCGTGATACGCGAGTTCTGCAGCCGCTGCCCCTCCCGTCAGCACCAGTGCCAGGGCGCGTTGGTGCAAGACCTGCCGCCGAGCCGCGCCCAGTTCGGTGTAGACCACATCTCGGATCAGCTCGTGCGCGAAGCGATAGCTGCCTGGACGGCCCATACCTGCTTCTTCCTCGCGCAAGATCCCGCTGCCGATGGCCTCCTCCAGGCCTTCGATGCCTGGCTGCACCTCCACTTCGGCCAGTTGCCACAGCAACTTCGCCGTCGCCTGGTTCCCCAGTACGGCACTGGCCATCACTAGTTGGCGCGCGGGAGGCGCGAGTTTCGCCAGGCGCGCCAGGATCATCGCCCGCACCGAGGGCGGTAACATCGCGCGCCGGGATTGCTTCTGCAAGAGGACCGCGGTCATCTCTCCGGTTGGCTCCAGCCCCCAGGTTCCATCTGCATTCAACCGTGGAACCAGCCAGTGCTGATCGCGGAACAGCTTGAGCGTTTCCAGCAAGTACAATGGCTGCCCCCCTGTGTGGGCAAACAGGAAGTCGCCCAGCGCGGAAAGCTTCGTCTCCGATGCGAGCGAAGGCTCGACCCCTGGCGTGGCGGGCATAACAGCGCCCTGCTTACGCTGCTCACCTCCACTGCTAGTTCCAGGCCTGGCCTCCCCGGCGATGGCCTGAAGGAGTTGCATCGTCTCGGCCTGGCTCAGCGTCGGCAACGCGATGCGTGTCAGCGGCAGGTCGCGGCCCAGGTTGGAGAGATCTGTGGAGAGCTGCGGATTGAGTTCTCTTGCTTCACTGCGCATCGTACCTAGCAGCAGTACTCGGCTGCTACGCCCCTTCCAGTGCCGTCCCAGGTAGCGCAGCAGGTCGAGCGAGGCGCCATCTACCCACTGCAAGTCATCCAGCAGGAGCACCAGCGGCACACGCTGCCCCAAGGCGTCCACCAACCGGGCTATCGCTTCAAACAGCCGCAGCCTGGCGGTCAGCTCATCCTCGGTGGGAGCAGGCAGATCAGGGTAGCGTACCCGCAGTTCGGGCAGCAGACGCGACAGTTCGGCCAGCCAGAGGTCATCCAGCAAATCCTCCGGCGCGTTTTCCTCCTCTAGGCGCTGGCGCAGGGCTTCGACCAGCGGCTGATAGGGCAGTCGTCCTCCCATCTCGAAGGCTTGTCCGCTCAGCACCTCGGCACCCTGGGCTCGAGCCCAGGTCCCAAAATCGCGGGCCAGTCGCGTTTTGCCGATGCCGACCTCGCCCTCCACCAGGACAACCTGCGGTCGCCCCTGCCGCGCCTGCTGCAAGCTCCCGACCAACTGCGTGAAAGCTGCGGCCCGTCCGACCAGTGGGGCCACCAGCTCGCCTGGTGGGGGACTCTCCATCGCTGTGGGGGAGGAACGGGCCAGGCGACTCCCGCGATTGGCTGCCGAGGCAGCACGAACGTGCTCAGCCAGGGCCACAGTATCCGCCGATGGTTTGGCTTGCACCTCCTCGGCCAGGCGCGCCCGGAGGGTGGCATAGACCTGCAAGGCGGCGGTCGCATCGCCCCGCGCCAGGTGTACCCGCATCAAGCGCCGGGCGGCCTCCTCCGCGAGCGGATCAAGCGTGAGCCAGCCGGTGAGGGTGGCTCTGACTGATTCCGTCTCCCCGGCAGCTTCTTGCCAGGACGAGAGCCGATCGAAGAGCTGGAGCAGGCGCACCTGCCACTGGTTTTGCTGTTGCTGGACCCACGCGTCAAAGCCGGTTTCCTCGCGCAGCCAGAAGCCGTCGAGGAAGGGGCCACGCACCTGGGCGAGGGCGTGCTGGAACAGGGCGAGCACGGCAGTGCGCTGTTGCTCAGTTTGGACTGCGGAGAGCCGCAGAGCCTGGTAGGCCTGCTGCACCACATCCAGGTCTAGCTCCAATGGGGCATGTGAGTTCAGGCCGAGCAACTCATGCTCAATGAGCAGGTGGCTGTGCTGGGAAGACGAGGCGTCGGAGTTGGCGAGCAAGCCACGTAGTAGCGTCAGGGCAGTACGCAAGCCCGTACGAGCAGCGTGGGGCTCACTGTCGGGCCACAGGAAGGCAGCCAGCTTGCTGCGGGAGTGCATGCCGCCCTCGACCGCCAGGTAAAGCAGCAAGGCCTGCGCCTTGCGCAAGGAAAAGGTGAGGCGACTACCATCATGAAACACTTCAGGTGCGCCGAGGACGGCCAGACGTAACAGACCCATGGCATGTTCTCATTATAGTAGAATAACAGGTACGACGAACAGTTCCTCACAAGTTCAGCCTCGCTTCCATACATGCATGCATTGAGTTGTGCTGCCAGGCGATCGAGCGCTCTGATGAGCAAGCGGAAAAGCTGTTGTTCCTGTGTCCTGACCACTGTAGAGCTATCGTACCATGTGAGGTTGTTCCAGGTCAAATTTCAACCATTGCTTCACGGAATCTCTTGCTCTATTGGCACTTTGCCCTGCTGGGGAGGAACCTCCCGTTCTTGACGCTGCTCTTCACGATTCCTTAACGCTTCCTGGTCATACTAGCATCAGAGGGGGCGAGGGGCAGCCAGTTGTGGAATGCGTCGAACCATGTGGGATGGACAAAGACGAGCAAACAAAGGAGCCTTGCTGTATGGCGCAGCTACAGATTGTCTACTTCCTGCGACCGGGAACCCAGGAGCAGTGGCGACGACTGTACCAGGAGGTTGCGGAATCACGCAAAGAGCAGTTCGAAGTATCCTGCCAACATATGGGGATTACCCAGTTGCAGGTCAGGCTGGTGCAACTGCTCCATGGTGATCTGATGCTCGTGACACTCCACACACAGGTGCCTCACCAGACCTTGCAGGAACTGGCGAGTGCAGAGCGTCCATTTGAGCGCTGGCTGCGAGCACAGGTTCAGGGTTTGCTTGGATGGAATGTGCAGGATGTAGTGAGTGGGCTGCCTGATACACCAAGTGATCTGATCTTCACCTGGGGCCCATAGTTTTCGTTAAACGAGTACTAACATCCCTTCTCCGCGAGGCAAGCGGCGCTATCGGAGCTGGCCTCCCCCGATGAGTTATGAGTGGATGTCAGTACTGTTCTCCTGATAGGAACAGGAGTCGATAAGAAGGGACATCTCATGTCACATCACCTTGACACTCCCGCTGCGCGCGAGGATGGTCGCGTTGATCTCTGTGATCTCTATGTGTTCGATGGGGCTGATCCAGATACCACCGTCCTGATTATGACGGTGAATCCCGATGCGGGCAAATCATCGCCTACTACCTTCCACCCTGAAGTGGTGTATGAATTTAAGATCGATACCAACAAGGACGATATGGAAGATCTGAGTTACCGCTTTCGTTTCGGTGAGCCCGACGAGAGCCTGGAGCAGCCGTTCACCGTGCTACGCGCGGAAGGTGAGGACGCACGATCTGGTACAGATGGAGAGCAGCTCGCTCAGGGACGTACCAACGAGCAGATCCTCCTCACCGAGCAAGGGCGTGTCTGGGCAGGTCCCAGATCGGACGCCTTCTATGCCGATGGGGTTGCAGCACTGGTCTTCCAGCAAGCGGCACTCACCCAGCACACCTATCTGCCGAACGTGTTCGAACAGGGCTTCAATGTGTTTGAGGGGCGCAACGTGACCAGTATTGTGCTCGAATTACCAATCAGTGCCCTAGGCCAGGGAGTCATCGGTGTGTGGGCTACCACCTCTCTGCATGGACACGGCAGGTCGGTCCAGATCGAGCGCATCGGACTCCCCCTGATCCAGCCTTTCTTCAACATCGATGACGAGCGGAGTGAAGCCCACAACAGGCGTCAGCCGCGAGAGGATAGGGGCTCCGGTCGCCCTCGTGTTGCTGAGATCGTCACGCTGTTCACACGCCTGGCAGGAACGACAGAGAGTCCCGAAGCCTATGGTCAAGCGGTGGCTGATCTGCTGCTCCCCGATATCCTTCATTACCGCCTCGGGACTTCGGCCAGTTTCAGCTTCGCGACACGCAACGGGCGACGGTTAACCGATGATGTGACCGATGTGGTGCTGAGCCTCCTCGTCAATAGCCCGCTCTCCGATCATGTTGGCTATGATGGGGGCATCCAGCCGCAATTCCCCTATATGGCTGCACCACATATAGTCACAGCGGACGAGCCAACGGTCCTTGCACGAGCACAAGCACAGGCGCAAGCATTGATGCAATCACTCGGGCAAGGGATCTAAGCCTTCTCATCAGAATCGGCTAGCTAACCCGGCGTGCAAGTATTTCTTGCAAAGAAAGGGCTCATGGAGTCTACTACCCTCAGAAGAATTGCAAGTTTCTGAGGAGGGACGCCATGAACCTGGACGATTTTATTATCACATGTTTCTGTCTGCTTGACGAGATGCTGCCGGTGGCGACGAAAGGCAAACGCCTGCGCCAACGAGGGCCGATGCCGAAGTTGGCCGATAGCGAGGTCATTACCATGGAAATTGTAGGAGCCTATCTGAGGCTGTCGCAAGATCAGGAAGTCTTTGACTACTTCCGTCGCCACTACACGCATTTCTTTCCAGAAATGGCACGAGCGGTTCGCAGCACCTGGCTGCGGCAAGCCGCCAACTTGTGGGCTGTCAAAGAGCGGCTGTGGTGTCTCATCCGCGACACACTGCTGCTCTATGACCCGACGGTCGCGATCGTGGATAGTATGCCCGTCCCGGTCTGCCAGTTCGCACGAGCCTATCGCTGCCACCGTTTTGATGACACCGCCAGCTTTGGCAAGGACCATACCAGTCGACAGACCTTCTATGGCTTCCGCTTGCATATGCGCTTGTGTTGGCCGGGCGTCATCACCCAGATGTACCTGGCTCCCGCAAATGTACATGAGGGCGAGGTGGTCTGGAACGTGACGGCAGGCACCAGTGGCCTGCTGCTGGGCGACCGCAACTACTGGCTTCCCAGCCCGCAAGCGTCTTTGCGTCAGGGGGAGTCGTCTTGCAAGCTCCTTTCCGCAAGGCGAGCGCTCAGCCCGCTCACAGTTGGAGCGCGGTGTTGGGCCGCGTGCGCTATCGCATCGATACGGTCTTCGGGCAACTGACTGACCGCTGTGGAGCCAAGCGCGTCTGGGCGCGCGATGTGTGGCACCTGCGCAATCGCTTGCGAAGTAAAAGCCTTGCTTTCACTGGCTCCATCATTTTCCTTTGGACACAGGAATATGCCTGTTTCTCTTACATAAAATACATGCTTTTTAGAAAGGATTTCTATGTCTCACTTTTCCTTAACGACTGGCAACAGCAGGAACCTGCATCCTGGTTTCGATGATGTTCAGATAGAGCTAACGGAACAGCCAGCAGAGCAAGACTGGCAGCAGCTTGAAGAAAATATCGATCAATTCAATTTCCAGGTGACTGGCTACCGCGATTATCGTCCGCTCGCCATTTTTGTGCGCTCGCCTGATGGTACGATCCTGGCTGGATTGACCGGCTTTACCTGGGGAGGCACACTGCATATCCAGGTGCTTTGGATCGAGCAGGATATGCGCAAGCAGGGCTTTGGCGCCCGGCTCCTGGCGCTGGCGGAACAGGAGGCTATCGCTCGTGGCTGTCAACAGGCCGTTCTGGAAACCCACAGCTTTCAGGCACCTGCCTTCTATCCTGCCAGGGGGTACATCCTCTGTGGCGTGGTCGATAACTTCCCGGTGGGGCATCAGCACCTCTTTTTTCAGAAACGTCTGATCGAATAAGTACCCGCTGGCCTGGCGCGAAACACCAGCTTCGGGCCAGCACTCACACAAAGGTGTTGTTCATAGATCTGGTGCAATTAAAATACTTCCAGGTCGTTGCTCAGCTTGAGCAGATGACGCGAGCAGCCGAAAAGTTATACCTGGCGCAGCTATCGTTGAGCCAGTCGATTGCCAGGTTGGAAGAGGAACTGGAT
>Ga0137386_10003263_pt1 | contig 10630 bp, 10 predicted proteins | sample SagtaG_4_FD_104910 | JGI IMG/M metagenome (GOLD analysis project Ga0137386, IMG submission 104910) | Vadose zone soil microbial communities from Sagehorn Ranch, Mendocino, California, USA - Sage2_R_100_16 metaG | ecosystem: Environmental > Terrestrial > Soil > Vadose zone | place: USA... | reverse complement strand
CCACGGTCGCGACCATGGCCTCCAGGTGGGCGCGGCTGGCGACCTCGGGCACCACCCCGCCGAACCGGGCGTGCTCGGCCACGCTGGAGGCGACCGAGTCGGCCAGCAGTTCGTGGCCGCGCACCAGGCCCGCGCCGGTCTCATCGCAGGACGTCTCGATGCCCAGCACCAGTGGCAATGTCATTGGACCCGCCTGCCCCGGTGACGGCCGGCCAGATGCTTCTTCCTGGCCGCGGCCGGGGGCGGTTCCTGGATCAGCCGCATCACCAGGGCGTCGGTTCCCGAGGGCTGGTAGTAGGCGCGCCGGATGCCGATGTCGGTGAACCCGTGCCGCCGGTACAGGCGCTGGGCGCGGTCGTTGTCGACCCGCACCTCCAGGAAGATCTCGGTGCAGCCGCGCCGGCCCGCCTCGCCGAGCAGCCCGTCAAGCAGGGCGGCGCCGATGCCCTCGCCCCAGCGGTGCGCCGCCACCGCCAGGGTGAGCACGTCGGCCTGGCCGCCGCGCTGGGCCAGCAGCCCGCCGTACCCGGCGATCACGCCGTTGTCGTCGGCCACGATGTAGTACCTGCTCACCGGGTCCGTGGTTACCTCGGTGGCGAGCAGCGCGGGCGACCAGGCCTCGGCCCCGAACAGGGCCTCTTCCATGGCGGCCACCGCGTCCACGTCGCCGCGGCCCATCGGCCGCAGGACCATGCTCATGGCGTCACCGCGCCGGACCGGGCCGGTGCCGCCAGCACGCTCTTCGGCGTCCCGGGAACCCTGGCATCGGGCCTGCGCAGGTACAGCGGGTCCGGCGGGCCCAGCGGCTGTCCCGCCGCCAGGCGGCGCGCGCACCACCGCGCGGCCGTGGCCGCGCTGGGATAGCGCGGCGGTATCGCCTCGCCGAGCGAGCCCGGGTAGGCGTGCGCGCCCTCGCCGGCGACCGGCAGCCCGGCGGGCAACGCCGCCGGGGCAGCGACACCCGGCCCGGACAGCCGGGCCCCGGAGCCCGAGTAGCGGGCCCAGTACAGCTCCCGGCGGCGGGCGTCGGTGGCGACAAGGAACTCGCGCCCGGCCGCGGCGGCGGCCGCATCGGCGGCGATGACATCGAGGGTGCAGAACCCGTAGGCCGGGACGCCGAGGGCACTGCCCAGCACGCGGGCGGTGACCAGGCCCACCCGCAGCCCGGTGTAGGGCCCGGGCCCGGCACCCGACGCGATGGCGTCCAGGTCACCGCCGGCCACGCCCGCCTCGGCCAGCACCTCCCGGACGCTGACCGCCAGCAGCTCGCCCTGGCGCCGCGCGTCCACAACGGTCCGCTGCGCCAGTACCTGTCGCTCGTCGCCCACGGCGACGGTGACCGCGGGCGTCGCGGTATCGAAGGCAAGCACCAGCACGGTTGCTCAGAATAGAGCACTCGCCGGACCAGACAGGCCCGGCCGGCCGGCGCTCCGCCGCGGCCCCGTGGCACTCCGCGCCCGCGGGGCGGCCCGTGCCTCCGGCCGGTGCGGGCGGTGCGGGCTGTGCGGTCAGTGCAGGGCGTGCACGATGTCCGTGGCCGCCGCGATCGCGCCGGACTGGAGCTCGGACTGCGACGCGGCGCGGTACCTGCCGTTGCGCGCGTGCGGTCCCTGCACGACCACGGTGATGACCACGTTGTGGTCCCTGGCGACCACGGTCTCCAGGTCGGTGGAGTCGCCCTGGGCCAGCACGACCTGCAGCGCGGCGAACGCGGCGGCCCCCAGCCCGTGCAGCCCGGTCACCGTGGCCGGCGGCAGGTGGGTGGCCTTGGCGGGGTGGCGCATCGTCTGCCCGGCCTGCTGGTAGGCGTCGACCGCGGCGTTGGTGGCGCTGCCGTTGCCGGTCGCGAGCCCGCTTGGCGAGTAGGCCTGCACAGTCACCGCGAGCACCCGGTACAGCGGTGGCGCGTCCAGGGTCCAGTTGCACAGGCTCTGCGCGGCGCCGTCCAGGGAGTGCGGCGCGACCATGCGGCGCTTGCCCGGCAGGTACTGGTTCAGGGTCTGGCTGGCCACCGCGGTGCAGGCGTTCGGTACGGTCTTGAACTCGCCGTGCTGGAACGTGGTGACGAACCCGTCGCTGGGAGCCGGGGCCGGCTGGTTGCGGCCCATCAGGAACAGCACCGCGGCCACGATGAGCACCACGACCAGCGCCGCCACGCCCCAGACCCAGGTGATCCGCGACCTCCGCCGCGAGCGGGCCGCCGCCTTGCGGCGGCGGGATCCCCGGCCGGGCCGGGCACGGTCGTCGTCGTCCTGCCAGGTGGCGGCGGGAGCCCGGGCATCCTCGCGGGCGGCGTGCCCGCCCCGGCCCGCGGTGTCCCGCCGGGCGTGCCCCCCGGGCTGGCGGGCCTCCTGGCCGGCCTGCCGCGGCAGCACGCCCGGCCCGGCCCAGGGCGGGTTTTCCTCGTCGTTGCCGTCCGGCTCGTCCCAGTAGCGCCTGCCCATGCCCCGGGAGTCGCCCCGGCGCCCGGCGGTGGGCAGCCTGCCCGACCGGGGTGGCTGGGATCCCTGGTCAGCCACGGCGCCTCCGGGGACAGGAAGTGGTCAGGGCGGTGCAAAGCGCGCTGTCGTCCGCCGGCAGGGGCGAGCAAACGGCGGCGGTATGCAATGTGGGGACGGGACGAACTATAGGCCCTCAACACCACCGGACAGGGCTAGAAACGCTGAATCACCAAGCGCGGACCATCGGTGGCCGTGCCCGGTGATCCGGACGTCCCGCCCCTGCGCGGCCGGGGTGATGGTGACCTCGAGCCGGTCGGCGGCCAGCCCCTCGGCGAGGCCGCCGCCCCATTCGATCACGGTCACCGAGGACTCCAGGGTCTCGTCGAGGTCCAGGTCATCGACCTCGGCGGGGCTGGTGAGCCGGTAGGCGTCGGCGTGGACCAGGTCCGGGCCGCCGGTCAGCGACGGATGCACCCGGGCGATCACGAACGTCGGCGAGGTGACCGGCCCGCGCACCCCCAGCCCCGCCCCGATGCCCTGGACCAGGGTGGTCTTGCCCGCGCCCAGCCCGCCGATCAGGATGACCAGGTCGCCGGCCCGGAGCAGGCCCGCCAGCCGCCTGCCGAAGGCCCGCATCGCGGCGGCGGTCGGGAGCGTGACGGCCGCGGCCGGGCCGGTCAGGCTGCCGCTCATGCCGACCGCGGCAGGCCGCCCGCGGCCACCCGGGCCAGCAGGTCGCTGATCGCCCGGTTGACCAGGTCCGGGTGCTCCAGGATGAGCGCGTGCCCCCCGCCGGGCACCCAGACGAGCTGGGCACCTGGGATCTGGGTGGCCAGCTCGATGCCGAGCCGGGCCGCGATCAGGCGGTCCTTCTCGCCCACGATCACGGTCACCGGGATCGTGCCGAGGGTGGCCAGCGAGCCGCGCATGTCGCAGTTCAGCAGGGCCTGGCAGAACCTGGCCACCACCTCGATCGGCGTGGCCCTGATCATCTGCTCCAGGAACGCGACCGTGGCCGGGCTGACGTCGCCGTCGCCGAACCCGATCAGCCGCGTGGTGAGGAACGCCAGGTCGGCCGAGACCCGGCGGCCCCGCTCCACCAGGATCGCCCGCCTGCCCTTGGCCGCGCCGTTCAGCACCGTGGGCAGGGCGCGGGTCAGCGCCGGCCGGATCGGGGCCGGCATCCACGGGCTGCCGCCCTCCAGGCCCCGGGCCGCGGTGGAGATGAGCACGGCACCGGCCACCTTGGTGCCGAACAGGTCCGGGTACTGATCGGCGAGGGCCATGATGGTCATCCCGCCCATGGAGTGGCCCACCAGGACGACGGGCGCAGGGCCGGGAGCCGCGGCGTCGATCACCGCCTTGAGGTCGGCGCCGAGCTGGCCGATGCTGCCGCTGCCCGCCGCCGACCGGCCGGACCGGCCGTGGTCGCGCTGGTCCCAGAAGACCAGCCGGTGATCGCTGAGGTCCCGGCGCTGGAAGTGCCAGCAGTCCTGGTTCACCGTGTAGCCGTGGCAGAAGATGATCGTGACCGGGGCGGCGTCGGGGCCGTTGATCTCCACGTGCAGCGGCACCCCGTCCCCGGCCAGGACGGTCAGTTCCAGGCCGCGCAGCGAGCCGAACGGCTCGCCGTCCGGCTCCGCCCGGCCGCGGAACCGGTTCAGCGCGATCCGCTCCGCGGCGACGGCCGCGCCAGCGGCGGTGGCACCCACCACCAGGCCGGCCGCGCCGGTGATCCGCCGCCAGTTAGCCATCGGTCCTCCCGTAGGGCGGGGTGGTGGGGTCGGGGCTAGCTAGCCCGCCGAGCACGCGCTCACCGGCGGCTCTCCGCCTCCCAGACTTCCCCGCAGCGGCCGCGGCATGCGCGAAAGTCGCCCTATGCTACTCCGAGGTAGCTTCGCGGGAGCCGGCCGCCGAACCGGGTGGCGATCTCATAGGTGATGGTGCCCAGCACCTCGGCCCACTCCTGCGCGGTCGGCTCGCCGTCATCGCCGGGGCCGAACAGCAGCACCTCGTCACCCTCCGCGGCGGGCTCAGCGCCGAAGTCGATGACGAACTGGTTCATGGACACCGTGCCGGCGATGAACCAGCGCCGGCCCCGGGCGTAGACCCGGACCAGGCCGGACGCGTCCCGCGGCACGCCCTCCGCGTAGCCGAGCGGGACCAGGCCCAGCGTGCTCTGGCTGCTGGTGACGTAACGGTGGCCGTAGGACACTCCCGCGCCCGGCGGCACCTGCTTGACCTGCACCAGCCGGGCCCGCACGGTCATCGCGGGCCGCAGCCAGCCCGGCATCGGGCCGGGCAGGGTGGGCAGGCCCACGATGCCGCCGCCGCACCGGACCAGGTCGAACCGGGCCTGCGGCAGCGTCAGCGTGGCCGGCGTGTTGGACAGGTGCCGGACCTCCGGCCGGGCCCCCGCCTCCTCGGCGACGGCGATGGCCTCGCGGAACACCCGGATCTGCGCGTCGATGGAGGCGTGGCCCGGCATGTCGGCGCAGGCCATGTGGGACCAGATGCCGGCGATGGCGACGTGGCCGGCCGCCTGCGCCGCCAGCGCCGCCGCCACCACGCCCGGCCAGTCGGGCATGGTGGCCCCGCCCCGCGACATCCCGGTGTCCACCTTGAGATGCACCCGGGCCGGCTTCCCGGCACGCCGCGCCGCGGCGGCAAGCTCGGCCACCATCCCCGCCGAGCCGGCCGCGAGGTCCACGTCGTGGCTGATCGCGTCCTCGTGCGCCCCGCCCGGCACGCTCATCAGGCAAAGCACCGGCGCGGTCAGCCCGGCCCGGCGCAGCTCGAGCGCCTCCTCAACCCGGATCACGCCGAGCCAGCCGGCGCCGCCGGCCAGCGCCGCCTTCGCGACGGGGATCATGCCATGGCCGTACGCGTCCGACTTGACGACGGCCATCAGATCGGCCGCGCCAACGTGCTTGCGCAGCCCCGTGACGTTGTCACGGACCACGCCGAGATCTACCTGTGCTTCCGCCGGAGCGTCCATGACCTCACAGTGTGCCAGCAGGGGAACGGCTGGGGGCGTGAGTTGCGGTCTGCCGCGCCGCGGCCGCGGCGCGGCAGGCCGGACTGCCTACGGCCCAATCCAGTGCTGGTCGGCGAAATTGGCGCACTTGCGGATCACGACCTGGGTGCCGTTCGTCGCCGAGCCGCTCGGGTCGGTCAGGCACAGGCCATTGAGCTTCAGCACGTACTCGCTGTTGGAGCGGTGCGTCCAGGTCTGGGCGGCGTGGCCGTTGCAGGTCCAGATCACCAGCTTGGCGCCGGCGCCTCCCTGGCTGGAGTCATCCAGGCACTTGCCCTGGACCGACAGGGCGCCGTTGATGAACGTCCACTGCTGGGCCACGGTGCCGTTGCAGGTCCAGATGTCCACCTTGTTGCCGTTGGCGGTGGCGGAACCGAAGTTGTCCAGGCACTTCCCATGGTCACCCGTGATCGGCTTGCCGGTGACCGCGTTGATCGTCCAGTTGAACGACACCGACTTCTTCGCGCCCGCCTCGTCGGTGGCGCTGACGGTGACGCCGGACGTGCCCGCGGTGGTGGGGGTCCCGGTGACCGTGCCGGTCGTGGCGCTGATGGTCAGGCCGGCCGGCAGCCCGGTCTGGCTCCAGGCAAGCGGGTTGCCCGCGGTGGAACTGCCTGCGATCGGCAGGTTGACGTGGTCACCGACCTTGTTCGTCTGGGTTCCCGGGCTGGTGATCTTGATCGAGTCCTTGACGGCCCCGGTCATCACGCAACCGCGGGCGGCGTTGCTCCACAGCGTCTGCACGGCGAAGGAGCCGGGGGCGGGGGTGAGCGTCAGGTCGAAGCCGGTCGCGCACTTGTCGGCGATCTCGCTGCCGTCGGTGGGATCGAACCAGCCGGTGCCGGCCGGGTCCGTGATCGTGTCCGCGTACAGGGCGCCGCCCACGATGCTCCACCCGTCGTTGTTGCCGCCCGGAGCGGGGTTGACGGCGTCCTCGCCGCAGAACGAGCCCGCGTCGAGCAGGTACGGCAGGTTGATGAACGGCTGGTTGGACACACTGTGGAAGCCGCAGTTGTTGCGGGTGCCGCCGGTGCAGGCGGTCCCGGCGAAGCCTTGCGGGCAGGTGCCCGACTGGGTGGCCACGATGATCTGCGCGTCGGCGAGGTCGGTGATCCCCTGGTTCTGGGCGAACGTGTCCGCCTCGGCGCCGAGCTGGAACAGGCTGGTGTTGGACGGCGGCGTGGCGGTGTCGAAGGTAGCGCCCTCATAGACCAGCCCGGAGAACCCGGGCGCGCCGGTGCCGTCCGCGTACTGGGAGGTGATCGTGGACCAGGTGTCGTCCGCCTGGCCGTTGCCGAGCCCGGAGAAGAAGTTCTCCAGGTAGGTCGCGCTGGCTTCCTGATTGGGGTCGGTTTGCCAGTTCGGGCCCCAGAACAGCAGGTACACGTGCGGGGCGTGCTGGACCGGGCCGCCCTGCCAGGCGACCGGGCAGGCGGGCTCGGTGCACGCCGCCGCGGTCGATGCGGCCGGCTTGGGCCGGTGGCTCAGCGCGTACACGACCCCCGAAATCCTGCCAACCTTGGTGTGGCCAAGCTGGGCCTCGAATGCCCGGTGCAGGTTGACTACTCGTACCCCGTGCAGATGGCCAGCCGGTCGCGCGTGCGGCTGCGCCTGAGCCTGCGCGGCCGTGGCCCCGAGCAGGCAGACGGAGGCAGCAGCAGCCACCGCGAAGATCCGCTTGAACATCAGTAACCCCTTTTAATGCGGGATAAATGGCCGGTCAGCGGCGGACGCCTCCCCTGGGCAATCGGGATATTATTACCGATTTACGTAATAGCGCAATCGAAAACACAATATGTAACCGCAGCCGACAATCAGTCACTATTGATCAAGGGCCAATAACCGCGCTAATCCAATAACCCTGTAGGGATATAGTGATCGCGGACAGCCTTGCTCACCGGCCGGGGGGCGGCATGTCCCCGCGCTCGATGGCCGTGGTCACGGCGGCGGTCCGGTCCGAGACGCCGAGCTTGCCGAAGACACGGAGCAAGTGGGTCTTCACCGTCGCCTCGCTGATGAACAGCCGCTGCCCGATGTCCGCGTTGGTCATGCCGCGTGCCACCAATTGCAGCACCTCCACCTCGCGCGCGGACAGCGAGTCACGCTGCGGGCGGCGGACCCGGGTCACCAGGCGGGCGGCCACCGAGGGCGCCAGCACGGTCTCACCGCGCGCCGCCGCCCTGATCGCGTTGGCGACCTCGGCCCGGGGAGAGTCTTTGAGCAGGTAGCCCGCTGCGCCCGCCTCCACGGCCCGGAGGATGTCCGCGTCCGTCTCGTAGGTGGTGAGCACCACGATCCGGGCGGCCGGGTTGCCCGCCACGAGCCGGCCGATCGCGTCGACGCCGTCGGTGCCCGGCATCCGCAGGTCCATCAGGATCACGTCGAACGCGCCGTCGCGGGCCAGGGCGACCGCCTCGTCACCCGAGCCGGCCTCACCGGCTACCTCGATGTCCGGTTCCGGGGCGAGCATGGCCCGCACCCCCTCGCGCACCACCGGATGGTCGTCCACGAGCAGCACCCGGACCGGCGCGGCACGGCCGCGGCCGGCGGGCAGCGCTCCGTTCACCCGGGCACCTCCACCGACAGCGAGGTGCCGGCGCCGGGGCGGGCGCGGACCAGCAGGCTGCCGCCCACCTGGAGGATCCGGCTCCGCATGCCGCGCAGGCCGTAGCCGCCGGTCACCTGCTCGGGGTCGAAGCCGGCCCCGTCGTCGCGGATGTCCAGCCGGACGGCCTGCGGCTCATACGACAAGACCACCCGGACGTCGGCGGCGTGCGCGTGCTTGCGCACGTTGGCCAGCGCCTCCTGCGCGGCCCGCAGCAGCACCACCTCGGCGCCGGCCGACATCGGCCGGGCCGGGCCGCACACCTCGAACCGGACCGCGATGCCGAGCTCGGCGCCGATCCGGTCGGTGAGCCGGCCCAGGGCCTCGTGCAACGGGCCGCCTTCCAGGTGCGCGGGGGCCAGCGCGGCGACCATGGCACGGGCCTCGGCCAGTCCTTCCCTGGCGGTCTGGGTGGCCAGGCCCACGTGGCGCCGCGCCTCGGCCGGGTCCGAGCCGATCTCGGTGTCCGCGGCCTGCAGCAGCATGACGATGCTGGTGAGTCCCTGGGCCAGCGTGTCGTGGATCTCCCCGGCCAGCCGCTGGCGTTCGGCGAGCGTCCCGGCCCGCCTGCTGACCTCGGCCAGTTCCGCCTGCGCCGCCTCGAGGCGCTCGATCAGCCGTGCCCGTTCCCGGCTCTGCTCGATGATCCGGGAGATCCAGGTGCCGAACACCACGGAGAACGCCAGGCCGAGCACCACGGTGCCGAGCACGAACGCGATCGAGCCGGGATTGCGCCGGATCGACTCGATCCCCAGGGCCACCGGCGTGGTGTTGAGCGCCACCACCGCGGCGAACGCGCGGGGCAGCGACATCGCCATGAAGCACTGCGGGCAAGCGGCGAACATGACCCACGACGAGGTGCCGACCTGGGTCTGCGCGATGACCACGAGGACCACCATGCACACCACGTAGATCGTGCCCCGCCGGGTGTCCCGGTCGGCGGCGATGGCCGGGCGCCCGACGAGGATGTACAGCGGCACGGTGGCGGCCAGGGAGACGGCCGCTGCCCCGCGCGCGGCGAGCGGGTTTGAGGTGCTGAGGACGATCAGGAGGGTGGCCGCGAGAACCACGGCGAAGTAGGCATCCCATACTCCGCCGCGGTTCCACGCGTGCTGGCTTGCCGCCCGCGCAGCCGTCCGGCCCGGCGGCCGCGGCGCGCTGCCCGGGCGAGCGAACCAGAAGCCCCTCTTCACCTGTCGTTCTGCCAGCGGAAGGTTCTCAGGCACAGGATCAAGCTTCCAACGAGCCAGGCCGTCAGCACCAGTGCCACCTTGCCGAGTTCCCAGCTGTGCGCCGGTTCCGCGCCGAGCAGCGAGTCAGGCAGCAGCGCCGCCCGCAGCCCCTGGCACAGCCATTTGAGCGGGAAGAGCGAGGCTACCGCCTGCATGCCCTTGGGCAGGCTGTTGAACGGGAAGTACACGCCGGAGATGAACTGCAGCACCAGGTAGGGCAGGTTCAGCACGGCCGCCGCGCTCCGGCTGGACCGGGGCACGCTGCTCACCGCGATGCCCAGCATCGTGCAGGTGGCCACGCCGAGCAGGAACACCCAGGCGAAGGTCAGCCAGCGCGCGCCGCTGCCGGGCAGCTTGAGCCCGTAGAGCGCGATGCCGATGCCGAGCAGGATGGCGACCTCGATCGCGGCGATGACCAGCGAGGACAGCGCCTTGCCCGCGAAATAGGCACCCTTGGGCATCGGCGTGCCGGCCAGCCGCTTGAGCGTCCCGTCCTCCCGTTCCAACACGATCTTCAATGGCGGGGGTTACAGAAGGGTTGCCGGCGCCGCCGATCGCGGCCTTGCCCATCATCACCGCGCCGCCTGCTGTCGTGCCCATCTGGGCGGCTGGCGGCCGGCCTTGCGGGCGTCCACCGTGCCGCCATGGCAGCCCCGCGGGAGGCGGCTGTCCTGTATCGCGGGAGATTGCGAGCGTCAGACTCGGGTTGCGAGTGATCTTGCGAGGGTCAGCGTGACCTCGCAATTCGCTTCGAGGAGAATCGGCCTATCTCGGCTTTAGTATCGGCATGTGGGCCAGCGCGGCGTCGATAGCGTCGTCCGCGGCGCAGTCCACTTGGGGCGCGACTCCGCGGCCCTCCCAGTTGGTTCCGGTGACCGAGTCGGTGCAATACCCGAACGGCAGTTCGCCGGTCACGGTCGCCGCCAGTCGTATATCGGTAACGTGATCGGCAGCCCCAGGGGTCCGCTCGCCCACTATCGTGACTCGGCCCCGGGCCTGAAGGTGGTATGCCAGCGCCTCACCGGAGGAGAACGTCCGCCCGCTGACCAGCACCGCCACCGGCATGTCGGCCGGCACGGCGGTTCCGGTCGGAAGGTCAGGCGTCCACCACTGCCGGTGGTGGTCGCGGTAGGTGACCTCGGACAGTTTCACCGCCTTGTCGCCAAGGAGCCGCCCGGCGAGGTAGGCGACCGTTTCCGGGTAGCCGCCCACATTGGAGCGCAGATCAAGCACGATGCCCGTGGCGCCACGCGCCAATGCGAATGCTGCATCGATGTACGGCTGGGCGATGGACAGTGACTCGAAACCGTCGATG
>Ga0137386_10003261_pt1 | contig 10633 bp, 7 predicted proteins | sample SagtaG_4_FD_104910 | JGI IMG/M metagenome (GOLD analysis project Ga0137386, IMG submission 104910) | Vadose zone soil microbial communities from Sagehorn Ranch, Mendocino, California, USA - Sage2_R_100_16 metaG | ecosystem: Environmental > Terrestrial > Soil > Vadose zone | place: USA... | reverse complement strand
GACGAGATCGCCGAGCTGTCGGCGCACCTCGACGCCGCGACCGCCCGGCTTCTCGACCTGATCAGAGAATTCGATGCACGCGGGGGTTGGGGCAATGGCTTCCGCTCCTGCGCCGCGTGGCTGAGCTGGCGTGTGGGACTTGATCCGGGCGCGGCGCGCGAGCGCGTCCGGGTGGCTCACGCGCTCGGCGCGCTGCCGCTGCTGGCCCGGGCTCTCGCCCGCGGGGAGCTCTCGTACGCCAAGGTGCGGGCGCTGACCCGCGTGGCCACTCCCGAGACCGAAGAGCGGCTGCTGGCGGTGGGTAGGGCCGGCACCGCCGCTCACGTCGAGCGGATCGTTCGCGGCTGGCGTCGTGTGGATCGTCAGGCCGAGGCTCGCGAGACCAAGCGGCGGCACGCGAGCGGGCGCTGCGTGTGTATCAGGACGAGGACGGCATGGTCGTCCTCCGGGGCCGGCTGGCGCCGGAGGTCGGGGCCCTGCTCGTGCAGGCGCTGGCCGCCGCCCGCGAGGCGGTGTTCCAGCAGCGTCGCGCGGACGTTTCCGCGGAAACGCACCCGGCGGACGTTTCCGCGGAAACGCCGACCATGGCCCAGCAGCAGGCGGACGCGCTGGCCCTGCTCGTGGAGACAGCCCTCCACTCTGGAATAGATCCCGGCGCCCCGGGAGAACGGTACCAGGTGGTCGTCCACGTCGATGCCCCGGTGCTGGCGGACCCGGACGCGCCCGGCCAGTCCGTCCTCGAGGACGGGACGCACGTTTCCGCGGAAACGTCCCGGCGCCTGGCGTGCGACGCGAGTCGGGTGGTGATGCGGCACGCCGCAGATGGTCAGGTCGTCGAGGTCGGCGCCCGCACCCGGACCATCCCTCCGGCCATTCGCCGGGCGCTCCACCACCGGGACCGGGGCTGCCGCTTTCCCGGCTGCGGCCTCCCGTTCGGCCAGGAGCACCACATCCGTCACTGGGCGCACGGCGGCCCGACTACACTCTCGACCCTCTCGCTGCTCTGTCGCCGGCACCACCGCGCGGTCCACGAGGAAGGCTACCAGGTGGATCGACAACCCAACGGCGAGCTCCACTTCCGGCGTCCGGACGGGCGGCTCCTGCCCGAGGTGCCGCCTCCGGCTGCGACGCATGCCGATCCGGTCCAGGCCCTCCGGGCGCGGCACGAGGCGCAGGGGCTCCGCATCCACGCGCGGACGGCGAGCCCTGGTTGGCTGGGCGAGCGCCTGGACGTGGGCTGGGCCATCGACGTCATGCATCCCTTGGCGGGGTAGACGCGATGGCCCAGGCCCGGGGAATCACCGAGGGAATTGCGAGCTGGGCAAGCGCAAGTAGGATGCGCTGGCCGAGCTGGAGCGCGAGCCTCACGACCTCGCTGCGCGAGATCTACCGCACCACCGCTCCGGACAAGTCCTTCATGCAAGAGTCGCTGAATCTTCCGGGACACCAAGCAGCGCTGTCCAGTTTTGGCGGGAGTTGCTCGCGACCTAGGACCGGACTGGCCTGATTCACCCCCCGCCCGGGCTCCATGACGGCGCCGGTGGCTTACGCGTCTCGAACACCGCCTAGGTTCCAAGGACTTGCTCAAGCGCATTTCGCAGACGGGGGTCGAGCGCGATCGTCTCCTGTTCCAACCACAGCCCGGCTTGGGCGAGCTCGCGCACGAGGTCGGGGGCGTTGATCCAGACGAGGTCCTCGGGCCATGCGAGACGTTGGGTTCGCCCGGGCACGTGCTCGCGCCAGAAGTCCGGCACGGCCCACCGCAGACCGGGCCGCGCCGTACGGAGATGAGCCGCAATGCGAACCCCGTTTGGATCCAGATCACCGAAGTGGACCAATGGGACGTCGCCAAGACGATCGAGCAGCACGCGCACCGTTGCGGTGTTCCACCCCGGGACGTGGACAACGAGCCAGCCGGAAGGTGCCGCGAGGTCCAGGTACGGGCCGAGGTTCTCGACGAGCAAGACGGCGCGTGGGAGGATGCCCGCCAGGGTAGTGCCGTCGACGAAAGCGCGCTCCGTGACGACGACCTCACCCGTTAGATCGGCGAGCCGTTCTGCGTCGATAGAACTCTCGCCTCGCTGCACTAGCAACCCGTTGTTGGGGCGCATCCGCACGATGCCGTCTCGCGTGAGGTCCACCTCGGCCAGAGCTTCCCGTCGGGTCGTCGAAAGCGACGCCTTGGAGTGTGGGCCCACTTGCGCCGCCGCCGTGCGCAGGTTGAGACGGGGTGGGAGCAGTGGAAGATCCACCCCGCGCTGCTTGTCAAGGATCTCTCTCCAGCCCCGCTCGCTAACGGGAAGCCCGGCGGCTTCAAGCCGCGCAAGCGCATCGCGCCATTCAGGCCAGACCTGCGTGAGTAGCCGCTCGAGATCGCCACGCCTATCCTCGACAAGCGCGAACTCGTCGCGCCGCCCTGTCCGTCGCGTCCATGGGAGCTCCGACAACCAGCGCCAGGCTTCGGTCTGGCTCTGCCGGAGGTGTAGATGGCCGTACGCGTAGAGTTCGAGGATAGCCAGGCGGTTATCGTCACGGCCCCACATCATGAGCTTGCCTCAGCGACGATTCGCCTGCCGGTGACGATGACCTCTTCACGCCCCTCATCTCCGACTTGGCGCACCAACCGATAGGTCGTGTTGCCCTCGGCTCGTGCCACCTCTGGCGCCGCGAGCAAGAGCTGGAGATCGAGGTTCTCGCAAAGGTCGAACAAGACGCCAAGGTTGTCCTTGTCGAGCCGGTTTGCCTCGTCGAGGAAGAGCAGTCGGAGCGTGCCATGCGATCGCTTGGAACGCAGCAGGTTCGCGTCGCGTTCCCACGCTGTCAGCACAACCATCATGAGCGCCGCTCCGATCCCTATGCCCTCGCCGGTCGACAGACGGTTCGGATTCACGGCCTCCCACTCGGTTCTGGACTGCCGCTTCACCTCCACGCGTGGATCCAAGTACTCGCGGTAGTCGAGAAGACGCTGGCCGCCAGCACGTCCACCGCCGTACCGGCGGATCAGCTCCTCGAGCGCGTCCTCTATCGGCATGTCTGGTTGGAAGAGAAGGCCCTGCGCTTCACCCTCGCGGAGCGCGCGAAGGATCTGCTCCATTCTCTCCACGCGTTCGAGCTGAAGTCGTACGCCGTGGATGCTGCCAAAGCGCACGTGATCGAGATCATGGTTCAGCCGATTTACCTGCCGCTGTGCGCGCCGGATGTGAATGTCGATGTTTCGCGCCACGTCCTCGGACTCGCCGCGCAGGTCCGACTCCTGCCGCGCGAGCCTAACCTCAAGGGCGGCGAGGTGATCGCGGAGACGCCTCAGAGCCTCGAGCGGTTCGTCAACCTCAGCGATCTGAGCGGGGATCCGGTGGCGTAGCCAGTCGCGTACTGCGAGCCACGCCTGGAGATAGACCTCACCCGAAAGTTCCTGCGGCCCCAAGAGCCCGCCCACGGTAGCTTGGACCTCGTCGCTGTTCCGCGCGTGCGAGAGTCGCTCCTTGAGCTCGGTAACGTGCTCTCTCGCTTTCCCGCGCAGGTTCGCGCTGCCCTGCCCGGAGAAGAGCTGCACGAATCGTTGCGTCAGCGTCGCAGCCAAGATCCCGCGTTCCTCCGCGGCCGACTGGAGCCGCTGCCAGCGCTCCTGTTCTGGCTTCCAGCTTCGCTCCTCGCCTTCGAGATCGCGCCCCCTGGCTTCGAGTTGCCTGCGCGCCTCGGATAAGCGTTCCTCGAGCTTAGCGAGCTCCTTGAGGCCCGCTTCGTCCTGCTGCTGGAGGTCTCGCTCGTCGTTCTCTCGACCACGGATGCGCTCCTGGAGCGCGCCTACTGAGGCCTCGCTGGCCTCGTCCACGCCGAGCTCGGCCCATTCCTCGCGATCCCTTTCCAACGCCTCGATGAGGCTCTTCGTCTTGGCGTCGGCTGTGTTCACGCGATTGTTAGCGGTTTCGAGCGTCGCTTCGAATGTGCTCACGCGCGCCTCGGCCGAAACCATGTCTGCTTTGGCACGTTCGAGCTGCTCTTGCAGCGCAGGAGCGAGCTTTGTCTCTCGACGGAGGGCTGCCTCGGCATCCGTCCACTCCAGCGCGTCGCGATGTTCATCGACGTAGCGCAGCGCCAAAGTGGCCCGCGTGAGCCGTTCCTGACCGCGCTCGAGGTCCTGCAGGCGATCTCTCATGCTCGCGACATCCGCGTCCGAGGGTGGCGCGCTGCGGAGGGCGTCGAGCTTCTCCTCGAGTATCTTGCGGTGCGGACGCACCCGCTCGAGCTCGCGCGCCGCCGACTTCGCCTCATCCAGCGACGCGACAAGGCTCGTGACGCGCGCGGCGTGATCGGTCTCGTCAAGCAGCCACGCCTCTGGAAGCAGATCCCGCAACCCGCGCTGCCGCGGACGCATTGCATCGATGTCGGCCTTGATACGCTTGCAGCTCTCGCGAAGATCGCGCTCAGTTGTTGCCGCCTGGTCCACCTTTCGGCGCGTCTCTTCCAGGTCGGGCGAAGGGTCTCCTCGTTCCAGTACGTCGATCTCTGCGAGCAGCTGGTCCGTGACCTCAAGCGACAAGTCGATTCCCCTCAGGGTCGCGCGGCGGACGTCGACTTCGCTCGCCAGGGTGGTCGCTTCCGCGCGAAGCGCGACGACCCGGCGTTCACGGGCGCGCCGTCCGAGCGTTGGCTGTCGTGGAAGCTGGGTGATGCGCCAGCCCTCAGTCGTGCCCGTGACCACGGCGTTGCCGCTCACGATCTCGCCGGGTGGCCGCCCGTGCTCGTCCAGTTTCAGCTCCGCATCGCCTCCGACGAGCCACACGGAATCGGGTTTCCCAGAGAGCCTCACGAGGGCATCAGCTGCCGACCGCGGATCCTCGACGACAATGGCGTTGGCCAATGGGCCTAGAAGCGCCTCCACCGGCGCAGCCTCTTCGACCTCGATCTCCTCGAATTGGCCGGCGAGCAACTCGCCCTCCACGGCGTCGCGCGCTTTCAGCAACTCGGCGGGAAACGCGCCGCCCATCTGTTCGAGGCGTGTGGCCTCTTCGTGGAGCGCCTGGTGTATGTTCGAGTATCGGGCGTGAGCTTCGCGCTCCTCGTCACGTCGGCTGGTGAGGTGCGCTCGAAGCGCGAGAACCTTATTGCGCGAACGGAGGGTCGTCTCCCACTGGCTTTCCAACGAACGCGCTCGGTCGACGGTCTCGCGCCACCGCCTCATGACGGCGTCCAACTCCCGCAGGCGCGCCTGAGCAATCGTGAGGCTGCGTTCCGCGTCGGCTGCCCCTTGCTCGTCGTCCCGATGACGCTGGTCGAGAACCTGGAGAGCAGCCTCACTCTCGCGGAGGGCGTCCTCCACGGAGCCCTGTGACGGCAAACGGCGTTCGGCCGTCTCGAGCCTCGCTGACTTTTCTCTCGCGCGTTGTTGACGGCCGGCGAGGTTCCGCGCGCCTTCGATCTGCGCGGGCAATCCGTCGCGCCCCTTGGCTTTCGCGTCGAGCTCCCGGAGCCGGCGCAACGCGTCCCGCCCGCGCTCGAACGCCTCATCGACCACGACGAGCACATCCGACAGCGCGCTGAGTGCCGTGAGCACCTCTTGATGCTCGCGGCGGCGAATCTTGGCCGTGGAGATCGATTGCTCGATGCGAACGACGTCGTTCTCGATCGTACGCAACTCGTCCGCCACCTTCGAGCGCAACGTCGCGACTGTGGCCGCTGTGATCTCGATGCCGGACAGAAGACCACGGGCCTCGTCTAGTCGCTCGGCTGCCAGCCGGTGCTCTGTGGCCCGTCGGTGCAGCTCTTCGAGGCCGCGCTGGAAGTCCGCTAGGCCCTCGGCCGCCTTTTCTCGACGCGCTGAAGCATCATCCCTGTGGCGTCGAGCAGCATCACGTTTGCCCTCGGCCTCCCCACGTGCCTGTCGCGCATCCTCAAGCTCAAGGTTCCCCTCCGCGAGGAGTTCCTCTCGTTCGCTGATGCGGCGCAGGATGCTCTGAACACGCTTGAGGCGCTCGAGGAGAGTGCGATCGGCGTCGAGCGCCGTGCGAATCTCGGCGAGTTGCTCCTTCATTCGCTCTCGCGCGAGCACGGCATCTGCAACCTGTTGCCCGAGTGCATCGTACCGTGCTTCGGCCTCGCGGACAGCTGAACGCGCCACTTCGACGCGTCGCTCAAGCTCCTCGGCACGCTCCCGCGTGGCGTGAATGGCCGCGGCGAACATCGCCTGCCCGGCCTCGTAGACCGCAAAGATCTCCTGTTCCAGGCGGCGCGACTCCTCGACCTCGACGCGGGTGCGCCGACATGCTTCCAGGTTTGCGCGCATGCGCTTCAGGGTATCGGCGAGACCCATCTCCTCCTTCAGGAGGAAGTCGCGCAACTCGTTCGTAAGCGCGCGAGAGAGGCCCCCGCTCATGCTCGTGCGGAGCATCTCGTTGAGTTTTATGCGGTCTTCCTCCGTGCCGAGCCGGAGCGGCGTGACGCCTCGATCGAAGAGAGTTCCGAAGTACTCTTTGGCCGTGGTGAACGTTTGGATGCGCGCGCCAAGACGCGCCACCCGCTCGCGGAGCTGTGGCAGTTCGGGAACGGCATCCACGTCTCCCCGCTCGAGCAGGATGTCCTGAAGAGCTACGTTCTCCGCGACGTCGGTAATTACGAAAGGCGTCGGCTCGACCGCCGGCTCGCCGCGACGCTCCAGATGTACACCCGCAAGGAAGCGCTCGCCGGTCGGCAGTCGGAGATCGAGCACCGCATACGACGGCCGGCCCGGCTCTCCGAGCCGGCCCCATAGACCCCGATCGCCGCCGGTGCCTCCATGCTCACTGACGCTGGTGAAGCGCAGATGGCTCATGTCCGGCAACAGGACGACGCACGCCGCGATGAGCACCGTGGTCTTGCCCGCGCCATTAGCGCCCTCAAGAGCCGTCACGTGCGGATCGAGTAGGTAGCGCTCGTAGAAGACGCCTCTCCAGTTGACGAGGGCGATCGCGGCGGCGCGCGTGCGCTTCATGGCTCGTCCTCCTCAGCGTCCTCGGCGACCGCCATCACGGCCTTGCCCACCGCAACGAGCCGCGCGAGCGCGCTTTGCGGATCCTCGAGTCCGCGCACGGGCTCCGCAAAGCGCAGAAGTGGGGGCCGGAGGCGCAGCTGCTCCTCTCCCAGAATCTCGACGAAGCCGAGGCCGGCTAGCCCGCGAAGTGCCTTGCCGACCTCCGTCCTCACGGTCTCTTGCGCAATGCGCTCGTCGTACTTGCGCCGCCGCGGGTTGAGGGCGCTGACGAGTTCGCGTTCGCCGATGAGGCCTGCCAGCCGTGCCACGAGCTGGGGTCGCTGGACTACGCCACCTGCCTGCAAAGTCGTCGGATCGAGGTACATCAACGCGAGCGTCTGGCCGACAAGCATCTCGCCAACGGAAAGGTGGCGCTGTCCGAGCTGGTCGCCCCTCGGCAGCAGATAGAAGAAGCCGTCGCTCGCGTGGATGAGATCCCACCCGTACCGCATGTAGAACGGCTCCAAGGTGTCCTGGGCATCCAGTAAGAACGCATACGAGTCGCCCTCGTCGCGATCGATGTGACGGCCCTGACGAAGCGCGACATCCACCTCGGGGAAGATGGGGTCGAGAACGACTTCTTCGAGCCGCGCGAACGCCTTGTCATTCATGGATGATCGTTCCGACGCAGATGCCAATCCTCGATCTCGATGTCGCCGGGCACAGCAACCCACGGTCGCTCCCGAGCAGACGTCGGGTTTGCTTCTGCGGCGACCTGCGCGGCGATCCGACCAACTGCCAGGAAGCGCCGAGGCGCGGGCACCTCCGGGAGGACCTGGCGAACGACCCCCGCCAGGCTGTCCGGTGCCGCTGCGAGCGCGGCCCGCACGCGTTCTTCCAGCTCGGCCGGTTCGAGATCGATCGCAACCTCCTCGAGAGGAACCTCGCGGTCCCGCTTCGGCCGGACGACGGCAGGCCGGTCAACGCGGCCTTCCAGCTCGCGGAGGAGTCGAATCGACGCCGCGCTGGCGACGACGAGGGCGAAGGGACGCTCGCTCCACCCTGCAAGTTGATTGCGGATGCGCTCGCTGAGCGCGCGGCTAGGATCGAGTCGGACGATGTCTCGGAGGAAGCGATGCACGTACTGGTAGTACTCGGACCAGGCGCACTGCCGGGCGCTACCCCACGCCGCCACGCGGTCCACCTGCTCGGTGACGCGCTGAACGGCCTCTTCTGCCTCGACCGCGCCGAACGTCGTAGCGAGCTGCTCGACGTCCTGAAGCAACCCCTGCATCTGATTCGTGTCGTGGAGGAGGACGGCGTTGAGCTCGGCGAGCGTTGAGGTCGTGTCGTCGAGGAGCCCTTGGCAGCGCTCAACGGCGTCGAACCATTCGGCCTGCAGGAGTTCGCCGACGCGGCGCTGGACTTCTTCCTGCTGAGCATCCAGTCCGCGTTGTCGGCGTTCGATGCCGGCGACGAGATCGGCGACCGTGACGCGCAGGGGAGCGACAACTAGCGCGCGCCAGTCCTCGCCGCTCGTCGCCTTGCGTGCGGCAGTCTTGAGCTCGGCGAGGCTCGCGAGGAGCGTCTTGGTGAGCAGTGTGAGGCTTTCGCGCGTGAGCGCGTCGTCGCGCATATAGAACTCGACGATTGCCGAGGCGAGACTCGTCATCGCGTACTCACCCGCCCGCACGACACCGGCACCATCGACGCGTGACAGGAGCCGCTGGTCGCGGAGCCGCTGCACTGCATGAGTCGCGCGCTTGCGCGGGTTGTCAGCGCCGGGCTCGACGACCTCACAAACCTGCTCGAAGACGTCGAGCAACGCCTCTTCGTCGAAGCCGGTCAACGCTCCATCGTTTGCCCGAGTGTAGAGTGCCACCAGGAAGCAGAGGTCCACTGTCTTAAGCTCAAGGCTTGCACCGTCGCGATGCAGAGAACCGATGAGGCGGAACGAATCAACCGGCACGGAGATCTCCTCGAATCGGGGAGCACTCCGCCCAAAGCTCGGCCATCTCAGCTGTTCGGCTTCCTGGCAGGATTCGCGGGCGAGGCTTCCAATGAGTCAATCTCCGGATATCACCACCGAAGCCATCGAGCTTAGTCCGAACGACTTCGGAAGTTTGCTCGGGCATTTCTGTTGCGATCGAAGAGGTCTCCGGCGATCTGATCCGTGAGCGCCCGATCGACGATGCGCTGGAAGACTCGTCGGGCGCGCTCGCAGTCTTCGGCATTCCGTAGCCATCGCTGTCGAGATTCACGTCGGCAGTGTGGAGAATCCGCAGCGGCCGTCTCGAGCGGGCATCGCGGCCGATCAGGCTGATCACCACCCCGTGACGTACGGCAACTTCCTCGCCGTCGCCTCGATCGCCGCGCCCGCCTCCAGTAGCACCGCCGTCGAATCCCACGTCCCGCCCACGAGCTGATTGCGCGCGCCCTCCGGCATCGTCGCCTTGATCACGCGGTCGCCGAAGCGGACCTCTTGCTTCTCCACGTCCATCGTCACCGGCGTCTGAGGCGCCCGGCCGATCTCGCGCTGGAGCCACTCGATGTCCTCTTGCGATGCGCGCAGACAGGGGATGCCGAGCATGACGCAGTTGCCGAAGAAGATCTCGCCGAAGGAGCCACCTATAATAGCGCGGATGCCCCACCGCATTAGAGCTTGGGGCGCGTGTTCACGCGACGAGCCGCATCCGAAATTCTGACCCACGACGAGCACCGTCGCGCCCTGGTAGACCTTCTGGTTGAAGGGGTGCTCGGGGTTCTGCTTCTTGGCGTCCTCGAAGGCGTGCTCGCCCATGCCCTCGAAGGTCACGGCCTTCAGGAAGCGCGCGGGGATGATTCGATCGGTGTCGATGTCGTTGCCGGCCACGGGGATGCCGCGCCCCGACACCTGGCGGCGCTTGAAGTCGGCGGCGCTCATTTCAAGATCTCCCTCACGTCGGTGACGACGCCGGTAATAGCGGCGGCGGCGACCATCGCTGGACTCATGAGCAACGTACGGCCTGTCGGGCTACCTTGCCGGCCGATGAAGTTTCGATTACTCGACGACGCACTCATCTCCCGCCCCTGCAGTTTGTCGTCGTTCATGCCGAGGCACATGGAGCAGCCGGCCTTGCGCCACTGGAAGCCCGCGGCCAGGAAGATCTCATTCAGACCCTCGGCTTCTGCCGCTTTCGCCACCTGCTGGGATCCGGGCACGATGAGGGCGCGCACGTGCTTGGCCACCTTGCCCTTCTTCGCCACCTCTGCGGCCGCACGAAGATCCGAGAGACGCCCGTTCGTGCACGAACCCACGAAGGCGACGTCGATCCTGGCGCCCTTGATCGGCTGGCCCGCCTGGAAGCCCATGTGGGCGAGCGCCTCGCGGAACGTCGGCCGCTCGGTCTCGGGCGCCGACTCGGGCGCGGGGATCTTCTGGCTGACACCGACCGACATGCCCGGGTTGATGCCCCACGTCACGACGGGCTCGATCGCCGCGCCGTCGAGGTGCCGGACGTCGTCGAACCTGGCGCCGGGCTCGGTGGCCACCGACTTCCACCACATGGCGGCACGCTCGAATGCTCCGTCCTTCGGCGCGTAGGGCCGGCCGCGGAGATATTCGATGGTCGTCGCGTCGGGACTGACGTAGCCGCAGCGCGCGCCGCCTTCGATCGACATGTTGCAAATAGTAAGTCGCTCCTCCAT
>Ga0137386_10003235_pt1 | contig 10658 bp, 5 predicted proteins | sample SagtaG_4_FD_104910 | JGI IMG/M metagenome (GOLD analysis project Ga0137386, IMG submission 104910) | Vadose zone soil microbial communities from Sagehorn Ranch, Mendocino, California, USA - Sage2_R_100_16 metaG | ecosystem: Environmental > Terrestrial > Soil > Vadose zone | place: USA... | reverse complement strand
TCGCTCCGCCACCGATCGATAAACATGGAGGTCTCGATGACCGTAGCGATAGTTGCCTCGCTCCTACTAGGCCAGTTTACGGCAGCGGTCGTGGTAACTTTCTTCGTTCTACTCTCGGAGTTCATAGAAGCTTACGCTGTTGACAAGGGAAGGGCGACGATCGTCAAACTGGAAAAGTCGATTCCGAGAAGGGCCCTCGTAAGACGGGACGGGAAGGAGATCGAGACCGCTGTGGAAACTATTCAGCCCGGTGAAACGGTTATCGTTAGAGATGGAGAACGGATTCCTGTTGACGGAAATCTCGTCAAAGGTTCGGGATTTGTCAACCAATCTGCCATAACAGGAGAAGCAATTGCCGTTGAGAAATTGATTGGCAGTAGAGTGTTCGCTGGATCTGTTGACGAGTCGGGCATCTTTGAGGTGCAGACCGAGAAGGTCGGGACTGAGACCGTCTTCGGCCAGATCATCAAGCTAGTTGAAGAGGCTGAGAGCAGGAAGGCACCCATTCAGCGGATATCGGACAAACTCGCCGCCTGGCTCGTCGAGTTTACGATTGTCTTTGCAGTGATCACTTTTCTCGTGACCCGGAACCTCATCTCAACCATATCGGTTATTGTTGTTGCTGGTGCGTGTGGTGTCGCTGCCGGCACGCCTCTAGCGATTGTTGCCGTAATGGGAGGTTTGGCAAAGAAAGGAGTCATCGTGAAAGGCGGGGTCTATGTTCAGGAGATGAGCAAGGTCGATACTGTCGTGATTGATAAGACAGGAACGCTTACGCTAGGTGATCCTGAAGTTACTGATGTTGTAGGACTTGATGGATGCTCCGAAGAGCAGGTCCTGATATATGCCTCAGCGGCGGAGAGATTCTCCAAACATCCACTCGCGCACGCGATAATGGCGAAGGCTGAGGCGCTTGGAATAAGCACGGAGTCAGGCGTTTCATCGGACTACTTGGCCGGGAAGGGTATCGTCTCGTCGTATGGTGGAGAACAGGTCCTTGTCGGAAACAGCGTTCTCATGAGTGAACAACACGTCCCGTTATCAAACGATGTCGATGCAACCATTACTAGCAAGGTCTCGGAAGGAAAAACCACTGTCCTAGTTGCGCACGGAGGACGAATCTGTGGAGTGATTGGAATCTCTGACAAGGTTAGGGACGAGAGCCGAGAAGCGGTCAAGGAGTTGGGAAGAATGGGTTTGTCGACTATCATGCTCACAGGTGACAATAAGGTCGCGTCAAGGAGTGTCGGGGAACAGGTCGGAATCGATGAGGTTCACGCTGAGCTTCTGCCCGCCGACAAGGTCTCCTACATTGAACAACTATCGGGCTCAGGGCGAAGAATCGTCATGGTAGGGGATGGCGTCAACGATGCTCCAGCCCTGGCTCTCGCAAACGTCGGCGTTGGAATGGGTGCTGGGACAGATATCGCAATCGAAGAAGCCGACATTGTTCTCATGACCAATGATCTTGGAAGAATCCCGACTATCGTCAAGGCAAGCAAGCAGGCTTACGGTGTGATCATGCAGAATTTCTATGGAACACTGATCGTGGATGGAATCGGGCTCGGCCTGGCTTTCGAGGGTCTGCTCAACCCATTATTTGCTGCTGGCATCCATGTGGTCTCAGAACTCGTATTCATCCTCAACTCGGCAAGACTGATTCGATAACTCGATTGTCTTTGACCGGCCTGATATGGTGGCTGGTTGTTAAAGGCAAAACGATAAGTTCGTTCATTCCAGCAAGCAACATGTGAAACTTACTGGATCTCCCCTTAAGATAGAGTTCCTGAGGAAGAAGCTGAAGCTTGTCAGGGACACCATGGAGGCGCAAGGGGTTGACATGTGGATTACGTTCACGCGGGAAGGCAACGAGGACCCGTTAGTACAGGATCTCCGATTCAGCGACCTGACCTGGCGTTCAGCCGCCATCATCGAACGGACCGGGACGAAGACTGCAATTGTTGGGAGTCTTGAGGAAGAGACTGTTAGGCAGCAGAAGTTATATGATGAAATAATCGGTTATGGTAGCGAGGGCGCGGCACCCAAGCTGAACGAGTTTGTCAGGAAGAGGAAGCCGAAGAAGATTGCTGTAAACACAAGCTATGATGAAGGCGCGGCTGACGGACTCACCTCGGGTATGGAACGTTACCTCAAGACCGCTTTGAAGGATTACTCGAAGCGGCTGGTCTCGGGAGAGGACCTCGCGATTGCTCTACGGGCGAGGCTGATACCAGCAGAGGTCGAACTGGTGAAGAAGTCGATTGCCGAGTGCGAAAAAATCTACGATTCTGTTGAGGACGCGATCAAGCCGGGCAAGAAGGACAAGGATGTCCACGATTTCGCGCACAAGCTTCTGAGGGAGAGAAAATTGGATTCTGCCTGGGCATATGACCGATGCCCCTCGGTGGTCGTCGGCAACGCGCCAATGGCTCACATAGGATACTACGGTACGAGAATCAAAGACGGGGACTTTGTGAAGCTGGACTTTGGTGTCAAATATGATGGCTATTGCAGCGACATTCAGAGGAACTATTTCGTCGGATCTGGACCAGTACCGAAGGGAGTGCAGCAGATGGTAAAAACTGCCCGTGAAGCGAACGATGCAGCTCTTGCCATTTTGAAGCCTGGGGTTCCAGGTTACAAGGTCGACCAGGCAGGGAGAAGCTTGATCGTAAGGAGGCGATATCCAGAATACAAGCATGCGCTAGGACATGTGCTGGGAAGGAGCACTCATGAGATCGGTCCTCTCTTGGGTCCGAAATGGCCTAACAGATACGGTAAGCAGGGAGAGAAGACGGTTCAACGGGACATGGTCTTCACAATCGAGCCCTCGGTGACCAGCAAGTTCGGCACCTGCAACCTAGAACAGGATGTTCTAGTCACCTCTAGGGGTTACGTGGAACTCTCGAAGCCCCAAGAAGAGATAATCCAACTTGAATGATGTCAGGAGGCGAAGAATTTGAACCCCGGTTTACTGGTACGTGTAAGCGACTACGAAATCTTAGCGGATCAAAATCGTTTCCAATTCGGTTTCAAGACGCGACTAGTCGACAAGAGCATTAGAGCTGCTTGCCGCAACTGTCCTTGGGCGGACGGTGTCCCCTGAGTCCACTGTTCGCGGGCTGAACAAATGAAGAAGCCTGCCGGGTCAGTTTCTTGCTTGCGGATTTTATGACACGCCTAAAGCTCACACATTTTTGAAGCCTGCTAATGCCTTGCAAACATTGGGCGGTTGAGCCGCATTTCCGGGTGTTAGAGACCTCATGTTATTGCACTTCCATCATCTTATATATGAGTTAAATTAAGTTGGCGTCGAAGAACCATGTTCTTTCCCGAAACATGTGGATGTAGCGCATGCTACTACAAATGCGTCGGTAACTGTCAAAATCCGTGCGACTGCGTTTCCCAGTGCAACGCACAATGTGGCACTTGTTGCCACGCCTGCTAGTTCAATAGACCATCGACACTGGACTCATCGCCGAAATTGCTCTATGCTCGTACTAGAGAGACGGCTGAACCAGTAATACACTGCAGCGGTTTCGGACAGTAGCGTGTGCTAGGCAACATGCGCCAATTCTGAGACCTGACCACAATACACCGCCTACCAGAACTCCCTCTTCTTGGGTCTCGAGACTTCGCAGTGTATCCGCCCGGCTCCCTAAGACCTGAACCTTATTGTGTGATCATATGTGCTTGCAAGGCTGGGACAAAAAACGGTTATGCAAAATATCCATTCCTTAGGATTTCAAAAAAAAGGGAGTTTAGAGGTTTCGACGTTACTTATTGCGCTGGAGCTTCGATGATTACTTTCTGTTGAGTCTTCGCGGCTTCTCGGCGGATCGAGAAGGGAGAGTACATGATTTGTGCTGAAGCTTGAAGCAGTGTCGATTTCATAGTTGTGTCCACCGGGATTGATTCGCCTTGCTCGTCAAGAACAGTGACACTAAACGGAGGGGCTGCGGCGTTAGTCTTGGAAATGAGCACAAGCTTGGCCTTCAAAAGGTCCTGCTGGCATTTCAGAGAAGTCATGCCTTTTAGATCAGCGGCAATCTTGGTCTTGACCTTGTACTCTAGCCTCTCTCCAGGCTTCAGGCTCTGACGTGGGAACGGGAACGTCTTAGCAGGCGATGTGACAAACTGTCTTGGTTCGGAGATCGCATCCTCTGAAAACTCTGTTATTGTCAAAGAGACTCCTGGGTTGTAATATCCGGGAACGCTCAATGTGAGAAAGTAGTTGTCGATGTGTTCTTGTGATTCAATGTGAACCGTTGTGGTTACGTCTGTTTCGATTCCGATGGCAACATCTGGTCGGCACGCGATCGCTAAATCTACTGGGTTCAGTTGTGGGAACGGGGGCAGAAGATTTAGAGGTAGAGAAAATTCCGTTTCATGTTCGAGTGGCAGCCACCAATAGCCATCATAGTTGATCAAGTCCTCCAGATTGTAGGTCAGGACTCTCTTGTTTCCCTCTAACGTGTTCGATGCTGGCTGCTTTAGGTAGGCGATTACAGTCTCGTCTGGAAATTCAAGCCTCAGCTTGAAACCTTTGAGACTGATTGCCCCTTTGACTCTACCGTATATGTTGAGATTGTTTGGTATCAGCATCTCCTTCTCGAGTTCGCCGAAGAATTTGTTGTCGCAAGTGCTGAACGAGACTTCTTTGAGTAGGTAGTCTACAACCGGACCAGCATCATCAAGGTCCGGCGTTGCTCCTTCACCCTAGCAGGGGCAGATGCCGCCGCACTGACGAGCGCAATCTGCGCAACTGCCTCCATGTAGTTCACAATGGAAGCAACAGCCGTCGTCAGGGCGAAATATCTCTGGGAAAAACAATTTGTTTCCGGTGTCTTCTTCGTTCTCCACTAGTATTTAAGCTAGCGAGACGAGCAGCTTAGTTTCTATCCGAAAGATCCGTGGTCCTAGCAAAGGTGGGATAATACCGATGCATCCAAAAATTCTGACAGCTATCTCTAAACGAGAGCTGGCAAAGTAACAGTGAACCCTTACCCTCTTGATTAAGAGATATCCTTGACTTGAGCGAATTAGATGCCTATGACAACCTACTCCACTTCAAGCATGCAATGCTACGGATGCAGACCGGTCGAAAATCCGCTGACTCGCCTGTTCTGCGCGAAAAACAGGTAATCTCGCCCTCGATTGCGCCACAATGGGCGAGCTCTTTCTGTTAGCGCCACTATGACCCCATTCGAATCAACTGTTTTGCAATAGACAACGGATCTTTCGTGTTAAACACAGAACATGGTCTGTAGTATTTTATTTTGACATGCCTCCCCACATGTGAATAATATAATCGGCCCACGGGTCGTCCGGGGGTGATATGACTGAGCATAGGAGTTGATGGCGATCCGATACCGCCGGTCCCGGACGTGCCATTCCCATCGCCGTGGCCCTGGTAGAAGAAAAACATTGAAAAGACACCAACTCCCTCTCTTTTTTTGGCCGTCTTTTGAGCACCATCAGTGCCGACGATTACTTTGACCGAATCCATCGAATCGTCTCTGTTCTTGATGCAGAGAACATACTAATCCTCAGGACGATGAAACAGTATGGCCCTAGAAACCTATTGGAGATAGCTCGAAAGGCTAAGCTACCCTATACGACTGTTTACAGCAGGGTGACGAAACTTGAAAAACTCGGTGCCCTGAACACGAGGATTAATCCTAATTATTCGAAGATCGGACTTGCGAGAGCGATGGTTCTCGCGACTCCCTTGCTAGGCAGGGAAATGCTAACTAGAGAAGCTCTGAAGATACCTGGCTATTGGTTGAGGATCGTCCGGTCCATCGGCGATTGCAACGGATACTTCTCCCTCCATGCGGTTCCATTGTCGAATCGTCGAGACTTTGAAATCTATCTTGACCAGCTCGTATCCCGTGGAGTCGTGAAGAATCACCAAATCTTCTGGCTGGGTGAGAGCTATTCTCCACTCCCCAACTTCGACTATTACAGTATCAAGGATCGGGCCTGGAGGTTCGATTGGAAAGCTTGGTCGAAGGTTTCTGATGCCAGCACTGAACTTGAACACAAGCGACAAGCTCAAGTGGAGGCTTCAAGATTCGACAAGAAGGATCTAATCATACTCAAGGAGATGGTGAAGGACGCAAAGACGACACTAGCGAGCTTGACCAAGCTACTCGCGATGACTCTGCCTGCCGCGAAATATCGGTTCGACCGCTTGTCTGCAAATGGATTCATCGAAGACTACGTGATAGGCATGTTGCCCTATGCACCCGACATCTCTACGCTGTGCGAAGTCAGGTTGGACTTTTTCAAGGAGAATCTTCTAGCAAAAGTCGAAAAGCTATTTTCACGCCTCCCATTTGTCCTGAGTTACTCTCGAATCCTGGGACTGAACTCCATCGCCGCAAGAATCTACATCCCAGCCCGTGAAACGATCAACCTCCTGACCTTCCTCTCCTCAATGGTAAAAGAGGGCGTTCTGTCAACATATTACTACATGCAGCTGGAACCATTGACGATTCAAGCTCAGACCTTCGCTTACAAAGACTACGACGACAAGTCGGGGTGGCGATATGATAACCGCACATACCTCGAAACTCTAGACAATCTCACCACCAATTGGTCCAAACGAGAAACTGAAACGCTAACGCCACAAACAATTACGTCGATGTATTAGTAATCGTGGAAGATCTCAAGACGCCCAGCTATTAGTCACGAGCCCTCAATAAACTGGGGTCAATACCGGGTTGTGCATCCCGAGAAACTACTGGAGGGGGCAATGAGAAGTGTGTGTTTTTGGAAAGCATGCTGAAGCGATCAGACGACAAGACGGCGACCTCCACCGCCGAGAGTAGTTGATTGAATAGGATTGAAAAATTCTGACATTGAAGCTGCAGCCTGGTCGGTTGAGTATAACGAGGGGAGCCCCCAGGCGACCTCGACTGTCTTGATCGCGGAATAATGGTCGTATGGAGTTGTCGACTTATAGCTGGGCTTGGCGGCGGGACCGGCCCATATCGCTGTGACGATATTCTTCGATTTGGTCGAGGATTCGTCCCATGTAATGAAGAGGCCCGCGTTCTGAGTCATGAATATGGGGCTACTCAGGATTTTCGGAACGAGCAGGGATAGGTACAGGTTCGCTTGGGAGACAGTGTTGTTGAGGGGCGGGCAGAGTGTGTGCCCATCATCACAGAGGTTAGGGGTCAGCCACATATAGTTGGATGCGGTTGCGGTCGAGTTCAGATCTGCAAGGAGCTGGGTTGGAAGAGCGAGGAAGCCGTTCTCTCCAGGGTTTGCGTCCACTATTCTGCCGCATCGGGTCGCGTTGCGGTAAATGTCAGTATAGTAGACGAACGGGTTATGGTTGTTAACGTAGTAGTTGGATGTATGAGAGAGCTTGCATCCGCCGGCGTAGTCTTCCATGTAGGCTCTCCATGTTCTTCCAGAAATCTCAATGCTATCAACTATGTCGTGGGTGGAAACATAGCAACCCGTGGTCTGATTTTCAGGATAACAATCGGTGTCGAAGGGTTGCCTGTCATAGTTTCCACCGCTGGTCAATGTTAGGTAATCCGGCAGGCTAGTGTGTGCCACTGAAGAGTAGTTCTCCGCCAAACCGTGCTCGTTTGCTAGCTTGGTGATATACGTGCAATTACCGGGGCAGTGCGAGCCGTAGGTGTCGTTAAGTCCCTTATTTTCCATAACAATTACGACTAGGTCGCTAATGGGGGTAGTCGCGCCGCCGAGGTTTGATGTGGGCTGGTTGAAGGCGATTACTGAACTAGCACCTCCCGCAAGGAGGATCATAAAGACGAGTGCGAAGGGACTCACCATCGTCGCCTTCCTCTCATAGTAGAAGCAGGAGCTGGAAATAAGTCTTTGAAGGAGCGGAAGCACTTTCGCTCGTATAAAGCTGAACGAGGGTGCAGCCTAAGAAAGCTGGCCGTAGCCCGACTCAATCAAACATATATTAGCACAATAGGCCATGTAGCTTAAACTATATCTACTGCTAAAGGATACACGCTCTTTAATTCGAGCTTCCTGATTCAGACTTGTTGATGAGGAGGAGCCAGGAGCAGATTACCGCTAGCATTTTGAACGCTTGTTCGTCCAAAAGCCGGACGGTCAGCCAGGTTATGTTGTCTCAAAATCTTTCTCACAAGGAACTAAAATCGCGACTCGAAGTACTCGTTCCATCAGGACTTGTCAAGCTCGAAGATCATGGCCGAAAGAGAATGATTCGGACTACCAAGTTGGGAACAGTAGTTCTTAGGTGTCACCGGAACGCGATGGCGCTTCTCAACGGTGAGACCGCCGCATGTCCACTCTTATCCGAGCTGAAGTCAGGATTCGAGGTTGAAGGGCGTTGTCAACCTCTACGCAGACGCAGAATACTATCACAGAGTGTCATAACAGAACACTAATCCAGATTCTGATTTCAGAGGAGTTAAGAGCCTTCCGCCTGGGTTTAACAAACTTCAGATTTGGAGCATTCACCGGATACTAAGCTTTGGTCGCCTGGCATTCGTACCAGAAGATTCGCGAACATGGTTCTTGTCTCGGCTCTGGTCGCTCTTTCGGCGTTGGGATCCATTGATCAAGTTCTGCCTGGCTTGGTCGGTTCGTTCTTCTCTTCATCAATAGGGAAAGCTCCGTCGATTTCCGGACCAAGCAGGGGATCCAATATTCTGAGCCCTCCGGGTCCAGGAGTCTCCCTCCCGCCTGGGACAATCGATCGCGGATCTGAAGCCGGTCCGTCATACAGACAGTTTGTTGACGGCTCGATCTCTCCTCACTTGATGCAGACACCAGGTGCATACGTCTATCAGACATCCTACGGAATCTACTCATTCGACAGATCCGCTCCATTCATATTCAGTTTACAGACATCCTCGGGAGTTATTCTTTCAAAGGGCAGCTTCTTCTTCGTAAGAACCGGACAAGCACCTCTCACCCCAGGACTTTCAACGGTACTAGTTGCTTCTGACACTCAACAGGTGACACGGTACGAGGTCCTGCTCAACAAGCTGGTAGTCGGGTATCTCCAGTTACAGGTCGATTTTCAAGCATCTTCGCGGCCCAAGTTCACCATCCAGTTTAGCGAAACCTCGAACTGGACCCTTGGACACTTCAACATCGTCTGGACTACGTTCACGGCGGATCAATGGGCACGACCCTCTGGACGTCCACCGCTGGCCATCTCAACTCTCTCATCGGTACAACAGTTCTCGGGCCCTTCCAGGGTAGACGTTGGTCCTTCCGGCGATCCTTCAACCTGGACGGAATGGCTTACAACCGACTGGTCCGATGCACCAGGAGGAGTACTCGAAACAGGTCCGCTCGTTCTGGCCGGTCTTCGTGGAACCGGCCATGACATCGTCTTCCCCGCAGACCAGGCAACCATCGATCCAACACAAGTCACAACCTCGAACGTGAACACTGCGACCAGCTACTCCACACAGAGGAAACTCGCATACTACGCGGGGCGATACTACATGTTCTACTACAGCGGCAGCAGCATACAGATGAAAAGTAGCACTGATCAGGTAACTTGGACTGCGGGTTTTGTTGAAGGTGGGGGAACGTGTTGGGGTGGAGCTATCGGATACAACTTTGACCTCGCCCAATCAGGGTCAACAATAGCCCTCGTCTGGCTATACTACAATTCAAGCTCTACCGGCGACCACACGACTGCTCTCTACTTCAAGCCTGGAGTGATATTTGATGGTGACATCTCTTGGGGAAGCTGCGTCAAGGTTGCAAGTTTTGTCTCGCAACCCTACAGCTGGCCGCCCAGTGTTACGATAGGATCTGACGGGACATACTGGGTTGGAGGAATCTGGTACGACGCCAACTTGAACTATAATGTCTGGATCTACAAGTCCACAGACGGCTCAACCTTCTCTCTAAGCACCAACTACTTCACTTCAAACAGCGGGTCACGGGACGAAGCCCTCCAGCTGATTTCACTGACCACGGGACGTGTGATGTCTCTCACCAGTCACTATTCAGATTCGGCAGTGAGATGGAGAATCTGGAATCCCCTCGCCACGAACGGAGGCTCGTGGAGCTCAACTCAATCTCTCAGCATGAACTTCCAGACTAACACTCCAAAGTGGAACCTCATGTCAGCCACCTCTACGCCTGACGGGAACGTTCACGTGATCTTCGAGCAGTTCACGACCACATACCAGATTGTGTATAGCTTCTACAATTCAACGGCTGCCCAATGGACCGTAGGTCCTAGTCTGTATAGTTGCTCGAGTCAATGCCTCTATCCGACTATCTCCTCCGACGCGCTCGGAAACCTCTACGGTTTCTGGATGGCACTCTCCTCGGGAGTTCCGACCTACCTGATATACAGTACAAAGATCAAGGGGCAGAGTTGGTCGGCCACATCCCAACCCTTCGGATCGGGTACAAATATTCAAAACGCTAACTGGCTTAGTTCATCCCGTACATCGACCAAGGAGGTTCTCCTTACATGGACCTTGAATACGACCTCGCCGTACAAGATCTTCCTCGGAACGATCCCATTACCATCTGGAATCCCCTCGGGCCCACCGCTTAGGCCGTGGAGTAGGATTGGGCTTGCTACCAACGAGCAATACTTCTCCCAGAATGGCGAATACCTCTCACCCGGCAACGGTCTGCTCACCGTGAGTCAAACGGAT
>Ga0137386_10003234_pt1 | contig 10659 bp, 10 predicted proteins | sample SagtaG_4_FD_104910 | JGI IMG/M metagenome (GOLD analysis project Ga0137386, IMG submission 104910) | Vadose zone soil microbial communities from Sagehorn Ranch, Mendocino, California, USA - Sage2_R_100_16 metaG | ecosystem: Environmental > Terrestrial > Soil > Vadose zone | place: USA... | reverse complement strand
GACGGGCCGATGTTGACGTTCGCGATGCCGCAGTCCGAGCCGTCAGGGGCCGTGAACCGCTCGGCCTCGCGGACGTTCAGCGTGAAGATCGACGACGACAGGCCCTGCGGGACGTCGTTGTGCAGGGCGAGCGCCTCGTCGAAGTCGTCGTAGGTCAGCAGGTAGAGGATCGGCGCGAACGTCTCGGCCCGCACGATGGCCGTCTGTCCAGGCATCCGGACGAGTGCCGGCTGTACGTAATACGCATCGGCGCCTTCATCGGCGAGCACGCGCGAACCGCCTGCCACGAGCTCGCCGCCGTCGGCCTGCGCCTTGCCGAGTGCTGTGGCGTACCCGTCGTAAGCGCTGCGGTCGATCAGCGGGCCCACCAACGTTCCGTCGGCCAGGGGCGAGCCGATCGGCAGCGTCTCGTATGCCGCCTTGATCCGTTCGACCAGCTCGTCGGCGATCGACGAATGAGCGATCACCCGGCGCAGCGACGTGCACCGCTGACCGGCCGTGCCGGCCGCCGAGAACACGATGCCGCGCACCGCGAGGTCGAGGTCGGCCGACGGGGCGACGATCGCCGCGTTGTTGCCGCCGAGTTCGAGCAGCAGGCGGCCGAAGCGTCCGGCGACCCGCGGCGCCACTGAGCGGCCCATGCGTGTCGAGCCGGTCGCGCTGATCAGCGCCACGCGCGGATCGTCCACCAGCGCCTCGCCGACCTCGACGCCACCGAGCACGACCGACGAGACGGCCTCGGGCGCGCCCACGCGCGCGGCCGCTTGCGCAGCCAGCGATTGGCACGCCAGGGCCGTCAGCATGGTCTTCTCGGACGGCTTCCACACCACCGGGTCGCCGCAGGCGAGCGCCAGCGCGGTGTTCCACGACCACACGGCAACGGGGAAGTTGAACGCGCTGATGACGCCGACGACCCCGAGCGGGTGCCACTGCTCCATCATCCGGTGGCCCGGCCGCTCGGACGCGATCGTGAGCCCGAACAGCTGACGCGAGAGGCCCACGCCGAGGTCGCAGATGTCGATCATCTCCTGCACCTCGCCCAGCCCCTCGGAGCGGATCTTGCCCGCCTCGATCGACACGAGCGCGCCGAGATCGTCCTTGTGCTGGCGCAGCAACTCGCCCAGCTCGCGAACGAGTGCGCCACGCGCCGGTGCCGGGACGCTGCGCCACTGCGCGAACGCGTCGTGCGCGCGACCGACGATCGCCGAGACGTCCTCGGCGGTGTGCGACCTGATGCGAGCCAGCTCGCCGCCGGTGATCGGCGACCGGGCGATCAGGTCGCCGTCGGCCGGCAGGTCGCGCACGCCGAGGCGGCTGAGGATCGCAGTCGTTTCGGCGACGAGTTCGCCGTGTGCGGGAACGGTCATGTCACACCTTGCCTAGCTCTGCGAATAGGGCGCCGTGGCGGGTGTCGAGCAGCGCCTCGAACGGGATGTCTTCTTGCCGTATGAAGCCGCTGCCGGGCAGCTTGCCGGTGGCCACCAGCTCGACCACGGCGGCGGCCGACGCGGCGGTCGTCCAGGAGATCGCCCGCCACAGCCGCCCGTTGATCTCCAGCGGCTGGTAAGCGCGGACGTACTGCTTGCGGGTCAGCTGCCCGGCTGCGGTGTCGCCGACGCCGTTGGCGGTTCCCTCGACGGCGGCGTGCAGGTACACGACGTCGTCGTCGACCGGGGGCTTGGCGTTGACGAGGATCTCGCCGGCCAGCTCGCGTCGCTCGCGCATGCCGAGCTCGTCGAAGAAGAAGCGCATCAGCTCGAAGTGGCCGGGGTAGCGCATCGTCTTGTAGTCCAGGCGCTGCACGCGTCCCTCGTAGGTCTCGCACATCGTGCCGAGCCCGCCCGAGGTCAGCGACGCCTCGAGCGTGATGCCGCCGATGACAACCCGCTCCAGCTCGGTCATCGCCGGAACCATCTGCCGGACGCCGCCGCGCAACACCTCGCAGTCGTTCAGGTACTCGTTGACGACGCCCTCCGGCGACCAGTTGAACGCATATGCCAGCAGGCCCGACGGGTGCCGTGGCAGGGCGCCGACCTTCAGCTCGATGCTGCGGATCTGCTCGAAGTGCTTGGTGAGCGCCGAGCCCACGATGCCGATCAGCCCCGGCGCGAGGCCGCATTGCGGGGCGTAGACGACACCGTCGTCGTCCAGCGCGGCAAGCTCCATGACCCGGTTGGTGGTCGGGACATCCTCGGTCAGGTCGAAGTAGTGCACGCCCACGTCGTGGGCCGCCTCGGCGACGCCGAGATTGAGGTGGAACGGCATGCACGACACGACGGCGTCGGCGCCTTTCAGTGCCGCTCGCACCGCGCTGGTGTCGCGGACGTCGAGGGTGGCCGTCTCGAACGGCAGGTCGTCGCGTCCGCGCGCGTCATAGGCCGTGACTGTGAAGCCGGACTCGTCGAGCAGGCAGGCGACCAGCTCGCCCACCTTGCCGAGGCCGATGACCCGCACCGAGCTGATCACGCGCTCGCCCCCTTCACTGTCGTTAATGATTCTCCCCAGTATGCCGTAAGTTCTTCTTATGGCCAGTTCGGGGTTCACGTTGGACGCGGGGCGCCTGCTGATGCTGCGCGAGGTTGCGCTGCGCGGCACGATCGCGGCGGCGGCCCGCTCTCTCGGGCTTACCCCTTCGGCCGTGTCGCAGCAAGTGGCCGTGCTCGAACGCGAGGCCGGCGTCGCGCTGCTCGACCGGTCGCCACGCGGCGTCGCGCTCACCGGTGCCGGGCATGCGCTCGCCGCGCGAGCGGCGTCGATCGTCGACGTCCTGGCCTCGGCGCGGGCGGACATCGATCGCATATCCGGCGCGGTGACCGGTCCGGTCACGGTGGCGGCGGTGGCCAGCGCTGCGGCGACCCTGGTCTCGGCCGCGGTGGTCGGGCTGCGCACGCGTGAGCCGGGCGTCGACGTGTCGGTGGTCGTCGCCGAGCCCGCGCACGCGCTGCGCAGACTGCTCGCCGACGACGCCGACATCGCGGTGGTGGACGAGTACGACTACGTCCCGCTGGCGTTGCCCGACTACCTGCTCGGAAACGAGCTGTGCGCCGAGAAGCTGGTCGTCGTGTCCGCTCCGGGCGTGCTCGGCCAGCGCAGCGGCGTGTCACTGGCGTCGCTGATGTCGGAGGACTGGGTGATGCCACCAGACGACGCCGCCTGCGGGCTGGCGGTCAGGTCCGCGTGCCGGGCCGCGGGGTTCGAGCCGCGGGTGCGCTGGGAGACCGACGATCTGCTGCTGCTGGTCCGCGCCGTCGCCGCTGGCCACGGCATCGCCGTACTGCCGCGCCTGGCTGTCGTCGACGGCATCGCGGACGTCGACGTGCGCCCGTTGCGCTCGCCGCCGCTCCGCCGACGGATCACGGCGGTGACCCGGTCGAGCGCGTCGTCGCGTCCCGTCGTGGAATCCGTCCTGGACGCGCTGGCCGACGCCGCCCGCTGACGCGAGCGGACGCCCACTCTCTCAGCGCTTGACGGCCACCAGCAGGCCGTCGCCGACGGGCAGCATCGCCGAGACGACGCGCGCATCGCCACGGACGACCTTGCCCACCTCGCGGATCGCGACGGTGTCGGCATCACGGGCCGTGGGGTCGGCGACCCGGTCGTGCCAGAGCGCGTTGTCGAACGCGACGATGCCGCCGGGACGCAGCAGCCGCAGCGCCTGCTCGAAGTACAGCGGGTAGGAAGTCTTGTCTGCGTCGACGAAGACCAGGTCGTACGCGGCGTCGGTGAGCCGGGGCAGCACTTCGCCTGCGGAACCGTTGATCAGCCGGAATCGCGTCGGTGCGATCGCCGCGTCGGTGAACGCCTGGCGTGCGGCGCGCTGGTGCTCGGACTCGAGGTCGACGGTGGTGAGCACGCCGTCAGGGAGCATGCCGCCGAGCAGCCAGAGTCCCGAGACGCCGGAACCGGTGCCGACCTCGACGACCGCTCGCGCCCCGATTGCCGTCGCGAGCAGGCGGAGTGTCGCGCCGCCGGCGGGGCCGATCGGCACGCACCCGAGCTCGGCGGCCCGCGCCCGGGCGCCGATCACGATCTCGTCCTCGGCCTGGAACGACTCGGCGTAGGACAGGCTGATTGTGCCCAGCATCGCGTCTGCCATGCAGGCAGAGTAGACGCGCTAGGCCATCGACTCGGTGATCAACGCGAGGTCGTCCTCGGTGGTCAGCGGGTTGACGATCGCGAATCGGGTGCACACGCGACCCCGATGGCGGGTGGGCGTGACGAACGCCAGCTGCTGGTCGAGCAGGCGCGCGCTCCACCGGTCGTAGTCGGCGGCGTCCCAGCCCAGGCGCTCGAAGATGAGCACGCTGAGGTCCGGTTCGACGAGAAGGTTCAGGTGCGGCGCCGACCGGATGAGCTCCGCCCCGGCCCGGGCGATCGTCAGCGTCTGCTCGATCGCCTCGCGGTACGCGGCCGTGCCGTGCAGGGCCAGCGAGAACCAGAACGGCAACCCACGCGCCCGCCGGCTGAGCTGGACGGCGTAGTCGGACGGGTTCCACTCGCCCTCGACGTTGACCGCGTCAAGGTAGCTTGCGCGCTGCGTGTGCGCCGCCCGGCCGAGCACGGGATCGCGGTAGATCAGCGCGCACGCGTCGAACGGGGCGAACAGCCACTTGTGCGGGTCGACGATGAACGAGTCGGCCGCCTCGATGCCGTCGAACAGGTGCCGGACGCTCGGCGCGGCCAGCCCCGCGCCGCCGTACGCGCCGTCGACGTGCAGCCACCAGCCGTGCCCGCTGGCGACCTCGGCGATGCCCGCGATGTCATCGACGACGCCGAGGTTGGTCGTCCCGGCGGTGGCGACGACCGCGAATATCTGCTCGCGGCGGTGATCCGGCAGCGCGTCGACCACCGAGTGCAGCCCGTCACCGGTCATCCGGCCGCGCTCGTCGCCGGGCACCTCGACGATCTCGACGTCCATGACGACGCGGAGCGCGTGCTTGACCGACGAATGGGTCTCCCCGGTGACGCAGACGGCCCATCGCTCGGGACGGCGGCCCCGGTGTTCGAACGCGGCCTCGCGGGCGGCGACCAGCGCGGACAAGTTGCCGATCGTCCCGCCCTGCACGAATGCGCCGCCCGACGTCCGCGGCAGGCCGGCGAGGTCGGCCAGCCAGCGCAGCGCCTGGTTCTCGGCGTACACGGCACCGGATCCCTCGAGCCAGGAACCGCTGTAGACGCTGGACGCACCGACCACCATGTCGAACGCTGCCGCCGCCTTGGTCGGGGCGCTCGGGATGAAGGACAGGTAGCGCGGGTGGTCGACCGACAGGCACGTCGGGGCGAGCACGTCGGCCCAGATCCGCATCGCCTCAGCGCCGCCGATGCCCTTCTCCGTGATCGTCGCGCCGGCGAGTGCCTCGAGCTCGGCCGGAGTTGACGGGCGGTCGAGCGGGGCGTTGATCTCCAGGCGCCACAAGCAGTACTCGGCGAGTGCCCGGGCGGTGACGTCGTCGTCAGGCGTGTATCGATGCACGCCGCCAGACTAGGGACCGGGTTTGGCGATCAGCCGCTCCCGTGCCGTCGGCTCGGAAGCCCGCGCGGGTCGTCGTCCGGGACCGCCGGCTTCCTCCGGTCGGTCGGATGGGCCGGCTCGAGCCCGCCGCGGGCATTGAGCACCCATGAGCAGACGAATCCGAGCACCGTGATCGAAAGCACGCCGACGACGATCCACAGCGTCACAGCCAGCACCTCCCCGACATACAGTGCGTAATTAGCTGCATCAAACAGAGTCTCGCATGACAAGCCTGGGAACGTAAGGGAACGCTGAGGCGTTTCCCCGGGGCACAGCGGATACTGGTTGCCTGGACCCGATCAGCAAACCGTCCGGGCAGGGTAGGAGAGATCGTGACTCAAGCCGCCGTGTGGGTGCCGCCCACGTGGGACGAGGTCGTGCGCGAGCACGCCGATCGGGTGTATCGGCTCGCCTACCGCCTGTCGGGCAACCGCGCCGACGCCGAGGATCTGACCCAGGAGACGTTCGTCCGGGTCTTCAAGTCCCTGGCCGAGTACACGCCGGGCACGTTCGAGGGCTGGCTGCACCGCATCACCACGAACTTGTTCCTCGACATGGTGCGCCGGCGCCAGCGCATCCGCTTCGATGCGCTGCCCGACGACGCCGGCGACCGGCTGGCCTCCAACGCGGCCGGCCCCGAGCAGGCCTACGCCGAGATGCACCTCGACCCCGAGGTCCAGGAGGCACTGGACGCGTTGCCCGCCGACTTCCGTGCGGCCGTCGTGCTGTGCGACCTGGAGGGCCTGTCCTACGAGGAGATCGCCGCGACGCTCGGCATCAAGGTCGGCACGGTGCGATCACGCATCCACCGCGGCCGTGTGCTGCTGCGCGAGGCGCTGGCCCACCGCGCGCCGGGAACCCGCCCAGCCGAGCCCGGCGCGGCCGAGCTCGCCGAGTTCGGCGAGTTCGGCGAGCCGACCGGGTTCTCCGAGTTTGCCGGGGGCAGTCCGCAGTGAGCCTCCCGAGCCTGCCGGTGCAGCACCTGACCGACGAAGCCGTCGCGGCATTCGCCGACGGCGCGCTCGGCGTGAGCGCTCGGCACCGGGCGGCCCGGCACCTGGCCGAATGCGTCGAGTGCTCGAACGCGGTGGCCGTCCAGCGCGAGGCCGTCTGGGCATTGCGCAGCGCGGTCGCACCTTCGCTTCCGTTCGGCCTGCTCGACCGGCTGCGTGCCGTGCCGTCGACGACGCCGCTCAACCAGCGCCCGCTCGCGCTCGACCCGGACGGCTCGGCGGTGTTCGCCGCGTTCGGCACGCCGCCTGCGGAGCCTGAGCCGCCGCGTCCGTCGCACACGCCGATGAGCGTCGACCGGCGCCACCGCCCCTACGGCTTACTCACCGCGGCCGCCGCAGTCGTGGCGCTCGGCGCCGCGGGCATCGCGGTCGCCACCACGAGCAGCGCGGGACGCGGTGTGCCGGCCGCCCCCGGCTCTCCGGCGCAGGTCAGCCCGGCGGTGTTCAACCCGAACCTCGGCTTCTACGAGCAGCCGGCGGCGGGCGCGCGCCTGGTCACTCCCCGCTGAGACCGGGCAATTGGCCTTCTCGCAGCGTGCTGAGGCAGACTCGACACTGACCGCGAGGAGGACCGGCAGGGCATGAGCGTCGAGGACGAAAGCCAGAGCGAACCGGTCGACAGCGGTTCAGACGATGGCGCATTCGCCCGCCCGTCCGACGTCGACGGGCCGTTCGCGCCGCGCGAGGCCGAGGCGCTCTACAGCCCGCCTCCGCCCACCGTCTCGCCCGAGGACCGTGCCGAGTTCGGCCGACCCGCGGGCTCGAACGCCGAGTTCGCCCCGCTGCCCGGCGAGCGCATCCCGCCGTCGCATCGGTCGGTGGCACCGCCCGTACACCCGGGACTGACGCGCGACTACGGTCGCCCGGACGCCGCCGGCGCCTTCGATCCTGAGCCGGGCAGCCGCATCTTCCCCGAGCTGCACAAGCCCGAGTCGCCGTGGTGGAAACCCGATGCGCGGCGCGACCCCTGGCGTGATCCCCGGTCGCCGTTCTGGCTCGGCCGCCCGGCGGTCTTCAGCAGCGGGCGCCCGGCGCAGGTCTGGCCGGACGAGGACACCGAGCAGACCGACGACGAGCTCCCGCCGTCCGAGGAGGATCTCGTCGAGGAACCCGCGCCGCCCGTGCGTGGTGGCCGCTTCGGACTCAGCGCCCTGCTGTTCGCGCTGATCGTCGCGCTCGTCGCGGGCACGCTCGGCGGGGGAGCTGGCTACTGGTTCGCGACCCGAGCGCACGGCGCCCTGCACAACGGCGACATCAAGCTCGCCAAGGTCGGCACGGCGGCCAATCGTCCGCCGGGGTCCATCGCCGAGATCTCGCAGCGCGTCTCGCCCGCGGTCGTGTCGATTCAGGAGCACACGTCCGAGCTCGACGCCGTGGGCGCCGGCATCGTCATCCAGAAGGCCGGATACATCCTGACGAACAACCACGTCATCTCCGACGCCGCCACGAATAAAGGCGACATCTGGGTCACGTTCGGCGACAAGTCGCGGCTGACGGCGAAGGTCGTCGGCCGCGACCCGAAGACAGATCTCGCGGTGATCAAGGTCGAGCGGTCCAAGCTCACCGTCGCTGCGCTCGGCGACTCCGCCAAGCTGGCCGTCGGCGACCCGGTCATCGCGATCGGCTCGCCGCTCGGCTTGCGCGGAACCGTCACCACCGGGATCGTGTCGGCGCTCGACCGACCGGTGCCGGTCTCCGGCGAGGGCAGCGACACCGATGCGGTCATCGACGCCATCCAGACCGACGCCGCGATCAACCCGGGTAACTCCGGCGGTGCGCTGGTCGATGCCACCGGCGCGGTCGTCGGCATCAACACGGCGGCGGTGTCACCGTCGGTCCTGCAGGGCGGCGCGAACGGGAGCGTCGGGCTCGGCTTCGCCATTCCGATCAACGGCGCGCGGACGATCGCCGAGGAGCTGATCCACACCGGCGACGTCAAGCACGCCTCGATCGGTTTGCAGGCGAAGAGCTCGACCACCGGCCTGCGCGACGGCGCATACGTCGTGCAGGTGGTTCCCGAGGGGCCTGCCGACCAGGCCGGGCTCAAGGCCGGAGACGTCATCACGCTCATCGACACGACACTGATCGACTCGCGCGAGCAGTTGGCCGTCACCGTCCAGGGCCACCGGCCCGGTGACAAGGTCAAGGTTCGCTTCTATCGTGACAACAGCGCAAAGCAATCCGCCGTCACCGTCACCCTGGGTTCGGATTGAGGTAAGCCGTGTTCAACATCGGGCCGCTGGAACTGGTGGTGCTGGCGCTCGTCGGCATCATCGTGCTCGGCCCGGACCGCATACCCGGCGTAGCCCGCGACGCGGCGCGAATGATCCGGCAGTTACGCGACATGGCCACCGGAGCGCGCAGCCAGCTCAAGAACGAGCTCGGCCCGGAGTTCGCCGACGTCGGCCTCGACTCGCTGCGCGAACTGCGCTCGCTCAACCCCCGCACGGCCATCCAGCGGGCGCTGCTCGGCGACGACGACGAGGTGGTGGACGTCCCGCGAGACGACGCACCGGCTGATGCTCCCGGGCCGGCGCGCCCGCCGGCCCAGCAGCCGCTGGGTCGCGGCGACAAGGCACCGTTCGACGAGGACGCCACCTAGCGGCGCCACAGCACTGCGGCGCAGGCGGCACTCGCGGCCGCCGCGCCGAGATACAGCAGCCGGTAGTCGGCGTACCCGATCAACGCTGCGCCCAGCGCTTGCGCGAGCGGCTGGGTGGCGAACACGGCGAAGCTCAGCGCCGCCGCGACGCGACCCTGCAGGTTGGCCGGGGTGAGCCGCTGCGCCAGCGTGTACGCCGCCACGACGGCCCAGGGCAGCGCGAATCCGCGCAGGAAACTGCCCGCCAGCGCGAGCGGCAGCCATGGCGTGGCCAGCAGGAGGTAGCCCACCGTCCCGTTGACCATGCCCAGGGCCGCCAGCCGGCGCTCGTCCCTTCGGCGCATCACCCGCGTGCTGGCGAGCCCGCCGATGATCGCACCGCACCCGTACACGCTCGTGAAGACGCCGAGGAATGCCGGCGAGCGATGGAGCGCGTCGGCCATCGCGTACATCGCCACGAAGGCGATCCCGGAAAAGAACACGGCGATCGCCGCAGTGCCGACGACGGTGCGCAGCTCGCGGATACGCCACACGCGCCTCGCTCCGGCCGATAGCTCAGCTCGCCAGTGCTGCTCGGGCGGGCGCGGCCGCGGATCGTGCACGCGCAGCATCGCTACTGCCACGGCTGCGACGCCGAACGTCGCCGCGTCCAGGGCGGCAACCCAGCCGCCACCGATCGCCACGAACAGCCCGGCACCCGCGAGCGGCGCGACGAGCTTGCAGCCCTCCTGCAGCGTCATCCGCAGCCCGTTGAGCCGAGCTCGCGCGTCGTCGTCCAGCATGATCGCGAACAGCGCGTTCTCGGCCGGGTCGATGAGCGCCAGGGCAGCGCCGTAGCACGTCATCACGGCGTAGATCAGCCATACCCGCGATGCCCGGTCGACGCCGAGCAGGGTCAGCATGACGGCGGCCATCGCAAGATTGCTGGCGAGCACGAGCCGCCGCCGGCGAACCCGATCCGCGACGAGCCCGGCAACCGGCGCGAGCAGCGACGGGGCGTAGATGCCGACCGAGACGAGGGCTGCTGCCGAGTTGCTGCCGGTCAGGGACTTGACCCAGATACCGGCGACCAGGGTCATCGCGGAGTCGCCGAGCAGCGAGGCGGTCAGACCGGTCAGGTAGAGCCTGGCATTTCGGGTGTCCTGACCATTGAGCGAGTCCGACCCAGGAGACTTGAGCATGATGCACTCAATCAGGTAGCGATCGTCGGAGGCAAGACCGCATTGCGCGTTATGCGACCGCTCTCAGCGGTCTGGGGCGCGATGTCGCAGCCAGTGTGAGAGCCTCCAGTCGTGACAATTCGGCGACTCGTGCGCGGCTCGGGGCCCGTGCTCGCAGGCGCCCGGGCGAGTGCCGCGTGACGGCGGTCGGCGTCATCGGTCTTGGGGGCATGGGCAGCCGCATCGCGCGCCGCCTGATCGACGCCGGCCACGAGGTCGTCGTCTGGAACCGCTCACCGCAGCGCGCGGCGGCGCTCGTCGATCTGGGCGCGGACGCGGCGGCGACGCCGGCCAAGGTCGCGTCCCGGGTCG
>Ga0137386_10003224_pt1 | contig 10676 bp, 12 predicted proteins | sample SagtaG_4_FD_104910 | JGI IMG/M metagenome (GOLD analysis project Ga0137386, IMG submission 104910) | Vadose zone soil microbial communities from Sagehorn Ranch, Mendocino, California, USA - Sage2_R_100_16 metaG | ecosystem: Environmental > Terrestrial > Soil > Vadose zone | place: USA... | reverse complement strand
GGGCGGGCTCTCTTTTGCGCCTACAGGTCGAATTCGCCATCCTTCGCGCCACCGACGAAGGCTGCCCATTCCTTCGCGGTGAACGTGAGTACCGGGCCGCTACGGTCCTTTGAGTCGCGTACCTGAATCGCTTGGTTGTGGCGCCGCACTTCGACGCATTCACCGCCGTTGCTTCCTGACTTGCTTGACTTTTTCCATTCCTGGGGGATCACTTGTGAACTCCTCGATAGGTAAAGACTTGACTTTCACTGAATCGAAGATTCGGCGGTATTCCGCCAGTTCCTCTGACTTCTCTAGGTACTGGGCGCCGGTTTGGCTCTCAAAGTATACGACCGCCGGATCATCCGGAGCATCGAAATCGAGGATTGTGAACGGGCTGACCATCGCGGCATGTGCTCCAACCGACCATGGCAGTACACGAATCTCAACGTGATCCAGCTCGTTCAACTCTTTCAACCGTCTCGTTTGCTCGGCCATCACGTCGGTCCCGCCGACTAGTCGCGCTAGGACTGCGCCGTTGAGAACGGCAGTCAATCGCAATGGGGGCTCACGGCTAGTGAGGACGTGTTGCCGTTCCTGGCGTAGCTTGATTTGCCGGTGAATCGCCTCCTGATCGCTATCAGGGTTGCCCGCTTGGTAAAGAGCCCGAACGTAGTCCGGAGTCTGGAGAAGTCCATGGATTAGCTCGGCACTGTAGGTATATAGCTGTGTGGCCGTGGCCTCCAGTCCGAGGTAGAGACTGAACCAACCTGGCATAACGTCCCCGTAGTCCTCCTGCCAGCCTTGCTCGTTAGTTCCAACGGCTAGCGCCACTAATGCTTCCGTCGTAGCTTCATCGACACCATAAAGCCAGCAAAGAGCACGAACGTCCGGCACCTTAACTGGAGTACGACCGCTTTCGATTCGCCAGAGTTTCGCTCGACTAAGTAGGTTGGCTTCTTCGAGATCACGCTCGGTCTTGCCGGCTACCTCACGCAGCCGACGCAACCGCCGGCCGAGCTGGCGCCGCACAACCGTTGGTCCCTGGAGTGGCATCCCCACGCCTCCATCGTCTCACGGTGAAGCAGGACGTATGAAGCCCATTCTCTCGTGAGCGACCGCGCCGCGCCAACGTCTCACCGTGAAACAGTTGCGCGGGCTATCCATCAAGGCGAGGCTTTCGCCAAGGGGCTGCGGGCGCCTAGCAGCCGACACGACCTAGGTGTCCGTGCCCCACCATCGAAGGGGAAATGATCGCGATGCGATGGAAGCGCCGTAGGAAGGTCGCAGAGCTGCGCTCCGATAGCAGGCTGCCCGATGGGGACGTGGTGCTGCGCAACGGCGCGGTGCGATGGTCCACCCTCTACCGCAGTGAACGCGCTGGTACTTCTGATCGGCCGCTCATGACGCGGGGCGCGGAGAACAGGGCAATCATTAGGCGGCGTAGGTCGATCTGATGACTCACCAGTCGTGGTGCGACCCAGAGCAGTGCTCTGAGACGGAACACCGCTCGAAGCCGATCGTCATCGACCCGATAACGCTTGCCTTGTACGCCGAAGACGCCACCCCGGAAAAGATCATGGTGGAGATCCTTTGCCGCACAAGCATAGTGCCCCCGCGGGTCGCCTACACGGTTGGTAGAGCCCTTGTGCAGCTTGGGAAGTACGCGAACAAGAACGGGAACGGGGATGGACGCGATGAGTAGCGACAACCTGTCTGGCGTCTGCTCCTGGTGTGGCGCCCCGGTCACCTGGGATAGCTTCGCTAGGTGCTGGCGCAGCACCAGGGACCGCAAGTACCGCTGTCGTGGTACTCAGACATGGCACTCACCCCACGGTCGCCGCAGCGAGGACTGGACCGTCGATCGGATCTTGGGTCCGCCTGCGAGGTAGTCCCCCTTGACGCCGGGGGCCGGCAACCGTGGGAGGGGGTCGGCCCCGGTCCTATGTGGACGGTCTAGATTTGGGGCTGTGCAACGGATAGATCTTTCGTCTGCGGTCCTAACCCGTGATCTCCCTAACCCGAGTAGCTGGCTTGCCGGCGCCGTTCGGCCCGAGGAAGCCGTGTACCTCGCCGGTGCGCACGGCAAGGTCCAGCCCGTCCAGGGCGCGGGTGCGCCCGAACGACTTGACCAGAGCCTCGGTACGGATCGCTTCGCCCATGTGTCTGCCCTCTTGTTCGCGTTGGGGCGCTGTTAAGCGCCGCCTTCCCTCGTCGCTTCGCTCCTCACTCCAGGCGACGCCGCGCCCCACTTCGCTCACTGCCGTCCCCCTTGAACCGTGTCGAGGGCCGCGTGGGCCTGGGCGGCCAGGTCCGGGCTCAGCAGCGGCTTCGAATAGAGATCCACCATCGCGCCGACCATGCGGGCGTGCCCCTCGGGGCCGAAGATGTCGGCCCCGAGAGCGCGGGAAAGGTGATCGTGCATCGCCAGCATGCCGGTCTGCATCGCGACGAGCACGGCGGAATAGGCCCGCGGATCGTCGAACTGGCCCGGGTTGTGGCGGGCCAGCCACTGCTCGCCGAGCTTGACCATGTCGTCGAACAGCGCCGCGACGGCGGGCGAACCGTCGACCATCGAGCGGGTGATGTACCGGTACAGCAGCAGTACCGTCGGGTGCGCGCCGGGCAGGAAGGCCGGGTTAGCCAGCTGGCCCTCCACGATCGCCTGTTCCTTGATCTGCATGAGCCGGTCCAGCGCGTACGAGTCGCACGCGTCGCGCAGCGCGTCCTTCGACCCGAAGTGGTGCCGGACCAGCCCGCCGGACACGCCGGCCGCCCTGGCGATGTCCCGGATCGTCGCCGCGTCGATGCCCCGCTCGGCGAACAGGCGCAGCGCCGCGTCCCGGATGCGCGCGCGGGCGGTCAGGTCCTCGAACGCCGTCATGGATCCGCCCCCTATACGTACGTACCAAAAACTATACGCACGTATAGCGAGCCGGGGCAAGCCGCTAGTGCGGTGGTTTCCAGGCCGGGTCGCGGCCGGCGAGTCCGACGACCCGGTCGACCAGCTCGGCATCGGCCGGTACCTCGACCGCCGGGCCGAAGACGCCTTCGCGGCGCTCCGGCTTATCCGGTGGGTACATCGCCGAGACGGATTCCAGGCAGGTGTGCAACGTTCCTGGGTCGCTGTCGAACGGCTGGCCGCTGGCGCGGGCGATGTCCCAACCGTGGAGTACCAGCTCGTGCAGCGCGACATGGCCGGCCACCTCGGCGGGCAGCGTCACCCCGCCGGCCTGTGTCATGCCCTGCCAGGCCGGCGGCTCGGCCCAGGCGGCGGCGAGTGCGTCGAGCTGCGCCGGGATGCGGGTTCGCCAGTCGGCGGCGAGCCGGGCCGCGTCCGGGGCCGGCGGCGCGCCCGTGGTCTGGCCGAGATCCTTGGTCGCGGCGTCGGTGAAGGCCCGCGACAGCCGGGCAACGTGGTCCACCAGGTCGCCGAGCGTGGACGGTGCGCACGGGGTCGGGGCGGTGAGCTGGTCGTCACGGATGCGGCCGAGCAGGGCCGCCAGCTGCGCCGCCGCGGGGGCGAGATCCACCATCTCCGGCATACCTTCCACCCTGCCAGGCCACGGGGTACCCGCAACCGGAAGTGCCGCGCGGCGCGGTCAGTGGGCGTAGATCTGCTCACCGGCCGGTACCGGATGCGCCAGCCAGTTCTCCCGGGGCGCGAGCGGGCACGCCCACCTGCTGTCGTAGGCGCACGACGGGTTGTACGCGTAGTTGAAGTCGAGCCGGACCCGGTTGGCGCCGATCACGGCCAGGCCCCGGCCGTGGGTACCCTTCGCGGTGTCCGTCAGGTACCGGCCGCCACCGTAGGTGTCCTGCCCGCTGGTGGCGTCGCGGAACGGGAGGAACAGCCCGCCGCCGTACGCAGCGATCCACCACAGCGACAGCGGACCCCACGGAGTCGTGAGCACCCCGACCCGCTCGTACCGCACGACGCCGTCCGGGCCGCCGGTGTCGATCTCCAGCCGGCCCGGTTCCTCGCGCAGTTCCACCTCGGCGGCCGCGTCGTCGGTCGGCGGGAAGTACCGCAGGCCGGCGAAGTCCGCGCGTTCGGCCGGCGGGATGGGGGACTGGGGGTGGCTGGCGAACAGCACGTCGCGCCGCATCCGGAACTCCATGAGCCCGCCCGGGGACAGGTACAGCCGGGCCACCGCCGCCCGGTAGTCGGCCAGCTCGAACGCCTCCATCGGCCCAAGCTACCGCGCCGGCCGGGTACCCCGTCCCGGGTTGCCAGGTCCGCGTAACCTCGCCGGGTGGGACCATCCTCCCCCGACGAGAGGAAGCTGCACATGTGGCAGGCGGCTGCGCGACTTCCGCGCCGGGCCGGACGGGTACTGGCGGCGTGCGGTCTGGCGACCGTCGCGGCCCTGGCGTTCACCGCCCACCCGGCCGCGGCCGACGCGGTCACAGTCGACGACGCGTCGCACGTGCTCGACGTCACCCGGGTACAGAACGAGGCGGCGACCCTGCCCGACCCGGTCGCGATCTACACCACCACCAAGCTGGCCGACGACAACGGGAAGTTCGACGCCGAGGCGCAGAGCAAGGTGACCTCGCCGAACGCCATCGTGATCGCGATCAACACCCAGTCGCACCACCTCGCCATCCGTACCGGTACCCAGTCCCGGGTCACCCAGAGCGCCGCGCAGGCGGCGGGACAGGCGTTCACCCAGGCGTTCCGCGGCAGCCAGGACTACACCGGGGCGACGATCGCCGCGCTCACCTCCCTGCGCTCGGCCATCGGGAACCCGCCGGCGACCCGGGGCAACCGGGCCGCCCCGCCGCGGTCCACCTCGTCGGGATCGTGGTTCGGCGGGGTTCTCGGCCTGGTGTGCCTGGCGGTCGTGGTCATCGCCGTCATCGCGATCGGCGTGGCGGTCGCCCGGATGTTCGGCCGCCGCCGTCGCGCGGCGATGTACTCCGGCCCGGGTCCGGACTACGGCGGCCCGTCCTACGGCGGTGGCGGCGGTGGCGTGAACCCGTGGGTGGCCGGCGCCGGCGGCGCCGTCGCCGGTGGGGTGCTCGGCTACGAACTCGGCCGGATGGAGGGTGAGCGCGAGGAGCGCGGCCGCGAGGCATACGACGACCAGCGGTACAACGACAGCAGCGGCGGGTACGGCGGCGGGGGCAGCGACGCCGACTTCGGGGGCGGTGGCGGCGGCGACTCCGGCGGGGGCGGCGACTCCGGCGGCGGTTCCAGCGACAACTTCTGAGGTACCTTCCGGTCATGACTGAGGGCACCCTCCGCTCGGTGGACATCGAGCGCTCCGCCGTTGGCCGCTACGTGGTGCGCAACCAGCGTGGCGGTTCGATCCCGGTCAGCTCCGGCGGGGACGACAGCTTCAGCCCGGTGGAACTGTTCCTCGCGGCCATCGGCGCCTGCACGGCGATCGACGTCGACCTGGTGACCAGCCGGCGGGCCGAGCCGACCGAGTTCTCCGTCCGGGTCGCCGGCGACAAGATCCGGGACGCGGGCGGGAACCGGATGACGAACCTCACCCTCGAGTTCACGGTGTCCTTCCCCGACGGCGAGGACGGCGACGCGGCCCGGGCAGCTCTGCCCCGCGCGGTGAAGATTTCCCATGACCGGCTCTGCACGGTCTCCCGTACCGTCGAGATCGGCACCCCCGTGTCGACCGGGATAGTTGCCCGCTGACCGGCCGACCCGGGAAAGACGGTGGACTTCAGGCCGGTGCTGATCGTCGCCGCGATTGCGGCGTTCGTCGCGCTGGTCGTGGTGGCGGCGGTGGTTTCGGTCCGCCGGGACCGCCGCCGCCGGAAGGCTTTGCGGCAGTGGGCCGCCCGGTACGGCTGGGCGTACGTAGAACGACCCGCGACCGACTGGCCGGCGCGCTTGCCGGGGCACAACCGCCGGGGTGTGTCGCTGGTGGTGTCCGGGGTCGTGGACCGGTACCCGGTCAGCGTCGCCGACTACTCCTACACGCAGACCAGTACCTCGACCACCGGCTCGTCGTCGAGCAGCATGTCGTCGACCACCACCACATACCACTTCGTCGTCGTGGTGGTGCGGCTGGCCCGGCCGGGGCCGACCGTGGCGGTACAGCCGCGGCACGGGCTGTCGAAGCTGGGCCGCGCCATCTTCGGCGACAGCGCGACGGCGCTCGGGTACGAGCCGTTCGACCGCGCGTTCCGGGTGGTTTCCAAGGAGCCGGCTGCAGCACGGCAGCTGATCGGTCCGGTACTCGCGGGTGAGCACGTCGCCGGCCGGGTACCGCAGTGGAGCCTGCGCGGCGCGGAACTGCTGACCTACCGCCAGGGCCGGCTCGGCGACCCAGCGGGCATCCCCGACCTGGCCCGGCCACTCGTCCGGGTCGCCACCCTACTCGGCCGGTGACCGCACCGGTCCGCCGCGCCAGGTCGGCATGGCCCGGTCGCCGGCGGCGACGTCGAAGGCGGCGCGGGCCAGCAGGCGGGTCGAGTCCAGGGTGGGCAGCGGAGCGCTGTCCGGCGTCACGAGCAGCGGGATCTCCGTGCACACGAGGGCGACCGCGTCGCAGCCCCGGGCCGCGAGCCGCGCGATGACCCGCACGTACTCCTGCAGCGAGTCGGCGGTGAAGACCCCGTTGAGCAGCTCGGTGAAGATGATGTCGTGGACGATCCGGCGGTCGTCCGCATCGGGTACCTCGGCGGCGATCCCGCGGGCGGCCAAGGCCCGGGGGTAGATCGGCCCGTCCATCAGGTACCGCGTGCCGAGCACCCCGACCCGCCGGTACCCGTCGCGAGCCGCCTGGTCGGCCACCACCTCGGCGATGTGCAGGCCGGGCAGGTCGAGGTCCGCGCCGGGCAGCTCCAGCGCCAGGTGCGCGGTGTTGTCCGGGCAGACGAAGAAGTCCGCGCCCGCGCGGGCCAGGCGCGCAACGCTCACCGACAGCGTGGCCCGGATCGTGGCGTGGTCCCCGGCGTCCCACGCCGGCACGCTGCGGGCCAGGGCGATGCAGTCCATGGTGACATCCGGGTGGTCGTCGGGACCGAGCCGGCGGAAGCCCTCCTGAGCGAAGGCGCGCAAGCACAGTGCGGCACCTTCCACGCTGTGCGCCAGGATCCCGAGGTGTCGCATACCGGGATGCTTTCACTGGATGGACGGGCCGGCTACCGCGGGCCGGCGGGCGTGGCACGGTGGTCTGTGCCGGCGGCCGTCGACGCCAGGGGATGGTGGGGATGCAGGACGCGTCCGCGTTGCAGGTCGTGGTTCTGCTCGGCGTCTCGGTCCTGGCGCTGACCTGGCTGGCGCGGAAGATCCGGGTGGCGGCCCCGATCGTCCTGCTGGTCGGTGGGGTGCCGCTGGCCTTCGTACCGTGGCTGGCCGACGTCCACCTGCCACCGGACATCGTGCTGCTGATATTCCTGCCGGCGCTGCTGTACTGGGAGTCGCTGAACACGTCGTTGCGCGAGATCCGGGCGAACCTGCGCGCGGTCCTCAACGACTCGATCCTGCTGGTGCTCGCCACCGCCGGCGCGGTCGCCATCGCCGGACACGCCTTCGGGCTGAGTTGGCCGGTCGCCTGGGTACTCGGTGCGGTGGTCGCCCCCACGGACGCGACCGCGGTCACCGCGGTCACCGCCGTGACCGGGCGGCTACCCCGCCGGCAGCTCACCATGCTCCGCGCGGAAAGCCTGATCAACGACGGTACCGCGCTGGTGGTGTTCACGATCGCGGTACAGGTCGCCACCGGCCGGGGACACTTCGGCTGGGCGGGCGTGGTGGGCCGGTTCGCGCTGTCCTACGTCGGCGGCGCCGCGGTCGGGTTGCTGGTCGCCTGGCTGACCGCCCGGGTCCGCAAGCTCATGCACGACCCGCTGCTCGAGAACACCGTCAACCTCCTCGCGCCCTTCGTCGCGTTCCTGCTCGCCGAGGAGATCCACGCGTCGGGGGTACTCGCCGTCGTCGTCTGCGGGCTCACGTTGAGCCAGCTCAACCCGCGACTGGTACCGGCCCGGACGCGGGTACCGTCGCGCGCGTTCTGGCAACTCAGCACGTTCCTGCTCAACGGGACCCTGTTCGTGCTGGTCGGCCTCCAGCTGCGCGGCGCGGTGGCCAGCCTGGTCTCCTCGTCCGTCCCGGGAGCGGTGGCGGCCGCGGTCCTGGTCATCGCCGTGGTGATCGGCGTCCGGCTGCTGTGGATGTACACCATCCCGTACCTCATCCAGCTCGTCGACCGCCGCCCGAGCCAACGGGCCCGCCGGATCGGCGCGCGGCAACGACTCCCGCTGGCCTGGTGCGGTTTCCGGGGCGCGGTGTCGCTGGCCGCCGCGCTCGCCGTACCGGTGACCGTCGCGGACGGCTCGCCGTTCCCCGGGCGCGACCTCATCATCTTCGTCACGTTCGCGGTCATCCTGGTGACCCTGCTGGTGCAGGGGCTGACCCTGCCGGCGATCCTGCGCTGGGCCCGGCTGCCCACCGACCATGGCGAGTTCGCCGAGCGGCAGTTGGCCGAGCGAACCGCCGCCGAGGCCGGGCTGGCCGCGCTACCCGCCGTTGCGGCCCGGCTGGGCGTCTCCGACGAGGCGGTCGAACGGCTGCGTGCCGAGCTCGAGGAACGCCTGGCCGACCTGGGTGACGAAGTCGAGGAACCCTCGCCGCGCGAGGACTACCGCCGGCTGCACGCCGCGCTGCTCCCGGACAAGCGGGCCGCGCTGGTGCGGCTGCGCGACGCCCGGCTGATCGACGACATCGTGCTGCGGCGGGTACAGGCCCGGCTGGACGCCGAGGAGGTGCGGCTGTCCGGCGCGCTGGAGGCGGAGTCCGAGTGACCTACCTCGGCCGCGAGCCGCAGAAGGCGATCAGGTCGGCGACGCGGATACCGGTCCACGCCGCGCCGGATCGCCGGGAGCTGCACGGCGATGTGTAGCAGCAGCGCGCCGATGGCCAGCCAGGCGGTCCAGTAGTGCGCGGTGGTGAAGAAGAACCCCGTCGGCGGGTGTCATCGCGCCACGTTGACCACCGCGGCGACGATCTGGAACAGGGCCCCCGACGAGGACCGGCACCGAGCCGCGTTCGAGGGCGTGCAGCACGGCGGCGCCGGCAACCGGGTCATGCGACGCCACGCTGTGCTGCATCCGGCCGGTTCGCGCTTACGGAACTCTTAAGACGATCCCGGGTCGTCCGTCCGGCGCCGGAAAGGCAATCGGCGCATGGTGATCGGCCCGTTGCGGACCGATACGCTTCGAGGGATCCTGCTGAGCTCCCCCGGGGATACCGCATGAAACCGTTGGGCAGCACCGACCCCACCAGCGTGGGGTCGTACCGGCTGCTCGGCGTCCTCGGTGGCGGCGGGATGGGCCGGGTCTACCTCGGCCGGTCACCGGCCGGGCGCCCCCTGGCCATCAAGGTCATCAGATCCGAGGTGGCGGAGGATCCGGTGTTCCGCCGCCGGTTCAGCCGGGAGGTCGCGGCGGTACGGTCGGTCAGTCCGCTGTTCACCGCGGCGATGGTCGACGCCGACACCGAAGCCGAGCCGCCGTGGCTCGCGACCACCTACGTCGACGGGCCGAGCCTGCGCGACTGGGTCAGCGAGCGCGGCCCGCTCGCCCCCGGCGCGGTGCTCATGCTGGCCGCCGGGCTGGCCGAGGCACTGGCCTCGATCCACCGGGCCGGCCTGGTACACCGCGATCTCAAGCCCAGCAACGTCCTGCTCGACGACGCCGGTCCGCGGATCATCGACTTCGGGATCGCCGTCCTGCCCGACGCGACCCAACTGACCACGAGCTTCGTCGGTACCCCGGCCTACCTGGCGCCGGAGTTGGTCGGCGGGGGTGAGGCGAGCGCGGCGAGTGACATCTTCGCCCTCGGCGCGACGCTGTTCTTCGCCTCGACCGGGCAGCCGCTGGTCAACGAGGGCACCATGTTCCAGCAGCTGATCCAGATCTCGACCGGACGGTTCGACCTGTCTCTGGTGCCCCGGGCCGTGCGACCCATGGTCGTGCGCTGCCTCAGCCGCCGGCCGAGGGACCGCCCCACTGCGGACGAGCTGGCCCGCATCCTGGTCAGTCCGGAAATCGCCGCGCCGGGACGCGGGTGGTACCGGGCAGCCGCCGATGCCGCGCCGGCCGCTCCGGTCCGGGTACGCGGTTGGCGTCTGTCGCGCCGGCGGGCGTTGGTCGTCGGCGGGGTGGTCGTCACCGCGATCGCGGGGGGCGGGGTCGGGGTCGCCGCGGCTTTCGGCAGCGGGGCGCGGCGCCCGCGCACGCCGCCCGCTCCGGGTACCGTCCTGTGGCTGGCCGGGTCCGGCGCGGTGCTGCCCGGCCCCATCCCCGGCGACCAGGATCCCGGCGTACCGATCATCGTGGATCAGGGTGCCCGCCTGATCACCGCGTCCGGATCCCGGGTATCGGCGGTGGACCCGCGGGGACGGCGCCAGTGGACCCGCGACCTTCCCACCAGGCTGGTGACCCAGCGCCCGTGGGGTGACGCGGTGCTGATAGCCGACCTCGGCTCGGTCTGGCTGCTCGACGCGGCGACCGGCGCGCAGCGCTTCGCCGTCGACCTGGCTGCCGCCGAGCGGGCAGCCGCGCGCGAGGACGGTCCGGACCGCCCGCCCACGGCGATCCGCCAGGTGATCACGGCTGGCGACAGTGCCTTCGTCAACCTGGGTACCGCGACCATCGCGATCGACCGCCAGGGCCGCCTGCGGTGGCGCCGGGCCCGCCCGGCCGGTACCGACGGCCGCGTGCCG
>Ga0137386_10003223_pt1 | contig 10676 bp, 8 predicted proteins | sample SagtaG_4_FD_104910 | JGI IMG/M metagenome (GOLD analysis project Ga0137386, IMG submission 104910) | Vadose zone soil microbial communities from Sagehorn Ranch, Mendocino, California, USA - Sage2_R_100_16 metaG | ecosystem: Environmental > Terrestrial > Soil > Vadose zone | place: USA... | reverse complement strand
TAGAAGATCAGCGCGGCGGAAATGGCTCGGTTCCTGGTACGCGCCGCAAGGCAGTCCCTATTGCTATGGCGACGGGACCTGCCGAATACACCGCCGGGCAACAAGAGCTACCGGTGAGACTGACGAGCCTGGCGGACATGGTGCAATGGGCATAAAACTGGGCACGCGTCGTTCCTTTCCAGCTATATAGCTATCTTGCCCCTGGTGTCACCAATGTATGTATTAGGCCTACATGCAATACTTGCTTGCCTGAACGATGGCTTCAATCTGTTGATACGCCTCGTCGTCAACTAAGTACTCATTGTACTTATTGTCAAGGTAGACATAGTTCATGGTGTTGCTCCTCCTGTTGTTTACTCTCCTGTTCAATAAACATCCGCGCTACAAAACCGTAAATAGCCAGTCTGCTCCTCCTTTCTTTCGAGCTAACTGCAACAAATTCTCTAGGTGCTACAAAGCTGGAATGGTGTTGCCTAACACCGCCTGATAGCTTTACCTCCATGGATGAGTATAGGGGAAAAAAGGAAAAATAAGTACGAACGTCCCATGCTGGCACGAGCGAGGGAGCGTGGCATCATCCTGAGGTGTGCATATCGGGAATACTACTCTGTAGCGATGTCCTAAGGCGGGCGGACAGTACATTCACAAAAAACATGTGGCTCGGTACGGTATTGGCGGGGGGGTTGTAGGGTCAGGCTAGCAGAGAGAGAAGAGGGAGAGAGTGAGGCACGTACCTGGTGGGGAAGTGGCGTTAAGCCGTACTACCTTGACCATGTGGTAAACTCGCAGAGCGAAACGAATGACCGAAGGTGGTGGGGAGCGTCGGTCGTGTCGGCACGCAGTGCTTTACCACATGAAGTCAAGGTGGAGACGGTAGCCACGCGGGGAGGGGATTTTCAATTCGGCGTTAGCCGTGCCTTATTGAAACTGCCAAAGACACCAAAATTTCACTTTATCCTATAATCGCGTTTTTACGTGCGACAGGTCTAGAACTGTAAGAGCCATCAGCCTCAGGGGGTGTGGAAGCGCGTCAGAATTTGTGCATTGTGCGACGTAAGGGATATGTTTTTTTCTACCGACGAGAAAGTTATTTTTCCTTAGAGCAGGATGATTGTACCATATCAAATCATTTCTTTTCCCACAGCTTGATTGTCCGATCACTACTCCCACTAGCAAGGGTCTGCCCATCGGCACTCATGGCTACACTCTGAACGGAGTTTCCATGCTCTGTGAGGGTGCGCAGGAGGTCTCCGGTCTTCAGGTTCCACAGCTTGATTGTCTTATCACTACTCCCACTGGCAAGCATCTGCCCATCGGCACTCATGGCTACACTCTTAACGGAGTCTTTATGCCCTGTGAGGGTGCGGATACAATACCAAGAGAAATCTTCAGGCGTTACCAGAGGTTCAGGTTTTCTCGTTTGTTTCTTTAGCACAGTCGCAGGAGTTTCTGTCGGCTCTGGTTTCGATGGCTCGATCGGGAGCGTTTGTGAGGAAGGAGTAAACGATGACATGACTTTCACTGCAACGTTGCGGATCCCTTCGGTCACGTTGAAAAACGCCTCGTCCTGATACTGCCATCCAGAACTCATGACAGGAAGAGCATCTGTCGGGAGAGCCTGAAGCTTATTTAGGGGTGGTATTTGCCAATGGACTGGGCGAAGAATAATGGGGATAACTATTGCCTCTCCACGCTCATGGCGCTCTATTGCTCGCTGCATCTCAATACCATAGCAATAGTCTGAGTCCATAAAGTCTGGACTCACCAGTAACAGAATGATCTGAGCGGTATTCAGTTGCTCTTTGATTTCCTGTTCCCATTCTGTCCCTGCGCTAATGTCGCGGTCATACCACACATCGACGAGACCCTGCCGCTGCAAGGGTCTAAGTTGTGTCTTGAGTTTCTTCAGGAGTGCTTCATCTTCATGCGCATAACAACAGAAAATTTTGACTGCCATGAATACCTACCTACGTTGTTGGTTGATCTCTTCTGATGTGTAGTCGTGCTTATTATATGCTCATTCAGCATTGGTTGCAATGTAGAAAGAAGGCTACTAAATACTTCCTGGGTCGCACATGGTTTTTTCTGCGAAGCTGTGAATAGTAGACTTGTTTATAAATAATCTTCTATGTGTCTCGTTCGTAATTGCTCCACCTTTTTTGACAATAACTCATCACGCATTTCTAAGGCAGGTTTCACTACTGCTCTCTCCAAGCCTTTTATGAGGTTGGAGGGTGTGTCATAAACCAAGATATCTAAAACCCAGTCGTATTTCCCTTCCAGGTCTTGAAACATGGAAAATGGCTGCTCGCCTTCCTGAATAATAGGTACGAATGGAATCATATAATTGGGAACTGTTGCCTGCAACTCCAATGGAGTTGACTTTGGGTTCGTGATATCCGCAATGATAAAACAGGATAGACCGGCCAGTATCATAATGGTTTCGGTGAAATCGCGCTCCGCCGAGCGCTCAAAATCAAAGACAATAGGGAGAAAATTCAGCGTGCGTAGTTTCTCCCGAAGAGCATCAAGAACTAGCTTTCTCTCTTCACTAAAACGGCCAAGTATGAGGACACCCTTTTGACCAATCGTATCAATGACATCACGGATTTCCTGGTTGTTGAGGAGCAAATAGATGAATTGAGCAATCTTGAGATTATCGACAGTGATATGGGGTTCATTTTCGGGTGTGATGATTAAGCTGTTCTGTGTTGCTCCTTCGAGTCGCACATTCCAAGCGGCTATTCCGTATATTAAACAGTCCGTCAGAACTGCATCTCTCAGAATTGTTTCTACCAAATTGGTCTTACTAAGATCGGCTCCGCTCAGGTCGGTTCCACTGAAATCAGATCCGCTCAGGTCTGCACTACTAAGATTAGCTCCGATGAGCTTTGCACTCCATAGATCTGCCCAGCGGAGGTCTGACCTTCTCAGATCTGCTCCATTGAGGATAGCGCCATTGAGGATAGCGCCATTAAAAATTGCATAGGCAAGATTAGCTCTGCTAAGATTTGTTTGTTTCAAAATTGCTTCACTAAAATCAACATTTCTCAGAATGGCTGTACTGAAATCAGCTCCACTCAGATCTGAATCTGTTAGGATTGCTCCACTGAGGTCTGCACCTCTTATAATGGACCCAAGAATTTGGTTCATCCGCATCTTTCGTGCTAAGGGACAGAGGATGACTCAGAATATAAGACGCGGCGGCGCAACAAGTCAAAGTTACCACGATTGTACATCGTGCGTTTGATGAGTTTGAGCCGGTTGACGTGCCCCTCTACTGGTCCATTACTATACGGAAGCATCACCGCTGCCCGGATAGCGGAAACCTCCTTCTGCAATCCCGTGGCGAAGGTCCCCAAATCAGGAACTTTGCTCGAAACACAGGTGGAGAGCCAAGCGTCAAGTTCCTCAGCTCGATGCTCCCGCATGAGCTGAATGAATTGCTGAGCGAGGACATAAGCCAGGTCTACTGCCTGTTCCTGCCGCATGAAGGAGAGCATCTGTTGCTCTGCCTCGCTCAAGTGTGCTGGATCGCGCAACAAGAGCCAGACGAGGTGTCCAGGGGACTCCAGCGGTTCCCGAAGAGGGGTTTTCTGCTGAGATGGAGCTTGCACCTGGTGTTTTTGTCCCCCTGGGGGAGTGTTCTCACCCGTGGTGATCTCCCTGTGGTCCTCTGGCATCTTGCTGGCTTGCGAGAAACGACCTTTCCGCAGTTGCCATCCCTGGGCTTGCACCCACCGTGAGACCACTTTGTACCCACCGGAGAATCCCTGCTCTCGGAGGTCTCGCCAGAGCTGGCTGGCATTGGTCGGGCCTTCATCCAAGCGGTGCTTGAGATAAGGAACATACGGATCAAGGATACTCTTGCTGCGCAGGAGAGCAGCACGTTCAGGAAACGCGCCAGCCGCGACAAATTTGCGCACGGTTGTTCGGCTCATGTGCAGGTCGTCAGCGATGCGCAGAATCGGCGTTCCTTGCTGATACAATCTTACCACTTCTTCATAGCGGGCTTCTCGCCGTACACGAGCGACTTGAGAAGCCAGGTGTTCATTCTTCGTGCGTCCTCGCTTGCTCCGAGCACGAATGGGACCAGCCATGGCATCATAGTGCTCTTTGAGGCGAGCGTGAACTCGCCCCAGCAGACGCTCCAGCACTTCTCTCAGATTTTTCAAAATGTGCCAGCGATCGGCGATCTGTTGAGCCGTAGGGGCTCCCTCGCTCGCTCCACGCGCATATTCCGGTGAGCGATCTCGGCTCAGGTATTCGACCCCTGGATGTGCTCGGAGCCAGCGTGCCAGTGTATCGGCGCTGCGATCAGGTAACACATCTACCGGACGATGGCTCTTCAAGTCCACCAGGAGCGTACCGTAGGAACGACCACGTCGAAAGGCAAAATCATCGACACCCAGGGCTTTGGGGACCACCAGGGGCGGCTCCGTGGTCTGCCTGGCCAGGCGTAAGAGCGTATCGGGACTCACGATGATGCCGAGATGGCTCAAGCGGGGAGCAGCAGGCTCGCTGCTCTCCCCACCAGCGAAATGCACCAGCGTGCTGGTCAGCCGCTCTGTCCGTTGCGCATGGCTGGCAAGCACCTCGGGTCGTCGTTCAGCAAACGTTCGTTGCGAACACGTCGGATTCTGACAACGGAAGCGACGCACCCGCAATACTAACCGCACTGTTTTGCCACTTACCGGCAAATCTTGTGGTGCACGATGATAGTAACTATGAATGGATTGGGAGGGTTGCTGGCAACGAGGACAGATCGCCGTCGTCTGCTGGGCGGTCGCACCAATGATCACCGTCTTCTCTCCTGCCTCCACTTGCGTGACAGTAAAACCGGGTAACTCAAAAGGAAGGGAAAACATGGGGCAATGACCTACTTCTACTTATTTTTCTTCTCTCTTTCTCTTTACGAAGCAGGGTTGCAACCCTTTAGCACGAAAGATGCGGATGAACCAAATTCTTGGGTCCATTATAGATTGTGAGAAATCAATAATGAACATGCCTGGGAAGCAAAACAAGGAAGCACGATTATTCATTGCCTGTTCCCAGGCACAAGTCACATAAAAAGACTAGAAACACCATTTCCATATCCTCGCCTGTAGGGTTTTGACGCCATAGCATATTTCCGAGGTAACTGCCTTAACAAGAGATAGCATAGGAAAGAATTATAAAAATGCCCCTTCCTCTTAGGAAAGGGCAGTATAGTCATCTTTACGGAATTGACAGGACTGCTCTCTCATCGTCTAATATGAAAAGAGGTGAAAGACTATGATACTTACAAGTGTATTGTCCAGCGTAAAAGCACAATATTGTGTTTCGCATTTGAGCTGGCTAGAATAGGAAAGAGAGCATTCTATGCTGGTCATCCATCCTGATAAGGTACGTTGGCTTTTCTGGTTGCGATGGAAGCTCTTTTTGCGCGGCTTTTCTCGTGATCGGTCTCGTATCATCGCAACCATTCTTATGATCGTCTTTGGACTCCCTTTGTACTGCGGCATTGCCCTTGCTACCTTTTTCGCCTATCGTTACCTTCCCGCGCCAGCCAACGCGGAAATTCTGTTCTTTGTGCTGACAGGCGTCTACCTTATGTGGATGGTGCTGCCGCTGCTTGAATTTAATGTCAATGAGGGCCTGGACGTCTCCAAGTTACTACTCTTCCCGCTCACTCGCGCAGAACTGATGCTCAGCCTGCTTTTCTCAACGCTGCTGGACATCCCCATGTTTGGGCTGATGCTGGTGTTTATCGCGGTAGTCGCCGGTTGGGCCATCTCATTGCCCGTCACATTGCTCACGATTGTGGCCGTACTCATCTTCTATGCACAGGTGGTAGGTATAAGTCAGCTGGTGCTGGCACTGATGATGAGTACGTTACAAAGTCGTCGCTTTCGCGACCTGACCATTATTCTCATTGCACTCTTTTCCATGTCGTGCTATCTTCTCCAGCAGCTCGTCTTGCAAGGGATCGGTACAGGAGATTTCGTTGCAAATATTGAACGAGCAAGGTTCTCGCTCTATCTCCAGTGGTCACCTCCAGGAATGACGGCACAAGCCATTCAGCAAGCAGCGTTGGGTAACTGGGGCGCGAGCGTCGCCTGGCTGGGATTTTCGCTGGTCACATGTGTCCTGGTACTGTACCTGTGGGCGCTTGTCCTCGAACGGAGCCTGCGCACACCAGAGGCTGGTGGCACTATTCGAGTTCGCCGGCAAAAAGCCGCGAGAGAGGTTGCGACCGTCTCTGTCGTATCTCCCAAAGCAGCGAGTGGAAGCCTCCTGGAGCGCCTCGGCTCGACACAGGTCTTTGCTATTGCCGTCAAAGATTGGAAGTACTTCTGGCGTGATCCTCAATTAAAAGCCACGCTGTTGTCGTCGCTCTACATCATTATCATCTTCCTGGTCGGTCCGTTCCTCAATCCAGGTGGATATTTATACACACTGGGAACGATTTCGTTTACTGCTCCGCTCGCGGTCTTTTTCTCTGTCTTTAGCCTTTCGTATAACTCGCTGGGCCTGGAGAGACAGAGCTTGACAACCCTCTTTTTATTCCCAATTGCTCCGCGCCGTATTCTGCTCGGAAAAAACCTGGCTGTGGCTGTAATCGGTATCGTAGAATTAGTCGTCCTGGTTCTGGTAAGCGCGGGACCCTCTCATAATTGGAATCTTGTACTTCCTATCCTGACGGTTGGCCTGGCAGGTATAGCTGTTGTTATTGGCTGTGGCAACATTTCATCGGTCTTCCTGCCACAGCGTGTGCGCCGGATGCAGCGCGGGACTCAGGCAACGGGTTCCTTGTCTGGCAATGCTGGGTGCCTGCGTGGGCTGATGTCGCTGCTGGTGATGGGGGCGTCACTGGTCATCCTGGCTCCGGTGCTGGCGGCGTTGTTCCTTCCGCTGTTCTTCCAGGTACAGTGGGTGTGGGTCTTTACCATTCCTGCCGCGTTACTGTATGGTCTGGCCTTTCACCAGCTAGTGACCTGGCTGGTTGCACCCCATATGCTTGCCAGGACGCCCGAGATTTTAGAGATTACAACCCGAGAGTAACTTCACTGCTTATTCTTCACTCACTCTCTGAAAAAATCCTTAAAAAGGCGTAAATATTTTGATTTTCGTCTCATGAAGAGTATTATCAGGGGTGCGAATCTGAATGCGAATCTGCCAGTTCCCGCCCATGCTCAGATCACCGGGAGCGCTGAAGCGACCCTTACCATCGGGAAGTAAATTGACGGTATCTGTCCCCATATCCATATCGAGCATGGTGGTGTAGAGTGAGACCCCAACATTGGTAGTGGGCTTTCCTGTACGATTATCTAGCACGGTCGCGGTAAAAATGTTGGTGCCGAAACGGTTTGGGTTGACATTCAAGGTCACTGTGAACCGGTTATCCGAGGTCTTGACCGTGGTGTTGAACGCGGTATTTGGATGCGTTGTCGTTGGTTGTTGAGGCACAGCGATGGGCGTGAGCGTGCCTGCGAAGACATTCATTAATCCCACACAGGTAATGACCCCTACGCCCAGCAGGGGCTCCCAACGCAAAATCGTCATCAGGCGCCGCGTCAGTGTGGTCATGCGTCCCTCGCGTAACTTCACCTGCCTGGCCTGGTTGAAGGTGACGCCTTCCACGGCATAGGCGTACTTATAGTACTCCTTCTTCAACCGCGGTCGAATCAGCAAGACGTGGATCGCGCTGGTGACCAGCAAGCCAATGACCAGTATAATTTTTACTGTCAGCGCGCGCCCATATGCGGTTGTAAACAATTGCTCCCATGAACTGAGTCGAATAGCCGCGCTAAATGGTCCGCTTGCTGCCATAATAACGATGCCGGCTATAGCCAGCGGGCTAAAGTAGGGGAGAAGTGTGACCAGTGATTTGGCTCGATCCGCCATTGGCTTCCGCGTGAGCACTGGCAGGTAGGTGGTCGCAATGTACATCATACCGCCCACCCAGAGTGCCGCTGCCATCAGGTGGAGCCAGTCCATAAGCACCGCAAGGACCACAATAGACTGATTGACGGCGGCGGCATGGCTTGACAGGGAGATGGCGATGAAAAGCACCGCGCCGAGCAGGAGGTTGATCGAGGGCAGCAGTCTATCGACCACGCGCGGTCTGTGTTTGACCAGCAGAGTGAAGAGCGCCAGCAGCAGGGCAACGAAGGCGGTGATCTCACGGAGTGTCCAGAATGTGCCAAAACGCCCGCTGCTGATGAGGCCCATCAGCAATTGTTGCGAGAGTCCCCATTGGCCGCCAGTAATGATTAAGGCCTGTCCCAACATCACGCCAATATTGGCGAACAATATCACCAGGAGTGTGGGGATCGACCAGCGGCGCTCGAAGCGCTGCTGCACTTCTTGATTGATGGCGTTGAGCTTTTCGTCATCTGTCGGCGCCAGTTGCAACACAAAGATCAGCCAGAGCTGCGCGCCCACCCAGAAGACCGCGCCAAGTTCTGCCAGCGTAATCATCACCAGGTTGAACAGTGTCGGCGGATCGAGCTGGCCCGTGTAGAGTCCAGTGAGATTTCCTCCTCCCAGCACATTTTGCCCCGGTATAACATTGGGATTCAGCGTCGGGAGCGAACCATCAGGATTAGCAACCCTGAAAATAAATGAGCCACGCAGGATATGTCCATCGATAGCAGAGTCGGTGCGGTAAATGACGATGTAGACCGAGGGCGGTAAGTTTGGCTGCAGGTTGACATCCATCTCTTTTGAGTCGGCAGGCGAGACATGAGCATCTTTCTGGTCAACCTGCTCGTTTTGCGCATTGACGACGACCGCGGTACTGAAAGCGGGATTCAAGTCTTCGCTAAACCACATACGCACCTGCTGGGGAGCAGCGTTCAACCTGGCGTCCTTTGGCGGGTCGGAGCGCAGCAAGATAGCATGTGCGCTGGCTATAGCGGGAAAAAGAAAGGCCAGGCAGAGTGCCAGTAGCAGTGCTATAGGAATATTACGTCGCAAACCATTCAGACGCAAAAGAGATTTCATAGGTACATTCCAATCTGGTCAATTATTGATGATGCGCGCCTTCTGCAATATATATGTACGTAGAAAGATACGTTTCTATTGTGCTGTCAGCATAATGACTGTGTCAAGAAAATCATCCGCTCCTGGTTATCAAAGCAACAATTCAAGCTACCTCCTATCCGTGCATGATCTTCGCTCTGGAAACTGCTATGAAGACTTCGTTGGTGTTTTTGACTGATCTTGCGCAGCTACTTCCTGGCGCATTGTGCTCATTGCAGATGGCTTCTTCCCACTGCGACCGATACCCCATCCGGCTCCCAGGCCGACCACTAAGGCGACAATGCCGATGAGTATTGTTGCCCAGAGGGGCGTCCCACTGGTACTCGTTGTTGTCGTCGTTGCGCCGGTATTATTTGACGTCGTCGGTGTTGCTGAGACGACCGCTGGTTTCACCGTAAAGATAAAAGCGCCTTGATCGGGGTCACCATCAACCGCGGAGACAGTAATCCAGCGCACAATATACACGCCGTTACCATTGGGTTTGATACCAACTGACATCTCTTTTGGATTCGAGAGCGAGACTTTCGCGTCGCCCTGGCTGATCAATTCGCCGCTTGGGCTATAGACAAAAAGATTGCTGAGCTTCGGGTTAGGATTGGTATTTTCCGCGCACTCTACGGTGACCTTATCAGGAGCTTGCGCGATGGTTGAACCAATTGCTGGTGTTGCGCTCAATACTTTGGCGTGGGCCGAGTGTGCAGAGACTGTTCCTGCCACCACAAAGAGCAACCCCAGGCTGAGTAGTGCTGCAAATAGTGTCTGTGTAAAGCGATGTGCTGTATTCATCATTAATCCTCTTTTTCTTGAAAAGAAATGTGCTTGAAAAGAAATGTGCTTGTAGCATATAGCAACACAAACGAGCTGTCTATTAGGATGAATCCCTATTTATACCCTAGGGTGTTTGAACAAACCTTTTCATCTCACCTGAAGTGCGGTGGTTGACCATCTTCAGCTTGACAGTACATCAAAGGGAAAAGAGGTAGCCTTGCTGAGCTGTCCCAGGGCATATATAATACAAGGCATCTGGAGGAGGAAATGGTGTCATGGCAAGCCAGGAGTGGGTTGAGCTTCTACGGCAGGGGAGAGCGTTTTTAGCAGGAACGCTCGAAACCTATCTGATTATCTGCACCTACCGGCTGGAAAGACCCTCTGAGACAGGAGGTTGTTAGGGCTTGTGACTAACACGCCTCCAGGCCCTGGATACGTATGATCACTTGGTAGACTCCCTTGCCACGTGAACACGAAGTTTGATTGATGCTGACCAGGGATAATGGTTAACTTTTCAAACGTTTGGGAACGCCCGTTATTCACCGTGTAGGAGAACACAATCGTCCCTCCGTTTGGGCCTGAAACGACGTGAAACACTGCATTGTAGACGACCTGAATGTAGGAGCCGCATTTCCATGTCGAGGTGGTTGTTGGGGTGACAGACATATCAATGCTCGTTACTCTGAATGGTGCTGCATTCGTCGTTATCATGCTTAGGGTATGCGTCGTTACTAAGCTTGTTGAGGGAACTGAGTACGAGTGGGATGGGGCAACTATTGTTGCATCACCTCCATGACTACCTATTCCATTCCCACATCCTGCTATCCCTACTACGAGAAAACAGACTACGATGACCAATGTTTTACTTGTCCTACTGTTGC
>Ga0137386_10003222_pt1 | contig 10676 bp, 10 predicted proteins | sample SagtaG_4_FD_104910 | JGI IMG/M metagenome (GOLD analysis project Ga0137386, IMG submission 104910) | Vadose zone soil microbial communities from Sagehorn Ranch, Mendocino, California, USA - Sage2_R_100_16 metaG | ecosystem: Environmental > Terrestrial > Soil > Vadose zone | place: USA... | reverse complement strand
GCGGACCTCCACCGGAGGCGGGGCGACCCGGCGCTCGGACGGAGCGGCGGCGCGCCGCTCGTCCCCCTCGACGCGGCCGTCCTGCATCCTGATGACGCGCGCCGCGCAGGCGGCGATCTCCGGCTCGTGCGTGACCAGGACGACGGTCAACCCGGAGTCGCTCAGTCCCTGCAGGAGAGTCATCACCTCGGCGCTGGTCCGCGAGTCGAGGTTGCCGGTCGGCTCGTCCGCCAGGATCAGGCGCGGCTCCCCCACCAGGGCGCGGGCGATCGCCACCCTCTGCTGCTGCCCTCCGGAGAGCTGGCTCGGATGGTGCCCGAGGCGGCCCTCGAGCCCGACCCGCCGCAGCGCCTCGGCGGCGCGCCGGCGGCGCTCGGGGCCGGGCACGCCGGCGTACACCAGGGGCAGCTCGACGTTCTCGAGGGCGCTGGTGCGCGGCAGCAGGTTGAAGCTCTGGAAGACGAACCCCAGCGTGCGGTTCCGGATCTCGGCGAGCGCGTCGCGGTCCAGGCGCGATACCTCGATCCCCGCCAGGAGATAGCGGCCGGCCGTGGGGCGATCGAGACAGCCGATGAGGTTCATGAGCGTCGACTTCCCCGAGCCCGAGGCACCCATGATGGCCACGAAGTCGCCCGCCTCGACGGCGAGCGAGACGCCGTCGAGGGCACGGACCTCCGTGTCCCCCATGCGGTAGATCCTGGTGATCGACTCGAGCTCGATGAGGGGCGAGGCGGTCACGACCGGCCGCCTACAGGGATCGGCGCAGGGCGGGCGGGAGCCCGGTCGCGCCCGGGCCGCCGGGCGCGCCGATCGCCTCGGTGATCAGCGGATCGCCCTCGCGCAGGTCACCGTCGAGGGCTTCGGTCACCGAGCCATCCGACAGGCCGATGCGGATCGAGATCGGCCGGGGGCGACCGTCGCGCAGCGCCCAGACGGTGCGGCGCTCGGGCGAGGGCTTGGCCGCCGGCGGGGCCGCCAGCTCGGACGGCGGCCGGAAGCGCAGCGCGGCGTTCGGCACGCGGAGCGCGTCGTCCTTCTCCGCGTAGACGAAGGTGACGTTGGCGGTCATGCCGGGGCGGAGGCGGAGGTCGGAGTTGTCGACGTCGATCACGGCATCGTAGGTCACGACGTTCTGCACCGTCTGCGCCGCGTTGCGGATCTGCCGGATGACTCCCTTGAAGCGCTCGCCCGGGTAGGCGTCGACGTTGAACGTCGCGGCCAGCCCGGGCCGCAGCTTGCCGACGTCGGCCTCGGCCACGTCGGTGTCGACCTGCATCTTCCTCAGATCCTGCGCGATCGTGAAGAGCGTGGGCGCCTGCAGGGACGCCGCCACCGTCTGCCCCACGTCGACGCTGCGGGAGATCACGATGCCGTCGATCGGCGAGAGGATGCGCGTGTAGTCGAGGTTGACCTGGGCCTGGTAGAGCCCGGCGCGCGCCTGCTCGACGGCACCCTGCATCGCCTGCACCTGGGCCGCGGCCGCCTCGGTGTTGGCCTGGGCGGTGTCGAGGTCGGCCTGCGCGATGAGCTGGCCGCTCTCCGACAGCGCCTTCGCTCGGGCGTACTGGCGGGCGGCGTCGGCCGCCTGCGCCTTCGCCTTCGCCAGATTCCCCTCGGCGGCGGTCAGGTTGGCGCGCGCCTGCTCGAGCGCCGCCTGGAAGAGCTGCGGGTCGATGATCGCCAGCGGCTGGCCGCGTCGGACCTGGCTGTTGAAGTCGGCGTGCAGCGCCTGGATGCGGCCCGAGACCTGGCTGCCGACCTGCACGGTGACCAGGGCCGACAGCGCCCCGGAGGCGGTCACGCGCGCCACGATCTTGCCGCGGTCGACGCGCACGGTCTCGAAGCGATCGTCGCCCCCCCGCCGTCCGGTCCCGCGCCCGAGCGTGGCGACCCCCACCACGACCACGAGGATCGTCCCCGCGATCCAGAGGGCGCGCCTCTTCACGGCCGCCTCGCGCGGGCCCGATCCGGTCCTCGGATTCGACTCATGCCACTACCATATCCCTTCGGCCGACGACGATCAACGCGCGCGCCACGGCGGCCGCCGGGGCGCATGTGCGTGGGCCCGAGCCTTCCTCGGACCCGGGAGAGCACGAGGCTCCCCTACTGGATAGACGCACCTCTCCGCGCCATGGTGACACGGCACCGTCCTCGAGTTCCGTCCGGGGCTTCTCGGGGTTGCCGCGCACCGCTCCGCTGTGCTACGGTAGCGCGTTCCATTCGGGGCGCTCCCGGGGCGAGGCCATGACGACCTTCCTGATGCTGATTCACATCACCGTCTGCCTGGTGCTGATCATGGTCGTCCTGCTGCAGAGCGGCAAGGCGGCCGATCTGGCCGGCGCCTTCGGAGGCGGGGGAAGCCAGACCGCCCTCGGCAGCCGGGGTGCCGCGACCTTCCTGACCAAGGCGACGACGACCGCCGCCGTCCTGTTCATGATCACCTCCCTCGGACTCGCGCTCCTCGGGTCGCGGCAGACCGGCTCGGTCCTCGAGACCACGCCCGTGTCTGCCCCGGCCGCGCCGGCCGCGCCTGCACCCGGTCCGGCCGGCGCCGAGGGATCGGCGCTTCCGGGCCCGAGCGGAGGGGAGGACGCCGCGAAGCAGGAGGGGACGAGCGGTCAGGCCGCGGCGCCGACCAAGGGATCGGAGTCCGGGAAGCCCGTGACGACACCCGACAAGCCGAAGTAGATCCTCGCCGTCCGTCGTGCCGGAGTGGTGGAACTGGCAGACACACCATCTTGAGGGGGTGGCGCCCAAAAGGCATGCGGGTTCAAATCCCGCCTCCGGCACCAGCGCCTTCTTTCCGACCCGCCCCGACCCCCAGAAACTCCCGGACGATTCTCAGGAACTCCACCGGCTGCTCCGCGAACGGGAACGATCCGCTCTCCTCAAGGACCGCCAGGCGCGACCCTGCGACGGCGTCGCGCAGCGCCTCGGCCTCGGCGACGGGGGCGGTCGGGTCGTAGCGGCCGGCGATGATGAGGAGCGGCGCCTTGAGGCGCCCGAGCGGCGCCGACAGATCGGCGGCTCCGGCCGCCAGGCGGTCGGACATCGCCCCTCGGACAGCCGCCGAGGCGGTGATCTGATCGACGAACGCCTTGTGGAACGCCCGGTCGGTGAGACGATGGAACATCAATGGCGCCAGGATGCGGAACCGCTCCCGCAGGCGGCCGTCGGCCGAGAGGTACCGGTCGCTCTCCGCCCTCTCGAGCGCCCGCCGCATGTCCCCGGTCTCCTTCTGCGCCAGCCCCGCGCCGTCGAGGAAGGAGGCGGCACGCCGCGACGCTCCCAGGAAGATCAGGCGGCCGACCCGCTCCGGGTGGCGGTCGGCGTAGAGCGTCGCCACGGCCTGCCCCATGCCGTGTCCCAGGAGATCGAGCGTGACGAACCCCAGGTCACGCCGCAGCGCCTCGAGATCGTCGGCCATCGCCTCAAGGGTGTACTCCGCCGCCGGCCGCGACCCCGATCGGCCGCAACCGCGCGGATCGAGGTAGACGACGGTCGCGTACGGGGCGAGGGACGAGAGGTAGGGGTGGAAGTAGGCGTGGTCGAGGCCCGGCCCCGCCGGCAGGAGGACGAGCGGCGGTCCGGAGCCCTCCGTCTCGACGTAGACGCGGCCCTCGCCGAGAGCGAGCGTCCTGCCGCCGGGATGATCCCCGGCGCCCGGCCCCGTCTCGTCCGGCGGTCGCTCCCCCTCGCAGATCGCCGGAGGCGGTGCCGACGCCAGCACGCAGAGCAGCGCGAGCACGATCGACCGGGGCCGCGCGACGGCGCGGCGTGCGACGGCCCCGGATGGCGCGCTACTCGTCCTCGTCATCCTCCAGGAGCGCATCGACCTCGTCCGGATCCAGCCCCTCGAGGACGCGCTTGACGCGCAGCAGGTTCTCGATGTCGGAGCCGTACCGCACCTCGCCCCGGGACTTCAGCGCGGCGAGCGCCTGGTCGATCGATTCCATCAGGTCGTCCACGGTCCTGCTCAAGCGATCCTCCCGCGGGCGTCAGGAGCCCGCCCGGGGCCTCAGTGGCCTTCCGCGTCCAGGAAGCGCTCGGCGTCGATCGCGGCCATGCAGCCGCTGCCGGCGGCGGTCACCGCCTGCCGGTAGACGTGGTCCTGGCAGTCCCCCGCCGCGAAAACGCCGGGGACGTTCGTCCGGCTGCTCTTCTCCTTGGTGACGATGTAGCCCGCCGTGTCCATCTCGAGCTGTCCTTCGAAGATCCTGGTGTTGGGCACGTGGCCGATGGCGACGAAGACGCCGTCCACCTTCATCTCGGACGCCCGGCCGGTCTTCAGATTGACGATCCGCGCCGCCTCCACGCGCTCCCGCCCCAGCACGTCCCCGAGGGTGCTGTCCCAGACGAAGGCGATCTTGGGGTTCTTGAAGGCCCGGTCCTGCATGATCTTCGAGGCGCGCAGCGTGTCGCGCCGGTGCACGACCGTCACCTTGCTCGCGAACTTGGTCAGGAAGGTCGCCTCCTCCATCGCCGAGTCGCCGCCGCCCACCACGATGAGCTCCTTGCCTCGGAAGAAGAAGCCGTCGCAGGTGGCGCAGGTCGAGACACCGTATCCCAGGAGGCGTTTCTCGGAGGGGAGGCCGAGCATCCGCGCCGACGCCCCGGAGGCGACGATCAGGGTCTTCGCGAGGACCGTGCGCGCGCCGTCCACGGTGATCCGGAACGGCCTTCCGGACAGGTCGGCGGCGGTCGCCGTCCCGGCCATGTACTCCGTGCCGAAGCGGCCCGCCTGCTTGCGCATGCTCTCGATCAGCTCCGGCCCGAGGATCCCCTCGGGGAAGCCGGGGTAGTTCTCGACGTCGGTGGTGAGCGCGAGCTGGCCGCCCGCCTCGTGCCCGTCGATGAGGAGCGGCTTCAGGTTGCCCCGCGCCGCGTAGACCGCCGCCGTCAGGCCGGCGCATCCCGAGCCGAGGATCACCACCTCGCGGACGTTGTCGGACGACGTCATGATGGAGCGCTCTCCTTTCAAGTCCTTGCCCGCCGCGGCTTGGCGCGGCATGCGCCGTCTGGCGGCGGGTCTTTTCGCGCGGCGCGTCATGATAGCACGGGCGGTTCAGGCCCATCGCCCGGCGCGCAGCCCCTGCCGGATCCGGTCGAGGACGACCGCCACCACGCGCCGGTCGTAGCCGAGGTGCGGGGCGATCCGGATCTCGAGCCCCGGGTGCCGGTCGCGCGCCTGGGCGATGTGATCCGGCAGGTCGCGGCCCACGTGGCCGCCGAGGTAGAGGAAGTACGGCACGAACAGGACCCGCGCCGCCCCCTGCACGACGCAGCGATCGATGCCCGCCTGGATGTCCGGCTGCACCAGCTCCAGGAAGGCCGGCTCGACCACGAACCTCCGAAGCCGGCGCCGCAGCGTCGTGGCCACCTCCTCGAGGACGCCGTTGGCCTCCGGGACGCGGCTGCCGTGTCCGATCAGCAGGAGGGCCGTCTTGACGCCAGGCGCCTCGCCGGCCCGCCGCGTCATCGGGCGATCCCCAGCACGACGCCCTCGAGCTCCGGCCCCTGGTCCGGAGCCACCCGCAGCTCCCGCCCCTCGATCGCCAGCTCGTCGCGCACGTAGCCGAGGCCCACGATGCGCGCCTCGCCCGGCACCCGCGCGGCGCTCGTGAGCGTGCCGATCGACTCCCGCTCCCGCCACAGCGCCGCGGGCACCGCCGGCGCCCTCTCCCCCTCCAGGGCGATCCGGACGAGCAGCTTCGACACCTTCTTGTAGGTGTTGAGCCGGGCGATCACCTCCTGGCCGACGTAGCACCCCTTGGTCAGGGAGATGGCGTCGTCGAGCCGCGCCTCCCAGGGGTTGTACTCCTCCGTCAGCTCGCGCCAGGCCGCCGGCAGCCCCGCCTCGATCCGCAGCACCTCGAGACACTCCTCTCCGGCCGGCACCGGCGCGTCGCCGCCCTGCGCCAGCCGCTCGCGAAGGCCCGGCAGCGCGCCCCGCTCCGCGGAGAGATGGAATCCCTCCCCCGCCAGGGGCCAGGTGCGCGCCAGGACCGCGCCCGCGCCCTCGGGGCCCACGGGCGACCCGTAGTGCAGCGGGCGGCGGGCCCGCTCCTCGCCCCATCGCGCCGCGACGAGCCGCGCGGCGCCCGCCCCGAAGATCCCGAGCGTGCCGTGCGAGGCCTGAAGGTCCTCCACCTGCACCTCCTCGCGGAAGGTGTAGCGCTCGATCCAGTCACGGATCGCGGCCGCCCGCCCGGGCCCCGTGAGGCAGAGGAGGTGGTCCTCCAGGAGAAGGAAGGACACCAGATCGAGGATCCTTCCCTTGGCCGTCGCGAAGACCGCCGCCGTCCCCTCTCCGGGCTGCAGGGTTTTGATGCTGTTGGTCGTCAATCGGTGCAGGAGATCGAGGGCGTCCTTCCCCCGCACCGCCAGGCGTCCCAGGTCGGAGCGGTCGGCCAGGATGGCGCCCTGACGGGCGGCGCGATACTGCCGGATGAGGCCGGAGGGGTCCGAGGCCTGGGCCCCCTCTCCCGCCGGCGCGCCGCTCCCCGGGCTCATCCCGCGAACTCCACGGCGACCGGGCGGGGCAGGATCCCGGCCTCGTGGCCGCGCCGCAGGAACGTCTCAATCGCCCGGCGCCCCACGACGCCGTAGTCGAGGGTCAGGTCGTTCACGTACATCCCGACGAAGCGGTCGGCCAGGGGGCGGCCGATCCCCCGCCCGAAGCCGAGGGCGTAGGTCAGCGCCTCCTCCCGGTGCTCGAGGCCGAAGGCGATGCTCTTGTGCAGGAAGCCGGCGACGTCGGCGATCGCCCGGGCCCCGAGATCGCGGCGGATGGCGTTTCCCCCCAGCGGCAGCGGCAGGCCGGAGGTCTCGCGCGCCCACCACTCCCCCAGGTCGATCACCTTGTGGAGCCCGCGGGCGCCGTAGGTGAGCTGCCCCTCGTGGATGAGGAGGCCGGCCTCCTGCTCGCCGCGCGCCACCGCCTCCAGGATCCGATCGAACGGGAGGACGACCGTAAGCACCTCCCCGAGCAGGAGGCGCAGCGCCAGCGTTGCGGAGGTCAGCGCGCCGGGGACGGCGATGGTCATCCGGCGGAGATCCTTCACCGATGCCGGCGCGCGGGTCACGACGAGCGGGCCGTAGCCCTCCCCCATGCTGGCCCCGCACGGCAGGAGGACGTAGCGATCGGCGAGGTAGGCGTAGGCGTGGAACGACACCGCCGTGACCTCGATCGCCCCCTCGAGCGCCAGGCGGTTCAGGCTCTCGATGTCCTTCAGGATCGGGACGACCGCGTAGCCGGGCGTCGGCACATGGCCGCTGGCGAGGCCGTAGAACATGAAGGCGTCATCCGGGTCGGGACTGTGGCCGATGCGGATCGTCCGCCCGCGGGTCTCGGCGTGCATCACCGATCCTCCCAGGAAAGACCGGCATTATAAACCCGGCCGAGCCACGCCCTCGCGGCGCGCCGCCGCCAGCACCAGGAACCCGCCAAGGAGGGCGGCCCATGAGGCGCCGGCGAACAGCGTCGCCATCGTCGTGCGATCGTAGAGCACGCCGCTCACGAACATCCCCAGGACGTTCCCCACGCCATAGGTGGCGGAGGAGTAGATCGCCTGCCCGCTCGCCCGGCGCTCGGCGCCGAAGACCCGATGCGTGTGGGTCACGGCGGCGACGTGGAAGGCGGCGTAGGAGGCGGCGTGCAGCGTTTGGGCCGCCGCCATCGCCAGCGGGGCGGCGGTGACCGCGCAGATCCACCAGCGCACCGAGGACAGGAGGAGGCAGCAGGCGATGATCGGAAGGGTCCCGAAGCGCGCCAGGATCGACGGCATGCGCAGCATGGCGACCACCTCGCAGCCGACCGCCAGCGCCCACAGCAGGCCGATCGCCTGCGGCGAGTAGCCGACCGTCTTGAGATGAATGCTGTAGAAGACGTAGTAGGGGCCGTGCGAGGCCTGCGACAGGAGGCACGCCAGGAGGAAGAGCGCCACCCGCGGACGCACAAGCAGCGCGCCGAGCCCGGAGCCCCCCCCGGCCGCCACGGGGCGCGCCGTGTCGGTCGGCAGGACGAGCGAAGACAGCGCGTTGAGCGCCAGCAGGAGGATCACGAGCGGCGGGACGACGCTCTCTCCCCACCGGGCGACGAGCGGCCCGGCGGCGAGCGAGGCGACGATGAAGGCGATCGATCCCCAGACGCGCATCCGGCCGTAGGGCGACCCTCCCGCCTCGGCGATCTCGACGGCGCTCGCCTCGACCAGCGGCAGAGCCGGAGCGCGCAGCACGGCATAGGCGGCCACGACCAGGGCGATCCCGCCGAACGCGCGCATGCGGGGCAGGAGCGCGAAGGCGAGAAGCGCCAGGAGGTTCGAGGCGACGACCAGGACGCGGCGGCGGCCGATCCGATCGGACACGATTCCCCGGCGGCGGGAGCGAGGGCCCCCGCGAGCGGCACGAGCGCGCTGACGAGGCCGATCTGCAGCCCCGTGAGGCCGATCGCCTTCAGGTAGAGATTCAGGTACGGCAGGTAGACGCCGAGCACCGCGAAGGCCGTCAGGTAGAAGAGGCTCAGCGACAGCGGGGGCGGGATCGGCATGACGGGCGAGGATAGAGACGGCCCGGGGGGTTGTCAATCGCGGGGGCGGGCGGTGACCGCTGGACGATCGTAGAATGGTGTCATGAGCGATCCCCCTCCGCCCCGCAAGGCCTTCACCGCGCTCCTCGCCCTGCCCGACGACGCGATCGATCTCGCCCAGGCGGCTCTCCTGATCGCCCGGGAGGAGTACCCCGATCTGGAGGTCGGGCCCTACCTCGCCCGCCTCGACCAGATGGCGGAGGCGGTCCGCGCCAGGCTGCGCGGCGGGGAGGGGTTCACCAGCCTGATCGCCCACCTCAACCGCCTGCTGTTCGACGAGCTGGGGTTCCGCGGCAACCTGGAGGAGTACTACGATCCGCGCAACTCCTTCCTCAACGATGTCCTGGATCGCCGCGTCGGCATCCCGATCAGCCTCTCGACGGTCTACCTCGAGGTGGCGAAGCGGATCGGCTGCCCGCTGGCCGGCGTCGCCTTCCCGGGCCACTTCCTGGTGCGCTACATGGGGCGGGACGCGGAGACCGAGGTCCTGATCGACCCGTTCAACCGCGGCGCGATCCTGACGGAGGTCGAGTGCCGCCGGAGGATCGAGGAGATGTACCAGGGACAGGTGACGTTCCGCCCGGAGTTCCTCAAACGCGCGCGGACCAAGGAGATCATCGAGCGCATGCTCGACAACCTCAAGACGATCTACCAGAGGCAGCGCGACTTCCACCGCGCGCTCAAGGTGCAGCAGCTCCTGCTCTGCATCCACCCCGAGGGGGCGCGGGAGATTCGCGACCGCGGCCTCATCCAGTACCGTCTCGCCCTGCTCGCACAGGCCGCCGAGGACCTCCAGACCTACGTCCGCGTCGCCCCCGACGCTCCGGACGCCGCGGAGATCCGCGAGCGCCTCAAGGAGCTCCAGCGCCTGGCTCCCCGGATGAACTGAGACGCCGCGAGGATGATCGACGTCGCCGCCATCTTCGCCCCCGACGGGCCGCTGTCCCGGGCGCTGCCCGGCTACGAGGCGCGCCCGCAGCAGGGGCGCATGGCCGCCGAGGTGATGGTCTCCCTCCACTCCGGGCGCGACCTCCTGGTCGAGGCCGGAACCGGAGTCGGCAAGTCGCTCGCCTACCTCGTCCCGGCCGTCCTCTGGGCGACGCGGCCCGGCCCGGCCGCCGAGGAGGAACGGCGGGTGGTCGTCTCGACGCACACGCGGGCCCTGCAGGAGCAGCTCGCCCGCAAGGACCTGCCGTTCCTCGAGAGGGCGCTCGCGCCCTCCGGGATCGCCTTCCGCCACGCCCTCCTGATGGGATCGGAGAACTACCTCTGCGCGCAGCGGCTGCAGCAGGAGCGCGCGCAGCCCCACCGGCCCGGCGGCGCCGACGCGGCCTCCCTGGGCGCCCTGCTGCGTTACGCCGCGGGCGCGGCCTCCGGCCTGCGCTCGGAGATACCGTTCGCGGTGCCGGACCGGCTGTGGGAGCGGGTGCGCCGCGATCGCGACGTCTGCCTGGGGGCGCGGGGTCCCTTCTGGGAGTCGTGCCTGTACCGTCGCGATCTCGTGCGCTCGCGCGAGGCGCACGTGCTGGTCGTGAACCACGCGCTCTTCTTCCTCGATCTGGCGACCGGCGGGCGGATCCTGCCGCCGCACGCGGTCGTGGTCCTCGACGAGGCGCACCGCGTCGAGGAGACCGCGACCTCGCAGTTCGGGATCCGCGTCTCGGATCGCGCGGTGGCGCGGCTCCTCGACGACCTCGCTCCGGCGCGGCGAGGGGACCGCCGGGCGGGACCCGGCCGCGAGCGCGCCGCGGTGCGAGGCGTGTGGCCCGACGACGGGGCGTCGGATCCCGGCGGGTGGAGCGGCGGCGCCTCGCTGGAAGTGCGCGAGGCCGCCGGGCGGGTGCGCGAGGAGTCGGCGCGCTTCTTCGAGGAGCTGGTCCGCGCGGCCGCGGCGGCCGCCTCCGCCGAGCGCCCGGCCTCCGGGCGCGACGTCCCGCGGCGCGGTGCCGGTCCCGGCGGCCAGGCGGTGCGCGTGCGCCGGCCCGGGCTGGCGGAGGATCGGCTGAAGAGTCCCCTCCAGGATCTCGACGCGGCCCTGCAGGCCGCGGCGCGGATAGAGGAGGATCCGGCCGCGGGGCTGGCCCTCGCG
>Ga0137386_10003211_pt1 | contig 10700 bp, 9 predicted proteins | sample SagtaG_4_FD_104910 | JGI IMG/M metagenome (GOLD analysis project Ga0137386, IMG submission 104910) | Vadose zone soil microbial communities from Sagehorn Ranch, Mendocino, California, USA - Sage2_R_100_16 metaG | ecosystem: Environmental > Terrestrial > Soil > Vadose zone | place: USA... | reverse complement strand
TGCCACCGACCACCCGGAGCTTCGCCTCCCGCCCGGCCGCCGGCCGTACCGGCGACAGCGGCGTCGGGCGCGACCAACGGCTCGGCCGGCAGCCGGTGGTTGAACGACGGGAACCGGTTCTCGAAGACCACCACGTCGTAGTCGTACGCGGGGATCTCGGTCGACCGGTCCGGAGTGGACGGACACAGTGGACAGTCACCGGTCGCGGGCAGGAAGGTACGGGTCTGCCGGTGCCCGGCGATCGCCACCCACTCGTCGACCAGCGGGTCGTACCGCAACTCGCCGGCGGTCGGCTGGGGCGGCAGGTCGCGCCGGTCGATCTCGTCGCGCACCGCGTCGTCGCGCTCGTCGAAGTAGATGAGTTCCCGCCGGTCGGCAAGCTGGATCGAGGTCCGCTTCATCACACCCACTCCCGCTCGACCGGGCCCACTTCGGCGATGATCAGATCGTCGACGCTGAGGCCGAGTTCGGCGCGGGCATCGGGGGGCAGGCCGGAGTCGGTGACCACCACGTGCGCCTCGCCCAGCGCGGCGATCGTGGCGATCCCGATCATGTCCCATTTCGTGTGGTCGGCGAGCACGACCAGGCGGCGCGCCGCGGCGACCAGCGCGCGGTTGGTGTCGGCCTCGGACAGGTTCGGCGTGGTGTACCCGGCCCGCGGGCTCATCCCGTGTACCCCGAGGAACAGTGCGTCGAGGTTGATCCGGGCGGCCGCCTCCTGGGCGACCGGGCCGACCAGCGCGTCCGAGGGGGTACGGGTGCCGCCGGTCAGCACGACGGTCTGGTCCGGCCGGCCGTTGCGGTAGAACACGTCGGCAACCGGGATCGAGTTGGTCACCACGGTCAGCTCCGGCAGGTCGGCGATCTCCCGGGCGAGCGCGGCCGTCGTGGTACCGGCCGAGATGCCGACCGCGCTGCCGGGGTTGACCAGCTCGGCGGCGGCCCGGGCGATGGCGATCTTCTCGGCGCGCTGCTGTTCGGACTTTGCCGCGTACCCGGGCTCGTCGGTGGTCCCCTCGATCGCGATCGCCCCGCCGTGCACCTTCGCCACGAGTCCCCGCTCGGCCAGCGCCTCGATGTCCCGCCGGATCGTCATGTCGGAGACGCCCAGCACGCGGACCAGATCGGCGACCCGCGCGCCGCCGTTCCGGCGGACCCGGTCAAGAATCGACGCCTGTCTCTGCTGTGCGAGCACGGGTCCCTCCTCGACGACGCGGTGCTTCCGACGCAGTGCCTCAGCAACCTGTGCCAGCATCCTACAGAAATCAACAGTTTCCAACAGGATCGGTGAGTGCAGCCCGTCACTACTACGATGCGAGAATGCCCGAGCGCGCCGGCACCGGACGTGTCGGCACCTTCGCGCCGATCGTGGTACGGGCGGCCGACGGGTTGACCCGCTGGGTCACCCGGGTACTCGGGGCGAGCGCCACCGCCGGACGGGAATCCATCTCCGAGGCCGAGTTGCGCGACCTGGTCGCCGCGAACATCGTGCTCTCCGGCGAGGAGCGGCACATCATCGACGAGGTGCTCGCGGCCGGCGCCCGACACGTGCGCGAGGTCATGGTGCCGCGTACCGACGTGGTGTTCCTCGACGCCGGCCTCCCGGTGGCCCGCGCGGCGGCCGCGGTGCGCGCCGCCCGCCACTCCCGGTTCCCGGTCATCGACGGCTCGCACGACGACGTGGTCGGCTTCGTGCACCTGCGCGATCTGCTGATCCGGCCGGACCCGGACGCCGCGGTCACGGTGGGGGAGCTGACCCGCGAGGTCAAGCGGCTGCCCGCCAGCAAGCGGGTGCTGCCGGCGCTGTCCGAGATGCGCCGCGAGGGCCGGCACCTGGCCGTCGTGGTCGACGAATACGGGGGTACCGCGGGGATCGTGACCCTGGAGGACCTGATCGAGGAGCTGATCGGGGAGATCACCGACGAGTACGACCTGGCGCCCGACCCGCTGCCCGCCGACGGCGGGGTACCGAGCGAGGTGGACGGCCGGCTCAACCTCGCCGACTTCGCCGAGCGCTGCGGGTTCCAGCTGCCCGCAGGCCCCTACGAGACGCTGGGCGGGTTCCTCATGGCCCGGCTCGGCCGCCTGGCGCGGGTCGGCGACGAGGTCGAAGTCGAGGGGTACCGGCTGGTGGTGATCGCCCTCGACAGCCGGCGGGTGGCCCGCGTCGGTATCGTCCCGGTGCCCCGGCCATAGCCGCGTAGCTTGTCGGAGCGGCGCCAATCAGCGATCGACAGCCGCGTAGCTTGTCGGAGCGGCGCCAATCAGCGATCGACAGCTGATCCTCACGGGAGGAGCGACGTCCCGCCGCACTATCCTCTCTACATGTCCGACCGCCGACCCCGGGTACTGTCTGGGATCCAGCCCACCGCCGACTCGTTCCACCTGGGCAACTACCTCGGGGCGGTACGCAACTGGGTGGCCATGCAGGAGACCCACGACGCGTTCTACTGCGTCGTCGACCTGCACGCGATCACCGCCGGCCACGACCCGGCCCTGCTCCGGCAGCGCACCCGGGTGAGCGCGGCGCAGCTCCTCGCGCTCGGGCTGGACCCGGACCGGTGCACGCTGTTCGTGCAGTCGCAGGTCCCCGAGCACGCCCAGCTCGCCTGGGTACTGGGGTGCATCACCGGGTTCGGCGAGGCGAGCCGGATGACCCAGTTCAAGGACAAGGCCGGCAAGCAGGGCGCCGACCGGGCCAGCGTCGGGCTGTTCACCTACCCGGTCCTGCAGGCCGCGGACATCCTGCTGTACCAGGCCGACGCGGTACCGGTCGGCGAGGACCAGCGCCAGCACCTGGAGCTGACCCGGGACCTGGCGCAGCGGTTCAACTCGCTGTACGGGCCGACGTTCACGGTGCCCGCGCCCTACATTCTCGGGTCGACCGCGAAGATCACGGATCTGCAGGACCCGACCGCGAAGATGTCCAAGTCGGCGTCCTCGCCCAACGGGATCGTCGACCTGCTGGAGGACCCGGCCCGGTCGGCGAAGAAGATCCGCTCGGCGGTCACCGACACCGGCCGCGAGATCGCCTACGATCCGACCACGAAGCCGGGCGTCTCCAACCTGTTGACCATCTACTCCGCGCTGACCGGGCGGAGCCTTTCGGACCTGGTGTCCGGGTACGCCGGCAAGGGGTACGGCGACCTGAAGAAGGACCTGGCCGAGGTGGTCGCGGAGTTCGTCCGGCCGGTGCAGGAGCGGACGAAGGCGTACCTCGACGAGCCGGGGCACCTGGACAAGGTGCTCGCGATCGGCGCCGAGAAGGCCCGCGCGGTCTCCTCCGTCACCCTGCGCACGGCCTACCAGCGAATCGGCTTCCTGGCCCCGGCCAGCGGTGCCTGAGGTGGACACGCTGCGCGTCGGCGTGGCGATCGGTATCCCCGAACCCTGGGGCAGCATGCTGGATGCGGCCCGGGCGGCGGCCGGCGATCCGATGGCGGAGTTCATCCCGTCACACGTGACGCTGCTCGGTCCTACCGATGTGGCCGCGTCGTCCCTCGCTATGATCGAAGATCACCTATCTTGGATCGCGCCGCGGTTCGGGTCGTTTCCGGTGCAGCTGCGGGGTACCGGTACCTTCCGGCCGCTGACTCAGGTGGTGTTCGTGGCCGTGGCGGCCGGGATCAGCGAGTTCGAGCGGCTGGCCGCCGCGGTACGTGCCGGGCCGCTGTCCCGGGAGCTGCACTTCCCGTACCACCCGCACGTGACCGTCGCGCACGACATCGCCACCGAGGCGCTGGACAAGGTCTTCGAGGAGCTGGCCGACTTCTCGGCGCGCTTCGAGGTGGACCACTTCACCCTCTACGTGCACGGCGCCGACGGGCGCTGGCGACCGGTACGCGACTTTCCGCTCGGCGCGTTGTGAACCTCGTACGATTCATCGTGGGGTCGGAGGCGGCGGTCGCTCGGCTGCGGCGGCGCTTCTCCTGGTTCGATCATCTCCTGCGCGCCTGGGAGCGGTACAGCGACAACTTCGGGCCGCGGTTGGCCGCCGCGATCGCGTACTACGGCTTCTTCGCGGCGTTCGCGATCAGCCTCGTGGCGTTCTCCATCCTCGGGTACGTGTTGGCCGGCAACCGGGCGGCGGCCTTTACGGCGACCGGGTATCTCGAACGCAACCTGCCGTTCCTGCGGGTCGAGGACATCAGCGGTGCCCGCGGGACCATCGCCGTCGTGAGCCTCGTCGGGCTGGTGTTCACCGGGGTCGGGTGGGTCGACGCGATGCGCTCCGCGCAGCGGGCGATGTGGCAGCTCGACCAGAACCCCGGCACCGTCGTCATCCGGTGGCTGGTCGATTTCGCGATGCTGGTCGGGCTGGGGCTGCTGCTCGCGGCGTCGCTGTTCGCGAGCAGCAGCATCGAGGCCGTGGCACCGTCGTGGACCGGTCCGATCCTCGCCCAGCTCGTCAACTTCCTCATGTCGGCCGGCCTGCTGGTGGGGGTACCGCGGCTGGCCGTGTCGGCGCGCCGTGTTCTGGTCCCGGTGCTCTTCGTCGGACTGGGCATCACCGTACTGACGTCGGTGGGGCAGTTCTACGTCCGGCACACCGCCAACAACCCGGCGTACCGGGTGGTGAGCGCCGCGGTCGGGCTACTCGTCTTCCTCAACCTCTTCAGCCAGCTGCTGCTCTTCGGCGCGGCCTGGGCCGCGACGGGTTCCTACGGGCGTGTGCGCGACCTGGCCGCGGGTCCAGCGCCTCCCGCGCCGCCTCTCGCGGGTTGATCGCTAGTTTGGGACGGGTAACTATTCAGGTTGATCGGCGTGTTCGCTTGATCTTGCGGGCGGTTTCGGGCACGATGTCCGGTTGTGACTGCGCAGGCTCGGCCGTCGTGTGACGAGCTTGCGGCGTTGGTAGCGGCGCAGGCGGCGGAGATTGAGCGGTTGCAGGCCCGGGTGGCGGAGTTGGAGCGTCGGCCCGGCCGGTGTGGTGGCTGCCGGGCGGATCTGGCCGCCGTGGCGGTGACGTCGGTGCGGGTGCGTCAGGTCTTCGACCTGCCACCGGTGCAGGTCCAGGTCACGGAGCACCGGCTGCTGGCCTGCCGATATCCGCGTTGCGGCGCGATCACCTCCGGGTCGGCGCCGCCGGGGGTGGCTGCCCCGACGCAGTACGGCCCACGCTTAAGCGCGGTCGTGGTCTATCTGACCGTGCGCCAACACATCCCGGCCGCGCGAGTCGCTGAGCTGTGTGGCGACCTGCTCGGCGTTCGGGTCTCCACCGGTTGGGTCGCTGCCCGGCTACGACCTGCCGCCTACGCGTTGACCGGCTTCACCGAAGAGTTGGCCCCGCTTTCGTGGACAGGCTCTGCGCGGTCCTATCGTCGTGGTGATGGTCGTCGTAGTGTCGCGCCCATGGGTGAAACCGTTGACCGTCAGCCGCGCAGCCACGAAGTGACCCGGGGGTACGATCGCGCGCCGGCGCGGGCGATGCTGCGGGCCGTCGGCATGACTGACGAGGATTTCGTCAAACCGCAGATCGGTGTGGCTTCGTCGTGGAACGAGATCACGCCGTGCAATCTGTCCCTTGATCGGCTCGCGAAGCGGGCCAAGGAGGGGGTTCGCGCCGCGGGTGGCTTTCCGCTGGAGTTCGGCACGATCTCGGTGTCGGACGGCATCGCGATGGGGCACGAGGGGATGCGGGCGTCGCTGGTCAGTCGGGAGGTCATCGCGGACTCCGTGGAGTGCGTGATGCACGCGGAGCGGTTCGACGGCGCGGTTCTGCTGGCCGGCTGTGACAAGTCGGAGCCGGGGATGCTGATGGCCGCGGCGCGGCTGGACCTCGCGGCGGTGTTCCTGTATGCGGGGTCGACCCTGCCGGGTCGGCTCGGCGACCGGGACCTGACGATCGTCGACGTGTTCGAGGGCGTGGGCGCGTGCGCGTTGGGCCGGATTTCGCGCGCGGAGCTGGACGCGATCGAGCGGGCGGCCTGCCCCGGCGAGGGCGCCTGCGGGGGCATGTTCACCGCCAATACCATGGCCAGCGCGGCGGAGGCGCTGGGCATGTCGCTGCCGGGCAGTGCGTCGCCGCCCGCGCCGGACCGTCGTCGCGACGACTACGCAATCCGCTCGGGGGAGGCGGTGGTTCGGCTGATCGACGAAGGCATTACGGCCCGGCAGATCCTGACCCGCGCGGCGTTCGAGAACGCGATTACGGTCGTGATGGCCCTTGGCGGCTCGACCAACGCGGTGCTGCACCTGCTGGCGATCGCCCATGAGGCGCGGGTCGCGCTCACCCTGGACGATTTCAACCGCATCGGCGACCGCACGCCGCACCTGGCCGACGTGAAGCCGTTCGGTCGTTACGTGATGACTGACATCGACCGTACCGGTGGCGTGCCGGTGGTGATGAAGGCGCTGCTCGATGCCGGCCTGCTGCATGGTGACTGTCTCACCATCACCGGGAGGACCGTCGCAGAGAACCTCGCGGAGATTGTCCCACCGGACCCGGACGGCAAGATCATCTATGCGGTGGACAACCCGCTGCACAAGACCGGCGGCCTGACGATTCTGCGCGGCTCGCTGGCCCCCGATGGTGCGGTGGTCAAGAGCGCGGGGCTGGACGAGACGGTCCGCGAGGGGTGCGCCAGGGTGTTCGACGACGAGAAATTCGCGCTGGACGCGCTCACCAGCGGCGCCATCCAGCCCGGCGACGCCGTCGTGATCCGCTACGAAGGGCCGCACGGCGGCCCAGGCATGCGGGAGATGCTGGCCATCACCGGCGCTATCAAAGGCGCGGGCCTGGGCAAGGATGTCCTGCTCATCACCGACGGCCGGTTCTCCGGCGGGACCACCGGCCCGTGCGTGGGTCACGTTGCGCCTGAGGCATCCAAGGGCGGCCCGATGGCGCTGGTCTGCGACGGCGACCAGATCCGGCTCGACATGCGCACGCGTACCCTCGACCTGTTCGTCGACCCCGACGAGCTTGCCCGCCGGCGCCAGTCATGGACGCCACCGCCACCGCGCTACCGGACCGGCGTGCTCGCCAAGTACGCCAAGCTCGTCGGTTCGGCCGCCACCGGAGCCGTCTGCGAGTAAGGCGGCCTCGGTCGGCGGGCACCGACGTAGCGCTCCTGGTATCGGCCGTCTGGGCAGAGGAACGTCAACGCGACCCGTGCACGCGACTCGTCGCCTGCCGATCGACTGTCAGCCGTGCTCCTCCGTACTCGGACGCCGCTCCGCGGTCGCCGTCAACGCGGACCGACGTCTGCCTTGCTGGAGGTGCTGGAGGCGCTGCGGGCCGCCAAGGTTGGTGACCGGGTTCGGCAGGCGGCCGAGACCATCCACCAGGCGTTGATCGAGGCGGAGTTGACCGCGGTGATCGGCGCCGCCCCCTACGAGTGGGCCGATGCCCGGGTGGCGCAGCGCAACGGGCACCGGCCGCGGACGTTGACCACGCCGGCCGGGGATTTGGAGCTGCGCATCCCCAAACTCAGGACCGGGTCCTTCCTTCCCAGCCTGCTGGAGCGGCGCCGGCGGGTCGACCGGGCGCTGTTCGCGGTGGTGATGGAGGCCTACGTGCACGGTGTCAGCACCCGCAAGGTGGACGACGTGGTCAAGCACTGGGCGCCGATTCGGGGATCTCCAAGTCCGAGGTGTCGCGGATCTGCGCCGACCTGGACGAGGAGATCTCCCGCCTCCCGTAAGCACCGGTCGCGCTGATCACCGTGCCAGATGAAGGGACGCCGTGAGCTCGCCGCCGGGGGATCAAGCCGGTTCGGCGGCCTGTGCCACCCGTGGGTGTACGGGCTGGTGCGGGTCGTGCTTCACGGCCGGCGGGGTCCCGTTGCGGACCGGGTCCGTGTCCTCGGCCGGCGGCGGAGGTGCGGCGAGGCGCTGGCGCAGCGCCCTGGCGCAGCCCGCCGCCGCTACCCCGGCCACCACCGAGACGACCAGCACCGAGACGACCAGCACGTTCGGTAGCCCGAACAGCTTCAACGCGCTGGCCAGCAGCACCACGACTAGCGCGGACCGGATGAGGCCGGCGGGTGCGCGTGCGGACAGCCGGGCGCCGAGCAGCACCCCGGGGACCGAACCGACCAGCACCGCGGCGGCGATATCCAGGCGCAGGTCACCGAAGAAGGCATGGCCGAGCGCGGCGGCGGCGACCAGCGGGATGGCCTGCACCAGGTCCGTGCCGACCAGGTCGTTGGCCCGCAAGCTCGGATACAGGACCAGCAGCACGACGATGATCAGGGAGCCGGAGCCGACCGAGGTCAGCCCCACGACCAGGCCGCCGACCGCGCCCAGCAGCGCGGTGGGCAGCGGCCGTATCCGCACCGGCGCCGGTACCTCGGCGGGTGCCGGGCGGCGCCGGGCGCTGTACCCCTTGACCACCAGGCCGAGCGCCGCCAACACCAGCGCGACCGCCAACGCCACCTGGATCAGGTGCTGCACCGCGTTGCCCGGGCCGATGAGCCGCAGCAGCAGCACGCCGGCGAACGCGCTGGGTATGCTGCCCACGCACAGCCAGCCGACCAGCGGCCACCGAACGGTACCGCGGCGGGCGTGTACCAGGCCGCCGAACGGCTTCATCACCGCGCTCGCCGCCAGGTCGCTGGACACCGCGGCCACGGGCGGGACACCGAAGACCAGCACCAGGATCGGTGTCATCAGCGCACCGCCACCCATACCGGTCAGACCCACCACGACGCCCACGCCGAAGCCGGCGAGGGTCAGGACCGGATCCATCCGTCGATTGTTGACCAGCTACCCGGCGGTCGGCTACTTCTCCACCCAACTTGGTCGACATTTCCCAGCATCCGGTCCCGTTGACCTCCGTCGCAGCCTCCGGTCCGACCGTGGGACCCGATCGGCGTCGCCTTCCGTCCGTAATGGAGGCGACGGCGCCCGGCAGGTGCGCGGGTCGGATCAAGCAGCCCGGTTGCCCCCTATCCGTGGCGCGGGTCGCGCTCCACAAGTACCCCCTGGGGGTATTGTGAGGCGATGGGTTGGTTGTGGCACGCGTCGGCGATCGCGGGTTCGATGACGTGGGAGATCCTGTGGGCGCTGATCCTCGGGTTCGCCCTGTCCGCGGTGGTCCAGGCGGTGGTACGTCGGGAAACGGTGGTCCGGCTGCTGGGCGACGACTCCCCGCAGGCCCTGGCCGCGGCGACCGGGTTGGGCATGGCCTCGTCGTCGTGCTCGTACGCGGCGGTGGCCCTGGCCCGGTCGCTGTTTCGCAAGGGGGCGAGCTTCACCGCGGCGATGGCCTTCGAGATCGCCTCCACCAACCTCGTGGTGGAGTTGGGTGTGCTGCTGGCGCTGCTGATGGGCTGGCAGTTCACCGCGGCGGAGTTCGTCGGCGGCCCGATCATGATCGTCCTGATCGCGGTGCTGTACCGGATCTTTCTCCGTAAACGCCTCGTCGAAGACGCGCTGCACCACGCGAATCAGGGCATCGCCGGGTCGATGGAGGGTCATGCCGCGATGGACATGTCCGTCACCGGCCGGGGTTCGTTCTGGCGGCGGCTGACCTCGGCGCGGGGGTTCACCGCGGTGTCGCACATCTTCGTGATGGAATGGGCCGCGATCTGGCGCGACATCGTCGCCGGGCTGCTCATCACCGGCGCGCTCGCGGCGTGGGTGCCGATGGGTTTCTGGAAGAGCTTCTTCCTCACCGACCACCCGATCCTGGCCGGCATCTGGGGGCCGCTTGTGGGCCCGGTCGTTGCGGTGGTCAGCTTCGTCTGCTCGATCGGCAACGTGCCCCTGGCCGCGGTGCTGTGGAACGGCGGGATCAGCTTCGGCGGGGTGGTCGCGTTCATCTTCGCCGACCTGATCATCCTGCCGATCCTCAACATCTACCGGAAGTACTACGGCTGGCGGATGGCCGCGTTCGTCGCCGGCACCTTCTACGCGACCATGGTGCTGGCCGGCTACACCGTCGAGTTGATCTTCGGTGGACTGCGGCTGGTACCGAAGCAGCGCAACGCCACCGTCATCGAGGCGCACATCTCCTGGAACTACACCACCTGGCTCAACATCGCGTTCCTGGCGGTGGCTGCGGTGCTTCTGGTCCGCTTCGTCACAAGCGGTGGCCTGCCGATGCTGCGGATGATGGGCGGCAGCCCCGACGCCCACGACCACAGCGGCCGCACCGACGACCAGCAGGCCGCCGTGCACCATCATCGCCCGCCCGGGCGCGACCAGGACGCCGCGAGCCATGACCATGACGGCACCGGGCACGACCAGCGTCCAGGGCACGGCGCAGGCGAGCAGCACGGCGGTCAGCCGGCCTCGACGGCGCGGCCGGATTCCGCACAGCATTGATGCGGCCGGTCGGCCGGTCGTACGGGCGCGGTGACCAGCACCCGCGCGACGAGCAACTGTGACCTGTGGCGACAGCCGGCCGGCATCGGCCGCGCGGCCCAGCGCACCGAAGCTGTCAGCCCTCGGCTGAGCCACCATCGTGTCGGAGTCCTCAAACGACCTCCGGACGGCCTGCTCTTCGCCACCCCGACAACCGCCCCCGCCCGGACAACGGCGCCCAGCCCGCCGCCGTGGCCACTCGCCGACGACCTCGGCGCACTGCCACACCAGGTACACGCCGAGGACTCCGGCGCCGTCTTCGGCTGCCGCCCCATCAGTGCCGACGAACTGACCCGCCTCGACACCCTCATGGCCACCAGCTCCCCGGCCGACCAGGTCGACACCTGGAGCAGCAACGCAACCCGCTACCAAGTGGCGATCCGCCCGCGACT
>Ga0137386_10003202_pt1 | contig 10711 bp, 9 predicted proteins | sample SagtaG_4_FD_104910 | JGI IMG/M metagenome (GOLD analysis project Ga0137386, IMG submission 104910) | Vadose zone soil microbial communities from Sagehorn Ranch, Mendocino, California, USA - Sage2_R_100_16 metaG | ecosystem: Environmental > Terrestrial > Soil > Vadose zone | place: USA... | reverse complement strand
CGCTGTTTGCGCGGGCGCTCGACAATCTTGCCGAAGGCTACAAGTTTCATTTCAACGTGATCTCCGCGGCGCCGCAGGAGATTATCCAGTCGGCGCTCGAAGGCATCGTTGCTCCCGATCACATCTTCGGCACGCGCTTCCGTTACAACGAAGGCACCGGAGAAGTGGATTCCATCATTCGGGCTTCGGCGGGCTGGGGGAAAATCACGGTGCTGGAAGAGCTGCGCTCGAACCTCGGTATCAGCCACGACCAGATCATCTACATGGGCGACGGAAGTTCCGATCTGCCCGTGATGATGCACGTCAATCAGTACGACGGCCTGACCATCGCGGTTTCCGAAGCCAAGTTCATCACGCGTGTGGCCAAGCGCACCGTTGTCAGCGACAACGCCATGAGCGTTCTCGTCCCCGTGCTCGAAAAGGTTTTGCACTGGGACTCCGCGCATATCCGCCGGCTCTTCGCATCCTATGGACTGACGTTGCTCGAATGGGACAAGATGCGAACCGACCGGCTCACCATCCAGGAATCCGCCGAGCACGTGGCGGTAGCCGCGGCGTCACAGCTAAACGCGCAATAAACGTTTCCATCAGTCGCTTCCACGGAAAGGGCGGAGATTACTCCGCCCTTTCCTTATTTGTACTTTCGGAGCAAAATTCTCCTTCGTTCGAGCGTTCCTAAACGACCAGAGGAGAGACCATGCTCCGCACCCGTTTGAAATTCTTTTTCCTCGTGACTGCCTGTTTCCTTCCGGATGCTTTGTTCGCGCAAACAGCGCTTCCCTCCAAGACGGATCTCACGCAGCCGCAGGATTACGTTCTCAAGCGCATTTCAAGCGCCGATCCTACCGGAGGGAACGCGGATTTTCGTCAAATCGATGCGGGCGGCACGCTCACGTTGTTGGACGCCAACGGACCCGGCTTGCTGACGCACATTTGGATTACCGTCGCGAGTCCCGAGGCTTATCACCTCAAGAGGCTCGTGTTGCGAATTTATTGGGACCAGGAAACGGCGCCGAGCGTGGAAGTTCCGGTGGGGGATTTCTTCGGTCTTGGCCTCGGCGAATACCATCGCTGGGAATCCGAGCTTCTCTCCGTCGGCAGCGACAAGGCTCTAAACTCTTTTTTCCTCATGCCATTTCAAAAGCATGCGCGCATCACTGTTTCGAACGAAGGCCAGCAAAAGGTAGACGCCTTCTATTTCAATCTCGACTATCGCGCGTACCAAAAGCCTCTCCCGCCTGAAACCCTCTACTTTCACGCGCAGTTCCGCCAGGCCCAGCCCAATCACGGCTGGACTTCTGACTGGAAAAGCAATGGCGATCCCAAAGTTGAAGGTAAGCCGCACCTTGACGGCAAGGAGAATTACGTCTGGCTGGAAGCCACGGGCCGCGGACATTTCGTCGGAGTCACTATGTCCGTGTTTCAGAATCAAGACGGCTGGTGGGGCGAAGGCGACGACATGTTTTTCTTGGATGGTGAATCCCGCCCATCCATCAACGGCACGGGTTCCGAAGACTATTTCCTTGGGGCCTGGGATTTTGGCGGCCATCCTTTCTCCTATCGGCTATACGGCGCGCCCGTCGTCGGGGAAGAACGCGTGGGAGGCAAATGGTCCCTCTATCGCTTTCATCTTGATTCACCGATTCCCTTTGCGAAGTCGCTCCGCGCCACCATCGAGCATGGTCACGCCAATCATCGGTCAGACAACTACTATTCCGTGGCCTACTGGTACCAGACCGAGCCTCACGCCGCATTCATAGCGCTTCCCACCGTCGACCAGCGCATTCCGCATCTTCAGCTAGTCGGAGGTCCCGGCAATCCAGCCGTTGTTCATCCCTAGCCGGTCACGCTCCGCCAGACGAATCTCGATTGTGTAAGCGCAAGGCTGCGACCCTGCATCCGATCTGTCTGTTACACTAATGCGGCTCCGGAGGCCTCATGTCCAAGAAATCCATCCTGATGATCATTGGTGATTACGTTGAAGACTACGAAGTGATGGTCCCATTTCAGGCGCTGCTGATGGTCGGCCACACCGTTCATGCCGTCTGTCCCGGCAAGAAATACGGCGAACTGGTCCCCACCTGCATCCACGATTTCGAAGGCGACCAGACCTACACCGAGAAGCGCGGCCACAATTTCGCTCTCAACGCGACCTTCGACGAGGTCAAGCCTGAAGAGTACGACGCGCTCGTCATCCCCGGCGGACGTGCTCCGGAATATATTCGAACGATTCCTCGCGTGATCGAGATCGTCCACCACTTCTCAAAGACCAATAAGCCCATCGCGGCCATCTGCCACGCCGCGCAAGTTCTTGCCGCCGCCGGAGTTCTAAAAGGAAAAAAGTGCAGCGCCTATCCGGCCACGGGCCCTGACGTTACTCTTGCCGGGGGCACGTACGTCAATCTCCCCATGACCGACGCCCTCGTGGATGGCAACCTCGTCACGGGCCCGGCGTGGCCCGCGCTAAATTCCTGGCTCGCAAAATTTCTGGGCGTCCTCGGCACACGCATCGAGGCCTAGCCGCAGAATTTATTGTTGTTGTTGGAATTGTTGTTCAAACTCAGAATTCGCGGTCCCGTTCAGGGGCTTGGAACGGATCACTCGCAGTGCTGGTAAGTCCGCGGGCTCCGGCGCATCCACCGGCGATACCGAAACCATCACGCTCAATTCGCTTCCCGCTTCCCCCTTATGTACTCCGCGCGTTGGAGGAACATCGGCGTAATCCCGTCCTATCGCCACACGGATATGCCTCTCGCATCCTGGCAGATTATTCGTTGGATCAAACGCTACCCATCCCAATTCTCCCAGATACGCCTCGACCCAGGCATGCGTTGCTCCCGCCGGCGACCTATCCTTCGCACTATCTTCATGAAACAGATACCCGCTCACATACCGGCACGGAATCTTCAATTGCCGCACCAGCGCAATCATGATGTGCGCAAAGTCCTGACAAACTCCTTGCCGCGACTCCAATGCCTCATCGATCGGCGAATCCACTTTTGTCGTGTTTGGCGCATATTCGAAAAATTCGTACAGCTCCACATTCAGTCTCTGCAGCAATTCCAGCGGATTTCCCCGCCTCCTCAAGTCCAATGCAGCGCTTAATTTTTCCAGCTGCTCCGTTGGCCGCGCGTACTGGCTCGGAAGCAGCATCTCCCAGTAGTCTCCCTGCGCCACGCGGGCATCAAGCTCTTTCCAGTTGCCTGCTTCACTAGCCCTAGCCACCAGCGGCGGCAGAACCTCCACGACCGCCTGCGCGCCGACCTCGATCACCTCATGTTGTCCCGGTATATCAAAGTGATGCACGGCGTTTCCAAAAAAGTCCCGGTACATTATCACGTTGGCTCGCGGGCTAACGTCCAGCGAAAATGAAAGGCACCGCTGCCGCGCGTCGGTTCGCGGCTGCATGCGCACCTCCATCACACTTTCCCGCACCGCCGGTTCGTAACAAAGACGCGTAATGTGCCGCACCGAATAGGCCATATCCCTCCGCTTCGAAGACTACGAGGCCAGCTCCGTCTCAATCGGATAGTCGAAATAGATTTCGTGGATTGCGCTATGAATCGCCGCGCATTCCTTACGCACATTTTCGAGGTACGCGTGGGCACCCCCTGCCATGATCTCCTCGATCTGGCTGAAGCTCAGTTGCGCCCGCAGCCTTCCCGCAATCCGCGTCGGCGCTTTTGCGTGCCGCTCGGTCAAGTCCCCGATGACGTGCAGCGCCGCGTTGATGCGGTCAACGGAAAAACGCACCGAGTGGGGAAATTCCGGATTTAGTATCAGAAACTCCGCCACACGCAAGGGGCGAATCTCCGCCGTTTGCGCCTTGCAGTAAGCTTCGAATGCCATGCAACTCCGCAGCAAGGCCACCCATTCCAGATACTCAGCGCTCTCTACCGGCTGATCCACCGGCTGCGCGGTTCTCTTGAAGTGCGCTCCCATCAACGAGGCCAGCGTGTCCGTGCGTTCCACGTAGCGCCCCAATTGGATGTATTGCCAGCCTTCTCCGTGGCTCATGGTCGCGTCGGTGATTCCGCAAAACAAGTGCGCGCCCTGCTGTACTGCACGGAAAAAGCCGTGCGACTTCAGCATCCACGCCTCTTCCGGTTTCGTTTGCATCACTTCCAGGTACAGCCGGTTCAATTGCTCCCACATCTCCGAGCTACACTGCTCGCGGACGTGCCGCAAGTTTTCCCTGGCCGTCGCAATGCACGAAACGATCGACGAAGCATTCGAACGGCTGAACACCAGCGTATTCATCAACCGCGTTGCGTCCACCGCTCCTTGCGCTCCGGGCGCGTGCAATCCCTCCAGCAGGAATCTCCAGCGTCCCGCGCCGGTCTCTGGCGATTGATCCAGCCACAACTGCAGCTCCACGTCCACCAGCCGGGCGGTATGTTCCGCCCGCTCCAGGTACCGGCTCATCCAATACAAACTATCGGCTACGCGCGAAAGCATCCCAGCCTCCCGCCGGAAGGTTTTCACGAAATAGTTTCTTGGAGGTCTCATCTTGTGTCTCTAGCCTTACAATCGCGGCTACCGTCTGAGCGTTGCGATTTTAGCTACGCGATCTTCCCCGTTTCCTTCCCGCAGCACCCAGGTGTCTTTGCTCCCTCCGCCTTGCGACGAATTCACCACGAGCGATCCTTTTCGCAGCGCCACGCGCGTCAATCCTCCGGGCACCAGCGTCACTTTCTCGCCCATCAAAATGTACGGCCGCAGATCGATGTGTCGCGACTCCACTCCGCCGTCGATCAGGCAGGGTGCGCGGGAAAGGGACAGCGTCGGCTGCGCGATATAATTCCTCGGCTCGTCCAGAATGCGTGCGCGGAATTCTTCTCTCTGCTGCGCCGTGCTTTGCGGCCCAATCAACATTCCGTATCCACCCGATTCTCCCACTGCCTTAACCACCAGTTTCTCCATGTTCTCCAGCGCATAGGTGCGATGCGAATGATTGGTCATCAAATAGGTCTGTACGTTCGGCAGGATGGCTTCCTCGCTCAGGTAAAATTTGATGATCTCCGGCACGTACGCATACACCGCCTTGTCATCCGCCACGCCCGTCCCAATCGCGTTGGCCAGCGTCACGTTTCCCGCCCGATAGGCGTTGAACAATCCTGGCACTCCCAATATCGAATCCGGCCGGAAGCACAGCGGGTCCAGAAAGTCGTCATCCACCCGGCGATAAATCACATCCACTCGCCGTAGCCCCGCCGTCGTACGCATGTACACGATGTTGTCATGGACCAGCAGGTCGCGCCCTTCCACAAGCTCGATGCCCATCTGCTGCGCGAGGAAGGTGTGCTCAAAATAGGCCGAGTTGGAAACTCCCGGTGTCAAAAGGATGGTCGTGGGGTCTTGCCGGTAGGCGCAATTCTCCGGCGCCAGGCTGCGCAGCGTTGCCAGAAGCGCCTGCGGATAGTGATCCACCGGCCAGACGCCGTAATCCCGGAACATGGTCGGAAACACGCGCTTCAGCACCTTGCGGTTCGCCAGCATGTACGAAACGCCGCTGGGCACCCTTAAATTGTCTTCCAGGACCGCGAAGCTCCCGTCCGGCAGTCGCACCAGGTCCGTGCCGCATATGCTCGCGTAAATGTCCCGGGGCACATTCAAGCCGCGCATTTCCCGCCGGAAATGCCTGCAACTGTAAACCAATTCTCTCGGCACAAGTCCTTCGGAAAGAATCCGCCCTTCGTGGTAAATATCCCGCAGGAAAAGGTTCAACGCCGTCAGCCGCTGCGTTAGCCCCTTCTCGATCTTGGTCCATTCGTTGGAAGGAATGATTCTCGGCACCAGGTCGTTCGGGAAGATTTTTTCCGTTCCTTCCTTGCTCCCATAAACAGTGAAAGTGATTCCCTCGTGCAGAAAGGTCAGGTCGGCGGCTTGCTGCCGCTTGCGCAGTTCTTCCGGCGGCAGCCCCAGCAGCGTCTTATGCAGCGCATGGTAATGTTCTCTGGGCACACACGGAGCCTCGAACATCTCGTCATACGACGCCTCAAACCGGTAGCTTGCTTTCGGGGATGGAACGCGAACTCGCTGAGGTAAGGCCGTGGCGGTCATCGAACTTTCCGCAAGCAAGGAGGTGGCCCGATCCCTAGGGGCCGTATGCTCGGACGCGCTTTCGAGCCCTGTTACTAGCGGGGCATTTGAGTCTAGGGATGGCGTCCTTCTCTGTCCAATGCAAATTCTCGATTCATCTAATGATTTTTTCAGTTTCACTCGTTTTCCCGAGGGACTCCCGTTCCCCTCTTCCTAAAAACACCGCCACAGTAGATAATTTCTTGTTCAGCCTCCTAGGAAAGGGCGATTCGAGAGTTATGGCTAACATCAACACCAAGCGGGGCGTCATCGGCATCCTCACCGGAGGCGGCGATGTTCCTGGTCTCAATCCCGCCATCCGCGGCGTCACTCTCCGCGCTTTGCGCGAAGGCTATCAAGTCATCGGCATTCGCCACGGCTGGGCTGGCCTTGTTGATATGGTCCGCGAAAAGGATTACGACAACTCCGACAACTTTTTCCTCCTTGACGAAGAAATCGTCGATCGTGCTGGCCGCACCGGTGGCACCTTTCTCCATTCTTCCCGCACCAATCCTGGGCGCGTCGGCAAGTCCAACGTCCCCGCGCATCTCAAGGACAAATTCGCGGCCGAGAAGAACGACCTCACTTCCGAGATTCTCAAGAACCTGGCTTGGATCGGCATTGACACGCTCATTCCCATCGGCGGCGATGACACGCTCAGCTACGGCGTTCGCCTGCACAAAGAAGGCTTCAAGGTCATTGGCATCCCCAAGACCATGGACAATGACGTCCCCGGCACCGACTACTGCATCGGCTTCAGCACCTGCGTTACCCGCACCATTCAGATGGTCAATAGTCTCCGCACTTCCGCCGGCTCCCACGAGCGATTCATGGTCCTCGAGGTTTTCGGCCGCTACGCCGGTTTTACCGCCATGCTTCCCACCATGGCCGGCGCCGCGAATCGCTGTGTCATTCCGGAATACAAGTTCAATATCGAGCGTCTCACGGAGCTGCTCGTTGCCGACCGCAACAAGAACCCCAGCCGCTACGCCATCGTCCTCATCTCCGAAGGAGCGATGTTCGAAGGCGGCGAAATGGTCTTCGAAAACGAAAGCGCCGACGCCTACGGCCACAAGAAACTCGGCGGCATTGGCGAGATCGTCGGCGAAAAAATCAAAGATCTATCGGTCAAATTCAACAAGGGCAAACAAATCGACGTCATCAATCAAAAGCTCGGCTATCTCGTCCGCTGCGGCGATCCCGATGCCATCGATTCCATCGCGCCCATGGCCTACGGCAATCTCGCTCTCGATCTCCTCCTGAAAAATGTCAGTGGCCGCCTCGTTGTTCTCAAGAACGGTCACTACGACAACATTCCTCTTGAGACAGTCACCGCCACAAAAAAAATCGTCGACGTCAAGGAGCAGTACAACATCACGCGCCTGCGTCCCCAATTCTCCAGCTTTAACAACAAGCCGCTCTTCCTAATGACCAACGACTAAGAGAAAACCCGCCACCAGTGCGCCTCGCAAAACACGTCGAGTGCCATTTTTCTTCCACCTAGGAATGCGGGTAGCGCCGGCATCCTTGCCGGCTGTTTGGGCGCCGCCCAGCCGCATGGAATGCCTGGAAGCTCAGCGGAGATATCGCGTGAAGTAGTAGAATGCGACAAGGAAAATAGTGAAGAGCACGACCGCGGAAGTTCTCGCCCGGTTCGGTTCCTTCCTTTTATCCAGCAGGTCTCCGATCGTGGAACTCATGAAAAAAACTTGTAGACCAGTGAGAACGCTCGCTGCAACTTCTACCAGTGCATATTGACGAAACAACGCGGCGACGAAAACCGCCCCATTGATCACCGTCGCTACGACGCTCATCAGCACGTGTCGTTTCATCATGCCTCCTGGGCGCGGTCGCCGAATTATGCCACTTTTCCGCTCCGGGGTAGCAGCGCGGTCTGTGGCACCATCTTCACACCCGCAATCCTGGCGCATTTGATTCTAGCGAAGGAAGCCTGATCGTGCTGGACGCATCGCTTGTAACTGAACGCGCGAACTCTTCATCCAATTCCATGAATCCCAACGAGGAGAAATTCATGCCAAAACATCAACTTGGAAAAGGCGGTCCAATTGTTTCCGCTATAGGTCTCGGATGCATGGGCATGTCCTTTGCTTACGGACCGGCCGATGAAACGGAGTCGCTCCGCGTGCTTCGCCGTTATTTGGAACTCGGCGGAAATTTTCTTGATACCGCTGAGATCTACGGGCCTTACACCAATGAAGAATTACTTGGCCGTTTTCTGCGCGAAGTAGCCCGCGATAGTGTGGTCATTGCCACCAAGTTCGGGTTCCGCTTCAATCCCGATGGCATTAGAGGCGTCGATAGTTCGCCTGAAAATGTGCGGCGCGCCTGCGACGCCAGTCTTAAGCGGCTCGGCGTCGAAACGATCGATCTCTTCTATCAGCACCGTGTCGATCCGAACGTTCCGATTGAGGATACCGTCGGCGCCATGGCCGAACTGGTTTCGGCCGGCAAAGTACGCGCGCTGGGACTGTCGGAAGCCGGTCCTGAAACGTTGCGGCGCGCCGCCAAGGTTCATCCTATCGCAGCGCTGCAAAGCGAGTATTCGCTGTGGTCCCGCGACGTGGAAACCAATGGTGTCCTGGCCGCCTGCCGCGAGTTGGGGATCATCTTTGTGCCTTACAGCCCGCTTGGGCGCGGCTTCTTAACTGGTGCGATCCAAAAACTTGAGGATCTTGATGCTAGCGATTGGCGCCGGACGAATCCGCGTTTCGGAGAGAAAGCATTGCAAGCGAACCTTAAACTGGCGGATACCGTAAAAGAGCTCGCCAGCAAGAAAGGCTCGACCCCGGCACAGTTGGCCCTCGCGTGGGTTCTCGCCCAGGGCAACGACCTCGTACCCATCCCTGGCACGAAGCGTGTTCGCTATCTTGAGGAGAACATGGGAGCGCTCAACGTGAAGCTCAGCGAAAGCGACTTGAAAGAGATCAGCGTACGCCTCGCCCAGATTGAGGTGTTTGGCGAACGGTACGCGCCCGATATGATGGCCCTTGTGAATCACGCTTGAGCACGCTAGGCGTTGCTCATCGAAGTTGCGTGCGGGGGCGCCGGCCAAGGCAGGCTGTGCCCTGCTGAAGCATGCTGGTTGCATTTATTCGCGAAGAAGGCCAATTGCGAATCGCAGGAGAGGTCTAACGGGCACCTGTCCGTAAAGCCGGTAGCGTGAATTTGGGCGTGATTTCCTTGCGCTTCGACCAATCGTGGTAGGTGTGGCATTCGAAGCAGCGAGATTCGGCATGCTCCGGTCCCGGCGCGTGACACTTCTTGCAGGTCTCAATTCCCGGCAGCAGCACATCGCCAGATTCCGTGCTCGTCAGCGCCTTGGCGTGGCAGCTCTCGCAAGTGAATCCGTCATGTTTGCCGTGGTCGAACTTCGCATGCGGCACCCATTGCAATGTAGTTTGTGCGGGTTGAACTTGCGGCAAGATGGCTCGAGAAACCAGGCTGCGTGAAGCGAGTGAACCGAAGGTAGAAAAAAATATGATGTCTCGTGGCGCTGGCCCCGACCAGCCCGCAGCGGCTAGGTCTTCCATCGCTACAAGCCCTGTGAGCACATGGCATTGTTTGCAGGTTTTCCGCCAGAGGAGAACTTCTGCCTCAGCGGTGCGTTCGGCAATCCATTGCGCGGGAGCGAGGACGCGAACCCCCGGAGAAAGCGGCTTACCCGTAAGGTCGCGGCCCGGATCGTGCAGGACGCGCACCTCGGCTACGTGCCCCGCAATGTATTCTCGGAATGTCCGGACCAGAAATTCGTGTATCACTTCCGGCTTGTCGTGCGGAACCCCATAGTCGAAGTGCTTGTCGAACGTGAGCAGATGGCACCCCGCGCAGGCATTCGCGAATCTCACCGGAGCCATCAACTCCCGACCAGTTGCCAAGTGCGAAGGCCTCAGAGTTTCGGAGTGAAGAGGCAAGAATTCGTCTGCATCTTTGTAGCTAGCAATTGCAGCGCGGTGCTTCGGATCGGCATAGGTCAAGTCTGCATCGGCGGCCCTCGCGCGATGGCAGTTGCCACATTCAAGCTGAACGTTGGGCCCATTCGGTCCGCGGCGAATCGGCTTCATGTGGACGGCATGATTCAGTTTGATTGTGCTGGGATCGCTCGCGGCGACGCCCGCGACGGAACGCAACGCGCCAAATTCAGGATGCCCCTCCTCAAGGCTTCGGATGTGCGATGCGTGCTGCGCGGTGCCGCGGCTTGCGCTTAAGTCGCTGTGGCATGCAGCGCAAGCTCGATTGCTAACAGCGGTGATGTTGATGCGCCCGCGATGCTCCGTGTGACACGTTGCGCACGCCGGAGTGGCCGCTTGCGTGGCGTGATGGATGGGGCCATCGTGGCAGTCGAGGCAAGCGTTGTCCCTCACTTTCGCGGGAAATGCGCCGGCTGTCTGGACGTGGCACGTGGCACACTCATTTTCGAGAACAGCGTGTGCCTCGGACAAACGTCCGCTGCTGTAAACGCGGGCGTCTTTCAAAATCGTGCGCTCGGCGATCCACAGGAGCGCGAGCAACGGCAGCAGAACGCTGAGCCAGAATTTCACGCGCTTCAGTCGCGTCGGCCTTTTGAAATAATTCAGGTCGATGCGCTGCGCGAGCTTTTTTGTTGTGCGTG
>Ga0137386_10003197_pt1 | contig 10717 bp, 13 predicted proteins | sample SagtaG_4_FD_104910 | JGI IMG/M metagenome (GOLD analysis project Ga0137386, IMG submission 104910) | Vadose zone soil microbial communities from Sagehorn Ranch, Mendocino, California, USA - Sage2_R_100_16 metaG | ecosystem: Environmental > Terrestrial > Soil > Vadose zone | place: USA... | reverse complement strand
CTGACGTCTTCGCCCTCGGCCTTCTTGCCGAGCCACCGGTCGAGCAGGGACTTTTTAAACCGATACCGCCCGCCGATCTTCGAACTGGGAATTTTCCCCTGCCACATGTAGCGGTAGAAAGTCGGCAGGGCCAGGCGGAGGTATTTCGCAGCTTCTCGAGCGGTCAGCACATCCCTGAGACCATCAGTGGTAGAGGCACGATGTTTTCTCGGCACGCTTCTACCTCAGTGAAGGTAAAAATTGCGCGATTTTCTCCGGCAGAAAGAAGCCGTATCGTTTGAGCACGGCGGCGCCATCAGGCCCTTTGGTAAAATCCAGGAATGAGCGGGCGGTCTTCACATCCTTCGTAGCCTTGAGGACCACCGCGCCCTGCTCGAGCCGTGGATAGGCCTCGAGCGGGACTTCCCAATATGAGCCCGATTCCTTCATAGCCGGAGCAACGGCGAGAGACAGGGCGATGATCCCGATATCGGCGCCGCCCGTCTGCACGAACTGCGCCGTCTGCGAGATGTTCTCTCCAAGGACCAGCTTGTCCTTGACCGCGTCATAGACCTTGAAGTGTTCCATCGCCGCCACGGCTGCCCGCCCATACGGCGCGTGCTTCGGGTTGGCGATCGCGATCCTTTTGATCGAGGGATGCTGCAAGGCTTTGATCCCCAACGACCCGACATCAACGGGAGAGCCTTTTGGAACCCAGACCACGATCCGGCCGACGGCATACATGTAGAGAGTCCCCGGCTCTGCCAGCCCGGCCTCTTCCAACTTCTTAGGATAGGCGATATCCGCCGAGAAGTAGAGGTCGAACGGCGCGCCGTTTGAAATCTGCGCAAAGAAGTTCCCCGAGGAACCCAAAGACAGCTTCACCATGTTCCCGGTTTTCTTCTCGAACTCCGCGACGATTTCCTTGAACGCAAAGTTCAAGTCCGCGGCAGCGGCAACGGAAATCTCACCAGCCTGAACAGGGCTACCCAAGATTCCTCCGAGAACCGACATCACGATGGCTCCCAGTAAACCTACGATCCGTGACATGCGCCCTCCGGGGTCTTCTCCCATTTCAAAAGGGGAAGCGTACCGTCAATATCCATGTATGCTCCTGGATGTGGAAGTCAGTTATGGGGACCTGATATCCGAGGCCGACGACGGCTCTCACCCTGTCCCAGATCGGGAATCGGCCAAGGATCAGCCCTGGTGTTATTGTCCATTGGTTTTTGTTTTTCGTCGTGTCCGGGCCGTCTATCCAATGGGTGTAACCGAACTCGACTTCAGGCCAGAAGTACTTGAAGCCATATAGCTGTAACGCTGTATTCCAGACGATCGGCATGCCGATTGTCTTTTCGTGTCCGTCCGGAATGCTCGCGCTCACGGTGCTTTGAATGTCGAAGCCCTCCCGCCTCGTTCCCCAACCCTTACCGGCAGCAAGAGTCGGGGTGTAGACGATCTGTTTCGTCGTGAACTCCTCACTTCCAGTCGGAAGGGTCATGCCGAGGAAGCCCGTCAGGATGTAGTTTCCGTGTTCCTCGTTGGCGGCCAGAAACCGGTACTTCAGGAGGAGATTCTCATCCGCCCAGCCTACCTCCTTGAAGGGCTTGTTCGGTGTTCTGAGCATTTGGTAGGTCGGAATGCCGATAATGATTTCGGTGTTCTCTGTCGGGATCAGTTCGAGTCCCTTTTGCCCGCCATAGTTAGTCAGGTAGCGTCCGTTCGGCCTTGGCTGCCAAAGGAAATCCTCGCGCACTTCTTGTTCAAGGCGCGGGGTGACGGTCACAATTGGCGTCATCCAATGAGGCTGCTCTTCCTGACTCTTATCCACTCGGGCAAACCAGTTCTTAAAATAGGCCTCGTCATAGTCCTGATCCGCCGACGCCGTCCTCACCGCCACGAGCAAAAGTCCCAACATAAGTCCGACTATCTTGCGACTCATTGGTTCCTCCCCAACGGATGATGTGGCCAACATCAAATACTGGAGAGGATGATATAAAAATCATATTATACTTGTCAATAGTAGTTATATTTTATCACTCACGAGGCAAAAAATATATTTCTTGTAACGCAGTCAGATCCCCCAGCCGCCGCTGAGGTGGATGTTCGCGCCCGTGACGTAGCGCGCCTCATCGGACAGGAGGAAGCGGACGGCCGACACCGGGTCCTTGAGCTCGCCGACGTAGCCGGCCGGGATTTTCTTCATCATGCCGACCAGCTCCGCTTCGGGGGCACTCCCCGAATTGACGAAGCCGGGCGAGATGGCATTGACGGTGATGCCATAGGGCGCCAGCGCCTTGGCCAGCGTGCGGGTGAGGATCAGCACCCCGGCCTTGGCGATGTAGTGGGCCGTCACCTCGGGCTGCGCGACCATCTGATCGGCATTGGCCATCGAGAAGGTGACGATCCGTCCCGCCTTGCGGGCCTTCATGCCCGGCGCCACCGCCTTGCTCATGTAGAAGACGGAGTGCAGGTTGTGGGCGAACATCTCGGTCCACCCGGCTGGCGTCTCGTCCAGGATGTTGACGCGATGGTAGGGACCGGCGCAGTTGATGAGGGCGTCCACCGCGCCTAATTCCTTCTCGACCTTGCGCGCAAAGGCTTCAGCGGCCGCCGGATCGGAGACGTCGCACCGCTCGGCGATCGCGCGCCGGCCGGCTTTCGTGATGTGCGCAGCCGTCTCCGCAGCTTCGCGCTCGGATGTCCGGTAGCACAGAGCGATGTCCCACCCCGCCGCGGCCAGATCCAACCCGATCGCGCGGCCGATCCCTTTCGCCCCACCCGTGATCAACGCGGCTTTAGCCATAGCAAGGCCCTGAGCTACCCCGCCATTGATTTAGACGAAGGAAGGGAAAGAGGCTTTTGAATAGAAGCAGCCTTCCCTTCCTTTTTTGCAATGCCAGCCGTTGTTTTCTTTCCTTTTTTTCTCTTTGGCGCTTTCTTTTCCTTTTTGGGTCTATTGGGATAGAACTCAGCTAGACCAAAAGTGTTAGGCGAAACGAGAACAAATCTCTTAGTTCCTCGTACTAGAACTGTGTAAAGATTGGTTCTGGTATCTCCGCTGATCTTTACTCCCCCTTGCAGGACAGCTGCCAGGATCTGATCGATGTGAGCAGCATGGCCCAACTTCTTTAGATAAGCAGCAGCCGCATTGTTTTGGCTCATCCCAAAAAACTCACCTGGAACAATTTGTACCTTTCCTGTGGTCTTGAGTGGTGAACGTGCCATTCCTTGCGCTGGTGCGGCCTGTAGTTCTTCTGGAATTTGCTCTAGTCCTAGAAGGCGCTGGATTGTTTCAATGTCATGATCAAGTCTTTCTCGCTCGGCCAACAATTTTTGCAGGGCAGTTTTTAAATCATCGCTTTCATTGACGTCCATATTGCCCTCCTCTCATACAGTCGTGCACATTATATAAACTCCAAATTAACCATGTCAACAATTAAATCAGAAATACAGAATGATAGAATCATATAGAAACATGATATAGATCAATAAGTTCTGTAACTCGTATGACGATTTATGAGTTATCATATGATAATATGGAAGCCGCTTTCAGGTGTGGTCTTGATTTTCATGGACGGTCTATGATACAAAGATGTCGAGCTTAATTTCGTATCCTGGGCACAGGCAGGAGGGGATGATGCACTTGATGTGGAAGCAGATGGAGCAGGTGGTAAAGGACGCGCTTCAGAGAGAGGGATTAACTATCGACGAAAGATTGGGGATGATCGTAACGGCTATGGACGCCCGACGCTTGCCGTACGATGCCGCACGGATCGAGAAGATGCGGAAGTACCTGAAGCAGTGCGTAGAGATGCGCGAAGGTCGGCGCAGAAGCCTTTAACTCTGTCCTGCTGTTCTTCTACGGGAAGGTTCTTCAAACCATCCCGCACCATCGCAACTATCTTTTTCGCAACCTTCGCTTCAGGTGATGCCTTCTTTACAACCTTCCGTCGTGTCGCTGTAGTAGGCATCTGTATTCTCCTTGTCTCCTTTCGAGTGCATTTCCTATATAGGAAATGTGGTCATTTTACACTCTATTCCTTGATTTTTCAATAGAACATTTTTCCTAAAGGCTGCGCAGAGCAAAAGATAGTGGTTTGGGGCACTTGAGGCATAACCGATCACTGCCCCGGAATGCTTGCCCATTGACTTTTCCGTAAGGCCTCACCCACTATACAGCCCCATGACACAAGCCGCCAAGCTCCGCGAGCTAATGCGCCGGCCGAGGATCATCAAGACGGTCGGCGCCCACGACGCGCTCAGCGCCAAGCTGATCGAGGAGGCCGGGTTCGACGCGATCTGGGCCTCCGGCTTTGGCATCTCGGCATCGCTCAAGTGCATTCCCGACGGCAGCTTCCTCACGATGACGGAGCAGCTAGAGGTCACGAAGAACATCGTCGAAGCAGTCAGTATCCCGGTCATCGCCGACTGCGACACCGGGTTCGGCAACGCCCTCAACGTGATGCGCACCGTCCAGGAGTACGAGAAGGCCGGAATCGCCGGCATCTGCATCGAGGACAACGTGTTTCCCAAGCGCTGCTCGTTCTATGCCGGCGTCCGCCGCGAGCTGGTCTCCATCGACGAGCACGCGGGCAAGGTCCGCGCGGCCAAGTCGGCGCAAGCCGCGCCCGATTTCGTCGTGATCGCCCGCACCGAGGCTCTGATCGCCGGCTGGGGCCACGACGAGGCACTGAAGCGCGCCGCGGCCTACGCCGACGCCGGCGCCGACGCCGTGCTCATCCATTCCAAGTCTCCTACGTTCGACGAGCTGCGCGCCGTGTCCCAACAGTGGTCCGGTCGCGTCCCGCTCGTCGTAGTCCCCACCATCTTCGGCTCGGTCACGGCTGACGAACTGGAGCGGCATGGCTTCAAGATCGTCATCTTCGCCAATCAGGTCATCCGCACGTCCATTAGGGCGACGCGCGACACCTTGGACGTGCTGAAGCGCGAGGGCCGCGCCGAAGCGGTGGCCGACCGCATGGTGTCGCTCCAGGAGGTCTACGATCTGGTCGGCGTGACCAAGCTGGAAGAAGACGAGCGCAAGTTCCTCCCGGTGGGCACCGAGAAGATCACGGCCATCATCCCCGCGGCGGGCTTCGAGAAGCAGCTTCTGCCGCTCATTCAGGACAAGCCCAAGTGCCTGCTGGACATCAAAGGCAAGACGATCCTCGAACGGCTGATCGGGGCGTTGAACGAGGTCAACATCAAGGACATCGCCGTCGTCCGCGGGTACCAGAAGGAAAAAATCGCCTTCCCCAACCTGCGGTACTACGACAACGATCGGTACGAGGATACGGGGGAGCTGACGTCGATCTTCTGCGCCGAACAGGAGCTGAAGGGGCGCTGCCTCCTCCTGTACTCCGACATCATCTTCGAGACCGGCATCCTGCTGAAGCTCCTGAAGAGCCCCGCCGACATCACCATCGTCGTGGACCTGGCCTGGGCGGACCAGCGTACGCTGCCGCGCCCGCACTTCAAGCCAGACCTGGTGCTCCTCGACAACCCGCCGGCGACCGGCTACCGGTTCGTCCCTCCGGACGGGCCCAACCGGCTGGTGAAGATCGGCCAGCACCTGGACCCGGAGCGGGCGCACGGCGAATTCATCGGTCTGGCGATGCTGTCGGAACGAGGAACCGATCAGTTCAAGTCAGTGTACAAGCGCATGGCGAAGAACTCCGAGGCCCCCTTCCACGAAGCACCCTCGCTTACGAAGGCCTCCCTCACCGACATGCTGCAGGAGCTGGTGGACCAAGGGCACGACGTCTCCTGCCTCACAATCTACAAGGGCTGGATGGAGGTGGATACGTTCGAGGACTACCAGCAGGCCTGGGCGGATCTAAAGAAATAGGCGAGACATGCCCGAGCCGGGTGGAACCGCAAAGCTCGTGGGCGAAATCCTTCCCGGCGTGTATCGCTTCACGATCCATGACGACCGGATTGATTTCGAAAGCGACAGCTACGTCGTCATCGAGGACGGCAAGGCCATCCTCATTGATCCCCTACCGATGGCCGACAAGGACTTGAAAAAACTGGGACCGGTGGAGGCCATTTGTCTCACGGCTTCGTGTCACGAGCGGTCCGCCTGGCGTTATCGGTGTGAATTAAAGGTCTGGGTTTACGCCCCGCAAGGCGGGGTGGATTTCGAGGAAACCCCGGACCGATGGTACAAAGCCGGCGACCGCCTGCCGGGCGATCTTCTGGCCGTCCACTCGCCAGGTCCCACGGAAGCCCATTACAGCTTTTATCTAGAGCGCGAAGGAGGCGTGGTCTTCTGCGCCGACCTGCTCACTAACGCCGGCGTGGAGGGCCTCGCCTTCGTGGCGGGCGAGTACCAGGACGAGCCGGCGCGCACGCGTGAGAGTGTCCGCCGGTTGCTGGACCTGAAGTTTGAGACCCTGTGCACGAACCACGGCGATCCTGTGACCGTCGGTGCCAAAGAGGCGATTGTCCGCGCGCTAGCGAACGACGCAGCCCGGGGCGGGAAATAATCTATCCTACTGGGGCCTGAGGTCCGGGAAGAAAGCCGCCAGCTTCATCGCCAGCCCCAGATCCCCTTCCACCTTCAACCGGCCGCTCAGGAACGCGGACACGCCGCTCAGACGCCCGTCGAGGATCGCCACACAATCTTCTCCCATCATCCGGAGCGTGACGTCCGGCGAGGGATGAAGGCCGGGCGAGACCCGGCAAGTCTGATCTGCGATGTGGAGCTGGTACTGCCCGCCTTCATTCCCTGACAAGTCAAACTGATACACGGCGGTGACGCCCTGCGCTGCCGCAGCATGGAACCGTGATGGGAGCGCATCGAAAAACGCCTGTACGGCTGACCCGCTCATTTGACAAGCCTCATTTCGCTGTGCGAAAAAACACCATGACCTGTCCCAAGTGCGAAAACCCGACCGTGCCGGTGACCCGGAACGGCACCACTACGCAAGTCTGCGCCGCCTGTGACACCCCCGATCGTGCCTGCACCTGGTGTAAGGTGCCGATGATCAAGCGCCTGGTCGGCAATGGCAAGTATATGCACTACCTCTGTCCAAAGTGTAGGTTCCAGCATACTGCGAAGTTCTCTTAACCCCTCATCTGAGGAGGCGAGTCACCGCAAGGAGCAGCACCAGCCCCGCCATCCCGACGCAGAAGGGAAAGACCGAATAGGTCAACACGCTCTTCAGCAGGCGCTGATCCGGCCAGTCGGGACGGCGCGCCTGTAGGTCACGATACACAAACTCGTACGCCAGAACCAGGTTACTCATGAACAGGACGAACGTTCGGAGGGTGCGTCCCCACGTATAGTTGCCGCTGAGCAGGAAATCCAAAATGAAAAACCCGCCGGCCGCATGGACGGTCGGGATCACGACGACCAGGAAGATACCGCCGAATGATCGCAGGCTGGGAAAACGTTCCGCTGTCGCCGGCCCGCTCATGAGGCCGGCATCGGCATCTTCTGAGCGGGACGGACGCGACCAGCTCTACAATCCACGCAGACGCGAGGACGGTCCTTCAGGAATATCCCCCCGCTGAGGCAGGCGTAATGGACGAACTCATTGCACTGGGAGCACCGGGCCCACCCGCCGGTGAGGAACGTGATGTTCCGATAGAGGCCCTTCCGGCAGACCGGGCAGGTAGCTGGCTGGATCTCCAAGGTCTGGGTTTCAATGCCTTGCTCAACGCGGCGCCATCCCATAGCGCGCTCAGTATAGACAAGCTCCTCCGACCCTGCAAGCTTGACAGCCGCCACCCGTCTGGGTACATACCGCCCATGAGGCAAGTATGAGGACCTTCCTGGCTTGCGCGCTGATCGTCATGTGCGTTGCGCCCGTACGGTCACAGGCCATCGAGCTCCACCCGAGCGCCCAGCAGGTCGCCACGGCACTGGAACGCGGCCAGACCGCCGCCACCGCGCGCACCCCTCCGGTCGAGCTGTATTCGTGGTTCGGGCCCCCGCGCGATGACGCGAACGAGTTCCGGCCCCGTGGGTTCCTCATGACGAAGCTCTCGGGGCTGGCCGTGCTGTCGGCCCACTTCGCGTTGCGCGCCCAACAGCCGAACGATCAGGAGATCCGGCGGATCCTGGACGACCAAAACCTTCAAGTATCCGTCACGCTCTACGGCGACCGCCGTAACTTTGCGCAGAACACCTTCGTCATGCTCGTCCAGGGCGACAGAAAGATCATGCCGGTGCGAATCCGCGCGGACGACACGGCTGACCGCACGTCCGCCTGGCCGAAATCCCCGGCCTACCGCGCCAAGGTGGTCGCATCCTTCACGTACGGCGACTTCGATCCGCTCGCGAAGACCCAGCTCTCCGTCTTCCCGCGGACCGGCGGAGAAATCTCATTCGACCTGGACTTCGCGGCGATTCCATGATCAGCGCACCGCGTTGACACCCTTTACAGGCCTTTGCTAACCTGCGCAACCGTATGGACATCAAGACCTACCTGGAGCAAAAGCGGCAGGATGTGGACCGTTTCCTCGAGTCCGCCATGCCCGCCGAGGACGCCCCGCCTGCGACGCTCCACAAGGCCATGCGCTACAGCCTGTTTGCGGGCGGGAAGCGCGTGCGACCCATCCTGGCCATTGCGGCCTGCGAGGCCATCTGCGGCACCTCGCCGCTCATCCTGCCCCTCGCCTCGACGCTGGAACTGATCCACACATATTCGTTGATCCATGATGATCTGCCAGCTATGGACAACGACGACTACCGGCGGGGCAAGCTGACCAACCACAAGGTCTTCGGCGAAGCCATGGCCATCCTGGCGGGGGATGCGCTGCTCACCATGGCCTTCGACCTCGCCAGCCGGCTTGAGCTGGTCAACGGCCTCGATCCCCGTGCGCAGGTGAAGGTGATCCACGAACTCGCCGCCGGATCCGGCAACGTGGGGATGGTGGGCGGACAGGTGGCCGACATCGAGGCCGAAGGCAAGGACATCGATCTGGCCACGCTGGAGGGCGTGCACCGTTGGAAGACCGGCAAGCTCATCCGCACCTCCGTCCGCATCGGCGGGATCGTCGGCGGGGCCACCGACCGACAATTGGACCACCTCACCGCCTACGCCGAGGACATCGGCCTGGCCTTCCAGATCGCGGACGACGTGCTGAACGTCGTGGGCACGCGAGAGGAGCTCGGAAAGGACGCTAAGACGGACGCCTCCCGGGGAAAGAAGACCTACCCGACGTTCTTCGGCGTGGATGGCTCCCGCAAGCTGGCCGAGGAACGCGCCGCCTCAGCCATCGCCCATCTCATGGACTTCGATCGGAAAGCCGATCCGCTCCGCGAGCTGGCCCGCTACATCACCGCCAGAAAGAATTGACGGGAAGGGGCGCGTCCCATGGGAAAAGAGCCTGTCCTGGCAGGATCGGGGTGCGGCGGGTGCTATAACGTCTGGGGAGGGTGGGTGCAAAGGTTATGAAAGCGCTCGTCACGGGCTCCACCGGATTCGTCGGCGCCGCCGTCACCCGGTGCCTGCTCGAACGCGGCGTGGACGTGCGCGTCCTCGTGCGCCGCGATAGCGATCTGCACAACCTCGAAGGGCTGAAAGTCGAGCAGGCCTACGGCGACCTGCGCGACGTCGCGTCCCTACGGCAGGCCCTGGCCGGCTGCCGCCAGCTCTACCACGTCGCCGCGCACTACGCCCTGTGGGCGCCCGACCCACAGATCTTCTACGACATCAACGTCACCGGCACACGCAACCTCATGGAGGTGGCGCGGGACAGCGGCGTCGAACGGATCGTCTACACCAGCACCATCGGAGCGATCGGCCTGCCTCCGGGCGGCGGGGCCGGCTCCGAAGAGACACCGGTGTCGCTGGAGCAGATGGTGGGCCACTACAAGCGCTCGAAGTTCCTGGCCGAGCAGGAGGTGCGCAAGCTGGCCCGAGCAGGGTTACCGGTCGTCATCGTCAATCCCAGCGCGCCTGTCGGGGCCCGCGATATCAAGCCCACGCCCACCGGGCAGGTGATCGTGGACTTCATGAAAGGGAGGATGCCGGCCTACATCGAGACCGGCATGAACCTCGTGGACGTGGACGACGTCGCCGTGGGGCACCGCCTGGCCATGGAAAAAGGCCGGATCGGCGAACGCTACATCCTCGGCAACCGCAACCTGATGCTCCGCGAGGTGTTCGCAATCCTGAGCCGCCTGACCGGCGTGCCCGCCCCGACCATTAAGCTTCCGCGCTGGAGCATACTGCCGCTGGCCTACGCCAACCAGTGGCTGGCCGACTACGTCACCCACCGGCCTCCGCGCATCCCGCTGGAGGGCGTCAAGATGGCCAAGTACGTCATGCATTATGACTGCTCCAAGGCCCTCCGGGAGTTGGGCCTCCCGCAGACGCCCGTGGAGGTCGCGATCGAGAAGGCGGTCCGCTGGTTCCGGGATCACCGCTACGCCTAAATGGAATTCCTGGGGCTCCTCGGCAAGACCCTCCTGTTCCGCCCGTACGTCTTTCTCTTTCTGGCCTTCGCCCTTGCAACTTCCGTTTGGCTGATGGGACCGAAGCGGACGGCGACCTTCTTTCTCCTCACCTGGGCGACCGCCTTTCTCTGCGAGTTCTCCTCCACCCGCACCGGCATTCCGTTCGGCTGGTACTTCTACACCGGCTCGACCCGTAACCAAGAGCTGTATCTCAGCAATGTGCCGTTCATGGACTCGCTGTCGTTCTCGTTCCTCCTGTTCACGAGCTACTGCCTGGCCCTGGTCTTCCTCCTGCCGGCCCGCGGCCACAGGCTGTCCTTGGAG
>Ga0137386_10003188_pt1 | contig 10740 bp, 10 predicted proteins | sample SagtaG_4_FD_104910 | JGI IMG/M metagenome (GOLD analysis project Ga0137386, IMG submission 104910) | Vadose zone soil microbial communities from Sagehorn Ranch, Mendocino, California, USA - Sage2_R_100_16 metaG | ecosystem: Environmental > Terrestrial > Soil > Vadose zone | place: USA... | reverse complement strand
CACGTGGCAGGCGCCGCATCAGATCGCGCCCCCCGGTACTGGTCGGTTTGATGCGCAGATCGCGGTGGATCCAGCGGATCACAGAACCGTCTACGCCGCCTGGCTGCAGAACAACAAAAGCGACACCGTGGTGGCCAAGTCGGCGGACTTCGGGCAAAGCTGGTCGCTGGTGATTGCTGACAGTACGAATGCGGGGACGGACAAGCCCATTCTTGCGGTGCGTGGCGCGGATGTATACGTCGGGTTCAATCATGCCCAGAAGGTCTGGGTGTCTTCCTCCCACGATGGGGGCATCACCTTCACTTCCGCAAACGTGAATGTGAATGCAAAGCTGGGATGGTCCCTGGCCGGCGGCGGCACAGTAGATCCCGCCGGGAATGTGTATTTCGCGTGGGCGGGGTACACCCAGAACGGGGGCGCCAAGGGTCCGGTCAATCTCTATACCAGCAAGTCGTCCGATGGCGGCAAGAGTTGGACGAGCGCGGTGCTCGACGTTTCGGGTTCGCCTCCGGTTTGCTCTTCCTATAGTTGCGGCTGGGCGTATCTCGGAGCGCAGATCACCATGATCTCCGATGCCGCGGGCACGTTGTACGCACTCTGGAACTCAGGCGTTGTGGACAAGGGTGCAGAACGGATCTATTTCGCTTCATCTACAACGGCTGGAGCAACCTGGTCGCCCAAGCTGGATGTTTCTGCCGCGGCTGCGGGGGTGGAGCACGCGTTCCCCGCGATTGTCGCGGGATCGGCTGGGGATGTTCGAATCGCATGGATGGATTCTCGCAACCTACCGCTGTGGAATACCTACTACCGCAGTTCTACCAATGGCGGCGCAACCTGGTCGGCTGAGAAGCAAATGTCCAGTTATGTGCCGGGCTATAGCTACATTCAGCGCAACGGGTTCAGCTTTCCCTTTGGCGATTACTTCGAGATGGACATCGACAGTCATGGCCAGACACAAGCCGTGTGGGGCGAAGGACTCAACTATAATTCGCCGGGCTCGATCTGGTATAGCAACGGAAGATAGTAAGTCTAGTTTCCGGTTTCAGGTCTATTCCTACCTGCGGTTCCTCTTTTAACAGCTTGAGCATAGAATTGGGGCCTTCTTTTCACATACACGTGGGGAGGTAGAGCTATGGAATTCATGGGAGTCAACTTGTGGTCAGTACTGGCGGCGGCGGTTGCAACCATGATTTTGGGATTTCTGTGGTACTCACCACTTTTGTTCGCCAAGCCTTGGACACTCGCGATGGGCTACGACCCGAATGACAAAGCCAAAATGGAAGAGATGCGAAAAGGCGCGGGCAAACTTTACGGCATTACATTTATCGCCAGTCTGATTTCCGCATTTGTATTGGGGAAGGTTATTGAGATCACCACGGTTAACTCAATTTTTTACGGGATGAAAATTGGATTTGCGGTGTGGATGGGTTTTGTGACTACCGTCCAATTGACCAGCACGCTCTTCAAAAAGAGGCCCATCAAACTCTATTTGATCGACACCGGCTATCAGCTGGTTTGCTATCTGGTGATGGGAGCAATTCTCGCAAGGTGGCCGAAGTAAGCGGGCAGTTCAACGTAGTGACAGTTACTCCATCACCATACCGCCAGTGAGATCTGCCAGGCGTTCCACGTTGTGCTCTGCACACCAGGTTTGCAGTTCGGCGACAATTTTCTCGGTCGCCACAGGATCCCAATAGCTCGCAGTTCCTATCTGCACCGCGGTCGCGCCGGCCAGCATGAACTCCACAATATCCACGGCAGTGGAGATGCCGCCCATGCCGATGACTGGAATCTTCACAGCCTTCGAGGCGTCGTAAACCATTCGCAGGGCAATAGGCTTGATGGCCGGCCCGGAGAGTCCTGCGGTGACATTTGCAATTCGTGGCTTACGGGTTTCGGCGTCAATAGCCATGGCCACAAAGGTGTTCACCAGCGAAAGCGCGTCAGCGCCGGCTTCCTGAGCCACGTGAGCCATTTGCGCGATGCTGGTAACGTTGGGAGAAAGTTTCACGATCAGCGGAAGCTGCGAGTTGCGCCGTACCGTGCTTACTACTTCGTCCAATGATCGCGGATCACTGCCGAACTGGATGCCTCCATACTCGGTGTTGGGACACGACACATTTAATTCGTAGGCGGCAATCCCCTCGCCTTCGTTGAGGATTTGGACGACGTGTTCGTAATCCTCGCGGGTGTAGCCGAAGACATTGGCGAACACGACGATATTCTTCATCTCCCGTAGCTTGGGAAGTTTCTCGAGAATGAAAGCCCTGGCGCCGATATTCTGCAAACCGATCGCATTCAGCATCCCCGCAGGAGTCTCGTATAAACGCGGCGGGGGATTACCCGCCATTGGTTCGCGCGATAATCCCTTGACCACGAAGCCGCCGAGCTTATCGAGGTGCACTACATCTTCGAATTCTATTCCATATCCGAAAGTACCGCTGGCGGCGATCACCGGGTTTTTGAGCTGGATACCGGCAAAACTGACGCTCAAATCAGGAGCACGGCGCTCAGTCGCCGGAGAAACGGTCACCAGGAGCCTCCGGGAGCGACAGCCGATACCGGTCTGACAGGATCCGAGGAATTGGGTGGATGGAGCCGCTTGTCGGCCGGCGGACGCGACGAATTTTCTGCGCGACGCGCGGGAGCTAAGGCCTCAGTAAGAACTCGCCCCACAGCATGAGTAGGAGAATTGATCCCTAGCAGCGACGCGAAAGTTACCGCCAAATCGATTGGTTCCGAATGAGTGCGATAGGTTCCAGGCTGGAAGGGCAGACCATAAAAAGCCAGCGGGACGTGGGTGTCATAGGTGTATGCACTCATGTGATCCGCTTCGGTGGGGCTGGAGACCGTGAACGGGGCAGGAACTCCGAGCACGTACCAACCTCCCAGAGGAGAATAGCTGTGCAGAAATCTCAAGCCGGTCGAAGTGTTGGGAACATCCCCTCGCGCAAGCTGCGACCGAGTGTAATAATCGCGTAGGCCGACTTGCTTCAGCGCTTCCCCGACCAGATGCTCGGCATCTTCTTCCTTTACTTTGACAGCGGCAAAGGCATCGTCGTCCAGCCATGCGACGGGGTAGTCAAAAACTTTTAAGTATTCTGCCGATCTTCCTGGCGAGAGTTGTCGGGACAATAACTGGTTAACCTGTGCGCGCAATTTGCCCGGTGAAACAATGGGGGCGGGGATTCGCAGGCGCTTAGTCATGCTGGCAATAGGCGAGATTCCGTGGTCGGCTGAGAGCGCGATCCAGAGGTTCGCGAGTCCGATCTGATGTCCGAGGAAATCAAAAAATTCCGCTAGTTGCCGGTCCGTCGCCACCGCCATAGCCTGCATTTCGGGAGAGTCAGGTCCTACCTGATGGCCCAGGACGTCATTGGCGGAAAGTCCGATGGTCAGCAGATCCGTGGCCGGGCCAGATCCCAGTTTTTCGTAGGTAATTAGCTCGCGCGCCAACTCGAATTCGTAGTCGTTGGCAAAGGGTGTGGCGGCTACCAAATCGTAAAAGCTTGTTTCTTGTCCGGGCACAGGAGCGGTGGTGCGTAGGACTCTTCCGCTACTATCTTTCCATTCTTTGTTCAGGTATTTTTCCGCCCGCTTGCTGCCATTAAAGTCTGACAGCCACTTGGGCAATTCGCTGCGATAGTAGGTTGATGTGATCCAGCGGCCGGTTTTGTAGTCGATCCAGTAAGCGCCATCCCCGGCAAAGCCTGCCGGGAATATTGCAGCGCGATCTTTCAAGGCGATTCCAAAGACTCGGGCTTTTCCCTGGGTCGCCAGTTTTAGTTCATCGCCAAGGGTGTCGGCGAGAAGATTATGTGGCGAAGCGCCAGGTAAGCTGCCGGCCAAACCGATAAGTCTGGTTCCGTCGTCCTGCACTGACGTGACCATGCGCTTGGTTTGCCGATCCCACCAGGAATTGGCGTGGATACCGTGGCCATTGGAGTAAGCACCGCTCAGCAGTGTGGCATGACCAGCTGCGGTGTGAGTGTTGGCGTAATCGTAGTTGCAATCGGTGAAATTAGCTCCGCGCTCAAGGAGGAGCCGAAATCCGCCTTCCCCAAATTGATCTCGATAGCGCTCCAGATAATCGCCGCGAAACTGGTCGATCACGATGATGACGATCAGCTTCGGATACGCATTGTAAGCAGAACCAAAGCAAGTCCCAGAGACACACAGCAGCAATCCGACTCCGAGGGCGTGCAGCAGGAATCTCATCGCCGTGTAGTTTACAGTGTGCAACTGGCACGGCCAAATCGCTCGAATGACTACGGGAAGGTTCCGGGATGACGAAGTGCTTCAGTCGAGAACTTGGCCAGCCGTCTTAGCCGGGTGCGGACCTCAATAAACATTGACAATCATTACCGATTCGATGAACATCGGTACTCCCTGGGCTGTTTCAGTCCCTGCCGCTTTGCCTTCCAGTAATAAACCCATCACGGAGGAATTTGAATGCAACGTTCCAAGTCGTCTGTTTTAGGGATTTTTGTCGCATTGGTTGCCACGTCTTTGACTTTGCTCGCCCAAAAAAGATCCGTACTTGATATTGACCCGCCAGTGCGTGGAATTCACTGGGCGCGGGGACACCAGCCTGCTCAAGCCGGGGGCAATCCCGACCTGATCTGGCACGGCGGAAATATTATGGTGACCGCCCAGACTGCGGCTATCTTTTGGGGGTCCAACTGGTCAAATTCAAACTTCGCTTCTGACAAAATTACAGGGCTGGATTCCTGGTACGCCGGAGTCGGCGGCACCAAATATGGAGCTACCGTGGATGAATTTACCGGCCCGCAGGGGACTCAGGTTAAGGACTCGATCAGCTATCTGGGCCACTATGTCGACACCACGCCTGGGCCCAGTCGCGCTCCAAAAACTTCAACCATTCTTGCCGAAGTCTGTAAGGTGATTCCGGCATCCCAACTGGCGAGCAATGGCTATTACGCTGTCTACATAGACGCTCCCCGCGCACACGCCGGCTATTGTGCCTGGCATAGCGCCGGCTCTTGTGGCGGAGTTCCTATTCAGTTCGCATTCTTTTTTAATCTGGATGGCGACCCCGGATGTGATCCGCAGTCCACCATAAGTTCCCAGTCGCAGGGGCTAGCTGCTCTGGCCAATGTGACCGGCCACGAGCTTTCAGAGGCCCGCAATGATCCACGTCTCGACGCCTGGTACGATTCCAGCGGCGCGGAAAACGCGGACAAGTGTTCGTGGACCTTCGGCGGCCCGTCCGTTGCCTTCTCGAACGGCACTAATTGGAAGATACAAGGCAACTGGTCAAATTATGCCTATGACCATAACTCAGGCTATCCCAACCGCAGCGGTCAGAATGGATGCGTAGACGGCACCAACGTTTCTGGTCCCTTCATTAAGTGATTCCGAGGGCGAATGACGCATTTGGAAAGGCCCTGGCTCAAAGAACCACGGCCTTTCCTTTCGTGACCGAACTCCGTCACGGAGTTCCCGACGGAGCGCCGGCAATATGCCACGCGAATGCCAAGGGGGAAGACGCCGTCAGATCGCCCGCCGGCTCGGTGTTGTCATACGACTGCATATTGTCCTTCCATTCCGCACCATTACCGTTGAATTGTGCGAACACATCGACACCGTTTGCTGGACAAGCGATCATGCCGCTGACTGCTCCTTTGGTGGCGACAGAGTTGGGACCCTCCACAGCCGCCCCGAGGAGAATCGGAGACGTGCCGTTAAGCGCACCCGCTAAATTTGCCACCTGATGCTGTAAACAGTTGGGGAAAGTGCCGCCGTCGCCAACGATAAACGAGCTTCCCCATGCGTTTGCGCCCAGGATATTCGCCAGCCAGCGGTTTCCATATGGTGTGTAGGTCGGTGATCCGGTGAGATGACCGTATTCGCCTGCCATAACCGCTAAGCCGGCGCCATGAGAAGTGGTGTCCCATGCGGCCCAGGTAAAACCAAATCCAAAGGGGTCAGTGCCTGCTTGCGTGACTGCCTTGTCGAGTTGTTTCTTCAAGTCCGCAAGCAACGCAGCCTGGGTGGTACCAAGGCCCGGCGGATTGCCTGCCAGGGTTATCGCCCGGTGCAGTTCATAGTGAGCCAGACCGCTGACGTCGTAAAGATTCAGTGTGTCGGAAGCATCATTGGGACCGGTGATGTAAGCGTTGGCCCACTGTGCCGCCTGTTGCAGATAGTAGGCGGGATCCGTATGCGGGAGACCCGGGGGCAAATTACTTCCAGCCTGGAGAGCAAAGTACAACTCCACCGCGCCCAGTTCCAAGTCGTCGCGCCATTCCGTCTCGGGATAGAAACTGAATGGAATAACGGTTAACAGATTGCCAGCGGGAGCAGTGTTGGCCAGATCGAAGATGTGCTCGGCGGATAAGAGGCACTGATTAGCGTACAGAGAATTGCTGGTCTGATAGGCGTGGTAGCAGAGAGCGAAATCCGCCGCCAGACGCCCAGCCAAGTTCGGGCTGATCTTTGCTCCCGCTCCACCCGCGGTGTTAATAAATACCGGACGATGGCAGATGTAGCGATAATTATTAGGGCATCCCTGATAAGTGTCGTCGGCCTGGGGAAGACGCCAGATATCATCGTCAGCGACGGTTTGAGAATTTCCGCTGCCAATTCCGACCTGGTAGTAGAAGGTTTTTGTGTTGTCGTCCCACATACTCTGTAGCCAGTCCAGACCGAACTTTGACTCGGCAGTGAAATTCGCCGTGCCTGAGCCTGCACCCATTTGTGTGGGAAAATCACGAACGCCAATGGCCAGAAGCGCTTCGGTGTAGCTCGCGGTTTGGACGAATTTGAGGTAGTCGCCGGCGTCCCACCAGCCGCCCGCTGCGTTGATGACCGCTCCAGTGGGCGTCAGGTCACCGGAGAAGCGCCCACTGCCGGCGTTTACCCTGGGTGTGAGATAAACTTTCGCGCTTTGATCGTTTAAGTGACCCGGAGCGTACGCAAAGCATTGGGGACGTAGTTTGGCCCATCCCGTTGGGTTTGATAGAAGAACAAGGTATTCGAAAGGGGATTGGCATAGATATTCGCGGCCGCATCAATCTTAAAACTCGGCGAGCTGGCCGCGATGGGGGAGGTTACGGCAATGGTATACGTGCCCGTGGTGCTCACCGAATCGAAATCAATCGGATAAACAAAGGGAAACGACCCCCAGGCGCCGAGCGTCGCGCCCGCCGCGCCTGAGTACACGGTAATTCCGGCAGAGTTCTTGACTACGAATGTTGTTCCGTTCTCTGAACCCGTCGCCATAAGATACGCCCGCTTCGATTCAGCCGATGGGTACCCAACTTGGTTGACGCGGATGTAAGCACTTTGGCCCTGCGCGGCGCTGATAAAAACTATTGCCGCGAACAGAGAACCGAGAAACGATCGCGTGCGTTTTGTGATTTGGTGGGAGTTGGGTGTCGTGAATTGGCTTGTCATCTTTCACCTCCCAGGTGAACGGCATTAAACCAATTTAATGAAACGGGTGAGTACTGTGATAAAGAAATATTGGCATGTCAAGCGGAAATTGGCTTCCAGAGCATTTTCCGGCGCCGGGCTCACAACACTGCCGATGCATCGTCATGAATGGTGGCGCCATGCGGTCAACGTGCAATGGGCGGTGCTTTTCCGATACAGTTATGAACCTCCGATGCTTGATCTGAACTTTGTCCGCAACAATCTGCCCTTGGTCGAGCAAAAACTGCGTGATCGCGGTCTTGATCCCGCAGAAATTCTAAAAGATTTTCACGAGGTTGATCAGCAGCGGCGGCAGGCTATTACGGATGCAGAGACGATTAAGGCCCGGCGCAATCGTGCGTCGGAAGAAATTGCAAAGCTGAAGAAGAGCGGCCAGGATGCCAGCACTCTGGTTGCTGAAACCAAAGAACTCCGGGAACAGATCCAGGATCGTGAGAAAGTCGCGGCCGACTTAGAGAAGCGCTCGCAGCAAATTCTGGCGGGTCTTCCCAACTTGCCGAATGAAAGCGTCCCCGTAGGGAAGAGTGCCGAAGATAATGCGGAAATCCGGCGTTGGGGAACGCCGCCGAAGTTTGACTTTACCCCCAAGCCACATTGGGAACTGGGAGAGCAACTCGGGGTACTTGATCTTGAACGCGCTGCCAAATTGTCAGGGGCGCGATTCGCGGTCTATTGGGATTTGGGAGCGCGACTGGAACGAGCTTTAGCGAACTTCATGCTCGATGTGCATACGCGAGAGCACGGCTACACAGAAGTGTTGCCACCCTACCTGGTCAATTCTGAATCAATGTATGGTACTGGGCAGCTTCCCAAGTTCGCGTCGGATCTTTTTCGCGTGCCGCATGGCGAAAAGGAACTGTGGCTCATTCCCACCGCGGAAGTTCCAGTGACAAATTTATATCGTGACGAGGTGCTGGAAGCCTCCCATCTTCCGCGGTCGCTCACTGCTTACACTCCATGTTTTCGCAGTGAAGCTGGTTCCTATGGGAAGGACGTTCGCGGTATCATCCGGCAGCATCAATTCCAAAAGGTTGAGTTGGTCAAGTTTTGCCGTCCCGAAGATTCTTATCAGCAACTGGAGAAGCTCACGCAGCATGCTGAAACCATCCTTCAAAAGCTTGGTCTGCACTACAGGGTGGTCGCGCTGTCTACGGCTGACTTGGGATTCTCTTCCGCTAAGACTTATGACATCGAAGTATGGCTGCCAGGCCAGCAATTATTCCGGGAGATTTCGTCGTGTTCGAATTTTGAGGCGTTTCAGGCGCGCCGCGCTAATATTCGCTATCGTCCAGAGGGGAAGAACAAGACCGAGTTCGTGCATACTTTGAATGGCAGTGGCTTGGCGATTGGCCGCACCTGGGTGGCGATCGTGGAGAACTATCAGCAGCCCGATGGCAGCGTTTTGATTCCAGAGGCACTGCGACCTTATATGGGAGCTGAACGCATTACCGCAAATAAGTTTTAGTCTGTGGCGCGAGCAATTTGCCAAGATGTGGAGCAAAAACTAGACTTGGAAACGACAGAGACAAACGCGAAGCTGGCAAGCGCGCCTGCGGTTCCGATGAACGCCATCTGGCGCACAATCCGCGGCTACATTCTGTGGTCGTATGAACGTGGAACTATTCAATATGACATCATGGTGACTGTCATTTTGCTGTTTGTATTTCTGTCTCCTTACTGGATTAACTTCAAGGACAAACCGGTCGAGCGCAACCCGCATCCTACTGGGGTGGTGGTCGTTCCCGATGCCGCGGGAGGCTTCGTCTATCAAATTGAGGGCTCGGCAGTTACGGGCAAGGAAGACGCTATCATTCGGGCCGAGTTGTTACGCATCATCGAGCCCATTTCGGGCGAAGTCAACATCACCAGGTATGAGACGATACGTGACCGGTCAGGACGCATCTTAGGATATAAAGTCTGGGCAAAAAAAGAGTAGGACTCTTCGAATCTAGCAAGGCGACCTTTATGAAACACAATTATTCGTTTCGATGGTGCTTGGCGGTCTCGTTCTTATTGCTCGCGCCGGCGTGGGCGCAGCAGGGTTCCAATGCTGCGCTGGAGAATGTCCTGAAAAAAATGGACAGCACCGCAGCCAACTTCCGAACCACTGAAGCCAATTTCGTCTGGGATCAATATCAGAAAGTGGTGAACGAAACCGATACCCAAAAAGGTAAAGTCTATTTCCGTCGCGCCAACCATGAAACTCAGATGGTCGCCGACATCACTGAACCGGAAAAGAAACACGTGTTATTCAGCGACTCCAAAGTGCAGGTTTACCAGCCCAGGATTGACCAGGTCACGGTGTATCCGGCAGGGAAGCATCGGGCCAAGTTCGAGAGTTTCCTGGTACTGGGATTTGGCGGCGGCGGACACGACATGTTGAAATCGTTCGATGTCAAATACCTGGGGAGCGAGAAAGTGGGAAATATCGATGCTGTGAAACTCGACCTTGTGCCAAAATCTCAAAGCATTCGCAATACTTTTCAGCACATTGTTCTGTGGATTGATCCGGCACGCGGCGTTTCTGTCCAGCAGCAACTGGTGGAACCGTCGGGCGACTATCGCCTGGCAAAATACAGCGATATTGAATTGAACCAGAAAATCCCTGATACTGTATTTAAGTTGAAAACCACAAGCAGGACAAAGACGGTGTCACCACAGGGGTAAGTTCACGATATCGAGCGAATTCCCAAAAGATAAAAGCTGAAAAACCGCAGGCTGGGCGTTATACTGTGGAGCGCAAACGCCGCAGCGCAAACAACAGAACGCTTCGCCCCACGGACATTCGGGTTCTCATGGCCAAGGTCTTCACGATTCCGGTTCCTCCCAGCATTGGACGCAGACGGCGTGAACGTACTTCCGATCCCCGGTACGTGGACGGACAACGTCTGCTAGTCGAAGCTATGAAATATCTGGCCCAAGCCGACCCCGTAGCCAACCGCTCCGCCATCGAATTGATCTCCGAACATGTGCGTACGCGCTTCCGCATGAGCGACTCGCCGTTGAGCTGAAAAGCACTAGCACGTCTCCGTCCGACTGTTCTCACCCCTACACATGCTTCACAGTTTGTTGACCGGCCTCTGTTATCCAAGTTAAGGCTGCAGGTTTTCGGACATGACCCTGGGTTGAGAACAAATTGCGCGGATTTGTCTTGACTTCATTCTTATCTCTACTAAAGAATGCCCTTCATCAGTGAACATTCCACCTTCAAAGGGGGATCCCATGTCCAGGTTTACCTTGAACATGGCGGTTTGCTTGGGATTGCTTGCCAGTGTTCCAGCT
>Ga0137386_10003185_pt1 | contig 10743 bp, 6 predicted proteins | sample SagtaG_4_FD_104910 | JGI IMG/M metagenome (GOLD analysis project Ga0137386, IMG submission 104910) | Vadose zone soil microbial communities from Sagehorn Ranch, Mendocino, California, USA - Sage2_R_100_16 metaG | ecosystem: Environmental > Terrestrial > Soil > Vadose zone | place: USA... | reverse complement strand
TTTAATCTTGCTGAACGCTTGGGCGAAGCAGACTCCCCTCCTTGGCAAAGGAGGGGTGGACGCGCCATCAAGAAATATCCCCGTTCCTTAAAAGGCGCGGACGGGGTGGTTCGTTCAAACTCCAAAACAATTTCTCTTGAACGAACCACCCCGTCTGCGCCCGCTAAGTTGGCTTCGCGACATTTTTTTAATCGGCGCAGCCACCCCTCCTTTGCCAAGGAGGGGACTTAGCTTCAACCCACGTTCGGCAACAACGAAATGGGTATACTTCACAGCCTTTGATCCCGTGGTCAAAGGCATGACCAGCGCCTAGGTAATAGAGCTACTAGTCGCCTGCCTTGGTTTGTGCCGGCGGCTGAACCGGGAAAAGTTCCTTAAACGCCTTCATGAAACCTTTCATTTCTTCGTCGGCGCCGACAGAAACGCGGAGCCATTCATTCATGGGAGGGAACTTCCGGCCGACAATAAAGCCTTTTTTGAGGAACTCTTCGCCCACGGCCGTCACGTCCTTCTTTACGTTCACCATGAAGAAATTCGCTTGTGACGGAATGACCTCGTAGCCCATGGCCTTCAGCTCGGTGGTGACTCGGTCGCGTATTTGCTTATTGAGCTGTTTTGTCTTGGCTTCATTTGCCGTGTCCTTCAGTGAGGCGACGCCGCCAAACTTAACGATGGTATTCGTGTTGTAAGCCATCACGAAGGATCTTAGCTGATCGATGATTTCTTTCGGCGCAATAGCGTAACCAAGGCGCATTCCCGCAAGCGCCGCAATCTTGGAAAAGGTGCGCGCAATAATCACCTTGCGTCCTTCGATGACATACTTCACAGAGGGCTCGTAGTTCGGGTCATCGACGAAATGATGGTATGCCTCGTCGATGAATACCGGAATGTCGCCCGGAATGCTGTCTAGCAACAGCTTGATTTCGTCCTTCGGAACGATCCTTCCGGTCGGATTATTCGGATTGCAGATGTACACCACACCGACATCCCGCGCGTTCAATTTCGTCACGCGGATAATCTCTTTCATATTTGCGTCATAAGTTTTGGTCAAAGGGATGGCGATGGCCTTGGCTTTGCTGTTCGTGGCGAAACGATAGACGGTTTCGTAAGTGGGATCGACACCAACCACCAGCTTGTGATCCGGCAGGAAAGCGTCATCCACTATCTTCAGAATCTCGCTTGAACCACAACCGATCAGAACATTCTCGGGCTTGACGTGATGATGTTCGGCAACGGCATCGACCAAGCCACCATCCGGAGCGGCGTAGCGATTTCCGTATTTCCATGCATCGTTCATCGCCTTCATTACGCCTTCCGGCGGGCCATACGGATTTTCATTGTTCGCAAGCTTGATGAGCTTGTCATAGTCCACTTTTTTCGGATCAGGTGTCGAAGCCGCGGCGGCTGAACCTTGCCGCGTGCGAGCTTGCGCTGAAAGCCGAAGTGGGCCCAGTCCAGCGTAGGCCAACACGGCAGCTAGTTTTCCCATAAACTTGCGGCGAGCAATGTCGGTCTTCATATCACGCCTCCGTTGTGATTGGAATTCACAGCGAATCATATACCAGATGATGCTAAACCCAGTTTCATAATCGGTTGTACGTCGTGCAAGGCTTGCGATAGAATCCGCCCCAATCCACTCTCACTTTGATGTGTACGGAGGAAGCCATGAGATTCCGACCAACCTTCTCCTTTATCGCATTATTGGCCGTGTCCATTGCCTCATTCGGGCAAGGTTTCCAGGGAGGCCTGCGCGGATCCGTAAGGGATGCTGATGGCGTCGTTCCTAACGTCGAAGTGACGCTTGCGAATGAAGCGACGAACCTCTCGCGGTCGACCGTGACGAACGATAGTGGCGAGTACAGCTTTGCCGCGCTCGAACCCGGTTCGTATCGGCTCAACGCTTCGCGGACAGATTATAAGACGATCGACCTTGCCGGCATTCGCGTCGGTACGCAGCAATTCGTCACGCTCGATTTGAAATTGGAAGTGGGTGCGCTTGCTGAGGCCGTTAGCGTTATCGCGGAAAGCCCGCTGATCGAAGTTTCCAACGCTTCGCAGGGCACCGTGCTGGACACGATATCCTTACAGATACTGCCCGCTCCAGGACGCAATGCGTTCATGATCGGTACATCGGTGCCGACCGTCATCCCGTCCGGCGATACTCAATTCAACCGGCAGCAGGATCAGACAAACGCATCGCTGCTCTCGCTCGGCGGCGGCACACGCCGCGGCAATAACTACACGCTGGATGGTGTTCCGATTACCGACCTCCGCAATCGCGCGACTGCGAACCCGACAATTGAAGCTCTTGAAGACGTCAAGGTTCAAGTGCACACCTATGACACCGAGATGAGCCGCACGGGCGGCGGTGTGTTCAACACGACGCTAAAAACGGGGTCCAACAGCTTTCACGGTACTGGTTTCTTTCAGACACGTCCCATTTGGGCAGAGGAGAACAACTTCTTCAGCAAGAAGGCCGGTATTCCGAAACCGAACAATCCGTACTATCTCGGAGGTGGTGGTTTTGGAGGTCCCATCATAAAGAACAGGACATTCTTTTGGGTCGCTGCTGAGGATTATCACGACGTGCAGACGCGAAGCCTCAGCGTGATAATGCCGACCGCCGCCGAACGTGCGGGCGACTTTTCCGCTTTGACCGATGTTCAAGGCCGTCCGGTGATTATCTACGATCCTTTGACCAGCCGCATCGTCAATGGCGCCGTTGTGCGCGATCCCTTTCCGGGAAACAGGATTCTTGCAAACCGGATCAACCCCGTTGCCGCCGCGATGCTGAAGTATCTGCCAATGCCGGATAAGAATATCGATAACGGCGGCACCAATTACACGCGGACGGCGCTCATCAACAATAGGTTCCAGCAGGAATACACAGTCAAGATTGAGCATAAGTTCACCGATCAGGTGTCTGTCAGCGGCTTCTACCTCTACAACCGGACCGACGAACCCGATGCCGATTATTTCGAACCAGGATTGAACGGCCCCAATCGCTTTGCCGATCCCAACGACTATTTGCTCAAGCGCCGGCCGCAGATTGTCGCCGTCAATAGCACTTCGACACTGAGCAACAGTTCGGTGTTGGCCCTGCGATTTGGCTGGACGCGTTTTCCTGACAACGATACGATGACAGCGGCTTTCGACCCTGCAACATTGGGGTTCTCGCCGGCATTCCTAAACCAGGTTTCTTTAAAGAAGTTTCCAACCATCCGGATCCGCGGGTACGACCAGTCCACATTGGGTACTCCTCATACGCTTGGTGCAAACGATCCAACCCAGATCAATTGGAAGTCGGTCAGCTTCAACGGGGGCTACTCGAAATTTGTTGGCACGCATACTTTCAAGATGGGTGCCGATTTCCGGAAGATGGGCCTCGACACCTATATTTCCGGCCCCGGATCGGGGCTTTTTGATTTCGAGAAAGATTTCACGTCCGTGAACGGCGGTACCAGCGACGTCTTGTCCGGCAATGCAGTCGCGGCCTTCCTCCTCGGATTGCCATCTGGGCTTGCAAGCCGGCAGAGTACATTACCAATCTCGACCCCGCTGAACGTGTACACGCATTACTACGGGGCATACTGGCAGGACGACTGGCGAATCACTCCGAAGCTCACGCTGAACTACGGCCTCCGTGCGGAGCATGAAGATGGCTTGCGCGAACAGCACAATAACTTCTCAGTGGGTTTTGATCCGAAAGCAAGTAGCAGCTTGAGTAACCTGACCATTCCCGCCGATCCCACCGCAGGTACGGCAGCGCGGCAGGTCAGCGGGGGCCTGATGTATGCCGGTGTTGGCGGTAACAGGACCTATCAAGGCGACCCGCCTTCGCTGAAATGGTCGCCGCGCGCCGGTGTGGCCTATTCGTTGAATTCTCGAACCGTCGTCCGCGGCGGTTATGGGATGTTTTGGGCGCCGTACAATTATCCGATTCCCAGCACATCCAACAACAACTACGGGCAGGTCGGCTATACACAGAACACTGTAGTTCCGCAGAGCTCGCCAAACCCAACGGTCACGCTCGATAACCCGTTCCCAAGTGGCGTCGTCGGTCCAACCGGCAACAGCAAAGGCGCCCTGAGCGGGGTTGGCACAACGATCAGCTACGTGGATCAGAATCGAAAGGCACCGCGAGTGCAGCAGTATTCTGTCGATGTCCAGCGGGAACTCCCGGCCGATATGGCGATCACTATTGGCTACGTTGGAGCCAGAAGCGATCATATCGGGCTAGGCGGGTCCAATGACACCGCCGTGAACATTAATCAAGTCGATCCGAAATATCTGTCACTTGGTTCGGCGCTGGCGCAGGCGGTGGCGAATCCATTCTTCGGAAGGCCAGAGTTGGCAGGTACCAGCCTTGGTTCAAGCGCTACGCTTTCCCGCGCTCAGCTCCTGCGTCCGTATCCACAATTCCTGGACATCAATGCGCGCCAGGTAACGGAGGGACTCAGCCGGTATAACGCCGGCGTGATCGAGTGGACCAAACGCGTGAGCCATGGTTGGGGCGGACGCATGAGTTACACCTATAGCGTGTTGAAGGACAATCAGGTTGGGGAAGACAATTTCTATTCGAGGGTCTCTACTCAGTTGCCGCTAAATAACTACAACTACATTGCTTCCAATCCACGATGCGCGGCAGGTGCTCAGTTGACGAGTGCCTGCTACGATCCTTATGCCGAGTACGGCTATAGCATGCTCGATGTGCCGCATCGCGTCATTCTTGCTCCAATTGTTGAGCTTCCTTTCGGTCAAAACCGGAAATGGGCCAATACAAGCAAAGCTGCCAACTGGGTGCTCGGCGGTTGGTCCATCTCGGCGATCGTGAACCTGCAGAGCGGATTCCCGTTGAATGTGACGCAAACTGATAACACCGGCTTGCTGGGCGGCGCTCAGCGACCCAATCTTTCGGGACAAAGTCTGGCCACACCTGGTGATTATGAAGACCGTTTGGCCTCTGCGGACCATCGAACGGCGACCTGGATCAGTGCCGCCGGCTTCAGCTTCGCGCCGGCGAACACCTTCGGGACGGCGCCGCGCACGATCACCGCGCTCCGCTCGCCGACACAGAAGAATGTTGACGCGTCGTTTATGAAGATCTTCAGACTGGGTGAGAGCAAGACAGCCGTCGTGAAAGTCGAAATGCTGAACCTGTTCAACCGCGTCACCGTGCGAGCCGGCTTTAACGCAAACACGGTCGGTAATGCGAACTTCGGTCAGATCACCAATCAGGCCGGATTTATGCGGATCACTCAAATCATGTTCCGGTATTCGTTCTAAAGTGCCGTCAAAGGACGATACCGGTTTACTTTTGGCGGATGCAGCTCAGCCTCACGCAGTGAAGGAGGTTCGGGTCGTCCAGGAATACGAGTCCTATTACATCGATCGTGGTTTGCGTTCCGGCACACCGGATCCCTGCCCAATACGGCTCTTCGTCGCAACCGGGGACTGGATCCATTTCAAAAAAGCGTCCAACACTTCGGGTTCAAATTGAGTTCCGCGGCAGCGGACCAACTCCTCTAATGCTTCACCCTGACTTCGTGCCGTTCGATAGGGCCGATTCGTAGTCAGGGCATCATAGCTGTCGCCGACTGCAATGATTTTGGCTCCCAGGGGAATCTGTGCACCCTTGAGCTTGCCGGGATACCCTCCGCCATCGATTCGTTCGTGGTGATGCAGCAACATGAGTGACACTTCCTCGAACTCCTTGACGCTCTTCAGCGCCATCCAGCCAAATTCCGGATGTTTCTTGATCAACTCAAATTCTTCATCAGTCAGTTTGCCCTGCTTCAACAGGACGTGATCCGGAACTCCGATTTTGCCAATGTCGTGGAGCAGACCGGCGATCACAATGTTGTTCGTATCCGAATAACTCAGACCCAGGGTTACGGCAGTGCCGCGATTGTACCCTGCCACGCGGTTGCTGTGACCGCCCGTATAGGAGTCGCGCAAATCGACGAGCGACACGAGCGTGCAAGCCATCGAGAGCACTTGTTCACGTTGGTTTTCTTCAAAACTTGCAATTCGAAACGCGTAACTTGCTGCGGTACCCTGTGTCTTATTCATGTTGTTATTTCCCGATCCCGGATACGACGTCGATACGCCCCTCGCCGAGTTTCCCGACGTATTGCGGATTCTGAGCGTCGATGTTGACTGTTCCGCGGACCATCGCGTCGGTGATCCCGGTTACTTGCTTGGATCGCACCAGAGCGGCCTCGCCTGCCACAATGGGTGCGGCAAACGATGTACCGGAAACGACCGCATAATAGCCGCCCGGGTAAGCCGAAATAATATTCACACCGGGAGCGGAGACTGATACGGACGAACCGTAATTAGAGAACGATCCTTTCTTGTCATTCATGTCCGTCGCTGCCACGGATAGAACCGACGAGTAGGAGGCAGGATACTGCGGCGTTGAAGTATTCGCGTTTCCAGCTGAGCCGGTCACGACGATGTTCGCCGCGATTGCTGTTGCGACGGCTTCTCGAACTGACCTCGAATTGGTCGAAATTCCAAAACTCATGTTGAGGACGTTCACCTGATTCTTTACAGCGTACCGGATAGCCTTCGTGATCGTGAAAATGTCCGCCTGACCATTGTCGTCGAACACGCGAAGAGGCATGATCATCGCTCTCGGCGCGACCGCAGCGATAAGACCCGCACACAGCGTGCCGTGTCCGTAGGCCGAATTGCTACCGGTGACCATATTCAGAAGGGGCGCTCCATCAAGGAAGCTGCCTGACGCCTGGTCCATGAAACTTCCGGACGCCTGGTCCAGAAAACTACCGGAGGCCTGATCGAGGAAACTCCCCGACGATTGATCCAGGAAACTTCCCGACGATTGATCGATAAAACTGCCGGATGACTGATTCAAGGCGGCATAGGTCGAACCTTGCGCTGTGACAAAGTCGTAACCGCCGGTCAAATGACCTTGAAGGGCGGGATGTCCATAATCGACGGCACTGTTGATGTCCGCCACCACGACGCCATACCCATCGTAGTATTGCGAGGCCTGAACCGCGCGAATACGCGTCAATGCAGGCTGCAGGCGGTACCAGTCCGCCGTCGATTTCGATTGAACTACGCCGAGCGTTCGGAGGGTTGGGCCGGAAAGGGTTGTATCCACCTCGATGTACGCAATTCCGAGCAGATTGAGAGTCAACGTACCCAGCGAGGGAAGCTGTGGAACTTGCAGTAGGTATAAATTGGAGTCGGAGATCACGTCGAGAACGGTGGCATTCAACAGGTTGAGCACAGGGCCGATTGGCGACGCCGTGTTCAGTTTGACGACAATTCTCTGTCCCGCCGCCTCTGCGTTAAAACTCGTTCCTCCGAGAATAAAGACCAAGAGTGCGCACAAAATCGCGCGCTTAAAAACGGACATAACTATTCTCCTTATTAAACTGAAAATTGAACCTTGTTCCCTGACGGAGGGAGTGCGATTAGAAAAAAGAACGGACCGCTTGGTACTCCTTTGAGCGTGAATTGGCCGAACTCGTTGCTGCGCGTGAGCAGCGCCGCGTGCCCGGGAACCCGCAATTGAATCTCAGCATCCGCGACGTCGATGTAACCCTTTGGTAGCAGTTGGGCCATAACCGTTTGGTTGAATTCCTTGCCGGAAACCTTCAAATGAACGTCGAAGTCATCGGTGCTAACGACCACCTGGCGCGCCTCGGTCATCGTGCCACGCAGGCCCGTGACCGCCAGCGGCTGAAGAAAGCTATCAAACAGCACACACGCCTTCTGAAATCCTGAAAGTTGCTGCTCCGGTTTCCGATAAATCGCGATGCACCCGTTAAGCAATTCCGAAGGAGCATCGGTTAGATTCGATGGCCCGAGGCCGGAGAGGAACGTCCACCAGGATTCGTATTCCGGCGTGCAGCGCTCGCAATCCGTCAAATGCTGCTGGCACCTTTCACGCTCGGACTTCGACACTTTTTGCTCTACCAAATCAATCATGGCTGCTGTGGCCACATGTCTCATTGTTTTCCATCTCCTGCGTAAAGGTCGTGGCAGAAAGCCCAAAAAATACAAAGCCGGATTAAAAATGAAGCTGACGTGAAAAACACCGTGAATGTGGGCGTTTACGGTTTGCCGACAAGCATGAAGGGGGCCCAGAAAAACGGATGGGGGAAATCTTCCCGAATACGGATCGCCGCCTGCTGCAGCGCCACGGCTTTCGTTGCTCCTTCAAACCAGTAGCGGTAAAAGTGGCCCATTAGAGAAGCCGTTGACTCGTCGCTGATCGGCCACAGGCTCAAAAGCAGTGACCTGGCGCCTGCGTACAGAAATCCTCTCACGAGGCCCAAAAGATCGTCGCCACCGGCAACTTGCTGCATTCCCGAACTGCAGCCGCTTAATGTGATCAAATTCGCATTGCACGACATTCCATACAGGTCCAGCGCGCTGATCCATCCATCGCCAAGTTTGAAGGCAGAAAACATCGGATTGTCTTTGCGGAATACCGCGTGAGTTGCGATGTGAATGAAATCGGCCGAATTGCTCTCTCTGCGGAAGGCTTTGCGAGTTGCGCGCCGCCCTTCCAGCCGCCGTGCGCTTGGGAACACGCTCGTGAGTTGATCGATCTCGCGGCGAATCTGAGGTGCATTGCGGTCGGGTACTCCGATCATGAGAGGCGTAGAGCCGCTGACCTCCGCTTTCTCCAGGCAGTACTTCAGAACCGAAGCACTTGGAGCATATGACATGTCATAAGCATCCACGAGGTATTGCTGGCCATCAAAGAATGCATGGAATGGCAGGTAATGAAGCACGCCATGAGGAACGACTATTAAATGCGGCGTATCGATTAAGTCGCGGATCGGCGCGACGAGGGCCTGATGAAGATCGCGCAACTGTTGTTGCATCGACGCCGCCAAGACCTGTTCGTGTCCTTTGACATACTCCGGGGACAATTGAAAACGTTCCATTTGGAAGCGGAAGCACTCCAGAAGATGATCCACGCGTTTCGCAGGACAGAGGCGGCGAACGATGTTCACATGACGCGAGTTGATCACGAACGCCACGATCTCCTGATGTATTGAAAAGTACTCCACGAGGGTCGTGTTCTCCGGCAGTGACTGTTGGATCGCTTGCAGCGAAGCCACAGACACCTTTTGAAGCGAAACGTACTCCGGATCAGCATCGGAGAGTTCACCAAGTATTCTCGAAAGCTCGTTCTCCTTCAGATCGACATCGATGCCCGGAGCGGCTTTGTTCACAAGCCGTGTGCCGGCAGTTGCCCGGACGTGACTGCTGTTCAGCTCTTCGTGCAGACGCCGGACGCGGTTGAGCAGCGACTTGTCCGCATGGCCGGAAATACCGGAAACCTGGCCGGAAAGAAGATCGATTAGACCGCGGGCCTTCGATCGTTCGCACCAGGCAAACGCCTCGATAATGGAGTCCGACGATGGTTCTGAAGACTCAGCTTCACCCAGGGCAATGTTGGCGAGCGATTCGAAGACGGCGTGTTTTCCTTCGAGAAATGCCACCTTGAGGTCATCGCGTTCCAGATAACTTCGGCTCAATTCGATTTCGCGTGCGGCTTCGACATAAAGATTCCTGGCCTCCTCGATCTCCGAGACCCGCTCCAACACTTCGGCGTTTGTTGCCAAGGTTCGGAAGAGCAGAAGCGGCATTTTGTGCGCGCGCGTAAGCCGTAACGCCTCCTCGGCGTATTGCCGGGCTGCGCTGTCGTGGTTCACTTCCATCGAAAGACGAGTGAGGAGAATCAGACAAAGCACGTGTTTGGAAGGAATACCGGCGGCCGCGAATCGCTGCCGTGCGGATTCGGCCAACGACTGAGCTTCCCACAAACGGCGCAATGAAAAGTAGATCTCCGCGCGATACAGGTCCAGCATAGCGATCCAGTATTCATTACTCTCCTCTTCGAACACCAATTGCGCCTGCTTGAAGACAGCGTGTGCTTCCGTCAGTTCCGATTGGTGCGCCAACGCAATACCGAGGAAGACCGATGCCTTTGCCTGCTCATAGCGCATGCCAAGCTTCGTGAAGCTTTCGATGGCGCGCTGTGACAGCATCGCCGCGTCTGAGCAGACATTCAGGTGCAGGTAGATCTCCGCCTCATCAAGATCGCACAACGCCGCGTAGCGCAGACTCTGTTGCGTTATGAACTGTTGGCGCAGCCCCGCGAATGTTTTGAGGGCGTCACTGAAACGTCCTCGCAAGAAGTGAAGGTAGGCGTGGTTGTATTTGGCCTGCATCAGCATTTCAGGCACATCCATCTGACGGCTCAAACGCTCGGCAGCACAGTAGTGACGATCCGATTCGGCAAAACGATCGAGCGCCGACAGGCTGTTCGCCATGTTCAGCATCGATAGTGCGAGCGCCCGTTTATCACCGTTCGCTTTAAAGACAACTTTCGCTTTGGCGTGGTATTCGACCGACCGGGCGTGGTCGTCAAGGCGATGGTAAACGTTGCCAAGATTCGTATACAGTCTGGCGAGACCGCCCTCGTCACCAGCAGCTAAAAACCACTTTTGAGCCAACTCCCCTGTCTGGATCGCTTCCGAATAACGAGCGCTAATCAGGAGGGCGCCAATCAATCCCAACCGCGTGCGAGCCGCGAGGTCCTCTTTGCCGTGAGTAGCGTCCAGGCTTTCCAGCGCAAGCTCATAGTGATGAATCGACTCTTCGTATTGCTAATTCCCATTCAAGGCGTATGCCATCCTGCGATGGGCTTCGGCATGCAGCGCGGTATCCGTGGTTCCATATGCAATC
>Ga0137386_10003180_pt1 | contig 10751 bp, 6 predicted proteins | sample SagtaG_4_FD_104910 | JGI IMG/M metagenome (GOLD analysis project Ga0137386, IMG submission 104910) | Vadose zone soil microbial communities from Sagehorn Ranch, Mendocino, California, USA - Sage2_R_100_16 metaG | ecosystem: Environmental > Terrestrial > Soil > Vadose zone | place: USA... | reverse complement strand
GGCGACTCGGACTTCGCCTACGAGATCGCGGGGCTGGCCCGGTTCCGCGTGAACGCGGCGCGCGACCGCAAGGGGCCGCTCGCCGTGTTCCGGGTGATCCCGGCGCAGGTCGTGACGGCGGAGCAGCTCGGGCTCTCGAAGGAGGTGCAGCAGCTCTGCTATCTCACCAAGGGCCTGGTGCTCGTCACCGGGCCCACGGGCTCGGGCAAGTCCACCACGTTGTGCGGGCTGGTCGACCTGATCAACCGGACCCGCGCCGACCACATCATCACGATCGAGGACCCGATCGAGTTCGTGCACCAGAACAAACAGTGCGTCATCACGCAACGCCAGGTGGGCATTCACACGGAGGGGTTCAAGCGGGCGCTGCGCGCCGCGCTGCGCGAGGATCCGGACATCGTGCTCGTCGGCGAGATGCGCGACCTCGAGACCATTGCGATCGCGATCGAGACGGCGGAGACCGGCCACCTGGTGTTCGGCACGCTGCACACCACGACTGCTGCGTCCACGGTCGACCGGATCATCGACCAGTTCCCCGCGGACCGCCAATCGCAGATCCGGGTGATGCTGTCCGAGTCCCTCAAAGGCGTGATCTCGCAGACGCTCTGCAAGAAGATCCGCGGCGGACGCGTGGCGGCGCGGGAGATCCTGCTCACGACGCCCGCGATTTCCAACCTGATCCGCGAGGGGAAGACGTTCCAGATCCCCTCGATCATGCAGACCTCGAAGCAGCTCGGCATGGTGACCTTGAACGACGCACTCATCGAGCTGGTCGAGAAGCAGGAGATCAGCCCCGACGAGGCCTACATGAAATCCGTGGAAAAGACCGGGCTCGCCGCCTCGCTCAAGGCGCGAGGCCACAAGGTCACGCTCACCGCGTAGACACCTCCGCCACGCGCCGACCGACCGCCGCGGCGACCTCCCGCACCTGTCCCATCAGCTCGGCGAAGCCGGCGAGGGTGAGCGACTGGTCCCCGTCGGAGCGGGCCCGATCGGGGTCGGGATGGACCTCGATGAGCAGTCCGTCGGCGCCCGCGGCCACCGCCGCGAGGGCGAGCGCCGGAACCAGGTCGCGCCGCCCGGCCGCGTGGCTGGGATCGACCAGCACCGGCAAGTGGGTCTCCTGCTTCAGGTACGGCACCGCCCCGATGTCGAGCGTGTTGCGCAACGCGCGCTCGAACGTCCGGATCCCCCGCTCGCACAGCATGACCTGGGTGTTGCCCCGCGCCAGGATATACTCCGCGGCGAGCAGCAGGTCCTCGAGCGTCGCCGCCATGCCGCGCTTGAGCAGCACCGGCCGGCCGCTCTCGCCCACCTCGGTGAGCAGCGCGAAGTTCTGCATGTTGCGCGCCCCCACCTGGAGGCAGTCGGCCTTCTCGGCGACCAGCGCGACGTGCCGGGTATCGAGCACTTCGGTCACCACCGGGAGGCCGGTGTCGGCGCGCACGGCGGCCAGCATCTCGAGCGCCTCCGACCCGAGCCCGCGGAAGGAGTAGGGCGACGTGCGCGGCTTGAACGCGCCCCCGCGCAGGGCCACCGCGCCGGCGTCCCGTACCGCCGTCGCCGTCTCGAGCAGCATATCGCGGCCCTCGACCGCGCACGGGCCCGCGATCACGTGCAGCGCGCCGTCCCCGATCGCGACGCCGCCGTCGCCTAGGAGCACCTCGGTATCGCGCGCCGCGAACTCCCGGGCGGCGAGCTTGTACGGCTTTTCGACGGGGAGAATGGCGTCCACCGCCGGAAAGGCGTGCAACGGCACCTCGCGCAGCCGGTCCTCGTCGCCGATGCAGCCGACGATGGTGCGGGTGACGCCGCGCGACACGTGGGGCGTGAGGCCCAGGGCCGCGACCTTCGCCACGATCTGCTCGAGATCGTGCTCGGAGGCGTTGGGACGCAGGACGATGATCATCGACATTTCCTCGCGTGACCGGAAAACGAAACGGCCCCGGAGGTCCGGGGCCGTGTAGGTTCGCATCGCTCTCCTGTTACTGCACTACTCCGCCTGAGCGCACGATCACAGCGACCCCGTCGGGGCCGAACCAAAAGAAGAAGAAATAGGGCCTACGCGCCATGGCCGGTAGCCTACTCATCTCTCGCGCTACTGTCAAGCATAAAGCCCAGACGCGTCAGACGGGCGCCTTGCTCAACGGGCGCGGGATCCCTCGGCACTTGGGCTGGCACTACCGAAGTCGTGGATCACCTGGCGCGCCGCGTCCATGTCCGGCAGAAGTTCCTCCGCCCGTCCGAGGCCCGCCCGCACACGAAGCAGTTGGACTCGCAGATTCTCCAATGCCGCGGCGGCCGCCGCCCGGCCCTCCGCCGCCTGCCGGCGGGCCGCTTCGAGACTCTCGACCAGCATCACCCGCCGTGCGACGAGCTCTGCCTGCTGGACGTTCCCCGCCGCACGGAGGGCCCCCACCCGCTCCCGATCGGCGTCCACGAGCTGCGCTCCCGCCTCCGCGAGCGACGCCTCGACGTCGTGCTCCCGTCGGAGCAGCGCCTCCTGGATCTCCTCCAACGTGGCGATGACGCGGCGCATGTCGCGGGCACCTTTGCGGATTTCAGTTGGAAGCGCATCCACCAACGCCGCCGCCTGCCGGCCCAGCGTCGTTCCCTGGTCGACCGGACGCGGGTGAGGGCCGTTACGCCGCCGGGTGAGGCGTCCGGCCAAAGCGAAAAACCACCTGCCGAACGCACCGCCCCACAACCGAGCGGCGATCCAATTGGTCCCAGCACCACCCTCCGGGCGCCGCGGCCCACCGAGCACGACGGCGGCCGCGATCACACCAGCTCCGAGAAGGATGGCACCGCGCGCCAGCAGTCCCAGCGTGGTCGCGCGCGACCAGCGCTCCGCCTCGTACACTCCGCCGATGCTGACCAACAGCCCGACGGCTCCGACCACGACGAACCCCTTCCCGGCGCCGGACCTCGGCTGCACCGCGCGGCGCAGCGCTTCCGCCTCCTCGCGTCTCTGGCGCGCATCGGCGGCGAACGCCGCCTCCACGTCTCGGTACGTGAAGCCCTGGCGCAGTAGCAAGCTGGCGCGATCCGCGAGCTGGCAGTAGCAAGCTGGCGCGATCCGCGAGCTGGAGGAGGACCACCGCGCTGACCGCCAGCGGGATGGCGATGAGAAGGTCGGCGGCGGCGGGACGCGCGAAGGCAAGCACAGGAAAGGTGAGATACAGCGTCACCAACTGCGTGAGGGTCACCTCGGCGAACCGCTGGAAGTTGCGCACCTGCGGCGCCACGTCCCCGGTGGCCGCGCCCTCCACCGCGCGGACCGCCACCACGAATGCGTCCGCCGACGCCCACCGCGCTTGCGGATCCTTCAGGAGGCAACGGTCCACCGCGGCGGCCAGTCGCGTGGGAATGCCGGGACATGCGGCGGCCACCGGCGGCGCGGGGCGCGTCACCTGCATGGCGAGCACCGCCTGCGCGTTCGGGGCTTCGAAGGGAAGGCGACCGGTGAGGGCGAAGAACCCGGCGATCCCGAGTGAATACAGGTCGCTCCGGGCGTCAACTGCCTCGCCCGCCGCCTGCTCCGGGCTCATGTACTGAGGCGTGCCGAGGCTCTCGCCCGCGGTCGTGAGCGTCGAGTGGGCGACATGCGCGATGCCAAAGTCGGTGAGGAACACGCGCCCGGTTCCCCGCTCAATGAGGATGTTGTCTGCCTTCACGTCCCGGTGCACGATGCCACGCCCGTGGGCGTAGGACAGCGCCCAGCCTGCCTCCTGCAGCACCCGGGCGACTTCGCCCGCCGGCAGCGGGCCGGTCCGCCGCACCCGCTCGGTCAGGGTCTCGCCGTCCACGTATCCCATCACGTAGAACGCCACGCCGTCGCGCTCATCAACCGCGTGGATCGGCACGATATTGGGGTGGGTCAGCGCGGCCGCTGTGCGCGTTTCGCGGAGGAACCGCTCCCGCCGATCGGGGCGCGCCGCCAAGTCGGGCGGCGGGACCTTAAGCGCGACCGGGCGGCCGAGGGCGAGATCGCGCGCCAGATAGACGACGCCCATTCCGCCGCGTCCGAGCTCGCGCTCCAGCGCGTACCGACCGGCGACCGCCGCCTGGAGCGCGACCAGCTCCGCGGTCTCGGCGGGGAGAGCAGCAGTGGGTGACACCGGTCTGTGAGCTCCCGTTGGGCCACGCCTATAAGGTACTACAGCCGGCTGGGAACTCAGGGATCGGGCTTCAGGTCGTGGTGGCGCAGGAAGTCCATGAACTTGAGATAGTCCTTGGCGGCAATCCCGAAGAGCTGCAGCAGCCTCTTGTAGCTCCCCCGGGTCTCGGCGAGGCCCCGGGTGATGACCTGTCGGACGTCGGCGCGACTGAGCTCGCGGTTCATGAAGGGACGCCGGACGAGGTCCCAGAAGTCTCCCTCCCCCCGAACCAGCCGGGCGTAGGAATCCAGCCCCACCGTGGCCAGCGGTATGTTCCGCAATTGCTCGCGACGTGACGCGCCCTCGAGCGCTTCAAGGAAGTGGACGGGCTCGATCGTTTCGCCGTCGCTCAGATGAAACCCCGTTTCCACCATACTCTTGAGCTCGCGCACGTTCCCCGGCCACGAATAGCCGTGGAGCAGCGCCATCGCCTCGGTCGAGAAGTGTTTCGCGCAGGCGCGCGCGGCGCTCAGCCGCTCCAAGAAGAAGTTGAGAATCAACTCCCAGTCGCCGCCCCGTTCCCGGACGGGAGGCACCGACAGGCTGAGGTAGCGGAGACGGTAATACAGGTCCATGCGGAACTGGCCAGCTTCCACCAGCTGTTTCAAGTCACGGCTCGTCGCCGCGATCACCCGCACATTCACCTTGCGACTGTGGGCCGCGCCAACCGGCACGATCTCGCCCTCGCTGAGCGCGCGCAGGAGCATGGCCTGTGCCACTGGCGGCAGCTCACCGATCTCGTCCAGCATGACCGCCCCACCGTCCGCCTCTTCGAACACGCCGCGGTGGTCGGCGATCGCGCCGGTGAAGCTGCCACGCCGGTGGCCGAACAGCTCACTCGCGATGAGATGACCGTCTTGATACTGCGCGCAGTTGACGCTCACCAACGGACCGCTGCTGCGCGGGGACAGGAGGTACAGCGCGCGGGCGAACAGCTCCTTGCCCGTGCCGGTCTCCCCCATGATCAGCACCGGGCTGTCGGAGAGAGCAAACCGGGCGAGCCGCTCAAGCGCCGCGACCATCGAGGCGTGTCGGCCGATGATGATGGTGGGCCGGTCCTCACCCCAACGCGCCAGCGACTGCTGCTGGATCGTCCGACCAAGATCGGTGGAGACCGCGCGATCGAGTAACAGTCCGCTCGCTGTCATGGCACACCCTCGGGGTCACCACTACGGTCCCGCGACCGCCTGCCGGGTGCCTCACTGCGCCCCAGTCGACAGGGCTCACGTCATCCTAGATCACCGATCCGACACCCCGATACTGGGAGATCCCCTCGGGACGCCCTAGGAGAACACCGAGGGAGCGGGACGCAGGCCCCCCGAAGGCCCGACGCAAGCACACCTGTGCTCGATCAGAGGCGAGGCGTTCGAGGCCGACGCGGGTGAGCGCAGTGATCGCCAGTGCCGTCTCGGCCAAGCCGCCGCCCCGGGCCACGGCAAACCGCTCCAGCTCGCGGGCTGCCCGCTGAATCACCGCGGTCAGGACTGTGAAGGCCCGCTCCGACAGGGGCGGGTCGCCCCGATAGTTCTCCAACCGGCCGCCGCGTCGGTATCGCGGGAAACCCTCCAGCCCCATGAAGCGGAGGAACCAGTCGGCACGATAGCGTCCCGCCGCGGCCACGATCCCCACGTAGTCCGCGACCAGCTCGTCGAGCACCGAGTTGCGCATCGAGCCTAAGACACGGCGCGTGAAGTAGTGCGCGCACTCGTGCTCCAGGCGGAGGACGAGGGACGCGGCCAACCAAGCCCGCTCGGCAAGGCCGAGTGCCTTGGCGGGGGCCGCGCTGTAGGGCCCGGAACTCAACAAGATGAACCGGTCCTGGTAGAGCTCCTTGCGGGGCACGAGCTCTTGGAAAGCCGCCCACCAACCCGTCACGGAGAGCTCCCCAGCGTGCATGGCCTCCCAGTCGGCACGCAGCGCGGCGACCCGATCCCAGTTGTTGTACCCGGCGACGATGCACGCCCCCAGCGAGTCGGGGATTGGATCTGGCTCGTTGTGACGCGTGAGGGCGCGGACGAGCGACACGAAATCCTCACGCTCCTCCGCGACGATCACGGGGATGCGGCCCGCGGCAGTCGGGTGGACGAAGAGCCGCAGTCCTTCCGGCCGCACCAGCTGCAACTCGGCCGTCGCGCCCCTGAGCACGCCGCGCCGGGTGGCGGCGCGGTACTCGTCGGTCGCGCTGATCCCGCGGGCGATCGGGAAGCGCAGCTGGACCAAACGCTCGCGCAGGCAGGGGAACACGCCCACGCGTTTCGCTGCGGCGACATATCCGTCCCAGACCGACACGAACGGCTCGTCCGGCAAGGGATAGGCGTCGGGGGGCGGCGTGCGCGTGTGGTCGAACAGGTTGCGGCCGTACGTCAGCAGCTCGGCCAGCTCGGGATCACGCGCTCCATGGAGCCGCCAGACCGCCGCGCGGAAGCGCTCGGCCCCGCTCCCCGGCATGCCTATTTCGCTCCGGCGACGGGGGCCGACGGCTGGGCCACGAACGTGAACCTCCCGTCGCGAACCGCCACGGTGACCAACCGGCGGTCGACGAGGTCGCCATTCGCATCGAAGGCAAACGTGCCGGTGACGCCGTGCCAGCCGGCAGATGCATGGAGAGACCGCGCTACGGCCTCGGGGGCGCTGGAGCCCGCCCGCCGCATGGCATCAGCGAGCAGGCCAACGGCGTCGTAGCCGATGGCGGATCCGGCGTCCGGGGGTAGGCCATACTTCTGTTCAAAGGCGGCGGTGAAGCGCGCAACCTCTGGCCGGGGCTCGTCCGGATGGAAAATAGTTGCAACGACGGTCCCCTCGGCGGCCGCACCGGCCACCTTGATGAGTGCAGGCGAGCTCATCGCGTCACCACCGAGGATCGGCACACGAATTCCTTGGCGCCGTGCCGCGGCGATGAGCAGCGCGCCCGATGGCACTTCGCCCGCGACGAAAATCGCGTCGAGTTCCAGGGTCTTCCACTCGCGCAGCGTCGGCTCGAACGCCTCCTCGGTCACCCGCCCGCTCGGGTCGTAGGACTGCCGCGCCACGATCAGGAGACCAAGGGCCGTGGCGCGCCGCTCGAAGGCGTTCGCCAAGTCGCGACCGTACGTGTTGCGGATATAGTAGATGGCGAGGCGCCGATAGCCACTGCGCGCCGCCAGGTCCGCCACTTGGCGGCCGATCGCATCATCGGTGAACGTCGCGCGGAACAGACGACCGTAGCCGTGGGCCGTCAGCTCGGGGTCGGTGGCCGTGGGCGCGATCTGGACCAAGCCCGCCTCGTCGTAGACCGCCGCGGCGGGAACGGTCGTATACGACTGCAAGTGCCCGATGACCGCGACGATGTCCGGGTCGGCCGCGAGCCGCTGCGCGACCAGCCGCGCCTGGTCCACCGATTCCCCGTCGTCCCAGCGTACCAAGCGCAACTTGCGCCCATTCACGCCCCCCGCCGCATTGGCTTCCGCAACGGCCAGCTCGAGCCCTTCCCAATAGCGGAGCTCGGTCCGCGTGGCCCATGGCCAGACCACGGCGATGACCACATCGCCGCGTCCCCGAGCGGCCCGGGCCGCCCGCTCCGCGGCGAGCGTCGGCGACCCGGCGCAAGCCCCGGCGAACCCCAGTAGGCCAATCGCCGCTGCCGCACTGATCGCCCGGGCACGGCGCGTGGGCCTGCTCATCGATCGCCAGCTCCCGTTCCGCATGTGCGTCATACCAGTTGTCGCTTCGCCAGAGCCGTGAACAGCCCGCCGTGTCGCATCAACTCGTCCACGGTGCCGCTTTCTACAATCCGACCGCGCGTCATGACGAAGACCCGGTCTGCGTGGACGATCGTGCTGAGCCGGTGCGCGACCACGACCCGCGTCGCCTGCAGCCGTTCCAAGCTCGCGCTCACGATCATTTGGGTCCGGTTGTCGAGCGCGCTGGTCGCCTCGTCGAACAACAGGATGCGCGGTCGATGCACGATGGCGCGGGCGATCATCAATCGTTGCCGCTGCCCACCGGACAGCGTCCCGCCACCTTCGCTGATCACGGTGTGCATCCCCATTGGCATGCTTCTGATGTCGTCGGCGAACCCGGCCATCTCCACCGCCTCCCAAGCCTCCTCGAGGCTCACCGGGGCCGAGGCGACGATGTTCGTGAAGATGTCCCCCGACATGAGCCGGCCGTTTTGCCATACCACCCCGATCTGGCGGCGCAAGGCCTGGACATCCAGGCCGCCGATCTCCTGTCCGTCATAATAGATGGAGCCCGATTCCAGCTTCTCGAATCCCAACAGCAGCCGCAGCACGGTGGATTTGCCCGATCCCGAGGGGCCGACGATCGCCACGAACTCCCCGCTCCGAATGTGGAACGTGAGGTCCCGGAGGACGACCGGGCCGTCTGATTGGTAGCGGAACACGGCGTGCTGCATCTCGAGGTCGCCTGCCAGGATGCCCGGGTCCGCCTTCCCGAGGTCGACCTCAGGAGCGGCGTCCAGGATCGGCTTCGCCTGTTCGTACAGGGGGACGGTGTTCAGCGTCGACAGCAACGCAAGGAACGTCGCCAGGAGCGCGCTCAAACAAGACGTGAACGCCGACAGGAAGGCCAGAAAGTCACCGGTGCGCAGCGACTGCCCCGGAGAGATGAGCGGGAGTGCCACCCAGAAGATGAGAATGAACGCCGCCACCGGGAAACCAGCGTTGAAGGCCGCCACGACGTTGGCTACCTGGCGCGCTCGGAACTGCAGTTGCCGCTGCGCACCAAAGCGCTTGGCCCACAGGGCGAAGGCGTGGACCTCCGCACCGGCGACGCGCAGCTTGGCGACGCTGGTGAGCAGCTGCAGCACAAGCCCGGACGTCTTCGCCTGGAGGGCAAAGACGCTGCGCTGCGGCCGGAGCTGCGCGTAGCTACCGATCCCGGTCACGGCCAGCGCCACAGCGATCAGCAGCGTGGCCCGCCAGGCCAGCGTGGGGCTGTAATAGAACATGAGCCCGAAGTTGCCGAGCGAGAACAGCCCGCCGATCAGCGCCGTTACGGTGGACCCGGAGACCAGCTGCCGGATCGCGTCGATCGACATCGCGCGGGTCGCAAGGTCCCCCGCGGCATAGGGACGGAAGAACGGCAGCGGCAGACTCAGTAGCCGGTCCCACACCGCGACCTGGATTGCCGCCCCCATGCGGCTTTCGATGCGCAGCAGCGCGATGCTCCGGGTCACGGTGAACAACCACCCGGCCAGCGCGCTCACCAGCAGGAGCACCGTCATCTGCAACACCTGCGAGCGTTGCGCTCCCGGGATCAGTGTGTTGAAGAGGGTGCCGACCACGACGGACGGCACCATGCCGAGGAGGGCGGCGGCGCTGCCGGTGAGCAGCAGCGCGACCAAGTCCTGACGGCACCCGCGGAAGCCGAACCGAAGGACAGTGCGGATCTGGAGTGGGCCATCGGGGAAGGGACGGTAGAAGACGTAGGCGAAGGGCGCGAGCGTCTCGGCGACTTGACGCGTCACCTCCCGCTCGACGTGGGCCATCGGGTCACGCAGCAGGTACCGCCGGCTCGACGTCGGCAGGAGCGCCACCGGGTGCTTGTCGGCGGCGATGTACCCCAGCAGCGGGCCGTGGTCGTGGTGCCACCAGTCCTCCCGCAGCGCGATGCTGCGCGCCCGGATCCGCGAAGCGCGCAAGACTCCGCCCAGCGGGTCGCGCGTGCCCTGCCCAGCGGGCGGCGGTTTGATCGGGATCCCGAGCGCATCCCCGATCAATTGGCACGCGGCGTACACCGCGTCGCCGAGGCTCTCGGGGGGTGCCGCCCGCGCCAGCGCGGGCGGCGCGGTCTGCATCGCAGCCGCCAGTCTGGAGCACGCGCGCGCCAAGGCCGACTGGTCGGCAGCCACTCGCTTCCACACTCGCTCACGCTCCGTCTCGGCGAGCTGATCCGCCATCAACGCGGTGCATGCGAGCACGAGTTCATGCAGTCGACCGAGCCCGACCCACAGGTCCTCCGACCCGAGCAGGGCCCTCGTGTCGACCAGGTGGAGCCGCCCGGCCGCCGGCAGCCGCACCCACGCTCGGCCGGCCAGTGGGGTGAAGCCACGGCCGTTGACGGTGAGACCCTCTTTGCCGAGCAGCAGCGACTGCCCCTCGATGTGCCGGATCCAGCACACACCGCTCCGCGGACGCGCACTCGTCTGGGCGGGCACGCTCACCTCCTGGCCCGGCTCGAGGTCCGCGCAGCGTTTGGGCAATACGTCGCGCGCGATCCCTTCGCACAACGCCTCAATCCAACCGTCGAGGAGGACTCCGACGGTGGGTGCCTGTTCAGGCTCGCGGGCGAGCTCCGCAAGCACGCCGCGAGGAGCCCGCAGCAGCCGGGTCCCGCTCGTTCCCACGGCGAGGAGCCCGCGCGGGCCGACCCGCCCCACCGCATCCAGTCCGAAAAGGGCGCGCCCCGCCTCAACGCGGAACAGGTGGCTGCGGTGTCCCGTGGGGCGACGGCCCTCGACACGTACCGAGAACACATCGACCTGCCCGGCCTCCACGAGCCATACGCTGTCGTCGTCCAGCAGGAACGGCGTGTGGCTCCCGACGCTGACGGGTCGCGCCGCGGCTGCGAACCACGGGGGCGCTGCGCTGG
>Ga0137386_10003171_pt1 | contig 10758 bp, 8 predicted proteins | sample SagtaG_4_FD_104910 | JGI IMG/M metagenome (GOLD analysis project Ga0137386, IMG submission 104910) | Vadose zone soil microbial communities from Sagehorn Ranch, Mendocino, California, USA - Sage2_R_100_16 metaG | ecosystem: Environmental > Terrestrial > Soil > Vadose zone | place: USA... | reverse complement strand
TTCCTTCCGCAATCATCGCGCCTAGAGCCTCCCGAACTTCGCGACCGCTTCTTCAATGGATTTGAGTTTCTCGATGTAGGCGTACATGGAGTGTTCCTTGAAATCCATTTCTTTGGCTAATTGAAGTACGTCGAGCGCAACAGCGCGCGGCACGACCACAACGCCATCCGCATCCGCCGCCACAACGTCTCCAGCGCTGACGGGGACGCCGTCGCATACTATCGGAATATTCGCGCCCGCAAACCGGTAATGACTCACGGACGTGGACGGCACAATACCGAGCGAGTACACTGGGAATCCGATTTTCTGCAGGTAGGCCACATCGCGAACGCCGCCGTCGATGATCGCTCCTGAAAAATTCCGCGACGACATCGCCGTTCCCATTAAGCCGCCCATTCCGGCAATGTCGATTCCGTCCTGCACGACCATCACATACACAGAGTCTTGATTGCCGTGATCGATTGCCGAGAGCATACCCTTAAGCGCGTCCGGATCGTGGTTTTGTTCCTTCTTCAGCGAGACCGTGAGCGCAAAACCTGTAAATCGGGTGGGAAAAATTGGCCGCATACGATGCGACATGTACATTTTTTTCCCGGTGAGCTGTTCGAGCGCGTCAGAAACTGAAGCCACCTCAACATGCCGGAATCCGTCGAGTAATGATGCATCGCTCGACTCCTGCACGGTTGAACCTTGCTTTGCGTCGAGAGTGCGCTGGCTCATCAGGACGCTAACTGCAAAAACGGAAAGCACACTAAAAATGGTTGCGATGTAGGCACGTCGGCCTCGTAACGACTGCGAAATGCGAACCATAGCCCCTCCCGATCTTCACGTTTGTCCGCGAACTTTATCATTTCTTCCGCGCTCAAGGTAGCATGATTTGTGTCTCCTGCCGGGAAACGAACCTTATTCAATCGAATTAATTCAGGCTAGAACGAACAAAGAGGTTGACATGTCGCGGGACCGGTGGAATATCTATCACTCACTTGAGGATGGCGATGAAGAATGAGAGCACCTTGGGTACGCTACATGTAAGGTCTACACGTAGCGTCTGTCTCGTTGTTCTTTGCGCGATTTTGTCTGGTTTGTTTCAAGTCCGCGCCGAAGCACCCACGCGCGCCTTCGCTTTAAAGGCGGCTTCACCGCGATTCTGGGGCTTGCTGGATCACAAGGCCAAGCTCGAAGTCCTGGAATCTGGCTTTGGCTTTACGGAAGGTCCAGTTTGGGATCCCGCAGGATTTGTCTACGTCAGTGACGAAGAAACGAACAAAATCTATCGCGTGTATCCAGACGGTTCAAAGCAGGAATTCCTTTCTTTAGGCGACCCCGACGGAAACACCTATGACGCGCAGCATCGTTTAGTCGATTGCGCGAGCGTGCTCCGCGCAATTATTCAAATCGACCGGCATGGAAAGTACCAAATTCTCGCGGATCGCTATAACGGCAAACGTTTTAACAGCCCCAACGATGTCGTCCTCGGGCCTGATGGCGCTCTTTATTTTACCGATCCGACGCTCGATCTCCCGAAGGGAGAGGCACAGGAGATTCCGTTTCAAGGCGTTTATCGCCTGGACTCAAACGGTCACGTGCAGCTTCTTACGAAGGATTTAGCTCAACCAAACGGCTTGGCATTTTCTCCGGATGGCAAACATCTTTACGTGGACGACAGCAAGCGCCGCAATATCATGGTTTTCGACTTTACTGCACAAAAAACTCTGGCCAACGGACGCATCTTCGGTGAAGAACCTGGCGGCAAACAGGACGGCGTACCGGATGGGATGAAAGTGGATCAATCCGGGAATCTCTTCGTGACCGGCCCAAGCGGAATTTGGGTGTGGGACAACCGAGGCCATCACCTCGGAACCATTGTTCTCCCGGAGCAACCTGCCAACCTTGCCTGGGGTGATCCTAATTACTCCACGCTTTACATTACCGCCACAACCTCAGTTTACCGCCTTCACACGAAGTCTCATGGATTTATCCCGTACGATTCCCTGCCGAATTCACGATAGCGCAGACTTCATCTTAAGTGGAGTGGGCCCTAACCAACCTATGTAGTGGATGCCTTAACGGCGAGCGTCGGGATTGCACCGATTTGTTGCGAGTCCAAGGCTGTCGGGTTGCCAATAATCGCGAACGATCCTCGAATCCTTCCATTGGCTACGATTGTTCAAACTTTTTGCGCGACGCCCACAAACCCATGCCAGGATTTGCGACGAAGAAGACTTCCTCGCCGTTGATTTGGTTCCATCCGTGGTGGAGTTTGACCGGGTCGTAAATTTTCGTCATTTTCGCAAGATCGCCGAACCTGAAGCCCACACCTTCAACTTCCTCGTCCGTGAGATTGCCCGGGCACAATGTAATCTGGAAACGGCCTTCGGACGATCCGTGGATCAAGTGCGCAGCCGCGCTCAGATCACTTCTGAGGTCGGCGTTTTTCGCGACCATTTCCAGGGCCGCTGGTGTGCCTCGGTACCCATATTTCCGGATTAACGAGTCGATTCGTGGGTCTTCGCCAAATTCTCTAATTCCAGGAGCCAGAATAATCAGTTCTGCATCGTCGGCGAGTGCCATGCGAGTACGGTAGATTGCCTTGTTTCCAAGCCATGTGCTGTGGAATTCGTGCGGATCAAGATAGACGACGGCTTTGTGAATAGGCTGAGGCACGAATTCAAAATTCACCTGGAGACTCAGATTGGCAGCTGCGTAAAAACACTCCGAATCGTCTCCGATAAACACTCCCCGCACCACGAATTCGCCCGCCGTGTTTCTGCCTACGACCGTAAGTACGTACACGATCGGGACGTCACGCAAAAAGTGCTCCGCTGCATAATTGAGAACGTTGCGGACGGGGTTGTCCGCGCGTCCCATGATTCGCTCCATCCCGTAGACGGCTCCGAGGTAGTGACTGCGATTGATGCTTTCGGGACCACCAGTGCCGACCAAAATATTCTTATTGAAATTCGCCATTCCGATAACTTCGTGGGGCACCACCTGGCCGATAGACAATACGAGATCGAATCTGCCTTTCGTTACAAGACAATTCACTTTCGCAGGCCAGTCATAGTCAAGCTTCCCTTCCGCTTGTTGATGTATATAGCCAGAAGGTACAACGCCAATCAACTCTGTGTCGGTACGCCAGTTGTGCGCACGGAATATTTCATGTGGCATTTCGCCAAACATCGCGCTGATCTGCTCAGCCGACATAGGCCTGTGCGTTCCAAGCGCAGGCAAGACTGTCCGTAACGATTCTCTGTAATACTCCCAAGCGTACCGAGTCAATTCTCCTGCGCGAGACTGAACGCGTGTGTAGTCTGGAGGGACCGCCAAGACTCTCGTTCGATGACCAATTTGAGCAAGAGCGCCAAAGAGTAGCTGCTTTAGCTCGCCGGGCGAAATTTCGCGTTCAGGTCCACCTTGTGCACAGTAGAGTGTCACAGCAGCGCGTCCTTGTTTCGAGGATAAGTGAGAAGTCTTTATACTACAGCTGAAATCATTTTCTGCTCCGCTTTGATCCAGACAAAACCCTTTGTACTGTTCTCGGGGATTGCTAATCTTGCGCTCGGATAATGCAAACCAACGAATAGGTGGGAGAAGCATTTACATGGGACATCCTCTTTTCGATTTGAAGAATAAGACCGCGGTTGTCATTGGCGGAACAAGTGGAATCGGGTTAATGCTTGCAAGGGGGTTGGCGGAAGCGGGAGCGAACGTAATCGCAACAGGGCGTCGTCCTGAGCTGGTGCAAAAGATTACGAGTGAAATTCGGGAGATCGGAGTACGTTCGCTTGCTCTGCCTTGCGATGTGACCGATTCAGCGAATGTCGAAAATCTCCTTGTAGCGGCCAGCAAAGAAATGGGCGGTGTCGAAATTCTTGTTAACTGCGCAGGGCGGACGAAGCGAACGGCAACATTGGAGCTCTCGGATGCGGAATGGAACGAGATTCTGGATATAAATCTCACGGGGACTCTTCGAGCTTGCCGCATCTTTGGCCGTCATATGCTTGAAAGGAAATACGGAAGGATCATTAACATCGCGTCGCTGGCCTCGTTCGTTAGTCTTCTCGAAGTCGCCGCATACAGTGCCAGTAAAGCTGGAGTGGCTTCGTTGACCAAGTCACTCGCGGTCGAATGGGGAAGCAAAGGAATTTGCGTAAACGCGATCGCGCCAGGCGTTTTTCGCACCGAGCTCAACGCTACTCTCCTCGACGGAACCGAACGCGGACGCGAGTTTCTACTGCGGACGCCGATGAGGAGGTTCGGACGGCTTGAGGAGCTCGTCGGCGCCGCAATATTTCTCGCCTCTGATGCCGCAAGTTTCGTCAACGGTCACATCCTGTCCGTTGACGGCGGTTTCTTGGCCAGCGGAGTGAACCAATAAGCGCGCTTAATGTTATTTTCGGCCAGCTCCTAACTCTTAGCTTTTTTGTTGGAACTCTGGCTGCACGTTTACCACGCCAAATTGGCGATCTTCCACTTCACGATGCGCTGCCATCGCCCACAAAAATGCAATTCTATGTCCCGGCACTGACGCATTCGGGTGGTATCCACTCGGCATAAGTACAGCATCCCCGTCTCGAACCGCTGTTACCAATTCCGGATATTCTGTGTCGTTGTACACCAGTTGAATCCCATAAGCTGGCTCCGGCATTTCGAAATAGACGTACATTTCTTCCAGCATGTTCGCGTGTTCGTGTGGAGGCCAACTCGTCCAGCTTCCCGGGTCAGAATGCGTGAACCCTGCTATCAGCCGTCCTGCTTGTACATTCTTCGCGATGACCAGCGTCACTTTGCGCGATGATGCCGGACCACCCGTGCTGAAACTCAACGCCGGGTCCTTCGAAACCTCCTCGTGCCGCACTACCTGAGGCGCGTATTTCCGCGTCACGTCCGAGGAAAACTCCGCCAGGTCCGCCGTGTTCGTCGTGCTTACCTGAATCTGTGAATCGCGCGGGATGTATAGTCCGTCGTATTGCAGAAGTTCAAATTCCTTGCCGTCCGTCTTCACGGTAGCCTTGCCGGAAAGGCAAATGAGCCCCGTCTCGCGATTGCCGTTCGAAAAGGAAATCAGTGGTTTCGAGGAGTTCAATATGATCCGGGCATACGCCAGGTGCTTCATCATGCTGTTTTCTGGAGTCACGGCAATGTGGCGACCCGTATGAGCGTTCGTCTTTCGAAAAATCATTTCTTTTCCGGCTTCCTGCTTCTGAGCGTTCATACTTCGTTCCTTTCGTGTTTCGCTCGAATCATTACGTATTTATTTTGCTTCTAGCAGACTCACTCGAACAGGTACGTTGAAATTTAAGGTCACTCGCCGACTCAAGTGCCCCAAGGCTGTCTTGGCCATACAAACCGGATGGTACGCGACCGCCACTCGATGTTCAAATAGAACAGGAGGCTTCGCAAGCAAATCGCAGACAAAATCTCCCGAGATTAGAAAATTGCACCGAAAACAGAGGGACGAAGCTCTAGCATAAGTACTTCTATTTGTGAGAAATTAGGGAGATAGAGCGCCCGTAGCTCAGTTGGATAGAGCGTCTGCCTTCTAAGCAGAGGGTCGCGTGTTCGAATCACGCCGGGCGCGCCATGCTCTTCAATCCCGTTCCATCCAAAGGAATTTACTGAGACCGTTGTTCACCTCTGGCTTCACCCCGACCATCTGCTTTTTCGACAGATGGATCAGCTTGGCGGGATCAAATTGTTTTTCAGTCTTCTTCTGTTGATTCAATTGCTTGCCAGAAGCGAACTTCATCTTGCGTCCGCCAGGAATCATGTCTGTCATAGACACGTAATACACGCAAGGCTTTCGAAGGCGTTGCTCGGGTCCAGCCGATTGATCAAAACCAATTAGTCTCCGCGATTGCGCATAGTATGTCCGAATGCCTGACGTGACGACCCGGCCGAGACGTCCTAAATCGCCGGACCTGTCCTCAATGCCGTTTTTACGAAGTTCGCCTGCTCGTAGGTCCATTTCGAAAAGGCCAAAGCGGATAATCCGGGACTCGTTAACTGTCCATGTTCTCCTCGCGGGCGGAGAGTCTAGCAAGAAGGAGTAAGTAGTTGATCAGAAGTTGTCACAACTTGCTGATTTTCCCCTGCTTTGCGTTCACTCCGGCGAGTTTTGATAAAAGTACTCAAGCCGACTTCTAAGGGTCGGGAGTTCGAATTTCCCCGGGCTGCTTGGTATTTCATGCGAGCACTTCACCACAACAACTTAAGTCCAAACTGAACTTGCCGTGAACTTGTCGCCGTGGACGTGATCACTCCCGCTGTCGGCGAAGGTCCGCCCGTCGCAGCGGCATACACCACCGGATTTGGGGTGTTGAAGTTTGTGTGATTAAAAAGATTGAAAATCTCGGCGCGGAACTGCAAGTTCAGCCGCTCCGAAAGCGAAATCCTCTTTGCCGCGGAGAAATCCGTTTCCGCAAGTGCAGGGCCACGCAACGTATTGCGTCCCAAGTTGCCATACGTGCCGTTAAGCGGTTGGATAAACGCGCCGGGATTAAAGTATTGGTTCGGCCCGCCCTGGATCACGGTTCGCGAAAAATCCGGATTCACCGAGGGCCGCACTGGGTTCCGCGTGTCGCCGTCGTTCGACGGGTTGTAAGAAAGTTGTGGCGTAAACGGCAAACCCGATTGCAGAGTCTGAATTGCGGTGATTTGCCAGTCTCCAATCAGCTTTTCCACCCACGGATTGGCATCCGAGCTTCTCCTGCGTCCAAACGGAAGGTCGTACGTCGCATTGAGTACGGCGGCGTGCCGGACGTCGAAAGAGGCGCGGCCGTAGTCCGCTTTCGGATCGAGCGGATTCGCTACGAATGCGGGAGAATTCGTCGCGACGCTGGTGTTCATGTTGTCGCCGTCATCGAGGGCCTTCGAGAACGTATACACTCCGCGAAATTGCAGTCCGTGTCCGAGACGCCGGTTCACGTCGGCTTCGAGCCCGTGATAGGAACTGATGCCCTGGGAAAACCAGTGCGTCGTATTCCACACCACGTTGTTCTGTAGCGCAGCGTTCGTCGGATAGTAGAGCGTCCCCGCCGGATACGTGACCGGGCACGGCGATGCAGGGCAAATCGTCGGCGTCGGAAGGTTGGCATCGACAGAGAGCAATTCATGATATCCGTGCGACGCAACGTAACCCACGGCCAGGGAGGTATTGGAGGAAATCTGCTGTTCCACTTTCAGTGACCAGGACTCCACGGTTGGCGTGCGCAAATCTGTTTGAACACCGCTAGGAATCACTTTCGATCCGGTGTACGTCGCATCCGGAGCGATGCTCGAATACGAGATGTTCTTCACTGCATAGACCGTATTGAATGGGCCGTTCTGGTCCAAGCGATAGCTCAAATTGTCGAGCAACGCATAGTACAGACCGAAGCCTGCGCGAACGACGGTTTTCTTCGACGCGAACGGCGACCACGCCATTGCGACGCGTGGCGCCGGCAGAAACTTCGCATTGTTGGTCGTAAACGCGGAACCACTGACTTCGGGCTGAGTTCCGATGAGGCCGCTTGAATCGAACAGATAGTTCGAGGCACGACCGTTCGCTTCATTCCATCCATTTGTGAACTCGGCGCGAAAACCGATTCGCAACTCGAGCGATGGCTTGACACGAATTGCATCTTCCACATAGAACGCGCCTTCCAAGGAGCGCCATCCGAGCGGGGTGAAACTCGGCGCATACGTGTAAGTGCTCACCTTGCCTTGCAGAAAGCTCTGCAAATTGCTGAACGACGCCTGACCGTATTGGTCCTGGATCAAAGTGTCATTGGCTTGCAAGCGCTGGATCCACGCGCCAAAACCAAGCAGGTGTTTGCCGCGAGTTAGAGTCAACTGGTCGCTCACCGTGAACAGGTTGCGAACCGCGGTCAGATTACTCCCTGCGTTGGTGCCACCATTGGTGATTTGTGACGCCCCGTTAAGCGTTGTGCCGCCGCCGACGACAATTGCGCCGACCGGCTGACCAACATGAATCCAGCCGGCTAAGTCCGTGGTGGTTCCACTGTCGAAGAAGAATCCTCCGCGTGAAAAACCGATCGCGGCGCGGTTCACTACACTCGGAGAAAAGATGTGCGTCTCGCTCAGGCTTGCCACCTGCTCACGCAGGAAGACATTCACGAAACTGAATGGATTGCTGGTCGGCGAGTGCGCTTCGCTGTCGTCCACGGTGTAAACGGCGGCAAACGAGTCTTTGCTCGAAACGATCTGGTCGAATCGTGCCGTCCCAAAATCTTCGCGAATGTGCTGCAGCGGATTGCTGAACGCTTCGGCGATCCCGCTCGGTGCTCCCGTGGACGTCAGGAGTTCCTGGCTATTGGCCACAGGCCACAGAGCAAGCAGGGGCCTGACGCTGGCAACTGCGTTTGCACGGGAGGTGTCATCCGGGACCAGCGTGAGATCGCTCACCCCTAATATTTGTCGAAAGCCTTCGTAGTTCCCAAAGATGAAGGTCTTATCCTTGACGATCGGTCCGCCAGCAGACCCCCCAAAAACATTACGCTCGAAGTGCGGAATGTTGCCATGATCGAAAAAATTCCGGGCGTCAAGGGCGCTGTTGCGGAGAAACTCATACACGGCGCCATGAAATTGATTAGTTCCGCTTGCGGTAACGATATTGACTTGGGCCCCTGGGCGCTTTCCATACTCCGCGCCGTAGGTATCTTTTACAACTGCGAATTCCCGCACGGCGTCGACCCCTAGCAATTGCCCGCTGGTTCCCCCCGGCGTGTTGTTGATTTCGGACGCGCTGGTGAATTCGACGCCGTTGAGCAAAAACAGATTCTCCTGTGGCCTCCGGCCTGACACCGCAAACATGTTTCCGACAACGGAATTCGAGGTCCCGATTCCACCCGAGCGCTGCGAAGTGTAATTCACAACTCCAGGATTCAGCGTCAGCAACTGATCGTAGCTTCGCCCGTTCAGAGGCAAATCCTTCACCTGGCGTTCTCCGACGAGTCCGGAAATATCCTCGGTCGTAATCTGTATGAGGCCTGAATCCGCAGCGACCTCCACGGTCTGGTGAACGTCACCGACTTGCAGCGTCAGATTTACTTCTTCTCTCTGGCCAATCACCAGCGAGATCGCGGTTCTTCGATCCGTTCGGAAGCCCGCTCTGGAAGCGGAGATTTCATAGCGGCCCACGACAAGAGCCGACGCATTGAATCTTCCCGATTCATCGGTCGCCAGAATACGTTCCGTTCCGGTTTCAAGGTTTTTGATCGCGATCGTTGCACCCACAATTCCCGCGCCGGAGGTGTCGTTTACTGAACCCCACAACGAAGCGTCTCCTTGAGCACACGTCCCCGTGGCCAGGAACATACTGGCCAGGATCGCCATGACAACGCACAGCGGTAGCCTCTGAAAACTAATAACACGCTCTTTGAGAGAACTCATTTTCACACTCCATAGATTTTTTGATTGCCGGCTCCGATGTGGCGCCTTCACTCGGTTTTTTTTCTTAAGAACGATTGCGGGCCCTGACCGTCAGGCACTGATGGGGCGAGAGGAAGGCGTCAACAACAACAGGAACAAGCAGAGATGGAAAGGAAGGAAACGGCAGAGGAAAAAACAAACGCAGCGTTGTTGTAGATCAACAAATTCATGGCCGCAATGCTCCAGGCGCTTGCACCGCAAGCCTTGCTGCGGCGTTTGTGCGCTTCGCAACCAACGTCCTCGCACCCGACCACACCAGTTGCAGACCGGCGCAGATGGCGACTGCCGCGACAACAGCCTTCAGCTTGCGGGCCGGCACTTTCCGGGCGAGCAAACATCCCAGAACTACGCCAGGCACTCCTCCCGCAAGTAGCTCCAGCAAGATGGGCGTACTGATCGAGCCAAAAGTCCAATGCACAGCGCTTCCGATGATCGCAAGGACGAGCCCAAACGCGATATCCGTGCCAACAACTTGTGCCGGTGCCATTTCCGAATAATTGAGCAACAGAACCGTGCCCAACGCGCCCGCCCCTGCCGACGAAAACCCCGATTCGACGCCAATGGGAAACGCAAGCCACGGGAGCCACCGAGCGTTTTTCAATGCGAAGGTTGGATTCTGAACTCGCGGAACAAATGTCACGCTGGAAGTTATCGCCAGCAGCAGACCCAGCACGATCACCACAACCGGGCTGTTTTGTGTTTTAGAGATGGCACGCAGCACGAACATACCCAGCACAAGGCCTGGCACAGCGCCAATCAACAGGAGACGGAAGTAACGAGAGTTTACAAGGCGGCCGAGCAAATAAAACGGAGCGGCAATCAATCGCAGAACGCCCGCGAACACGAATGCCGTCCCGACAGCTTCGCCGGCCGGAAGACCAACAATCAGCAGCAGTGCCGGAACGGTGAAGCTTCCACCACCGATGCCCGTCAGCCCAACCGCCAGAGCGATGATGAATCCTAGCAAAAGGTGCGTCACTCCGTTTTCTCCGAGAAGGTATGAATCCCGCATTCAAGCTTCTTGCCGCTCCAGCGGCCGGAGCGCGGATTTGCAGGATCGTCCGGAATCGCTGTGCAAGGCTCGCAGCCGATGCTCGCGTATCCCTGGTCGTATTGCGGAAGATAAGTCAGGCCGTGCTTTCCCGTGTATTCCCAGACTTGCGCCCAGGTCCAGTCCGCAAGCGGACTGACCTTTAACAAAGTTTTCCCGCTCGGCAAACGGTGCTGCTCGACCTTCTTTAGATTTTTGCGGGTGGGAGATTGTTCGCGGCGCAGCCCCGTGAACCAAATATCGAAGGGTTCAAGAGATCTCATCAAGGGCTCTAC
>Ga0137386_10003166_pt1 | contig 10763 bp, 8 predicted proteins | sample SagtaG_4_FD_104910 | JGI IMG/M metagenome (GOLD analysis project Ga0137386, IMG submission 104910) | Vadose zone soil microbial communities from Sagehorn Ranch, Mendocino, California, USA - Sage2_R_100_16 metaG | ecosystem: Environmental > Terrestrial > Soil > Vadose zone | place: USA... | reverse complement strand
CTCGCTGGGTGTGCCGTGGCCCCGGTCAGCCGACCGCGCCCAGGGCGGCGCTGACGACGGCGATGATCGCCCCGCCCAGCGCGACGGAGATGAACGAGCGGAAGAAGCCGGTGCTGAAGAAGCGCGCGCGGATCCAGGCCAGCGTCATCAGTTCGAACGCGACCGCCACGAGGGCGACCACCAGTGCGGCGTGGTAGGCGGGGATGAGGAATGGCAGGGTATGCAGGACCCCGCCCAGGAACGTGCCGGCACCGGTGATCGAGCCGCGCAGGTAGGGGCTGCCGCGCCCGGTCAGGCTCCCGGTATCGGACAGGCCTTCGGAGAAGGCCATGCTGATGCCGGCGCCGATCGCGGTGGCCAGTCCGGCGAGGAACGCATAGCGCGGCTGGTGGGTGGCGACCGCCACGGCGAAGATCGGCGCGAGCGTCGATAGCGAGCCGTCGATCAGGCCAGTCATGGCCGGCTGCACCCGCTGCAGCAGGAACGACCTCTCATCGCGCTGCCGCTGCGGGTGTGCTGTCGAGAGGATGCTCACGGCAGGCTCCTTCCATAAGCAAAACTGAACTACTAGTTTTCTATAGAACACCGGACGGCCGCAGCTATTCCCGCCGGGCGCGGGCCGCCGCGGCTCGCGGGCGCTTGCGTTATAGAAACTGATAGTATAGTTTTGCCAAGGTAGGGACGCCCCACGGGCCGGGCGCCGCGGGATCGATGGAGGAGTCATGTACAAGACGCAGCTCAAGACCACCGTGCTGGGGGCCACCGGGTTGGAGATCACCCGGGTGGGGTTCGGCGCGTGGGCGCTGGGCGGAGGCGGGGACCGCGGCTGGGGGCCGCAGGACGATGAGGAGTCCGTCGCGGCGATCCACCGGGCGCTGGAGGCGGGGGTGAACTGGATCGACACCGCCGCCGCCTACGGCTTTGGCCGGTCCGAGCGGGTGGTCGGCCGGGCACTGGCAGGCCTGGCCGAGCGCCCGTATGTGTTCACGAAAGCCTCGCTGCTGGACGACGGCACCGGCCACGTCCGGCACAGCCTCAAGCGCGACTCGATCCTGGCTGAGGCCGAGGCGAGCCTGCTCCGGCTGGGCATCGAGGCGATCGACTTGTACCAGATTCACTGGCCGATCCCCGAGCCGGACATCGAGGAGGGCTGGTCGGCCCTGGCCGAGCTGAAAGAGCAAGGACTGGTCCGGCATATCGGCGTGTCCAACTTCGACGCCGCCCAGTTGCGCCGCATCTCCTCGATCGTCCCGGTCGAGACGCTCCAGCCGCCGTACTCGCTGGCCGACCGCGCCGCGGAGGCCGAGATCTTGCCGTTCGCTGAGCGCGAGGGGATCGGGGTCATCGTCTACTCCCCGATGGGCTCGGGCCTGCTGACCGGCGCGATGACCCACGAGCGGGTCCGGCAGCTGCCCGCGGACGACTGGCGCTCCCGCGACCCGCGCTTCACCGAGCCGCAACTGTCGCAGTACCTCGCGCTGGCCGCGCGCCTGCAAAGGGTCGCCGACCGGCACAGCGTGACACCCGGGGCGGTCGCGGTCGCCTGGACGCTGCACAACCCCGCCGTCGACGGCGCGATCACCGGCTTCCGCCGGCCCGCCCAGGTGGACCCGATCGTCACCGCGGCGGGCCTCGAGCTCACCGGCGAGGACATGAACGAGATCGAAGCGACCAGGCAGAGGTGACGACGATGACAGCGATCGGCTTTGTGGGCCTCGGCTCAATGGGCAGCCGGATCGCCGGCCGCCTGCTCGAAGGCAACACGTTGTACGGGACCAACCGCACCGCCTCAAGGGCCAGCGAGCTGACCCGTCGGGGCATGGCCTGGCGCGGCACCCCGCGCGAGGTCGCCGAGGCGGCGGCGGTGATCTTCAGCATGGTCACCGACGACGCGGCCCTGGAGGCCATCACCTCCGGCCCGGACGGGATTCTCGCCGGGCTCGCACCGGGCACCATCTATATCGACATGAGCACCGTGAGCCCGCAGGCCAGCCGCGAGCTCGCCCGGCGGGTACGAGCCCTAGGCGCCAGCATGCTCGACGCTCCGGTCTCCGGCAGCGTCACCGCCGCCGCAGACGGCACACTCGCGATCATGGCCAGCGGCCCGGAGGATGCCTTCCGCGCCGTCGAGCCGCTGCTGCACCGGCTCGGCCGCACAGTCACCTACGTCGGCCCGAACGGCCAGGCGCTGCTGCTGAAGCTGGCCATCAACATCAGCCTCGCGATGCAGATGCTCGCGTTCAGCGAGGGCGTGCTGCTGGCCGAACGCGGCGGGATCGACCCGGCGCTGGCCGCGGCGGTGATGACCGGCAGCGCGATCGGGTCGCCCATGCTGCAAGCGCGGGCTCCCCTCATGCTCGACCTGCCCGAGCAGGCGTGGTTCGACGTGCAGCTCATGCACAAGGACATCCGCCTCGCCCTGGAAGCCGCCCGCCAGCTCAGCGTCGCGGCCCCGTCGGCCGCGGTCGCTGACGGAATGCTGGCGAAGGCAGAAGAGCTGGGTTACGCACGGCGTGACATCGCCGCCTTCTTCCAGGTCCTGGCGCGGATGGCCGGCGCACCCGGCGCGACAGCCCGGCCGGCCAGGCCCGGCACGGTGACCGCCGGCACCGCCAGGAGCACCTCATGAGCGGCTCGGCGACCGCCGCGGCACCCCAGCGCGGGCGGCCGCGCAGCGAAAAGGCGCACAACGCAATCCTGGAGGCAGCGGCAGAACTCCTCCTGGAAAAAGGCCTGACGGCCGTGAGCATGGACGCGGTCGCCGCCCGCGCCGGAGTCAGCAAGGCCACGATCTACCGGTGGTGGCCCACCAAGGAAACCCTCGCCCTGGACACGCTGTACCACGAATGGGCCGCCGTCCCCCCGGCCCGCGACACCGGGTCACTGCGCGGCGACCTGCTCAGCCTGCTGCGCCCCTGGGCCCGGCTCGCCAGCAAGCGGCCCTACGGGCGCGTGATCGCCGCCCTGATCACCGAGGCCCAGACCGACCCGGCGTTCGCCCGCCAATACCGCGCGCGGTTCGTCGAGCCGCGCCGCGACCAGGCTCGCGCGATCTTCCGCCGGGCGATCGACCGCGGTGAGATCCCCGCGGACACCAAGATCGAGGTCGCGCTTGACCTCCTCTACGGCCCGGTCTACCACCGGTTGCTGCACGGCCACGCCCCGCTCAACGACCGGTTCGTCCGCGACGTCATCGACACCGCCCTCGACGGCATCGCACCAGGGCCTGCGGCCACCAGAGCCCCGGCCCCGGCCGGGTGAACCGCCGCGCGACACCGGGGACCGCACCCCAACCAAGGCGCACTGCGCATGTCCGGCGTTCCTCACGATGCCGCCCGCGCCCGGGTGCGGCCCGTCATCGACCGGGCATCCCGTGTGGGCGAGAGGTCATTCCGTGCCGGTTGCCTGGCTAACAGCGGTGGTGAGCGGCGGTGCGTCGAGGCCGCAATGGAGGCATTCTTCGGCCACAGGCGCGCCGGCGGCCCGTGGCACGGGCGCGGGGTTGGTGATCGTGAACGCGGCGAGCAGCCCGCCCGCGGCGCACATCGCGCCGGATATGAGCGCCGCGGTGCGGAATCCGGCGGCAAGCGCGTCCGGGTGCAGGTAGGCCGTGCCAGTGATGCCTGCGAGCGCCGGCAGGACGGCGACGGCCAGCAGGCCGCCGAACCGGGCCACATCGTTGTTGACGGCCGAGGCGACGCCCGAGTGTGCCGCGGGCGCTGAGCTCATCGCGGTGGCGGTGAGCGGCGCGACCGTGATCGCCAGCCCGAGCCCGAACACGATGACCGCTGGCAGCACGTAAACCACATAGCTGGACCCGGACGTGGCCATGGTGAGCATGGCCAGGCCCGCGCCGACCACGGCCGGGCCGACGCTCAGCTGCAGCCGGGGCCCGATCCTGGCCGCGAGCTGCCCGGAGCGGGCCGACAGCGCAAACATGATCACGGTCAGCGGCACAAACGCGAGGCCGGAGGCGAGCGGGGTATAGCCGGACACGATCTGCAGCACCACCGGCAGCAGGAAGGTCGCGCCGGTCAGCGCCGCATACACGATGAACGTCACGGCGTTGGTCGCGGCGAACTGCCGCCTGGTGAACAGCGACAGCGGCAGCATCGGCGCCGCCGCCCACCGCTCCCGGGCCAGGAAGGCGGCCAGCCCCACGATGCCTACGGCCGTCATGGTGAGCACCGCGGGTGACGACCAGCCCAGCGCCGGGGCCTCGATGAACGCGAACGTGATGCCGGTCAGGAACACGACCGCGGCCGCCGCGCCCGCGTAATCGATCTTGCCGGTGACGGTTGCGTCACGCGACTCGGGGACGTGCCGTGCGCCCAGCCCGACCACGGCCGCCGCGAGGGGGACGTTGATGAAGAAGATCCACCGCCAGGACGCGGCCGAGATCAGGTAGCCGCCGACAAGCGGCCCGGCGGCGACAGCCACACCGCCCAGGCCTGACCAGGCCCCGATCGCCCGGGCCCGGTCTGCGGGCACGAACGACGCTTCCAGGATCGCCAGGCTTCCCGGCGTGAGCAGCGCCGCGCCGACACCCTGGAGCACCCGGGTGACGATAAGGAACAGCGCGGTGGGGGCGAACCCGCACGCCGCCGAGGCCAGTGCGAACCACACGATGCCGATCAGGTAGACCTTCCGCCTGCCGAAGCGGTCGCCGAGCGAGCCGCCGATCAGCAGGAACGCGGCGAGCGTCAGGGTGTAGCCGGTCATCACCCACTGCAGGGCGGCAATACCGGTGTGAAAATCGCGGCCGATGGCCGGCAGGGCGATGTTGACGACCGTGGCGTCCAGCGCGGCGATCCCCGAGCCGAGCACGGTGATCGCCAGCACCCACCGCCCCGGTGCCGAGGAATAAGAGAGAGCGGGAGCATCTGCGGTGGTCATATCGCCCGCCGCCTCCGGTCGTGGTGATGAGCGTGCACGCAGGTTGGGACATTCTAGGTCCGGCCATGCCGGGTGATCAGGTCACGGCGTGCGCCTCCGATGGTGGCGGATCGCCAGTGGCCGCCACGCTGCGCTGCGCCGTTCCCGGCAGGCTCAGGTGCTCGGCCAGCCACGGCCCGGTCGCACTGCACGGGGCACGCGCCACGTCCTCGGGCGTCCCGGCCGCGAGGATGCGCCCGCCGTCCGGGCCGCCGCCCGGTCCCATGTCGATGAGGTGGTCAGCGGCGGCGAGCAGGTCCAGGTCGTGGTCGATGACGATGATCGTGGCCCCGGCGTCCAGCAGCCGGCCGAAGACGCCGGCCAGGGTGGCCACGTCGAGTGGGTGCAGGCCGGTGGATGGCTCGTCGAAGACGTACAGCGTCCCCCGCTGGCTGCTGCGCAGCCGGGAGGCGATCCGCAGCCGCTGCGACTCGCCACCGGACAGGGACGGCGTGGGCTCGCCGAGCCGCAGGTAACCCAGGCCGACATCGCTGACGGGCCGCAGCGCCGCGGCGACCGGGGCCCGGTCAGCGAACCGCTCCAGGGCGCCGGCGACGCTGAGGCCAAGCACGTCGGCTATGGTCAGGCCGTCGATCTGGACGGCCAGGGTGGCGTCGTTGAAGCGGGCGCCGTGGCAGGTGGGGCAGCCGACGGTGATGTCGGGCAGGTACTGCACATCGAGGTCGATGTGGCCGAGACCGCGGCAGGTGGGGCACTGGCCTTCGCGGGTGTTGAACGAGAAGTGCCCCGGTTTCCAGCGCCGCCGCCGGGCGTGCGCGGACCCGGCGAACACGCGGCGGATCTGGTCGAACGCCCCGGAGTAGGTCGCGGGTGTCGATCGCGCGTTCTGACCGATGGGCGAGGCGTCGATCTGCACGACCTGGCGGATGCCGCCGAGGTCCAGCTTGCGGACATGCTCGGGCAGCGCCGACCCGCCGAGCAGCGCCCGCGCGGCCGGGATGAGGCTATCCAGTACCAGGGCGGTCTTCCCGGCCCCGGACGGGCCGGCCAGCGCGGTCAGCCGGCGGGTGGGAAAGGTGACGGTGAGGTCGTGCAGGTTGTACAGGTCGCTGATCTCGATGGTCAGCTGCCCGCCGGGACCGCCCCGCACCGGACGGGACGGCACGGCCGTGGCGCCGGCGAGGAACGGGCCCATGATCGAGTGCGGGTCGGTTTCCAGCTGGCCGGGAGTGTCTTGGGCGATCACCGTTCCGCCGCTGGCACCAGCCCGGGGGCCGAGTTCGATGACCCAGTCGGCGGAGCGGATAAGCTCCCGCTCGTGCTCGACGACGACCACAGTGTTGCCGTTTCCCGCCAGGGCGGTGATCGTTTTGCGAAGCCCCGCGACGTTGCTCGGGTGCAGGCCGACCGATGGTTCGTCCAGCACGTAGAGCATGCCTGTGGTGCTGGCCCGTACCGTCGAGGTGAGCTCGATCCGCTGCCGCTCCCCCGTCGACAGCGAGGCACCGGCCCGGTCGAGTGTCAGGTAGCCGAGGCCGACGTCGAGCAGCGGCGTGAGCCTGCCGTTCAGTTCGGCCAGCAATCCGCCGGTCATCCTGCTGAGTTCGGCGGGCAGTGCGGCGGGCAGGCCGGCGGCGAACTCGTGCAGCTCCGCCAGGCCGAGCGCGCTGATTTCGGCGATGTTGCGGCCGCCGAGCTGTGAGGTCAGCGCCTCGGGCCGCAGCCGGGTGCCGTGGCAGACCGAGCAGACTCGGGTGCTGAGGAATCGCTGCACCAGGTGGCGGGTGCGCTCGTTGTCGCTGCGCAGCGAGCGTTCCACCGCGGCGACGGCGTTGTCGTAGTTGACCGACAGCTGCACGGTCCGCCCGCCGCGGCCCGAGTGCAGCGTGACCTGCTGGCGGACTGGTTCACCGTGCAGCACGATGTCGCGTTCGCGGGTGGTCAGTGACCGGTACGGAACGTCGAGCCGGACCCCGAGCTCGCCCGCGGCGTACATCGACAGCCGCCGGCCGCCGGAATTCCACGGCAGCACCGCGCCTTCCTCGATCGTCTTGCCCGGGTCGGGGACCAGGGCGGCGACGTCAACTTCGGACCGCACGCCCAGGCCCTGGCAGGCCGGGCACGCGCCGTAGGAGTTGAAGGCGAAGGACTCGGCGCTGGGGTCCTCGACATGCGCGCCGCACACCGGGCAGGCGATCTCCTCGCCCTGCGTGGCGATCGACGGCGCGACACGGTGGCCGTTCGGGCACAGGTGCGAGCCGAGCCGCGACATCATCAGGCGCAGCACGTTGAGCACCTCCGACATGGTGCCGACCGTGCTGCGCGGCCCCGGTACCGGCGGGCGCTGCCGCAGCGCGAGCGCGGGCGGCAGGTGGTCGATCCGGTCCACGTCCGGCCGCTGGGCCTGGGTCAGCCGGCGGCGGCTGTAGGTGCTCAGGCTCTCCAGGAACCGCTGCATGCCCTCGGCGTACAGCGTGCCCATGGCCAGCGACGTCTTGCCGGATCCGGACACGCCGACCACCGCGACCGTCCGCCACAGCGGCACATCGACGTCGATATCCCGCAGGTTGTTGTGCCGCGCCCCGCGCACCCCGATGACCGTCGGCAGGGTACCCGGCACGGGAATGTCAACAGCCGCCATACCAGTCAACCTAACCGGCATCCCTTGCGATCTGCCTTTCGCTATGCGGTGACGCGTGCTGCGCGCCTTCGCGACGGGCCCAGGCTCACCGCCAGCCAGGTGAGGAGCCATCACCGGATCGTGGTGATTCGCGCGTGGCACTGCGTACGCTGGCTAGGTGCCGAAAGGGCAAGGTGCAGGTAAGGGCAGGCTTCCGGCGGTGGATCGGGCAACTCCCCGGCTGATCGACCGCGGTGACCTTCTCGCTGCTCTTGATCGCGCGGCGGCGAGGAAGGTGACGATCATCTCGGCTCCGGCCGGCAGCGGGAAAACGTCGCTGCTGCGCACGTGGGCCGACCGTCCGGATCGGCCATACCAGCTGGCCATGATGCAAGTGCAGCGCGACCAGCAGGACGCGCAGCAGTTCTGGCTTACCCTGCTCAGCGCCATCCGTCATGCTTGCGCGACAACCAGCCACGCGGAATCCCCAACCCCGACGCCCGGGTTCAACGGGCCGGCCATGGTCGGCCGGGTGCTGTCGGAACTCGCCGGCCATCGCGGCCGCGTCATGCTGGTCATCGACGATCTCCATGCGCTGAACTGCCCGGACGCGCTCGCCCAGCTCACCCGGTTGCTGACGAACCTTCCCGGCGGCGTGCACGCGGTGCTGGCCACCCGCCGCGATCTCCAGTTGCGCCTGCCTCAGCTACGCCTCGAAGGCGAGCTGGCCGAGATCCGCGCCGCAGATCTGCGCTTCACCGAGCGAGAAACGCGCGAGCTGCTGGATGCCTCGGGTATCACGCTGTCCGAAGCCGGAGCGGCGCTGCTGCACCAGCGAACGGAAGGGTGGGCCGCAGGCCTGCGGCTCGCGGCGATCTCACTGTCCGATCATCCTGACCCCGAGCGTTTCGTCGCGGAATTCTCCGGGAGCAACCGCACGGTCGCCGAGTATCTGCTCGCCGAAATGCTGGAACGCCAGCCAGACCACGTCAAGGATCTGTTGCTGCGCACCTCCCTGCTCGATCGCGTCAACGGTGAACTGGCTGATCTGCTGACCGGCCGCCCCGGCTCGGAACGCATCTTGCTTGAGCTCGAGGACGCGAACGCGTTTGTCGTGTCGCTCGACCCCGAGCGCACCTGGTTCCGCTACCACCACCTGTTCGCGGATCTGCTGCGGCTGGAGCTGCGCCGGACGCTGGCCGAAGAAGCGCCAGCGCTGCACCTGCGCGCCGCCGGCTGGTTCACCCGGCAGGGCCAGTTTGTCGATGCAATACGGCACACGCAGGCGGCGGGTGACTGGCCCGGCGCGGCACGGCTGCTCGCCGACCACTCGTTCAGCATGTCGCTCGACGGGCAAACGCAGACCATCGAGGCGCTGTTGCAGGCCTTTCCGCCGGGAAGTGAGCACCCCGAACTGGCCCTGGTACACGCCACGGTTGACCTGGTCCAGGGGCGCCTGGACGAGGCGGCCGCGCGCCTGGCGGTCGCCGAGACCTACGCCGAGGCGGCGCCACCAGATCGCCAGCATCGCCTTCAAGTGACGGTCGCCTCGCTGAGACTGTCGCTGGCCAGACGGCGCGGTTACTTCGCCAGCGTTCTCGACCAGGTCAAGTTCCTTGAGTTGCCGGTCAGCGGCCAATCCGACGAGGACATCGCGCTCGGCAGCGACCTGCGGGCGGCGGCGCTGATGAATCTGGGGATCGTCGAGGCGTGGTCCCTGGGGCTGCCGGACGCCGAACGCCACCTCCAGGAGGGCGCCGACCTGGCCCGGCGGATCGGCCGCCCATATCTCGAAGTCGCCTGCCTGGCGCAGCTCGGGTTCGCATCGAAGATCCGCCCGTTCGCCACCACCCGCCGGCGCTGCCGCGAGGCGATAGCGCTCGCCGACCGGCACAGCTGGGGCGAGGAGCCCATTGTCGCGCCTGCGCTGGTAGCGCTGGCCGCCAACCTGATCTGGACGGGTGAGTTTGACGAAGGCGAGCGCTCGCTGCAGCGCACCGAGAGGGCCCTGCAAACGGACACCGGGCCGGATATCAGACTGCTCGTGCACATTGCGAGCGGCATGCTCCACGCCAGCCGCGGTCGCCACCGCGAGGCGCTCGATGAGTTCACCGCGGCCGAAGAGCTGCGATCGCAGCTTGAGGGATCGCACGCGCTGGCGAGCCAGGTGACCGGCTGGATGCTGGCCACCCGAGCCCGCATCGGGCTGCCCGGCGAAGCCCGCGCCACTCTCGCGGCGCTCGACGGCGAGCGGGCCGGCTCCGGCGAAATCGGCAATGCCCGCGCGGTGATCTGCCTCGCGGAAGGCGATCCGGCCGCGGCTCTGGACGCCGCGGCGGCTGTATTGGACGGCACGGCACCGGTGATCGGTTACGTCACGGTCGTGGAGACTCACCTGCTGGCCGGGCTCGCCCACCGCGAGCTTGGCGACCAGCGCGCGGCGAGTCAGGCCGCTGAACGTGCGCTCGGCCTCGCCGAGCCCGACCGGCTGGTCATGCCGTTCGTGATGACCGGGTCAAGGGAGCTGCTTGAGGCGCTGCCGCGGCATGAGACCGCGCACGCCGCGCTGCTCACCGACATCCTCGACGTCATGCACGGCTCCTCCCTGGCGGCCCAAGGCCAGCAGCCACCGCCGCAAACGGAGGAGCTCAGCCCAAGCGAGCTCAGGGTGCTGCGATATCTGCCGACCAACCTGTCCAGGCCCGAGATCGCCAGCGAGCTGTCCGTCTCGGTGAACACGGTCAACACACACGTCCGCAACATCTACGCCAAGCTCCAGGCCAGTGACCGCTCCTCGGCAGTGCAGCGCGCGCGAGAGCTGCGGTTGCTGTCGGCGGGCCTGACGCGTTAGCACGGCGGTCACCTGATCCTGGTGATGAGGGTTCACCTGCCAGCGCTCGACCATGGCCTCATGGGCCCAGCAACCGTCCGGTATGCGATCCGGATCCACGGCCACCTCGGCGCGACGGTGCTGACCGCGTTCCCCGCGCTGGTGCCGCAGCACTACGGCGCCGACACCGTGCTCACCGCCCTCCTGGACCGGTCGGCACTCTACGGCGTACTGGCTGAGGTCGAAGCGCTCGGCCTCGACCTCGTCGAGGTCCGCCAGCTCACCTCACCAGGCGAATCATCAGAATCAGGTGACAGCCGCTCCCCCTGATGGCCGCTAGCTTGGGCGCATCCGAACCGTGCTGACAGAAGGTGCCGCTCCCATGACCAGTGCCCCGGGGCCCGCAACGCCTGGCGT
>Ga0137386_10003163_pt1 | contig 10766 bp, 9 predicted proteins | sample SagtaG_4_FD_104910 | JGI IMG/M metagenome (GOLD analysis project Ga0137386, IMG submission 104910) | Vadose zone soil microbial communities from Sagehorn Ranch, Mendocino, California, USA - Sage2_R_100_16 metaG | ecosystem: Environmental > Terrestrial > Soil > Vadose zone | place: USA... | reverse complement strand
CTTACTATTTGGGTCGGGACATTCGCTTCATTGCAGCTTTTTTCCATCGGCACCGCGCGTTCTTTTTCGCACTGAGCGTGACCGCTTTGCTCGCTTTGTTGGTCTACTTTTTTTCGCCCAAGAATAGGGCGTTAAACGAAGATGCATAGGCGCCAGGTTCGAAAGTAACGACTCTCGGCAACACCTTATTGCTTTCAAAAGCGAACGACGATTTTTGGTAACAAGAAAACTGCTAGCGTGAAGCAGCGGTTCAGTTGACACCGACGCTTTTCACTCATGATTGCAGTATCGAATGTATCATACCCCAAGCGGCATAAAGGACTGTAAGCCCAACTACAAGCCAAACCACGACCTTAAACCAAAATGGCATATCTCCCATGCTTTAATCCCTATCTCGTCTCAACGTTTCAGAAGCGAAGGACGCAAAAGTGCCCGGTAATCTAGTCTCTTGGAACCTCTCACTGGTAAACCAAATCATCACTCATGCCGGATCGTTCTCAACCAGTGAACGAAACGGTCTTTACACAGGTAGCCGACAAATAGAAGGACCGCACAAAGAACGGCAATTATCGCTGCGGTCGGGTAATCTTGTTTTCTAATGCTCACCCCTTGGATTGTAAGCAGGTATGTCCCGGGCATGCGACCCAACGTGGATACAATCAAGAAGATGCTGAGCTTCATTCCCGTGAGGCCTAGGACATAACACAAAATGTCCTTTGGAAAACCGGGCAAGAGAAAAAGCAAGAAGCAGATTACTTCTCCTGTGTTCGTCGAGAGGAAGTTAAATTTGTCCAGAATGTCCTTCCTAATAAATCTCTCAACAAACGGTCTTCCCAAGATATCGGCAATCTCGAAAGCCGCCCACGAACCGAGCGTGAGTCCCAAGCTTGAGAAAAGAAACCCAAACGACACCCCATAAAGGTAGCCGCCCACTACGCCGGTCAACTCTCCCGGTATCGGCGAGATAATCACCTGTAACGCTTGCAACAAGATAAACATGGCAGAAGAATAGTGTCCTAGGGAAACAAGGAATCGGGCCAGCCTTCTTCTCCTCGTGAATAACTTCCCAATTGTTTCAGCCGGTCCCATAACACTAAGTGGTTGTGGTCCGTAACGGCTCGAGAAGAAAATCAGTGCAATGAGCAGGACAAGAATCGTCCCTTTGATGAGAATCTTGCGTTGCTTGGTGGTCATGACTAGAGACCGAAAGAAAAATGCATCAACAGCGAGAGGAAATGACGAGCGCGCGGCATAGTCTTTCGAAGCAACTAACACCGATTACCGATGAGTTTGGGTGATTTTAAATTCGCCAAGTAATGCTTGGACCGCGGGTTGGTTATCTAGTTAAGCGCGGTGGAGCAAATCACTCGATCGCCTTTCCGTCGGTTTTATGTTGAGACGCTTGAGGTGCTTTGGGATCGGATTCCTCGCCCTCGAGTTCCTTCTTGAATCCCCGTATTGCCTCTCCGAGCCCCTTGCCAAGCTCCGGCAGTTTCTTCGGGCCAAAAACAACCAGCGCAACTAGAAAAATAACTATGAGGTGGAGAGGCTGAAAAAGACCTTCAAACATAACGATTCCTCCGCGAGTTTGTCAGCGCAGTCGTATAGATGAGTTGTCTGTTTCGGCGCGGCAGCGATTTGACACCAGAACAAAATCATCAAAGCTCGTGAGCCTCCTAGGAACTGCACCGACTTCCTTGGTCAGCCGGGGCAGGTTTTTTTCTTTCAGGAAGATCCGCAGCGGCAGTTCATTTTTGCCGCGCTGATCAGCGAACTCGTCAAAGGTAAAAAGGACCTGGCCGTAACCGGCGGCCGGAGCTGGACGCTTCTCGGCTACATAAAAACTGCCCATTATGTTTCCCTTCTCCGGTGACTGTACGAGCCAGATCGGTTTGTCAATCCGCAGATAGAACAGCAGCCCCTCGATATAAGTGTCGTAAAATACAAGACGGTCCGGACGATCTATCAAAGCAGCCGTTGCCTGCGCGGTTGACTTTGCCGCACGACGGAATGAAGCTCTTGCCACAATCTTCCCGGCCAAAATGAAAAAGAGAGCAAGGCTGACGGCAGTACACATGAAAGCCGCGCCCTGGCCTTTCCAAACACTCTTTAGATCACCGGCTACAAAAACTCCAAAAACGAGGGAGATAATAGTCCCGTACAACAGAAGCAGCGAAACGCTCTGAGGCACGTCGGATCTAATATCTCTCGCCAAGAGATTCGGCCACGCCGCCCCCACAAGAAGATAGACAATGAAGGCGACGATAAAAATTCCAGGAATGTAGAGTATCCTCGATCGCTTCGGGTCTTGCATTTTAGCGGCCACGGCTTGCCCCGTTAGGATCGCCAGGGCCGGATAAATGGGCAAGATATAATGCGGTAGCTTAGCATTCGATGCTGAAAAAAAAGCAAAAGGTAGGATCACCCACAGGGTCAAAAGAAGATTCGCACCGGTGAACGTTCGATTCCATAGGTTTTTCGCCGTGACGGGTATGAAAAAACTCCAGGGTAAAAACCCGATTCCTAAAACCAAGAAAAAGTAATACCAGGTCTTGGTGCGGCTGAAATGCGGTGTCAGGTAGCGAACAAAATGCTCTTCCCACAAAAAGTACCGTAGGTAGCCCGGATTTCTTGCCTCCACCCATAAATACCAAGGCGCAACGACAGCAAAGTAGACAATGGTCCCTAGGAGGATATTGAGTCGCCTCAGCAAAAACCATTTACCTGTAAACAACAGATAAAAGAAAATGACCGCACCCGGGATAACCAATGCGATCGGTCCCTTCACAAGCGTCCCGGCTCCCATCGCTGCATACATAAGGAGACAATGTCTTTTCCCGGCTCTCGGATTGTCGGTCTGTGTGACCGCATAAAATGAAAAAAGCGCCAAAGAGATGAACAAGGTCAAGGTCATGTCAAAGATCACAATCCGTGAGAATAAGAAGAACTCAAGGCTTGTGATCAAGACCAAAGAGCTCCACAAGCCCTCCTGCAATCCCCATTGAAGTCGAGCAAATCGGTAAACCAGAAAAATGCAACCAAGGCCTGCCAATGCGGATGGCAATCGAGCCGACCATTCCGACAGACCGAATAGCTTGAAAGAAATCGCCACTAACCAATAGAAAAAAATGGGCTTATCTAGAGTTGGCAGGAAATTTTGATAGGGTGTCACCCAGTCGCCTAACAATAGAATCTCCCGCGCTTTCTCCGCGTTTCTACCTTCATCCGGCTCGAACAAAGCTGAGCTGCCCAGGCTGCTAAAGACGATAACCAGGCATACTAAACAAACCAGCCAAAACCAGCTTCGTTCCCCGATGCCGCTCACGCGGTTCTGACTGGCTATTGATTGCGAGATATTGCTCTGATCGATCATGGGGAAATTTTGAGTCGCTTTAATTCCCCGAACGACTTTTATTCTTCGGTTGTAAAGTAGAAAAATCCGATCATCGCGAAAATGGTATTGGGAATCCACGCGGCGATAGAGGCGGGCAGTGCTCCGCTATGGCCCAGGGAAATGCACAAGGCTGTCAGCACCCAATAACCGAAGCCGACAACCATGGCAGCGCCAAAACTCAATGCGAGCCCCGCGCTCATTTGCTTCTTCAGCGCGAAAGGCGTCGCCAAGAGCACCATCAAAGGCGAGATAAATGGCAGCGCCAATTTTGTCTGGAGATCGACCTCGTCTGATGTCGTATCCATGCCCTTAGCCTTCATTTCAGAGATCTGTCTCTGTAGGTCGAAGAAGGTGAATTCTTCAGGGTCACGCGCCAGTAGCTTCAGATCATCTGGAGTGTTTGAAATGGTCGGCAAGTCAGTATCCTTTCGCCTAACCATTTTACCGTCTGCCAAGATATTCCATCCCGTCGCTTCTTTGGCCTCCCATTCATGACCATTCCACCGAGCGCTCGGAACCTCTACGAGACCTCGCAGGCTGAAATCTCGATTGAGGAAAAAAACGGTGACGTGCTCAAGGACATTTGTTCGGGTATCGAAATTGCCGATGTTTATAAAGCTACCCTGCGCCCGTAGCCATATTTCGCGAGTTCCAAAAAGACTTTGCTGTTGCTTTTTTTGGATCTCTACTTTGTAAATGGCTTGGGCGCGATGAGCGAAGATCGGCACGAGAGCTTCGTTCCAGAAAAACGTAGACAAACAAATAAACATAGAAAGTATCAAGAGAGGTAAAGCGATTCTCTGGACGCTGATCCCGCTTGAGCGCATGGCGGTAATTTCGTTCGTTCGCGCTGCCATACCCAAACAGAACAGAGTCGAAAACAGCGTGGCGAATCCGATCACGCGAGAAATCGAGAGCGGAGCGTTGTAAATAAAATAGCGAATCACGGTCCAAACCGGGATTGCATTGTCGAGAAAATTAGTGATCCGATCGAAAAAATCGACGACGATATACAATGATGTTGTAACCAGGAGACTGGAAAAAAAGATCCGGAGAAATGCCCGAACTAAATAGCCGTCAATAATACTGCCCAAGGGGAGGTTTTTGATCCCTCCGCGCGTGTCCATCGGCAACTCTCAGCTCTTGTTTCGAAGTCTAGCTATACATCGACCGGCCCAAGCCAGTCCGGTATCCAGCTTAGTTTGGAACATCGCGACGATCCCTGAGCGCCTTCGAAAAAAGGTGAGTCCCTATCACACAGGTAGAACCCCGCCTTGCAATCATCGGGGTTTACGGTAGCGCATTGATACTTCACGCTCAATTTTTGAAGCAGATTCAGAAGGGCTAATTACGAGGAAATAAAGGGCTAGAGTATTCTAGCCCTTTAGAGCTATCGCAACGGAGATGGTTCAGGCGGTCCTATTCGAGAGAGCTTTTCACGGTAACCAGGCCTTGCTGGATTGCCAGAGCGGCAGCCTGCACTCGGTTTTGGAGATGGAGTTTTGCGAGAATATTTTTGAGGTGATTCTTTACGGTGTTTTCCGCGATATCCAATCGGGTCCCGATTTCTTTGTTAGTGAGTCCCGCGGCCAACAGTTGGAGTACCTCTTTCTCCCGTTCCGTGAGGTCGGCCGCAGCGGTCGTTTGGGAATTTTTAGACGCCCTTGCGGCGAACTCTTTCAAAATTCTCGCGGCGGTCCCTTGAGAGAGAGGCGCTTCACCGCGAAACACGCCTTCCAGCAGCTCGCGCAGCTTCTCCGGCTCCACTTTTTTGGAAAGATAGCCGTGGGCTCCGCACTTGATCGCTTCAAACAGGTCCCTATCTTCCTCGGAGATCGTTAAGATGACCACGCGGGTTGCCGGCAATGTGCTGGTAATCTGACGAGTTGCCTCTAAGCCGTTGACGACGGGCATATGAATGTCCATCAACACGAGATCCGGCTTCCCGGCCTGGGCCCTTGCGATCGCCTCTGCTCCGTTTTCAGCTTCGCCCATGATCTCGAAGCATTTTTCCTTTTCGAGGAGACTGGCCAAGCCCTTTCTGAAGAGCGTGTGGTCGTCAGCCAGCAGCACGCGAATGGTTTTCATCGAATCCTTGCTGTGCCAGCGGGAGCCGGATGATCACTTGGGTTCCCCGTCCCGGGACGCTGTTAATGCCGAGTTTGCCGCCCACAGACTTGGCGCGATCTTTCATGGTCTCAAGGCCAAAGCGGAGACTTGTCTCCAAGGTTCTATCCGTGAAGAAACCCCTTCCGTCATCTTCGATGGTTATAGTGGCGGCGTCGTTGTCATTTTCTATCGTGATCTTCCCCTTCGTCGCCCGCGCGTGTTTAACGATGTTGGTCAAGGCCTCATGGATGATGCGGATCAACTGGATTTCTACTTGAGAAGAAAAATTGATCGTTTCGGGATGATCAACTTTGAGTTCCACGGGAATTTTTCTCACGTCGCTAAAATCCCTGAGATAATCGGCAAGGGCGGCGACGAGTCCGACGTGATTCTTCAGAGCGAGAGCGCGCAGGCCGAATATGGATTCGCGAAGGTTTTGATAGGCTTCGTCAACGATCTGAAACAATTCCCTCAATAGGTTGTTGGTTTCAGTGGACGCGTTCCCGCCGAAGCTTCTTTCTGCCTCAATGAGTTTGATACGAAGGAAGGCTAAGTCCTGGGCGAGGCTGTCGTGAAGCTCACAGGCCAATCGTTCTCGCTCGTCTAAAATGGCCAGCCCCTTTTGTTTGTCTTGGTGTTCTTTTAACTGTCCGGCCATGCGATTGAAGGCGTGGCTCAAGAGACCGATCTCGTCCCTCGATGTAATGGGCATATTTTCGGGGACTTCTCCCTTTGCGATTTCGCTGGACCTTTCAGCGAGCTGACGGAGAGGGAGAGCAATCGCATGATGAAAGTAGCGTCTTGACGCCAGCAGAAAGACGGTGCCGATAAGAACCAATGCGACATTGAAACCTATCGTCATTCTCATTTTTTGTCGGGTTTCCGAAACTAGCTGATCCTCGATTCTCTCGTGTTCCACGCTTATCCGATCAGTGAATCCTTGGATCCGCTGCTGTATCGCCTCCATCGCTTCCAGGGCGCGGGTATCCACGTCGCTACGCGATCGCTCGGGGCCATTCTGCGATTGGCCGACGATTCGCTCCGCGACCCGTTCGGCATCGGTAATCATTTGACGCATCTCTTGGATGTTTCGGTCGGATCCGCCGACGTTTTTGTAGAGCGTTAGCAGCGTTTCGAAATCTGTCATGGAAGTACGTATCAGAGAACCGGGAATCGTTTTGTTTTGCAGTTGGGCCAGCTGGACCTGAGAAGTGAAATACTGTAATCGCCTATCTATTCGTTCTACGGTATGAACCTGCTCGCTCTGTTTGGCTATAACGTCTGACTTGAGAAGGTGGGAGCTTAAAAGATACAGAGAGCTTCCTCCAACCAAAAGGACTAATATGAAAAGGGAAACAAAAACAAAGCTCAATCGGCGATCGATTCGCCCGGTGAACTCCGTTCGGGAGGAGTCATTTTGTGCTACACTTTGACTGTTTGCGCGATATGTGTTTGGGAATAAAAAGCCGGCCAAAGACGACATCAGATTTCAACTATAGCATACGTAATCGGGCAATCTAGAGCATAGGTGATGGGTAAGAAGAGCCCAGGTTCCATCGTCTGGGACGAATTTCGAGTTTCATATCGAAGCTTTCATCGTGTGACGAGATTCCCCATGACTCTCCCGGCGAGGAGCGTCTGCATCCGGCGGGGAGTAAGCTTCAGAGCGTAGACCAACAATCGGTTATGCCAGCCCGGAATCGCAACCGGCTTCTTGCCAAGTTTTTTTAGTCCCAGTTCAACGACCGGTTGCACCGACATGGCAGCGACAGCGGATGAACCCGCGATTTCATGGAATTCTGTGTCCGTGGAGCCGGGACAGAGCGCTAGGACGTCCACTCCATCCTTTTTTAGCTCGTAGCCCAGAGACTCGGCCAAAAAGAGTTCATAGACTTTGCTTGCGGCATAGCTAGCTTCAAAAGGAGTTGCAATGTACGCGCTTACCGAAGAGACGAAAATGATTCCCCCTCTTTTCCGCTGCGCCATTTGCCGCCCGAATACATGACTCAAAATCACGGGCGCGCGGCAGTTGACGTCCAGTAGGGCCAGCTCTTTTTCTAAATCATGCTCTAAAAATCTGCTCGCGACGCCGAAGCCGGCGTTGTTGATCAGCAGCCCCACATCGATGGATTCAGTTGCCGAAAGAATCAGCGGGAGGAAGTCAGGCTGGGACAAGTCGGCCGTGACGATGCGGAGTTGTATTTTGTGCCTGTTTTCTAGCTCGCGCGCTAAATCTTCCATTCTCTGTCGACGTCGAGCGACCAGCACCAGATTTAAACCCATTTCCGACAACTGCCGGGCAAACTCTGTGCCGATACCCGCGGAAGCACCGGTTACGAGCGCCCACGGCCCATAGCGGTCTCTAAATGTCATCGCCGGGAACTCCTTTCTTCGAGCAGTGTATCTCGGCGAAAATCGCGCGCATAGTCAATGGCAAAGATTTGCTGGCAAGTCCGCCTGGAAGATCAGAGACGGAACACTACGCCGAGAACGCCGAAAAATTATAGCGAGCGAATGATTTATTCTCTGACAAAGAGCAACAACAGCATTCCCGCGACGTAGGTTGAGGCCGCGACATAGAAGGCCGACGTAAAGCCGTATTGATCCATCACGTAGCCGACGATCAAGGTCCAAACCGGCCCGGAAACGCAGCCCACGAAGTAATAAATCGAAAAGGCGGCGTCGGTTAACTCGTCCTTGGCAAAATCACTGATCATCGCTTGGGTCAGCGAGCTTCGGGCCTCAACCACGCTGCCGTAGAGAATGAGGTTCAGGTAAAGCAGCAGCCCTAGAGACGTTTGATGGGCAAGCCACACGCTCATGATGGCGGATAACAAGAGGGTGAATTGAGTTATCAAAGCGCGCTTGTGGAAACGGTCCGAGAACCAGGCGATGGCGATGGGGCCGACCAAGCCGGCGCCCTGCAGCAGGGTCAAAAGCAATCCGCCCGCAGACGCTGTGATGCCAAATCGTTCCATGAAGAAGGGCACGAGATAAGTGAGATTGATGCCGGTTCCACGCCCGGCAGCTCCCACCATTAAAACCAGCGATGTGAACAAAATATTGCGGTTTGTGAGACAAAGCCGGTAGGCGTTCAGGTTGGCTTTGAGATTGCCTTTGCGGCCGACTGAATCGTCGGGTGAAGCCTGATCGCGGAGCATGAACAAGGTCAGTCCCATAACCAGACTGGCGATTCCAAAAACCACAAATGCCGTTTTCCAGCTCATATAAAGGAGAGCCAGCGATGCCAGAGCGGGACCGATGAATGATCCGAAACTCCCTGCTGAATGATGGAACGTGAGCGCCCAGCCCCTGGCCTTCGGAAAATGGCGGGATAAGATGCTCGCGCCGAGCGGATGCTGCGGGCTCGAGCCGGCGTCGATCGCGACCCTTGCCGCCAATAGTTGAGGATAGCTGCCGACGAAGAATTGCATCATAGTGGCAATCCCGACGATCACGTTTCCGGTTCCAAGAACCGCGGTGCGCTTGAAGAAGCCGGTAAAAAATCCGTAGATGACTTGCAGCCCCTGTCCGACGAAGTTCGAGATGGCGGAGAGCGCTCCGAGCTGCAGCAATCCAAATCCCAGTTCCTTCATGACGACTGGAAAGATGACTGAAGTGATGCTGTACTGCAGATGGTTGAGCGTATGGCAGGCGCTGATGAGGCTGATGGCCATACGCTTTTGTTGCTCGGTCGCTTCGAGTGGCTGCGCGTCTATGGACGCGGCGGTGACAGCTGCGGCGGTGTTTTGCTGATCTTTCACGACGGTTCGGCCCTTGAGTTATGAAATATTAGTTAGAGTACCATCTTTTCTGTACAGGGAGCCGGAGCTCTCTGTCAATGGCGGCTCGCGCTGGCTCGCCGAGTTTGGGGTCTCGCATCTCGGGTCTTGAGTTCCGGGCTTCGACTTGACTCACAGCGCGAGACTCGAAACTCGGAACTCGAAACTATTTCGGCCGCGGGGTGTCGGCCGGAGTGTAATGGCCGAGAGAAAGGCTGACGACGAGGCCGATCAGCATCAATGCAAACGCCGTGGCGAACGCATACCAAATCGAATCGGCCAAGACCGCTGTCAATTTGGGCAACAGTTCCACCGGGATCTGGGCGCGGGTTGCCGGTTCAAGGAGATTCTGCGGATTCGCCAACTTATCGAGCAAGCCGGAAACGGCACCGCCGTCTTTCATCCGGCTCAAATTCTGCTGCATCTGATTGAGCAAGACCGTCCCAAGCAAACTGACCGAGAATGCTCCGCCGAAAGTACGAAAGAGCATGAGCGTCGAGGTCGCCACGCCGATTCGTTGGAACCAGACGCCATTCTGAGCGGCCACGAGGGTTGCGAGATTCGCGAAGCCCATGCCTACGCCGATCAATATCGCGCTGATCAAGACCGAAGGACTGGACGCCGCAGGTCTCACCCGCGTGCACCGGGAAGCACGGGCGATGGGACGCCTCGGCGACCATCCTCACATCGTCACGGTCTTCGACGTGGGCGAGGAGGGCGGACAGCCCTACATCGTCGGCCAGTATATGGCCGGGGGGTCAGTCGAATATCTCCTACAGAACGCCGATCACCACCGGCTCCCCATCGAGCAGGCGGCGCGCATCGCCGAGCAGGTCTGTCGCGCCCTCGAGCACGCGCACGAGCGCGGCGTGATCCACCGAGACCTGAAGCCGGGCAACGTGTGGCTCACGGCCGACGGCACGGCCAAGCTCGGCGACTTCGGGCTGGCGCTCGCGCGCGACCGCTCGCGGCTGACGGTCGAGGGCATGATGGTGGGGACGGTCGCCTACATGCCGCCGGAGCAGGCGCTCGGGCGACCGCTCGACGCGCGCAGCGACCTCTACGCGCTCGGCGCGATGCTCTACGAGATGGTGGCCGGGCGGCCGCCCTTCCTCGGCGACGACGCGGTCGCGATCGTGTCCCAGCACCTCAACACCGCGCCGGTCGCACCATCCTGGCACAACCCGGGGGTGCCGAAGGCGCTCGAGGCACTGATCCTCAAGCTGCTCGCCAAGGGGCCCGAGGACCGGCTGCCGTCGGCAGCGGCGGTCCGGGAGGCACTGGCAGCAGTCGAGACGGCGCCGACGGCCGGCGCGGAGCCGGCCGCGCGCGACGCGAACCCGCTCGACCGCCTCGCGGCCGGCGTCTTCGTCGGGCGCACGCGGGAGATCGAGGAGCTGCGCGCGGCCGTGGAGGACGTGGGGGCGGGGCGGGCCCGGCTGGTGCTGCTCGTGGGCGAGCCGGGCATCGGCAAGACCCGG
>Ga0137386_10003158_pt1 | contig 10770 bp, 8 predicted proteins | sample SagtaG_4_FD_104910 | JGI IMG/M metagenome (GOLD analysis project Ga0137386, IMG submission 104910) | Vadose zone soil microbial communities from Sagehorn Ranch, Mendocino, California, USA - Sage2_R_100_16 metaG | ecosystem: Environmental > Terrestrial > Soil > Vadose zone | place: USA... | reverse complement strand
TGTTTCCGGCGTTCACCACCAGCAGGAAGGCGTCCGGGCCGCGCCGGTAGACCAGGATGTCGTCGACGAAGGTCCCCGTCTCGGTCGTCAGGACGGAGTACTGCGCCTGCCCCGGCGCGAGCCGCGACGCGTCGTTGCAGGTCAGCCTCTGAACCAGCGCCAGCGCGCCCGGGCCGCGCACCTCGATCTCTCCCATGTGGCTGACGTCAAACAGCCCGGCGGCGTTCCTGACGGCGTGGTGCTCCTCGAGGACCGAGGAGAAGTGCACCGGCATCTCCCAGCTGGCGAAGTCGACGAGGCGGGCGCCCATCTCCCGGAAGAGGCCGTTGAGCGGAGTCTTCTTCAGCGGACCGGGAGCCTCCTGCATCCTGCCTCCTGGGCGGGGCCAAAACTAGCACAGGGCCAGGGGTCAGTCAAGGAATGAAACGAGTTGCAAGTTCTTGCGTTTCTTGCAAATAGGCGAGCGTCACCCTATATTCCGGCCCGGGAGCCTATGAGGCTTCGGGAGGGGACGTGCCCCGAGAGTACGCCACCCAGTGCTGGTCGTGTCTCGGTGAGTTCGACGCCGCGGCCGCGGTCTGGTGCACCTGCAGCGCGCGCACGCCGACCAAGCTCTGCCCCTTCTGCATCCACTGTTTCTGTCAGGCCGATCCGGAGTACCAGGAGAACTTCTGGCGCGGGGCCACCGACGAGCTCAAGGAGGAGCGCGAGATCCTGAAGAACGCTCCCGGATCGGTCGGCGAGGCGCTCATCCGCTCGAACCTCCTGAACACCGACCAGCTCCTGTCCGCTCTGAAGTGGCAGCAGAGCCGCGGCGGCGCCCTCGACGCCGCGCTCGTCGAGCTCGGCTTCGTCTCCCGCGAGAACCTGGCGCTGGTGTCGAAGGGGCAGGCGCAAGGCGGCGCCAGCATCGACCTGAGCCGCCAGCTGATCGACGCCTCCCTGGTCTCGGCGATCTCGGTCGATCTCTGCTACCGCAAGCGCGTCCTGCCGATCTCGCGCGAAGAGATCGGCGAGACGACGGTCCTCACGCTGGCGATGGCGGGGCCGACCGATCTCGACACGATCGACCAGATTCAGACGCTCACGAGCTGCCGCATCATCCCGATGAGCGCCCCCGAGAAGGAGATCGTCGATCGCCTGAAGGACCTCTTCCCCAAGGAGGTCGAAGCGCTGGTGTCGGCCGAGGCCGAGGCCCCGCACGTCTCCGCCGGGCCGGCGCCGCAAGCCGCCGCCGCGAAGCCTCGGGCCGCCCCCGCCGTCAGGCCGGCGGCGCCGAAGGGGCGGTCGGCGCCGCGCCAGGCGGCGCGCCTTCCCTCCGCCGGCCGGCAGGCCCAGGCGGCGGCCCCCTCGACCCTCGAGGAGCTGGTGCCGATCGAAGAGGAGACGACGGCGCCTCCGGCCCCCGCCCAGGGGGTCGCGGCGGCGCCCGTGTCCGCCCCCGCCCCGGCGGCGGTCAGGGCGCCGGCCGCGGCGCCGGGCGCGGGCGGCGAGGCGGCGGGGGCGCTCCAGAAGATCCTGGCCGAGGCGATCACGCGCAAGGCCTCGCGCGTCCAGTTTGAGATCCGGGGCGACACGCTGGCGCTCTTCTTCAGGATCGACGGGAACCTGTTCCGCGCCAAGCCGCCCGCGGGCCAGAGCCCCGAGACCCTCTCGCGCGCCGTCGCGACCTGCGCCGCCCTGCCTCAGGGAGACAGGCCGGCCATCGGGCGCCTCATCGTCAAGGCGGGAGAGCGCAAGATCGAGGTGGTGGTGCACCGCCGCCCCTTCCCGGGGGGAGAGAGCCTGTTCCTGAAGATCGCCGATCCTCCCCAGTTCCTCCGCAGCCTGGACGATCTCGGGCCGAGCGCGCTGGATCGCGAGCGGATCCAGAAGGCGCTCGCGCTCCCCTCGGGCCTCGTGGTCCTGAGCGGCCCGCCACACAACGGCCTCGACGCCAGCCGCTACTCCCTGCTCCTCCATCTGGCGGGCGCGGGACGCCGGGTGCTCTCGATCGAGGCGCCGCGTCTCGTCACCGTGGAGGGGGTCCGCCAGCAGGAGGTCCCCTCCCCGCCCGAGGCCGACGCGCTGCGTGGTCTTCTCGGCGGATCGCAGGGGGCCGAGGTCCTGGTCCTCCCCGAGATTGAGAGCGCCGGGCTCGCGAGCCTGGCGGTCGAGAGGGCGGCCACCTGCCTGGTGGTGGCCACCGTGCAGGCCCGCCGTGCCTCCCAGGCGCCGGCGGCCCTCCTCTGGCACCGGATCGAGCCCGCGGCCCTGGCCGCGACGCTCAGGCTCGTGATCAACCAGCGCCTGGTCCGGCGCCTTTGCGAGGGGTGCCGCGCGCCCGCCTCGGTCGCCGACCGCGTCCTGAAGATGATGGGACTGACGGCGGACGAGGCGCTCGATCTCAAGGTCCAGCAGGGGTCGGGCTGTGATCGATGCGGCCCGCTGAGCCCCGGATACGCGGGGCGGGTGGCGCTGTTCGAGGTGATGGACGGAACGTCCGAGATCGCCGCGCTGATCGCCTCGGGCGGGTCGCCCGGCGAGATCGAGCGCGAAGCGCGGCGCGCCGGGATGAGCCCGCTGCGCGCCGCCTGCCTCTCCGGCGTCGGGCAGGGCGTCACGACCCTCGAGGAGTTCCAGAAGGGGAACTTCTGAAGCGTCTCACGATCGCCTCGGCCAGCGCCGGGATGGTGTAGGCGCGCGGCATGACGGCCACCCGGAACCCCTCCCGGCGCGCGGTCTCCGCCGTGATCGGCCCGATCACCGCCGCGGGCACCCGGCGCAGCCGTCGCCCGTCCGCCGCGTTCCGGAACTTGCGCACGAAGTGCGCCACGGTCGAGGAGGAGGCGAAGGTGACGAGATCGATCGCGCCCGCACGCAGGGCCCGGACCACCTCGCCGATCCCCTCCCGCGCCGGTACGGCGCGGTAGACCGGGACCACGTCGACGCGCGCGCCGCGCCGCCGCAGCTCGCGGACGAGGAGGTCGCGCGCCGCCGCCGCACGGGGGATCAGGACCCCCACCCCCTCGAGGGACCTGCGCCCCAGAACCTGCACGATCCCCTCCGCCCGGAACTCGGCCGGCAGGGCGGCCACCCGCAGGCCGCGCTCCTCAAGGGCCGCCGCGGTGCCGGGCCCGATGGCGACGATCTCGAGCCCCTGGAGGGTCCTCAGATCGATCCTCCTCTCGCCCAGCCGCCCGAAGAACCGCACGACGCCGTTGACGCTCGTGAAGACGACGAGCCGGTAGCGATCCAGGCGTCCCAGCGCCCGGTCGAGAGGCGCCCAGGAGCGCGGAGGGCGGAGCGCGATCGCGGGCGCCTCGAGCACGCGCGCCCCGCTCTCCTCCAGCATCGCCGTGAAGGGCGCCGCCTGATCGCGGGCCCGCGTGACCACGATCGTGCGGCCGAAGAGAGGGCGCTTCCCGAACCAGTCGAGGCGTCCGCGCAGCCGCACCACATCGCCCGCGATCAGCAGGGCGGGCGGCCGCAGCGCCGCGCGGCGGGCCAGTGCGGCGATCGTCCCGAGCGTGCCGCACAGCACCCGCTGCTCGGGTCGGGTCGCCCAGCGCACCAGCGCCGCCGGCGTCTCCGGGCCGAGACCGGCGGCGAGCAGCCGCCCCACCGTCCCGCCGAGATTTCCCACCGACATGTACAGGACGACCGTGCCGCCGCCCGCCAGCGCCTTCCAGTCGACGCCGTCCGCCGGCTTCTCCGGGTCGACGTGGCCGGTGGCGAAGTGCACGGCGGATGCGTGGCGCCTGTGGGTCAGAGGGATCCCGGTCGTGGCGGCGGCTCCCAGCGCCGCGGTGACGCCGGGCACGACCTCGAAGGGGACGCGGGCGCGCACCAGTGCCTCCCCCTCCTCGCCGCCGCGGCCGAAGAGGCTGGGGTCCCCTCCCTTGAGGCGGACGACGCGCAGCCCCCGCCGGGCGCGCGCGAGCATCGCGCGGTTGATCGCCTCCTGGCCGAGGCGCCGCGCGCCGCCGCGCGTGCCGACGCGAATCACCTCGGTGCCCGGCCGCACCGGGCGCAGGAGGTCGGGGGGGACCAGCGCGTCGCAGATCACGACGTCGGCCCGCCGCAGGAGCGCGGCGCCGCGCACCGTGATGAGCCCGGGATCCCCGGGTCCGGCGCCGACGAGGTGGACGATGCCGGAGCGTCGCCGTCCGGAGCTCAAGGCGCCTCCGGCGGGGCCGCCACCGACCGGCGGACCAGCGCGTCGGCTCCACGCGCGAGTAACGCCGCCGCCAGATCCCTCCCGAGATCCTCGGGGCCGCTGGCGGGCCCCTCGCGCCGATCCCCCACGATGACGCCGCCGTCGGCATCGCCCACCAGCCCGCGCAGCAGGAGCCGGTCGCCCCGGATCTCTCCCACGGCGGCGATCGGGGCCTGGCAGCCGCCCCCGAGGCCGCGCAGGAAGGCGCGCTCCGCCGCCACCGCGCAGGCCGTCGCCGGATGATGCAGCGGCCGGAGGATCCCCCGGACCTCGCCGTCACCCGCGCGCGCCTCGATCGCCAGCGCTCCCTGCCCGACCGCCGGAAGCATCTGATCGAAGGCGAGTACCGTCCCCTCGACCGCGGCGTCCAGGCGCCGCACCCCGGCCAGCGCCAGGACGACCGCGTCGTACTCTCCTCGGGCGAGCCTGGCGAGGCGGGTGTCGACGTTGCCGCGCAGATCCTTGAGGACGAGATCGGGGCGCGCGGCCCGGATCTGGCAGGCGCGCCGTGGGCTCCCCGTACCGACCACGGCCGCCTGGGGCAGCGTCGCGAGCGCAGGCGCGCCGCGGGCGACCAGGATGTCCCGTGGATCCTCGCGCTCCGGGACGCAGACGATGGCGAGGCCCTCGGGCTGCGCGGTCGGCAGGTCCTTGAGGCTGTGCACGGCCAGGTCGATCCTCCCGGCCAGGAGGGCCTCCTCGATCTCCTTCACGAAGACCCCCTTCCCCCCGAAGGCGGCGAGGGGCCGGTCCGTGATCCTGTCGCCGGAGGTGCGGATGGTTTCGATCCGGCACTCGATCCCCGCGTCGCGCAGACGCCCCTTCACATACTCCGCCTGCCAGAGGGCCAGGCGGCTGGCGCGGCTGCCGATCACCAGACGCCTCACGGCCCGGTCCGTTCCTTCTCCGGGCCCGGTCGGCCCGCGCCCTCGGTCGTGGGCGCGGCCGAATCCTCGTCGGGCCCGTCGCGCGCCGGACGCTCCCCGGGCTGCCCGGACGGCTCCCCCGGTCGCAGCCCGAACAGCTCGCGCAGGAAGGACAGGCGCTCTCCGCCCCCGTTGGCGGCGGCCCGCTTCAGCGCCAGAATCGGCCGGTGCAGGAGCTTGTTGACCAGCGCCTCGGTCATCTCCTCCATCGCCCTCTGCTGCTGCGCGCTCAGCGGACCGATCCGGGTGCGGAAGCGGGCCAGCTCCCCCGCGCCGATCGCGTGCAGGTGGCGCCTGAGATCGACGATCATGGGCGCCACCTCCAGGGAGCCCTGCCAGGCGAGGAAGGCCGCCGTCTCGCGCTCCACGATCGCCTCCGCCAGGGCGGCCTCGTGCCTGCGCCCCTCCATGTTCGCGCGCACCACCCCCTGCAGGTCGTCGACGTCGTAGAGATAGACGTTGTCGATCTCGTTCACGCGCGGGTCGACGTCGCGCGGCACCGCGATGTCGATGAAGAACAGCGGCCGCCCCCGGCGGGCGCGGCTGACCCGGAGCGCCTCGTCGTAGCGCACGACCTGATGCGGCGCCGCGGTCGAGGCAATGACGACGTCGGCGGTCTCCATCTGCTCGAAGAGGCGATCGAACGAGACCGCAGTGCCGCCCAGCGCCTGCGCCAGCTCCGCGCCGCGCTGGAACGAGCGGTTGACCACGACCACCGAGCGGACCCCGCGCCCGATGAGATGCTGCGCGGCGAGCCGCGCCATCTTTCCGGCCCCCACGATCAGGATCGCCTTCTCCCGCAGGTCCCCGAAGATGTCGCGCGCCAGGCCGGCCGCGGCGTGCGCGATCGACACCGGGTGCCGGGCGACGCCGGTCTCGGAGCGCACCTTCTTGGCCACGGCGAACGACCTCCGCATCAGCGCGTCGAGAATGGCCCCCAGCGCTCGCGCCCGGACCGCCGCGGCGTACGCCTCCTTCACCTGGCCCAGGATCTGAGCCTCCCCGAGGATCATCGAGTCGAGGGATGAGCTCACGCGGAAGACGTGCCGCACCGCATCCCGATCCGCGTGCAGATAGCAGTGCCGCTCAAGCTCCTCCTCCGGCACGCTGCGCTCGCCGGCGATGAAGCGCCTCAGCGCCTCGCCCGTTTTCGCATCGCCGGCATGGACGACGATCTCGGTGCGGTTGCAGGTCGACAGGATCAGCCCTTCGCGGACCGGACCCGACCGGAGCAGGCGGCCGACCGCGTCCTCCAGGCCCTCCTCCGGGAAGGCGACCCGCTCCCGCACGTCCAGGGGGGCGCTCGCGTGGCTCATCCCGTAGACGTAGATCGGCATGGCGCGCTCAGATCCCGAGCATGCGCAGGAAGACGGCGGCGAACCCGACGATCGTGAGGATCGCCGCCTTGCGCCCGCGCCATCCCCAGGCGAGGCGGGCCACCACCACCACCCCCAGGATCAGCCAGGCGAGGACCGCCAGGGTCTCGCGGGACCGCCAGCTCCAGAAGTGACCGGTGAGGCCGGCGCTGTAGATCGCCCCGGTGACGATGCCGAGCGTCAGGAGCGGATACGCCCAGAAGAGTGACGTCCGGCCGACGCTCTCGCTGGTCTCGAGCGACGGCAGCGCCAGGAAGAAGCGCGCCGGCCGCTTCGCCTTGAGCGCCCGGTCGACCAGCACGTAGACCAGGCTGGCGGCGAAGGTGACGAACAGCGCCGCCATTCCGAAGATGATGACCGTCAGGTGCAGCGGGCGCAGCCAGGGCCGGAGCGGCGCGGCGATCGGGACCACCTCCTCCGGCAGGACGTTGGAGACGAACAGGACGACCAGGACCAGCGGCAGGATGATGGCATGCAGCACTTCGAGGCGGTACCGCCAGACCATGCCCAGGTAGACGAGGACCACCGCCCATGCGAGAACCGACAGGACCTCGGGAAGGGTCCCGAGCGGGCAGCGGCCGAGGGTGAGCCCGAGCGCGAGCAGGGCGCCGGTGTGGGCGAGCACGCCGGCGGCGGCGAGCCAGGGGGTGACGCGCACCATCCTCCGGGAGCCCGAGAGGACCGGCACGAAGGTGGCGACGAAGGCGAGCGCGTAGAAGAGAAGGGACACCCGCAGCAGGAGCAGGCTCCAGTTCATCCCGACCTCACCCTCTCCGCAAGGAGGCGCCGCGCTTTGCGAGAGCGGCTCATTCTAGCATCCGGCCGCGCGGCCCATCAATCGCGCGTCCCGCCGATCGGCCGGTCCGCCGCGCCGCTTGATCCGCCATGCGGGCGATGCTAGGATGGGGGTCAACCTGGAGTCCTGTTTGATCCGCGGTCTCATCTTCGACTTCGACGGCACGCTCATCGATTCGTACGAGGCCATCACGGAGAGCCTCAACCGCGTGCGCGCCTCCTTCTCCCTCCCGGACTACGAGCCCGCCGCGGTGAAGACGATGGTCGGACACGGGCTCGAGCATCTCATCGAGGAGGCGATCGGGCCGGATCGGATCGAGGAGGGCGTGAGGCTGTTCCGGCAGTCGTATTCCGCCCTCTGCGAGAAGAAGACGACGATCCTCCCGCAGGTGAAGGAGACTCTCGAGGAGCTGGATCGCCGCGGCTACCGCATGGCGATCGCCACCAACAAGCCGTCCTACTTCGCCCGGGACATCCTGAAGGCGCTCGAAATGGAGCACCTGTTCTCCGAGGTGCTGGGTCCCAACGACGTCGAGCGGCCGAAGCCGGACCCCGAGATGCTCGAGATCATCATGATGCGGATCGGCCTGGCGCCCGAGGAGGTCGCCTACGTCGGCGACATGCTCCTCGACATCGACGTGGGGCGCCGCGCCGGGGTGGCGGTCTACGCGGTCCCGACCGGCTCGGCCTCGCGCGAGACGCTCCTGGGCGGCCGGCCCGATCGCCTCCTGCACCGCTTCTCCGACCTCCTGACGATCCTGCCCGTCCTCAACACTCGAACCGGCTCCTGAGGCTCAGCACCGCCAGATCCAGGTGTCCCGGTCGAAACGGCAGATCCGGATTCGCCCCGTGGGGCCGTAAAGCACGACGGCCACGACGGCGCTCCGGCCGTCGCTCACGTAGAGGGTGCCGCCGCTCGAGGTGCCGCGGGGCGTGAAGGTGACGGTGTCCGATCGCCCGAAGCGGACCGGGTCGGCCAGAGGGCCGAGGACGCCCGTCCCGGGCGGGACCTCCGGCAGGGCGACGTCGAGGAGGCCGAAGTCGACCCCCTCGTAGCGCGACGCCAGGTCGCGCGGACCGTCCAGCAGGATGTCGCGGCCGGCGGCGATATCGTCGGCGCGCACGCCGTCCCCGTCCCCGTCGCGGTAGAACGCGTAGAGGTAGCGCCCGGAGGACCAGGTGAGGCGCATCGCGACGCTCGCGCCGCCCGTGATCGCCTCGCTGCGCAGGCGCGCCATCTCCTGCTCCAGCGCGCGCGCCGCGGCGACCACGCGCGCGCGTGACAGCGCCGCGAAGAGCGCGGGGGCCGCGGCCGCCGTCATCAGCCCGAAGAGGGCCAGGACGAGGACGGCCTCCGGGAGGGAGAAGCCGGCCTCGCCCCGGCCCTGGGAGATCAGCTCTTCCCGAGCGTCACCTTGTCCTTGATGCGCTCGAACGTCTTCTCGCCGATCCCGCGCACGTTCAGCAGATCCTCGAGTCTCTTGAACGGCCCGTTCTTCTCGCGATACTCGAGGATCCTCTCGGCGTAGGCCCGGCCGATGCCGGGCAGGGCGATCAGCTCCTCGACGCCGGCGGTATTGATGTTGATCTTCTCGGCCGCCGGCGGCGCAGACTTCGGGGCCGCCGCGGCCGGCGGCAGCGCCAGGGCGCAGGCCGCGAGCAAGACCAGGGCTCCCAGGATCCGCATGATCTTCGGTCTCATGGTCCCTCCTCGTGAGGTCGGTGGTGCCGGTTCGGTGCGACAGGGAAAGTCTTGGGGGAGGGGGGATCACCGGATCCCCCGCCCGCGTCGTGGAAGAGGGAGGGCCTTCGGGATGGAGAGCCGATCGGTTGTTGTGGCCCACCCTGCAACTCCCCCAAGCTCGTCAGTGTCGACTCCTCGCGTTCCCAAGACGCTCGGCCCGCCATCGAGGCGCCGGCCGCGCGTCCCGTGCGGACTGCAGGCGGCGTGCCAGGACGACTCGCGGGCCCGGCCGCGGGTCCAAGATCGCTCCGGACGCCGCGAGGAGAGCCGCTTCGAGAGGCACGACGGCGCCCGGCACGACGCCGGGAGGAAGGCGGGGAGGGGCATCGTCCCGCCCGGCCGCGGACGGTGAACGCGCGCGTCCGTCCGCGCGAGGACGCGCGCGGCGGCCGGAGCGGGCTAGAGGGTGACGCGCTCGGCCGACAGGACCCCGTCGATCGCCCCGATCGTCTGGAGCAGCGCATCGGGGATCGGCGAGTCGAGGTTGAAGATGGCGATGGCGCGGCCGCCCGATCGATCGCGGCCGAGGGAGAGGTACGCGATGTTCACCCCCGCGTCCCCGAGCGCCGTGCCGATCCGCCCGACCATGCCGGGGCGGTCGTCGTTGCTGACGATCAGCATCGGCCCCTGCGGGATGGCGTCGAGGTGGTATTCGTCGAGGCGCACCAGCCGCGGCTCGCGCTTGCCGAAGAGCGCGCCGGCGGCGGCACGCGTCGCGTCGCGCCCGCGCACCGTGGCCCCGATCAGCGCCGAGAAGTCCTGCGGCTCGGCGGCGCGGGTCTCGTGCACGCGGATCCCGGCCTCCTTCGCGAGCATCCCCGCGTTGACCGGGTTCACCGGATCGGACAGCTTCCCTTCCAGGAACCCCTTCAGGAACGAAGCGGTCAGCGGCCGGGTCGGGTACTCGAGGACGGCGCCCGAGTATTCGACGGCGATCTCGGCGACGGGCCCCCGGCCGAGCGCCGACAGGAGCCTGCCCAGGCGCTCGCAAAGGTCGCGGTACGGCTTGAGAGCCGGCAGGATCTTCGGATCGATGCCGTCCATGTTGACCGCGTTGACCACCAGCCCCTCCTTGAGGAAGGCGGCGATCTGCTCGGCGATGCGCGCCGCCACCTTCTCCTGGGCCTCCTGGGTGGAGGCTCCGAGGTGCGGGGTCAGGATGACCGCGTCGAGCGACAGGAGGGGGCTGCCGGCCGGCGGCTCCGTCTCGAAGACATCGAGGGCGGCTCCGGCCACCCGGCCTTCGCGGATCGCCTCCACCAGCGCCCCCTCGTCGAGGATCCCTCCGCGCGCCACGTTGACGATCCGCACGCCGGGGCGGCAGCGCAGGAGCTGCGCCCGCCCGATCAGGTGCCGCGTCTCGGCGGTCAGGGGAAGGTGCAGCGTGAGGATGTCGGAGCGCTCGTAGATCGCCTCGATCGGCAGGAGCGTCACGCCGAGACGCGCCGCCATCTCCTCGGAGAGGACCGGGTCGGCCCCGATCACCTCCATGCCGAAGACGCGCGCCCGCGCCGCCACCTCCCGGCCCACCTTCCCCAACCCCAGGATCCCGAGGGTCTTGCCGAGCAGCTCGACTCCCAGGAACCGCCCGCGCTCCCACCGCCCGGCGCGCATCGAGCGGTCGGCCGCTGGGATCTGACGCGCCAGCGCCAGGATCATCGACATCGTGTGCTCGGCCGCCGAGATCGTGTTCTCGCCCGGGGCGTTCATCACCACCACCCCGCGGCGGGT
>Ga0137386_10003153_pt1 | contig 10777 bp, 8 predicted proteins | sample SagtaG_4_FD_104910 | JGI IMG/M metagenome (GOLD analysis project Ga0137386, IMG submission 104910) | Vadose zone soil microbial communities from Sagehorn Ranch, Mendocino, California, USA - Sage2_R_100_16 metaG | ecosystem: Environmental > Terrestrial > Soil > Vadose zone | place: USA... | reverse complement strand
TACACATGTTCAAAAAAATCAAGAGGGAAGGAGGAAGGCATGGGAGCGGTGTGCCTGCGGGCACGCGGCATTTCCTCCCGCCCCGTGAACGGAGGCGGGTCTCCATGCCGCATTGCTGATGAATCTCCATTACTTGCGTGTATTTCTCACGGTGGCTGAGCACGAGCATATAACACGAGCCGCTGAAGAACTGATCATTAGCCAGCCCGCTGTGACAAAAACTATTCAGCACCTCGAGCAGGAAATAGGTCTTGAACTGATCGAGCGGCACGGCAGGCGTATTGCTCTGACCCATGCTGGCCGCGTATTGCGCGATTACGGTCGCCGTGTCTTTGCCCTGGAACGCGAGATGGAGGATGCCCTGGCTGCCCTACGTGACGTAGACGCGGGTGAGGTTACGCTGGCCGCCAATACGACGATAGGTGTGTACTTACTGCCTCCCATCGTGGCTCGTTTTCACACCCGCTATCCCCAGGTGAGCTTGCATATATCCATTCTCAACTCCGGTGAGATACTGGAACAGACCTTGAATTGGACTTTGGACTTTGGTTTAGTTGAGATTGATCCTTCGGCCATACCACCGGGGCTGCAGATGGAAGTGCTAGACCATGACAGGCTTGTGCTGGTCGTGGCTCCCCATCATCATTGGAGAGGGGTACGTGCTTTGCAGCCGGAGGAACTGCAAGATGGTGAGCTGCTGCTACGGGAGCAGGGAAGCGGTATTCGCGAGGTCATCGAGCATGCTTTGTTGCAACATGATGTGCAGGTACGACCACTACTCACTGTACCAGATAACGAGGCGATTAAGCAGATGATCATGAACGGGGTAGGAGCGGCAATTGTCCCGGCGCGTACTGTGCAGCGGGAGTTAGCAACTGGCGACCTGCTGCACATACCAATTGATGGGCTAGACTTGCGTCCTGAACTCAGCCTGGTACGGCGTACAGACAAACAACTTTCGCGGGCAGCTCAGGCCTTCTGTGATCTCTTACGTGCAAAAAAGGGGGATGAGCAGTATCTTAATAATACGACATCTTGAGAGGACTTTCTGATCAGGACTTGTCCGATGTGAGCCAGGCGAGTCCTGGCAAGGATAACAGAAGACAAAAGGAGAAGATCAAAATGCTACTTGCCGGCGACATTGGTGGGACTAAGACCAACCTGGCTATTTATGCGGACGAAACTGGACGGCGGCCACTGGTGGAGGCGACGTTTCCCAGCGGCCAATATTCTGGCTTGGAAGCAATTGCCCGCAAATTTCTGGCTCAGGTCAACTTGCCTGAGCCGGTGAAACACGCCACTTTTGGCGTGGCCGGTCCAGTTGTAAACCATCAAGCCACGATCACCAACTTGCCCTGGGTTATGGATGAGAGACAGCTCGCGGAAGCCTTGCACATCCCCTCGGTTGTCCTCTTAAACGATCTTGAGGCAATTGCCAATGCCATACCATTTCTAGAAGCGGCTGACCTGTGTACTTTGAATGCCGGTCAAACTGTTCGTGAAGGGGCCATAGCGGTTATCGCCCCGGGGACTGGGCTGGGGGAGGCCTTCCTGACCTGGGATGGATCAAGGTACCTGGCTCATACCTCAGAAGGTGGTCATGCCGATTTTGCACCTACTAACGATTTAGAAATTGACTTACTGCGCTACCTCTTCAACCACTTGAAGCATGTAAGTTTTGAACGCGTCTGCTCCGGTCGTGGCATCCCCAACATCTACAAATTTCTCAAGGAGAGTGGCTACGCCAATGAGTCACCAGAGTTAGCCGAGCGACTGGCCGTGGCAAGCGATCTTACGCCAATTATATTCGATGCGGCACTCAGAGAAAACACGCCCGATGAACTCTGCCTTGCCACCCTCAACACCTTCGTCTCTATCCTGGGAGCAGAGGCGGGAAACCTGGCCCTTAAAGTGCTGGCCACCGGTGGGGTCTACCTGGGTGGAGGTATTCCGCCGCGTATCCTCCCCTTCCTGGAGAACGGGCACTTTATGCAGGCATTTCAGCGTAAGGGACGCTTCACTGAAATGCTTGGCCGCATGCCAGTCCATGTCATTCTCAATCCCAAAGTTGCCTTGTTTGGGGCCGCGTGCCACGGCTTTGGTATGTAAGTGCGATTCTCTAAGGAGGTGCTCTCGTGATTCTGGCTGTAATCTTCGATCTTGATGGAACGCTGGTGGAGACAGAGGAGCTCAAGGCCCGTTCTTATGCGCGAGCTGCTATTGAACTGCGTCCCGAACTGCATGAAGCGGAAATCATAGAGGCATTTAAAGACCTGATCGGCCTTTCGCGCCAGGAGGTAGCGGTAGGGTTGATGCAGCGCTTCGGGCTGGAAGAGGCGGCCAGTTCACGCATGGCCGAGTTTGACGTTGACACGCCCTGGCAAGCCTATGTACAGGTGCGGCAGCGCATCTACCAGGCCATGTTGGACGACCCGCAGTTGCTGCGAAGCCAGATGTACCCGCACAATATTGCCTATCTACAAGAAGTGCGGCAGAAAGGCCTGCGAACGGCCCTCGCCTCCATGTCATATCGCCCGCAGGTGAAGCGGGTGCTAGGCATCCTTGGCCTGTCCGATGCCTTCGACTTCGTGGCCTCACGCGACGACGTCGAGAACGGCAAGCCCGACCCGGAGATATATTTCCTGGTAGCCAGGCAGTTGAGCGTTCCACCGCAAGATTGCCTGGTCCTCGAAGATTCGCCTGCCGGCGTGAAAGCGGCCATGGCGGCTGGCATGAGCGTGGTAGCAGTCAGTACCCCCTTCACCCGGCAAAGATTGTACGAGAGTCTCCTGCTTCCGCCGCAACATATTGTGGGTGACCCTAATGAGTTTCCACGGGTGGTGGAACATATTATTGCTCATCATAGGCATGAGAGGGAAGAGTAGGAGGATGTCATGATTACAGGACAGGGAGCAACAACGGGGACGCTGTCGGCACAGGATGTAGAGCGACTGTTAGCAAGTGCGCTTGAACCGCTTCCCCTGGATGGCAAGCGGGTGCTGGCGCTCGTTCCTGATGGTACGCGTACGGCCCCCATTCCACTGCTCTTCCGGCTGCTGTATGAGCAAATTGGCCAGCGCGTGCGGCAACTGGACTACCTGATTGCCCTGGGTACCCATCCAACGATGACCGAGGAGGCCATAAGCCGGTTGGTTGGAGTTTCTGCTGCGGAGCGGGCGAAGCTGTATCCCAATATCCGCATCTTCAATCATCACTGGAATCAGCCGGAGTGGCTGCAAAATATTGGCACTATCTCGCCCCAGGAAGCCCGGCGGCTAACCGGTGGTTTGCTCACAGAGGAAGTATCCGTTGTGCTCAACCGATTGATCTTCGAGTACGATCAGTTGATCATCTGCGGCCCGGTCTTTCCCCACGAGGTGGTCGGTTTCTCTGGAGGTGCCAAATATCTTTTCCCTGGCATTGCCGGGCCGGATATCATCAATTTCACCCACTGGTTGGGGGCGCTGGTTACCAGCATGCATACCATCGGCGTGAAAGATACTCCTATCCGGCGGGTCATTCATCGTGCGGCAGAATTTGTTCCGCGTCCTGTGCTCTGCCTGGCCCTGGTACTGAAGGGGTCTGATCTGCATGGCCTTTATATTGGATCGTACACCGAGGCCTTCGATGCCGCAGCCGATCTCTCCGCTCAGCTCAACATTATTATGAAGCCTCGTGCCTATCAACGTGTCCTGGCGATGCCGGCGGAAATCTATGACGACCTGTGGACGGCTGCCAAGGCGATGTATAAAACGGAGCCGGTGGTTACCGATGGAGGCGAAGTAATTATCTATGCTCCCCATATCAGCGAAATCTCGTACACCCATGGACGGCTGATTGACCAGGTCGGCTATCATGTACGCGATTACTTTCTCAAGCAGTGGGAGCGCTTTAAGGATGTTCCAGGCACTATCAAAGCCCATAGTACGCATGTTAAGGGCGTGGGAACATTCGATCTGGACAGCGGTGTCGAAACGCCTCGAATCCAGGTTACCCTGGCTACCGGTATCCCGGAGGAGCGCTGCCGGCGCGTCAATTTAGGCTACGCCGATTATCACGACATCGATCCGCAGCATTGGGCAAATCGCGAGTCGGAGGGCATCTTATTTGTGCCACACGCTGGCGAGACGCTCTACCGGGCCAGCGATCTGGCTAGAGCTCAGGGAAGCTTTTTTTAGTGATGAAGTGGCGGTTCGGGGCGCAGCCCGAACCGCCACTTCATCACTAAAGAGGACTAGGCCTCGGCCAGCAGGCCATTGAGCCGGTTGACGAAGTTAATGGGGTCATCTAGCTTCTCACCGAGGCTGAGAACGGATTGATCAAAGAGGACAAAGGCCCAATCCGCAAAGCGTTTCTCATCACCTTCATCTCTCAACTTGAGGATGATGGGATGATGTACATTTATCTCCAGGATCGGTTTAGCGCTCGGAATTGTTTGTCCGGACGCTTTCAACAGGCGCTGCAGGTTGGGATCCATATCATATTCACCGACGACGAGGCAGGCCGGGGAAGTCGTCAGGCGCGTTGTCAGGCGTACCTCTTTGACCTTCTCATCAAGTACCGTCTTGAGGCGCTCAAGCAGTTCTTGCGTCTCACCTGCCGACTCCTGCTGCTCCTCTTTCTCTTCCTCCTCCACTTTCAGCTTGCTCAGGTCAATTTCTCCCCTGGAGACCGACTGGAGAGTGGTCCCCTGGAACTCTCTGATTTCACCCTCCAGCAGGAAGTCCACGGGATCGGATAAGAGCAGAACCTCTACTCCCTTCTTTTTGAATATCTCCAGGAGCGGGCTATCCTTGGCGGCGGCAAAGCTCTCGGCGATAAGGTAGTAAATCTTATCCTGACCTTCTTTCATGCGGGCCACATAGTCTTCTAGCGAAACGTCCTGTGTTTCACTTGAAGAGTAGGTTGAAGCAAAGCGCAGCAGTTTGACAATAGTCTCCTGGTTCCCATGATCTTCTGCCAGCCCTTCTTTGAGGACGCGCCCAAAGGCTTGCCAGAATGTCGCGTACTTTTCCTTTTCTTTTGTAGCCAGGTCTGTCAGCAGGCCCAGGATTTTCTTCACCGCGTTTGATCGAATGGTATCAATCAGCCTGTTGTGCTGTAGTATTTCGCGTGAGATGTTCAAAGGGAGATCATTCGAGTCAACTATGCCACGGACGAAGCGTAGGTAGGTTGGCATGAGTTGCTCGGCATCGTCCATAATGAACACGCGGCGAACATAGAGCTTGACTCCGTGGCGGCTGTCGCGATTCCACAGATCAAAGGGGGCACGAGAGGGGATGTAGAGCAGTAAGATGTATTCCTGCGTGCCCTCCATGCGACTGTGGACATAGGCAAGCGGTTCATCGAAGTCGTGTCCAATGTGCTTGTAAAACTCAGTGTACTCCTCCTCGCTAATCTGATTTTTGGGTCGAGTCCACAAGGCGGAAGCCCGGTTCACTCTCTCCTCTTCCTCCTTGTCTTTATCTTCGACTTTCATCAGAATAGGGACTGTGATGTGATCAGAGTACTTGCGAATGATTGAGCGCAGGCGGTAACCATCAAGCAGTTCATCTTCGCCCTCACGCAGGTGTAACACGACTTCGGTACCACGAACAGGCTTCTCGACGGTTTCCAGGGTATACTCTCCCTGTCCATTGGACTCCCAGCGTACCCCTTCTTCTGGAGCCAGCCCGGCACGGCGCGTGGTCAGGGTTACTTTATCGGCGACAACAAAAGCTGAATAGAAGCCCACACCGAACTGCCCGATCAGGTGTGCATCTTTTTGCTGATCACCGGTGAGCGATTGGAAGAATTCGCGAGTACCTGACTTCGCAATCGTGCCGATCTGCTCGGCCACTTCATCCCGCCCCATGCCGATGCCGTTGTCGGTGACGGTAATAGTTCGTGCATCCTTATCATAGGCAACACGAATTTGCAGCTCAGAATCGTTCTCGTGGAGGCTTTCATCTGAAAGCATGGCAAAACGCAAGCGATCGATGGCATCCGACGCGTTGGAGATCAGCTCGCGTAGAAAGATCTCCTTGTTGCTGTATAGCGAGTGGATCATCAGATCAAGTAGTTGCTTTACTTCCGCTTGAAAGCCCAAGGTTTCTTTGTGTGTGTCTACTGTCATAAAAATACCTCCATGTGTGTTGGTAATAAATTCTTGAATTTCAGGTTCCTGAGGCGTGCATTAATCAAGTACTACTGTACCAAAATCTTTCTTTTTTTACAACAGGCACAGGGAATAAATCACTTGATTTACCCGGTTGTGATATCCTGAGGATGTTGTTGGGTATGTTGCCCAATATTTCGAAAAAAACAAAGTGAGGTATAGTAAGTATGGCTGAAAACAAAGGCTATGTCCATCCAGAGGTATTGGTAGACGCTGACTGGGTGGAGGCCCATTTACGTGATCCGCAGGTTCGTCTCATCGAGGTGGATGTGGATACAAGCGCCTATGAGCAAGGGCATATTCCTGGAGCCGTTGGCTTCAACTGGCAGAAAGAGCTTCAAGATCAGATTGTGCGTTCTCCACTTAACAAGGAACATCTAGAGAGGCTCCTGGGAAATGCAGGCGTAGACAACACGACGACAGTCGTATTGTATGGCGACAACAACAACTGGTTCGCTGCCTGGGCATTGTGGATTCTCAAGTACTATGGGCACCAGGATGTACGCCTCCTGGACGGTGGGCGCGTGAAGTGGCTTGCCGAGAATCGCGAGCTCACTACGGAAGTTCCTACCTATGAACCAAAGACCTACCATGCCGCGGAACCGGTTGTAGAGATCCGGGCGCTGCGTGATCAGATCTTCCCGGTTCTGGGCCAGGCCGGTTACGCCCTGGTCGATGTCCGCTCTCCTGGCGAGTACAGTGGTGAGTTGTTGGCTCCCGCCAACCTGCCGCAAGAAGGAGCGCAGCGCGGCGGCCATATTCCCGGGGCAGCCAATATTCCCTGGGCAACCGCTGTCCGTCCCGATGGTACGTTCAAGTCAGCGGAAGAACTACGTTCTATTTACGGGAGCAAGGGCGTGACCCCTGACAAAGAGGTAATTGCTTACTGCCGTATTGGTGAGCGCAGTAGTCATACCTGGTTCGCGCTCCACTACTTGTTGGGCTATCCCAAAGTACGCAACTATGATGGCTCCTGGACAGAATGGGGCAGCTTAATCGGCGCACCCATTGAGCGATGATCTGAAATCCGGCTGAAGAGTAGTCGTAGCAGCGGGAGGGCAGAGGACCGTCTATCCTCTGCCCTCCCGCTGCTACTTTATGAAGATTATGTTCATAATCAGGTCCCTTCGCCGCGCTTAAAACTCAGGGGTAATCTAGTGTGACGATCAAGCCATCCCTGGCTGCTCGTGTGTTGGCAAAAATACGGCGTGCCGTCCTTTCTGCTACTGATGTATCATTTATCTTTGGGCTGAAGTGCGTCAGGAGCAGGGATTGCGCCCCCGCCGCCTGGGCTATGCCGGCGGCCTCCTCGGCGAGCATGTGAGCATGGGTGCGAGCTAACGGCAAATCTTCAGGATCATCGTACATGCTCTCACAGATCAGCAGGTCAACATCACGCGCAAATTCACTGAGTGACTGGGTTGGGCGCGTATCGGTAATATATGCCAGTGAGATACCGCGTCGTGGAGGACCCAGTACCTGTTCCGGTTTAATGCTTTGGCCATTGTAGTCCAATGTTTCACCGCGCTGTAATCGCGACCAGAGTTGTACCGGCAGTCCGAGTGCCTGGGCCCGCTCTACCTGGAACGCAGGCTTGCGTTCTAACTCAACACGATAGGCCAGGCAGGGAACGCCATGTGAGGCAGCTGCACATGAACCGCTTAACCCGCCCGGTAATGCGAATTGTTCATCACTCTTCAATTCGTGTATCTGTACGGGAAATGGTAGCTCGGGGGCAATGCGTCGCAGCCCATCGACAACGTAAGTCGTCCCGCGAGGCCCATAGATGTCCAATGGCTCGGTACGTCCCGCGTGGGCTACCATGAAGAGAACACCTGGTAAGCCCGCGACGTGATCGGCGTGCATGTGCGAAAAGCAGATAGCCCCAAGCTGGCGGAAGCCCCACCCAAGCGATTTCCACGGAATCTGCGTGCCTTCGCCGCAGTCAAAGAGGGTGAGAGTTGACCCGTAGCGAAGTAAAGCGCATGAAAGCCAACGGCCCGGTAGAGGCATCATGCCGCAGGTTCCCAGCATACAAATATCCAGCACGAGTGATGTGTCCTTTTTGTGTCTATTAACCTGTAAAACTTATTGCATCAACGGGTGATGTCTTAACAAAAGGCTCAGTATTGACCAATAATACCACAATACAGCAAATTTGGGCCTGGTGTTTTGTTACTTCCCTCTTACACAAGTGTGCTGTCAGGTAGCCTCCTATACGACATACAGGGTATTTTCTGTACTATGCCTCTCTTCCCTGCCTTGATTAAAGAGAGGTAGCGTTCTGCCGATTAGTGTTGGTAGTAGTAATGCTACTCTGAGAAACTCCAGAAACATGGCAGAACTGTGAGGGAAAAATGTACAACATCCAGAAAATCTTACCGTCTCGCTTTCAAGATAAGAGGAGATTGCGCTGGGTTGCATTGATAAGTCTCCTGATTATCATATTGCTAGGCGCCATAGTATCGTTTACCACCCCATTTTGGAGCAGCCTGGGACTCAAGCATCCCTCCAAACCGGCTAACAAAGGGGCATCAGTTCTTGTTCGCCGTATCAATATCCCCTATTTTAATACCTCAGCGGTGCCGTTTGACCAGACGTCCATTTTCTGGTTTGGGTCCGTTTCTTCTTCGGATAACTTTATCGATGTACGCATGGGCTACAACAATAGCGAGTTGTATGTCGATTTGCATATCGTTGACCGCTACTTATGGTACGATTCCAATGCGAAAGCGCCGAATTTGGCCTCAGGCGATACGGCCACGGTCTATCTGAATACGACCCAAAATGGGAGTAATGCCCCTGACCAGAATGCCTACAAGTTTGTGGCGCAAGTGGATTGGTTCCAGCCACGGACGTATTACCAGCAAGCTTACATAGGCAACGGCTCAACATGGGTCGTTTCGCCCATTCCCTTTACTTCGGTCAGTGGCTGGCGAGGAACGGGTTTTAATGGCAAAGAAGATGCTGGGTGGACCATGACCTATCATATTCCCTTCGCTTCGCTCGGCCAATCAGGTCCACCGGCTCAAGGCACACCCTGGAAGCTGGGAATACAAGTCCATAACCAGGACAATGCCTCAGACACGCCACTGTCTCTCAAATGGTGGCCCGAAACAGCCGAGGACCTGCTGCCATCAAGTTGGGGAGTGCTGGTCTTTGGACTCTCTACCTACCAGGCGCCTCAGACCACGAATAGTGCTCCCTATACTATTCGCAATGGCTTGAACAATCAGGTGGTGACCGATGGCATGGTCGGCGGTTCACTGAATTGCTACAGTAAAGGCCTCAATCGTTGGACGGGATTGGGGGGACAAAGCTACCCGGCAGCAACGCGCTTCAACATTCAGAATGAGTCGGATATCTCCGATTGGAACTGCTTCTCGAAATTCTACATTAGCTTTCCCTTAACCTCACTGCCAGCTGGTCAAGGCGTCGTTTCAGCAAAGGTGACTTTGTATGAATTTGGGAATTCAGGCACCAAAGGAAAAGCCGTTCCATCGCTCATCCAGGTCGCATCGGTCAATGAAGGGTGGAATCCTGCGACGCTAGCCTGGAATAATGCGCCTTTAGTAAAAGAAAACATCAGCACCACCGTCGTCAATATCATGCCTGGCGCAATCGTATATCCAGGTCAGCCCTACAGTTGGGATGTGAGCAAAGCCCTGGCCGATGCCTATGCCACAGGACAACCGTTACGCTTAGTCTTTTACTCCTCCGATAGTGCGTATAACACAGGCAAGTACTTCTTTTCTTCTACTATTCCTGACTGGAATGCCACTGGCAGGCCAACGTTACAAGCGACACTGGGAACTATCGCTACCTCATCTTCTGCACCCTTTCAATCTTCAGGATCATTGGCAGCGGTTACTCCTGCTCCGCTCTTCTTCCTGGTCTGGACGCTACGGCGCAGGAGGTTGATAAAACAGGGATAGCTCTGAGGATACCGGCAATCTGAAACGCACCCGCTGCTTTCCTACCTCTTAGGAGATCAGAAAGCCCCAATGTTGTGGTATACTCAGCTCAGCAGCAAGCATAACCAGAGAGGAAAAGTTGCCAGACCAACGGTGACTCTTTGCTCAAATCATTAAGGAGGCAAACAGTGTGCTTGAGCAGTACAACAAGGTACTGGTAACGGGCGGTTTAGGTTTCATAGGTACCCATCTCGTGAACGAGCTCCTGTCTCTTAAGAAGGACGTGATTATCGTAGACAACTATGGTACCGCGATGCACCGGTCAATTCCGCAAGGAGTCACGTTCATCGAAGCTGATATACGACATCCGCAGCAAGTTGCTGAAGCTGTCAAGGGAGCCGAATTGATCTTTCACGTGGCAGCAAACTCCAACGGAAGCATTTCTGTTGAAAATCCACGTTTTGACTTCGAGATCAACGCCGTAGGTACGTTTAATGTGCTCGAGGGAGCACTGAAAGCTGGTGTGAAGCGTGTCCTCTACGTTTCTTCCGCCTCCGTCTATGGAAAACCAGAATATTTTCCTATGGATGAGCAGCATCCGACAAAGCCCTTCGTTCCCTATGGTTGTTCCAAGCTGTCAGGAGAGTTGGCGTGTCTCTCATTCTTGTACGCTAAAGGCTTACCTGTCGTGATGGCGCGGCCATTT
>Ga0137386_10003152_pt1 | contig 10783 bp, 8 predicted proteins | sample SagtaG_4_FD_104910 | JGI IMG/M metagenome (GOLD analysis project Ga0137386, IMG submission 104910) | Vadose zone soil microbial communities from Sagehorn Ranch, Mendocino, California, USA - Sage2_R_100_16 metaG | ecosystem: Environmental > Terrestrial > Soil > Vadose zone | place: USA... | reverse complement strand
TAATACCAAACGACTCCATTCGAGTTTGGGCTATGTGCCACCCATCGAATTTGAGATGGCCTATGCCCAGGGAATACGATGTTGACTTTGCCTCTGGTGTGGTAAATTGGGTTCACTCCAATGTTTCCTTCGTCCATAACGTCAAAAGGAAAGTAGCAATAGTTGCCCGGGTATGCTATAGTACAGTAGCAGTCTCGATGAATGACTGCTAAACTCGGCAACTTTTAGTAATCTATATCGTAACTCTAACGTATAGTAAAGTAATACAGTTTCTCCTGATAAAGCAGGGCGTTTCCGCCAGTTGGGGCGCAGGGGCCTATCGCTCGTTGCTCCCACTTTGAAGGACTCTTGAGCAGAAATTCTTGCTTATAAGGATAATGGTAGACGTATTATACGTAATCATTGTATGATAGAAAGACACAAAGTCATATTCAAAGACACGGCCATCTCTACAACTGACATCCCTTGTAGAAACCATGTCATTAGAGAAAGCGGGTCTGAACCTATGGATGCTCAGGCTAAATATATGTTCCAACGCAACCCCAATGAGCCGGGATCTAATGGCTCACCACGCCCAAATAATGGCAACAATGGCAGCGGGGGAAGTGGGGGCCCAAATAGAAACACGATGATGCCACTCATTCTTCGCACATTACTCATTGCCGTTGCGGTACTGATAATATGGGGTCTTTTCCAGTACTTTTCCCAGAGTTCAAACACTACTCCGAAAGACCTGTTGGAAGTTCCGTATAGTACGTTCTACCAACAAGTACAACAGGATAACGTGCAGAACGTTGTCTTCCAGGGACAGGATGCCAATGGCACGTTCAAGAATGCCATCACAGTATCAGGGAGCAATAACGGCTTGCCATCGAAGAATTTTCATTTTACGCAACTACCGAATGGTGATCCCACGCTCATACCTTTACTGAACACGCATCATGTCAACTACGAAGCAAAGGTTGTCAGCGACAATAACTTCTTCTTGAACCTGCTCATCAACCTGTTACCGTGGGTGCTGATAATCGCCGTCTTTGTCTTTATTGCCCGCCGGGCAACGCAAAGCCAGCAGAACATTTTCAGTTTTGGCAAGAGCCGCGCCAAGGTGATCCTGGAAGATAGGCCAAGCACAACCTTTGCCGATGTCGCGGGTGTTGATGAGTCCAAAAATGACCTGATAGAGGTCGTTGAGTTCCTTAAGACGCCTGGGAAGTTCCAGCGCCTGGGCGGAAGAGTACCGCGCGGCGTGCTCCTTGTTGGCCCTCCAGGAACAGGTAAAACGCTGCTAGCTCGTGCCGTAGCAGGTGAAGCCAGCGTCCCGTTCTTCTCAATGAGTGGTTCTGAATTTGTTGAAGTGCTGGTCGGCGTTGGTGCGAGCCGCGTGCGCGACCTCTTTGACCAGGCCAAGAAAGCCGCACCCAGTATCATCTTCATCGACGAAGTCGACGCTGTGGGCCGCCAGCGCGGTTCCAGCATCAATAGCAATGATGAGCGCGAACAGACATTAAACCAGTTGCTCGTCGAGATGGACGGCTTCGATACCCGCCAGGCTGTTGTCGTGATCGCTGCCACGAACCGGCCAGATGGCCTGGATAAGGCGTTGCTACGTCCTGGTCGCTTTGATCGTCGTGTAACCGTTGAACGGCCCGACTGGAATGGCCGCCTGGCTATTCTCAAAATCCACTCTCGTGATGTGCCGTTAGCCAGGGATGTTGACCTGATTACCATCGCCCGTGCCACTCCTGGTATGGTTGGTGCAGACCTTGCAAACCTGGTCAACGAGGCAGCGCTGCTGGCAGCGCGCCGTAACCTTGACGCGGTCACACAGAGCTGCTTTGATGAGGCCCTGGACAAGATACTCATCGGCGCGGAACGACCTCTCATTCTCTCTGAAGAGGATCTCAATGTCGTCGCCTATCACGAAGGCGGTCATGCATTGACAGGTTTATTGCAGGAGCATGTCGATCCTGTCACCAAAGTGACCATCGTGCCTCGTGGCCAGGCGCTGGGTGTCACGCAGTATACTCCGCTGGATGATCGGTACAACTACTCAAAGAACTACCTTGAGTCACAGTTGGTGACTGCTCTTGGAGGCCGCGCCGCCGAGGAAGTAGCTATTGGTCGTATTACAACAGGCGCGGAGAACGATTTACAGCGCGTCACTGCGATCGCGCGCCAGATGGTCGCTCGCTGGGGTATGAGTGAACGGCTCGGCACCGTTTCCTTTAGTGACCGTGATGATCCGTTTGCTGGTACAGCTCTGGCAAGTGGTTCACACGAATACAGTGAGAAGACCGCCACGATCATCGACGAAGAAGTTGATCGTCTTGTCAAAAATGCCCACAATCGTGCCGTCCATCTCCTGACCGAGCATCGCGTCACGCTGGATCGGATTGCCCATGCTTTGCGATTGTACGAAACCATTGACGCCAAACAATTGCGCGAGATAATGGTTGAAACTGGTGCAATTGAGTCTGCGCCAGTGGCGTATCAAGGATAATACTCGAACATATGTGGATCCCTCCAGGTTGACCTGGGGGGATCCTTTTCCGTTCTATCGTCAATGGCCCCGTTGATGATACGACGCTGCAAGCAGGATGTCGCGCAGCTCAGTTCATGAGGAGCGACCGTAGCGTCTCTAGCAATACATCCTGCGGGCAAGGCTTGGTGAGGTAAGCGTGAGCTCCCAGCTCGCGCGCTCTCGCCTTGTGCTTCTCAGAAGTTCGCGAAGTCAATATGATCGTTTTCACTTTTGCAAGCTCCGGGTGGGCGCGCATCATACTGAGAACATCATAACCATTCAAGTTTGGCATTTCTATGTCGAGCAGGAGCGCATCTGGAGGATAGTCTAGCAGGCGTTCAAGCGTCTTCATCCCGTCATCAGCCTCGCTGACCCTGTAGCCTGCGTAGCTGAGCGTCTGGTGCAACGATTGCCGTATATACACAGAATCATCAGCGACCAGAATCGATGGCTGTTTCTGCGCAATTGAGGCAGGCTGTTGGCCCCTGCTGCGTATCGCTGCAACCTTCACCGTGGTTTCTACTATCTCGTAGCGATTGATAAGTTCAGGTAAATCGACAATCAGCAGTATATTGCCCCTGCCATCAATCGCAGTTCCAATAATACCTTGCCGGTGTAAATGTGGGGCGAGTGGCTTTACCACCAGTTGGGTCTCTCCCAAAATAGCGTCGACCTGCACAGCCAGGGGGCTTCCTTCAGTCTGCAGGATGAGCGCTGCCCGCTCGCTTTCCGGCAGGGCCTGCTCCATAGGAAAGCCCAGCAGGCTATTGAGTGTATAGGGCAGTTCCCCCCGGTTCTCTTTGCCAGGTTCGATCCGCTGTACCTGTGTTAAAGGCACCACCACGCGGCGATCACCTACAGCAACAAGAAAGCCCTGTATTGCTCCTTGAGAACGCGGCAGGCGCAGGTGGAAACTAATACCGCCCAGATTATTGCGTCGTGCCACAATTGTGCCATGTAAGCGGCGTATCGCTTCCTGTACCTCGTCTAACGCTCCACCGGCCACCGTCATCGAGAAGCCAACTTCAATGTTTACCTCATTGTCTACCGTATGAACATGCAACCTGATGCGATCAGTCGCATTTCCACGCTCTGCAGTGCCCGTCTTTGTTGCTGTTTGACATCCCGCGGTACAGGTGCGCACCAGTTGTAAAAGCGGCTGCATGACCTTCTCCAGTATCTCCTGGTCAATTTCCGTTGTTTCGCCTTCCGCCTCGAAAAGAACCTGGTGCTGCTGAGCTAACACGCTCATCATGATTGCGCGCTCAATGCGTGGCACAAGCGCGCTGATTGGCGCTAAGCTGAGCAAAAGCGTATCGTTGCGTACGTTGGTAGCCTGGTCAATGTGTTGCTGTGTAATACGGCTGAGCTGCGCGAATGCTGCGCGTAATTGAGCAGAGGCAGTGGCGACATCGGCAATAGCCTCGCCCAGTGAATGTGCCAGGACGTCATTCTCTGTAAAACGATCGATCTCCAAATCATCCCACGGGAACGAATCGGCTTTTTTCACCTGCCGGGTTGCCACTTTGCTCTTCCGCTGGTAGTGCTGGCCCGTGCGTTGCCTCGCCTCATCTAAGATACGGGCAATCAGCGACGATGTCGGCCTTTCACCGTTGCCGTTCGGCCCTATTGTGGCACTGGAAACTTTGGCCACCAGTTGCGTGGATACCAGTACCTCCAGGTGTCGTAAACGTGCCTGGGCCGTCTGTAATTCCTGGAGCGCTTTTTCAACCTCTGCCTGCGCGCTCTCCAACGGACTACTAAGCTCCGCCAATTGTTCTGTGTGCAGGATGAGTTGCTCAAAGCGATCAACTTCAACACGCAAAACGTGCAGGGTCGTGTGGGACTCTTGTGGAGCTTTGCTGAACGGCTCGGCCTCTACTGTAGCCCTGAGCGGGACATAGACGCGTGGCGCCGTTTCTTGCTCTTCTCCGGCCGCTCTAGAAAGCGCCTGCTTCTCAGCCCGCCCGCTCGCTATCTCTATATTGAGAGCCTTGTACTCCGCCCCAAGTTCGGTGAGCGGGTCGCTACTTTCTACACCGGAGGTCACCAGGCTATTCAGTGTCGTCTCTAAAGCGCGTACCGTTTGGACCAGCGCATTCAGTCCGATGAAAGGCACGATCGTCCCACTGGTGATGAGCTTTACCAGTTCTTCTATGTGGTGGGCAATCGTTGACATTGCCGTACATCCCATAGCGCCCGTGCTGCCTTTCAATTTATGTGCAGTACGCTGTAACACCTGTAAGCGGGCGCTCTCTAAGTGGTCATCAGGTTCCAATTGCTGCAACGTTTGTCGTATCGCTGCTATATCTTCACCAGCTTCCCTGACAAAAATGGCAAGCAATTCCTCTGGTGCAAGGAAATCAATACCCATCTCCTGGTCGGTCAGTGGCCGTGTTGAGATGCCTTTTTCAGAACGCTCCACTTCCCATCCCTCCAGGTCCATTTCATCGAAGGCCTGCAATATTGCCAGGTCTTCGGCGGAGAGTTCGTTCTGGTTGAATTCATCATCCATTGAGGGCTGCTGTTTCTATTTGCTGTACTGCATCGGCCAGCAGTGATGGTACGTCTAAAACGAGGGATCCTTTTTGTATTCCCTTCACAAAGATTGCCCTTGAAGGTAAATACCAGGGTGAGGCCTGCTCTGCCTTCTCCACCGTTGCTGTTGGGTCTTTAGATGCGACCTGCATATCGTACTGAATAGAAGCTGTTTGACCAATTGCGGGGACAAGTAGACCAAGCGCTAAACCTACACTGTCTGCGATGAGTAGTATACCGTTGGATAGATCAAGCGTGTGGCCAGAGAGATACATACTCAAATCAATCACTGCGATCACTTGACCCCGCCAGGCAACCACGCCGGGCATCCACTCAGGGGTAGCAGGAAGCAATGCAAGTCGATGAGGAGGCAATACGACCTCGTTGAGTGCTAAGAGGGGAATAAGGCAGGAACCATTACTCAAGGTACATTCGAGACATTCTTCGGGTTGTGCCGCAACAGGCTCCTGGTTTGCCAGCTTACGCGCATAGTCCCAGAACTCCTCGTCACTTAACTGCTCAAGGTGTTGTAGATGTGTTTCGTCTAAATAGGCAGCGCTAACCGTGGGGTGCTCGTTCATTTACTCTCTGTAAGTTACCTCTGCCTCCCAGGCTTATCTCTCTTTACGAATAGGTCGGAGTCCCTAAATGTGAGTGTAGGACAGAAATAACCTCTTGCGTTTTGAATGGCTTCGTAATATAGTCTTTTGCGCCAGCCAGACGACCCTTGAGGCGGTCTATCACCCTGTCACGGCTCGTCAGCATAACAATGACGGTATTGTTGAATTGCGGCTTGGTTTTCAGCCGCCGCGCGAACTCGTAGCCATCCATTTTGGGAAGACCGATATCAAGTATCACCAGGTCGGGTATGCGTTTCATGCGTTGTTCAGTTATTGCTCGTAATGCTTCAATGCCATCGGTGTAACTGACAGAATCAAAACCCTCGCGTCTCAGGCTGGTTTCTACGATCTTGCGAACGGTGAGTGAATCGTCAACGATCATAACCAGTTTGCTCATGCCGCTTTCCTCTTTCTCTTTACCACCCTCCTACCTTCAACCCACCTGCCGTACCTCTCGGGTACCTGCCAGTGTACCTGCCAGTGTATAAGTATGTGGGTCTCAGTTCATGTAGGGTTTTAGGGGCACCCATGGTGAAAATAGCCTTTTGTTTGGGTGCTCCACCACGCTCCCTCTCCCCCGAGGGAGTGCCGTTTGCGCGAAAAATAAAACAGGAACAAAGCAAAACCTGTAATATCCTTAACCAGGAATGAAACCTGTTCAGTAATGAATAGTACCACACGGATTCATCAAGTGCAACATGTTTGGCATAAAGATATTCTTAAAATCATCATTTGTTATAATAAATGTTAACAAATTATGTTCGCGGCAACTCCTTTAAGAACTTCTCCAGCGCTTTTGTGCGGTATTGGTGGCTAAAATCAACGATATTAGCATGCGCAGTCTGTGGATGCTTCTGTAATTCGCTCTGTACAAGGCTTCTCAAATGTAATATATCTTCGCTCCATGCCACATCCAGAATTAACTCCGGCAAGTCCTCTTCAACTCTGTGCGCATCTAAGCGTTTAAGCCACAGCGCGAAGAGACGTTCCAGCCAGCGATGGCGGGCCTGCGCGTTGAGAAGCGGCGACAGCGCCGCCGTATCTTTGTCAAACAGTGTGTTGCTGCTTGCCTCGGTTAGCACAGCCTCTAACGAGTACATCCCGGCATCAATCATTTCATCGAATAAGGGCGTTGTGACCGGGTTGAGCTCCAGCAGCCGTTCATCAATCAAAACGGCAAAGAGATCAAGCGCTGCAAACCCATCTTTCTGCCCACTGAAAGAAACTGCATCTTCAACCAGATCTCTCAACATGTCAAAGAGAACTTGCGGTGATTCTTCCTGGCGCAGACGCCGGGCGAACTCCTCAACTCGCTGCTGGTGCGTTTCATTATTCCTTGGAGGCAAGGTGGGACGCGTAGGAAATGCAGGAAGGGCCTGCTCATCACCATTGAAATCCCAATCTTCCGTTACCTCTTCGTCGCTCTCCTCAGCTGAAATTGACTCGTCCGGCAACCTCTCCAGGATGCTCATAATCTCTGTCAATAAAACAGGATGGCGTACAGAAAGCTCCTCTAACAGCTGGATGAGGTCTTCTCTGCTGGCATTGTGCAATCGCTTTTCGAGTTCCGGATCCATGATACATCCTTCGCTGCGGTACAATTATGTACTGCTGCGTGAAGCTACTGGCAAGGTAAATGTGAATGTACTCCCATGCCCAACACAGCTTTCTACCGTGATACGCCCACCGTGTGCCTCCACAACGTGTCGTGCAATAGCCAGTCCTAAACCACTCCCGCCCCCTCCAGGTCCAATGAAATCAGTTTTCGAGCGGGCGCGGTCAGCTTTATAAAAGCGTTCAAAGACACGTGGTAATTCTTCTTGACGAATCCCTACACCGGTATCGCGTACAAAAAAACGCTGTGTCTGTCCCCCCGCTTGTAATGCCGTTCCAATTGTCACCGTTCCGCCAGAAGGCGTAAATTTGATGGCGTTGTGAACTAGATTGACGAGTACACGTGCGATCTGTTTGCTGTCAGCGGCCACCCGTATCTTGCCTTCGTCAACGTCCGTGCGCAGCGTCACTCGGTGCCGTTGTGCCTGTGGCAACATACGCGCCATAACCTCGCGCACCAACTGTTCAGCCTCTACTGGCTCGATCACCATTGGTACCAGCCCGGATTCGATACGCGAAAGTTCAAGTAATTCAGTGACCAGCCCGTTCAGATGATGAACCTCGGTTTCAATCTTCTCGAGGAACATTTGCGCTTTATCGCGGTCAGTGTCGATTGCCTCTTCGAGCGTCTCTGCCAGTAAGCGCACCGATGCAAGGGGCGTGCGCAATTCATGCGAAATGTTGGCAATAAAATCACGGCGCACGCGTTCCAGTCGGCGCAATTCGGTTAAATCCTCAATGGCGATAGCAAAATACCTGTACGTTAATGCCTCCCCGCTTCCCCGGTCGCCTGTCAGATGAGTACCTTTGGCCCGCTTTTCCCCCTCGTCATGCTCAAGCGGAGTGACCGAAACTCTCCATGCTGTACCGGAAGCATCCCTGGTATATTCGCCGTTGCGAACCTGTCCAGCATGGATACTCTCTTGTACAAGTTGTAACATCGCCTGGTTGTGAATGATTTGCTCCAATGAGACGCCTTGCAGGGGCTCAGCTGCCTCCAACAAGCGAACGGAGCGTTGGTTGTAGAAACAGATAGACAGGTTGCGATCAATGATGATTACCGGCCAGGGCTCTGCCTCTAGCAGTTTTTTGAAGAAATGCTGGTAATTGATACTGGTGTCATCAGCCAACCGGAATTACCTCGCTATGGTGTCTTCGACTCCTCCTGCCTGGCGGCTGAGGGAAGAGCCGGAGCCTCAGGTACTCGTGTTAACGTTTCTACATAACTGTTTGAAATGTTCGGCAATCCATTTTCTTCCGCTGATCGGGAAACTTGTTCTCTGACGAGAGGACTCAGGCGCGCCATCATGTAACTATCAATATAACCTATGCCGGTGGCCTTTCTTTCAATGGCTCCACATTATACTGTAACGCACGAAAGGGTGCAATGGCAATTCTTGCACATCAATAATCATAGAAAAATGTATCCCTTCAGATGGTGGCGGATGAACTGGGCTGGAAAGCTTTTCAATCATCAGGTTAGCATTGTTCATTACTTGCGATAATCTCTTGTATATGTTCGATTGGGAGACGAGCCAACAGCAAAATCAAGCTGCCAGTGCAGTACTTCCTTATAGTTTTTTGCAAGTTCTGCTACCTTTTTTGCCGGCGAATACTGATTTTGACCGTTCCTTTGAGGAGACGTTTGTTATCCCTGAATTTCGGGCTATTGAAAGCAAATCTAACGAGGCCCGTTCGAAGATGTTAAGTTATCTAAAAGCATTATGAATCCTTACCGGAGGAAACTGCCATTCAGCTACTTTCTAACGACTTGTTGCTAGAACCTTTAAATCCTTCAGAAAATGAACAATTCCATGAATATCTAGAGTCAGCTCTACAAGGCCAAAATGCGAGTCTTTTGGAGGAAAAAGCTGCATTGGAAATAGAACTTAAGCGCGAATTGGCCGAAAAAGAAGCTTTAGAAAAGAGACTTGAACAAGAAAGGATAGCGCGTGAAAAGGAGAAAGCAAGAGCTGATGAAGCAGAGCAGCTTCTGCGTCAGAAGGAAAAAGAGCGTACTACACCCAGATTGAATCAAAAAGAAGACCTCGGGCAAAGTCTGGAAGAAATCAACCGGGAAAAACAGGCAAGAGAGGAAGCCGAGAAACGGGCCAAAGAGGAGGCATCAGCGAGAGCAAAAGCTGAGCGGAAAGTAGAAATCTATGCAATAACATCCGCCATTACAATGAGTCTGGTCCTGGTTGGTCTATTCCAATCCCTTATTTACCGCCAACGGCCCAGAAAGCCCCGCCCTTTCAAGGCGGGGATGAATGGGCCTACCTTATGGGGCGTGATGGGTTGGGTGCTCTCTTGCCCTTTGACATCTGTTCTACTTTGTGCGATAATGCACACATGCGTAAAATGTTTCAGTATCGTCTCTTTCCGAATAAGAAACAAGTCCAGAAGCTCAACGAGACGCTTGAAGAGTGTCGTTGGCTTTATAACCATCTGCTCGGAACGCGCAAAACCGCCTATGAAGAACGAGGGGAAAGTCTTTCGCTCTATCAGCAGCAAGAAACCTTCTCGATACTGAAAACGGAACGGTCCTCGCTGAAAGCTGTCCATTCTCAAATCTTGCAGAACGTAGCTGTTCGGGTTGAATTGGCTTTCAAAGCCTTCTTGCGCAGAGTGAGAGCACAGGCTGAAGACCCTGGCTATCCACGTTTCAAGGGCTATGGACGATATGACTCGTTCACCTTTCCTCAAAGTGGCTTCAGCATCACGCATGATAACCGTATTGTGCTCTCCAAAATCGGGACGCTCAAGATGGTCTACCATCGTCCCATGAAAGGCAAGGTCAAAACGTGTACTCTCCACCGTTCCTCCACCGGCAAATGGTACGTCTCTTTCTCGGTGGAGTGTGAACCCGAACGTTTGCCAGAAACCCCTACCCAGGTAGGTATTGACGTGGGACTCAAAACGTTTGCTACACTCTCTACCGGTGAAGAGATTGAAAATCCCAGGTTCTTTCGTAAAGAAGAGAAAGCCCTGGCTCACGTGCAACGGAAACACGCCAAACTTGCGAAGGGCACGCCGGAGAGACGGAAGCACCGCAAGGTCATAGCACGAGTGCATGAGCGTATCGCCTTCCGAAGAGACAACTTCACCCACCAGGAAAGCCGCCAGATCGTAGATCGTTTCGGTGTCATCTGTGTGGAAGACTTGCAAGTCAACCGAATGGTTCATCATCACTGTCTGGCCAAAAGCATTGCAGATGCCTCGTGGACGGCCTTCTTTGCTCAACTCTCTAGCAAAGCGGAAGAAGCTGGCAGAGCGTTTGTCAAAGTCAATCCGGCCTATACGAGTCAGACATGTAGCATATGTGGACATCGGCAAAAGATGCCCCTGGATGTCCGAGTATTCGATTGTCCGTGCTGTCATGTTCAACTTGATCGAGACCTCAATGCTGCCTACAATATTCGTGGCCTGGGACTACAGGCCCTCGGCTTGTCCGTAGAAGCCCCGCGCCTTTAGGCCGGGGAGTAGTCAC